>CAJDUC010000026.1_pt1 | contig 60068 bp, 61 predicted proteins | sample 7390041 | NCBI WGS metagenome assembly CAJDUC01 (sample SAMEA7055666, study PRJEB34461) | soil metagenome | biome: terrestrial ecosystem; feature: Peninsula; material: soil | place: Antarctica | collected 2016 | reverse complement strand
GCCCGCAAGGGATTCTTCGCCGTGCTTCTGCTGCTGGTGCTCACCGCGGCCGGCCTCCCGCTGCTCTCCGGTGGGCGGGGCGGCCTCGTCTGGTTCACCACATCGCCGTCGGCCGGATACATCTACGGCTGGCTGGCCGGCGTCGCCGTCATCGGCTACCTCACCTCTGTGCTGCTGCCGAAGTATCCGTTCTGGCCGGCGCTGGGAGCGACCATTCTCGGTGGTGTTTTCGTGATCTATCTGTTCGGCGTGCCGGTCACCGCCCTGAACCTGGGGCTGCCGCTCTGGGCCGCGCTCGCCGACAGCGTCAAGTTCCTGCCCGGTGACGTGGCCAAGGCCGTCGTGACCGTTCTGGTCGCCCGCCAGGTGCACAAGGCCTATCCGGGGCTGATCTCCTTCGCGGTTCGCCGCAAGTCGACGTTGGCGGCGGAGCACGCCGGTCGATGACCCGGATCACTTTCGAGGGGGTGTCCCATGCCTACGGGGAGCGCAGCGTGCTGCGGGACATCCGGCTCGACCTCACTGAACATCGGATCGGGGTGGTCGGGGCGAACGGCTCCGGTAAGTCAACCCTGGTCCGGATGATCAACGGGCTGATCACCCCTACCGCCGGAACGGTCAGCGTCGACGGCCTCGATGTGGCGCACAATGCCAAAGAGGTGCGCCGCAAGGTCGGGTTCATCTTCACGAACCCGGACAACCAGATCGTCATGCCGACCGTGCAGGAAGATGTGGCCTTCACCCTCCGGAGGCGAGGGCTGACCCGGGAGCAGGTGGCCGTACGCACGAGCGCCGCGCTCGACCGATTCGGGCTCTCCGCCCACGCCGATCATCCGGCCCATCGACTTTCTGGGGGCCAGAAACAGCTGTTGGCGCTGGCCTCCGTTCTCGTGGCGGAGCCCGCCATCGTCGTGGCCGATGAGCCGACCACTCTCCTCGACGCCCGGAATGCCCGGCGAATCAGCGAACTCCTGCGGGAGCTGAGCCAGCAGGTCATTGTGGTGACGCACCAGCTCGAACTTCTTGCGGGCTTCGACCGAGTGGTGGTGATCGAAGAGGGTGAGGTTGCATTCGACGGCACCCCGGACTCGGCGATCGATGCCTACCGGGAACTGCTCGCGTGATCGGCCTCTACCACCCGGGAAGGTCGATCGTGCACCGCACGCCGACCCTCCTCAAGCTGCTGGTTCTCTCCATCGCCGTGACGTCCGTGGGGCTCCTGGGCCAGCCATGGCAGCTCCTCACCGCACTCGGCGCCGTGGTCGTTCTCTACGTCGTTGCCGGCGTTCCGCCCCGTCCGGCCTGGCAGCAGATCGGTCCGATCCTCTGGATCCTGGTCATCGCCGTGCCTTTCCAGGCGTTGTTCGCCGGGTGGACGGTGGCGGGCATGATGGCGGGGCGACTGGTCGTCGCGGTCGCCCTGGCGGCGCTGTTCACCCTCACCACCACGGTCACGGCGGTTCTGGAAGCGTTCCAGACGCTGCTCTCTCCTTTCCGCCGCTGGATCGACACGGACCGGATCGGGCTCTTGGTCGCGCTCACCCTGCGCTGCATTCCCCTCGTGGCGGAGATCGTTTCCGAGGTGCTCGAGGCCCGGAAGGCCAGAGGGACGCAGGGTTCTCTGCTGGCGCTCGCGGTGCCCGTGGTCGTGCGGTCGCTGTACGCGGCGGATGCGATCGGCGAGGCTTTGGTGGCCCGCGGACTCGACGACTGAGGGACTCGACGACTGAGCGCATCCGCTCTAGATTGGGAGCCCCCGACCGAAGTCAGGAGCCCACCATGTCCTCCCCCGCAACCGTTGACGAGTATCTCGACTCCCTCCCGGACGACCTTGCTGCCATCGGCAGGACCCTGCAGGCACAACTCGACGCGGCGCTGCCGCGTTCTGACGGGCAAATGTGGCACGGTCACCCGGTCTGGCTCTCCGCGAAGACCCCGGTGGCCGGCTTCAAGGCCTATCCCGCCTATGTCACTCTGCTGCTCTGGCGCGGCCAGGAGATCGTCGATTCCTCCGGCCGCCTGGAAGCGGCAGGGTCGGGAACGATGAGCTCGGTCAAACTCCGCAGTGACTCCGACGTGGATCTGCCCCTCCAGGCGGAATGGCTCCGTCAGGTGCGTGAACTCGGTACGACCTAGGTTCACTCGGCCGTTCGCCGTGAGATCACACGATGACTATCTTGAGGGAACAGGAACAAGAACGGGACCGAGACCGGGCCTTTCAGAAGGGCGGGTTTTGCAGAGGTTCGCGAGGTTGTCGTGCGCGGTTTCGCCCAGGAGCGCCCAGTCGTGGGTGTGGTCGACCTCCGCGTTCCGCGCGGACCGGTTGCAGCCCACGAACGCGAAGCGAAGCTTCGCGAAAGGCGGCAGCCCAGTATCCGGCAACCTCCGAAACGCGATCGAGGGATCAGCAACGTCGGCGCGCCACCCGGGAGCGCCAGGGAAGCGCACACCAGCTCGGTCTGCCGAGCCCAGGCTGCCGCCTTTCGCGACGCTGCGCGTCGCGCCAGGCACCCGGGTTCTTCGCTGTGGCCGAGGAGCGGGTTTCGCCTGGGCCGTGCAGGCTGGTGGCGAGGTCGGTGGCCCGGTGGAAAATCGCCTGCACGAGTTCCGCCCCCGTCGTCAGATACAGGGTGGCGATGCCGTCGTGCGCGGCACTGAAGCGGCGGGCCCGATCGACCGCTTCGGCCCGGGCCGCGAACGCCTGGGCGATCGTCTTCTCGGCTGCCGCGACCGCGTCGAAGAGGCGTGGATAACCTGATCAGGAGCGCATTGTGGAGGAGTTGTCCGGGGTGATTTCGACGGGCTCAATCACCGGGCGGGTGGAGTTGTCCGGGGTGATTTCGACGGGCTCATTTACCGGAGAAGGGAGCGCAGCATTGAGGCCGAGGGCCCCTTGCCGCTCACTTGACGCGGGGCCACACTGGTCACACCAGCACCTACCCGAATGCGACCGCTGGAGGTCAGCCATGAGCACGCTCGTTGTCTTTGATTCCAACTATGGCAATACGAGGATCGTGGCCGAGCAGATCGCTGCGGAGCTGGGCGAAGGAACCGCCGTCGTCTCGGTGGTCGGCCTCACCGCCGAGCGTCTCACCGGCGTCGAACTTCTGGTTGTCGGCAGCCCCATCATCGGTTGGAGGCCCTCGGCACCGATGCAGGCCTTTCTCGCCCAGCTCGGGGTCGGAATGTTGCACGGGGTGCGGGCAGCAGCCTTCGACACCCGGGTGCGGCTCTTCATCCACGGCGACGCCGCAGGCAAGATCTCCCACGTCCTCGAGAAGGCAGGCGCCCACATCGTCGCCAGGCCCCACGGTTTCATCGTCGACGGACGCGAAGGCCCCCTGGCTGCGGGAGAACTCGACCGGGCCGCGGAGTGGGCCGGGTCGATCGTCTCAACCCTGCGCCGCTGACCGGGACCTGGCGCCGGGCATGAGAAAGGCCCCCGTCGAAATCGACGAGGGCCTTCCGTTCAGCTTGGGCTGTTGTGACTAGCTGGTGAGCGAGTCTACGTAGTCTTGGTTTTCGCCGATCCACTTCTCGACGATGGGGCCGTAGTCCTGGCCGTCATAGTCGACGAACATGGCCTTCTCGAGCGAACCGAGCTGGTCGAGGTCCATCTTGTAGCCGGCGAGCCACTTCGCGGCCTGCGGGAAGTCGGTGCTGAAATCGGACTTGCCGTAGGAGTGCAGGCTCTCGGCGTCGCCCAGAGTTCCCTTGGGGTCTTCAAGGTTCTTGATGCCAAGGGCGCTGTAGACCCAGTGCGGCTGCCACAGGGTGACGACGATGTTCTCGCCGGCCTTCGTCGCTGCGGTGAGCTCGGTGAGCATGGCCGCCGTCGAGGAGGTCAGGAACTCCATCTTGTCCAGACCGTAGCCGGGGATGACCTTGTCGGTCACGGCCGCGGTCAGCCCGGCGCCGGGCTCGATGCCGACGATGCGGTTGTTGAACTTGTCGGCGTTCGCCGCGAGGTCGGCCAGGGAATCGATCGGCGCGTCCTCGTTCACCGCGATGGTGAGCTTGGCCTCATCGTTCCAGGCGCCAAGGTCGGTGATGCCGTCCTTGTATTCCTCGATATACGAGGCGTGGGTGTTGGGTGCCCACACATCCATGGTGAAGTCGTAGTCGCCGGTCGAGAGGCCCGAGAAGACGGGTGCGACATCGGCGTACTTCAGCTCGGCGTTGTAGCCCTTCTCATCGAGAATGGCCTTCCACAGCTCGGAAGCCGCGATGCCTTCATCCCAGCCGTTGAAGACGGCGATGGTGATGTCCTTCTTGTCCTTGTTTCCGTCTCCGACTGTCGAGTCGGCGGCCGCGGAACAGCCGGTCAAAGCGAGAAGCCCTGCGGCTCCCATCGCGATGAGTGTACGTGAACGCTTGTTCATGTGATTTTTCCTTTCTTGTCGCCCTGCTGCAGGCGACCGGGGGGATACTTCCTGGTGCATGCGGAAACCGCACATTGGGCCACGGACGCCGAGCATCCGTGAAGTTGTGGTCAGGCGCGGGTCGTGGCGCCCGCGAGCTGAGGGGCATCCTGGATCGAGGCCGTCTCGGTCTCTGTCACGGTCGCGGACGACGACGCGCGCTGCAGGCGACGCTTGCGAGCGGTGAGGAAACGCCCGAACGGCGTGTCGCCCGTGCCGAGCGCCGCCGTCAGACGGTCGAGGAAGATCGCGAGGATCACCACGGCCAAGCCCGCCTCGAAGCCGAGGGCGACGTCGATGCGGTTCAGGCTGGCGACAACCTGGGCACCCAAGCCTCCGGCGCCGACCATTCCCGCGATGACAACCATCGAGAGGGAGAGCATGATGACCTGGTTGATGCCGGCCATGATCGTGGGCATGGCGAGGGGCAGCTGGATCTGACGCAGGATGCGCCACGGCGACGCACCGAATGCCTGTCCGGCCTCGACGACCTCACGGTCGACACCACGGATGCCGAGTTCGGTCAACCGAACCCCCGGTGCCATCGCGAAGATGATGGTGGCAACGATTCCCGGGACGACGCCGACCCGGAACAGGATGAGCGCCGGGATCAGGTAGACGAAGGCAGGCATGGTCTGCATGAAGTCGAGGATTGGGCGGATGATGCCCGATGCCACCGTGGATTTCGCCGCGAGGATGCCCAGCGGAACGCTGAAGAGGATCGCGAGAAGGCTCGCGACCAACACCAGGGCCAGCGTGTCCATCGCGTTTTCCCACTGGTTGACGCCGAGGATCAGGGTGAGCCCGACAATGGTGCCGACGGCGAATTTCCAGCCGCGGGTCGCATAGGCCAAGGCCGCGGCGAGGATGATGATCACCCAGAACGGCGGCGAGACGAGCAGGAAGTCGACGCTTTCGAACGCGCCCTTGAATGCGGCGCGGATGAAGTCGAAGAAGAAAGCGAAGTTGTCGGTGATCCAGCCGATGAAGCCGTCCACCCAGGTGCCAAGCGGAATGCGGAAGTCGTTCACAGGTCTTTACCTTCCGTCGCGGTGTCGCGCAGGGTTTCGGTGATCACGCTTATCGAGATGGTCGCCGGCGGTTCGATCACGGGCAACTCGCCTGTGCCGGTGCTGACGTTGCCGAGCGCGGCCAAGAGCGTCACGCGCGGAATCACGCCGAGGAGACGGTGCTTGGCGTCGACGACGGCGATGGCGAGATCGCTCTCCACCGAAGGTTCGACCAGGTCAACCAGCGGGGTGTCCGGGCTGACCGAGACCACGTCGTCAAGAACAATCTTGCGGAGGTCGGTCTCTCCCGTTTTAACGAGCTTGAGCACCGCTCGGTCACGCACGATTCCCACGAAACTGCCGTCACGGCTGAGCACGTAAGCGGCGGAGGTCTGAAAGTCACGCATGATGCGTAGGGCGGCACGCGGGCCACCGGTGGTGGTGACCACGGCGCGCACAGGCTCCATCACGCTCGCGGCGGTCAGCACCCGGGCGCGGTCGACGTCCTGCACGAACTGGGCAACATAGTCGTTGGCCGGGTCGGTGAGGATCTCCTCGGGCGTGCCGATCTGCACGATGCGTCCGTCGCGCATGACGGCGATCCGGTCGCCGAGGAACATGGCCTCGTTGAGGTCGTGGGTGATGAAGATGATGGTTTTGCCGAGCTCGGCCTGCAGTTCAATCAGCTGTTCCTGCATTTCGCGGCGGATCAGCGGGTCGAGAGCCGAGAACGCCTCATCCATCAAGAGCACGTCGGTGTCTGCGGCGAGCGCACGGCCGAGGCCGACGCGCTGCTGCATGCCACCGGAGAGCTCGGAGGGGAGGCTGTCGGCCCAGCCGGCCAGGCCGACCAGATCGATGATCGTCTGGGCCTTCGCGAGGCGCTCGGCCCGGGGCATGCCCTGGATTTCGAGGCCGTAGGCCACGTTGTCGATCACCGTTCGGTGCGGCAACAGGGCGAAGTGCTGGAACACCATGGAGATGCTCTTGCGACGCACGTCTCGCAATTCCTTGGGGGAAACGCTCGTGATGTCGGTGTCGCCGATGGTCACCGTTCCGGAGGTGGTTTCCCACAGCCCGTTGAGCATACGAATGAGCGTCGACTTGCCCGAGCCGGACAGGCCCATGACGACGAAGATCTCGCCCTTCTTGACCTCGAATGAGGCGTCAATGACGGCCGCGGTTCCGTGGGAGGACACTTCGTCCCGCGATGCTCCAGCGTTCAGTCTCTTGACAACTTCGTGCGGGCGACGCCCGAAAACTTTGTAAAGTCGGTCAGCCTTAATGGCAATGGTATCGGTCACGGATTCTCCGATGCACGCGGGCGCAGCCGTTCAGGGCAGACAGCGGGTGCATGTTCTTTCGAACGGGTGGGCTGTGACCGGCCCGAACACCATTCCGGCGCGGGCTGGGGCGACCATGGGGCCGCCTCCATCAGAGCATCACCGTACGCTCACAGCCGGCACAATTGCCTGCTCCGTGTTCGCGTCCTGATGAGGGGTCGTTAGACCAGACTCAACTGTAGCACACTCGACTTTTTGGGCTTTGGCGGCGCTTTTATCCCCGGCAGCGACTCAGCATCCGGCGCGCTCGGCCAGGCCACGCACGTAGGCCGCCTGGCCGACGTGCTGCAGATCGTCGGCCAGAACACTCACCAGCCGCACCGCCAGCGTGACCGGCGGGGTCCACCGTTCATCGACTATGCGCGCGAAGTCCGCCTCGGTCAGCGTCTGCAGGTATTTCAGCGAGCGGGCATGCACAGCGTCGTGATAGCCGGCCAGGAGCGCGGCGTCCGAGCGCACGGCGGCAACGTCGTCGGCGCTCTGGCCGTAGCCGGTGGCCACCTCATCGAAAGGAAGGGCGAACCGTTCTGCCCAGCCGTCGACGGTCCACACCTGCTCGGCCCCCTGCAGCTCGGCGAGATGGTCGTCCTGCACGCGGGTCAGGTGCCAGATCAGCCAGGATGCGGTATTCGCGCCGGGATCCGGCCGGTAGGTGAGCAGTTGCGGACCGGCGTCCCGGAGCACCGAATGCACGGCGGCATGCACCCGCTCGAGGCCGTCCGTCACCAGTTCGATCGCCAGCATCCGCGCTCCTTCGCCTTGTAGACCACAGGCTAGTCCAACGGTCCCCGGTACACACGCGGGACGGGCAAGGGTCTTCAGATGATAATCTCAGGTTGACCGGCGGAAAAAGACTTTGTGTCAGCCTGCCGGAATACGTTCCTTGGGGGTTGTCTGCATGCTTGATCTCGCACCGTCGATCTATCGTCAACGACTTGTGATCGAGGCCTACCCGCAATCCGCGATCAGCGCGGAGCAGATCAAGGCGTACCTGACCGGGCTCGCGCCCGTGCTGGAGATGACTGCCCTGATCGACCCGGTCACCCACCGCAGCGAAGAATTCGGCTGGGCCGGCTGGACGCACTGGGAAACCTCCGGTGCTCACTTCTACGCCTGGGAGCAGCCGGTCCTTTTCTTCAGCGTCGACATTTACACCTGCAAGGCATTCGATCCGGCCGTCGCGGTCGACTACACCAAGGTCTTCTTCGGCAGCGCCGACGCGGTCTACAAGGAGTTCTGATGCCCGACCGGGGGGCCTTGCCGGCAACCGACGGGTTCGTCGCCAGCTATGACCTTTCCGAGGACGAAGTGGCGACATTGACCGCCGAACTCCTGGCCTCACTCGCCGGCGCCTGGCCGGATCGGTACCGTTACGTTGGAATCGAACTGCCGGGTCAGAGCAGGTTCTCCAATATTGCCCGGCACATCGAACGCGTCGTGTTCGAGGATTGTTTCGGGAACGATGCCGCCGAGATGACCGCCGAGTACGGCCCCTACGAGGCCGCGAGCGTCTTCTTCGTCTCGATCGACCGGACCACGCAATTGCCGAGCGGCGCGCTGCGGGTCATCGCCAATTCCGCGCAGGGCCTCAAGACCCTCAACGATGCCCGATCCGCGCCTTTCCACATTCGGTTGGACGACGTCGCGAGCCAACACGGCATCGGCAGTCACGATGGTGTTTGGGATGCGGGAACGGTCGCGGTGCTTCCGGAACATCGAAGCGGCGAAGGGGCCGTGAGCGTGCAGCTCTATCGCGCGATGTACCTCTCCGCGCTCCAGCACGGCATCGACCACCTCGTCTCGATCATCGATGCCGTACCGTTGCGGAAACTGGTCGAGTACTTGGGCATCCCGTTTGTTCCTCTGGCGGGATCAGCGCCCGGCCCTTACCTGGGATCGGTGAAGAGCCAGGCCGTTTATTGTCACATCCCTGACTTCCGCCGAAGCACGAGGCGACACCGGTGGACCGTCCGAGGTTTCTTCGCCCGCAAGCCTCTTGCCCGCCTCGCGCGGGGCAGCGAAGACAACGCGCTCAGCCTTATTCCCTGATCATGCAGGCTTGAGCCGCCCGGATCGGCCGGGCCACCTCGACCTCCTCGACGGTTTCGACCGCCTCGTCGACGGTCCTTGTGGCTTCTCCACGACCTCTCGCGGGACTCTATTCACCGCCCTGCCGTAGTGCAGATGCACAAACGAATCTGTGGGTATGCGGATAGACCCATTGTCGCGCCGCAATGAGGATTGAGGTGCAGAGAAAAACCGACACAGTTGTCGCAGCGTGGTCCGCTGGACGCAGAGCAGCCCTCGACGGACCCCCACCGGGAGAGAACAGATGAACCTTTCAGATATATACGATCCGCAGCTCGTCAGCATCGGCCTCGAGGCCACGACCAAGAGCGAAGTCTTTGCCGCAGTCGGACAGCTCTTCGTCGGCTCAGGCAAGGTCACCGGCCTCGAGGAATTCGTGGCCGACCTCCAGGCCCGCGAAGCAAGTTATTCCACCGGAGTCGGCGGCGGCCTCGCCATCCCCCACGCGAAGTCCACGGTCGTCACGGAGGCCTCCTACGCGATCGCCACCCTCGCCACTCCGTTCCTCTGGGACGTAGACGACGACGAGCCGACGACACTCATCGTGATGCTCGCGGTCCCGGCCGAGCAGGCGGGAACCACCCACTTGAAGCTGCTCTCCAGGTTCTCAGTGGCACTCATGGATGAGGTTTTCCGCGCCGTGCTCATCAACGCAGCATCCGAAAAAGAAGTCAACGACGCCATTCTCGCCAAAGAGAGCGCCATTGCAGAGAAGGAAGGCAAGTAACCATGTTCATCGTCTGTGTGACCGCGTGCCCCGCCGGCATCGCCCATACCTTCATGGCCGCGGAGAGTCTCCGCAAGGCCGCCAACGCTGCGAATATCGAGCTCAAGGTCGAGACGCAGGGGTCCACCGGCCGCGAGAGCGAGATCACCCCCGAGGACTGCGCCCGCGCCGACGCAGCAATTATCGCCGCCGACGTGAGCATCTCGGGCGCCGACCGATTCAAGGACATCCCCACCCTGGAATGCTCGGTATCCGAGGCCATCAAGAAGGGCCCCAAGCTCCTCGCCGAGGTCGTCAAGGCGGTGAGCTGAGATGGTGACAATCCAGCGCAACCAGAGTCCGCTGAAAACGTTCGGTAAGGACGTCTACAAGGCAGTCATGACCGGCGTGTCCTACATCATCCCCCTGGTCGTATCCGGCGGAATGGTGCTCTCCCTGGCCCTCCTGATCTGGGGCAATGAAGGCGCCCGGGTCGATGGTTCCGTCGGCTCCATCTGGCGTGTCTTCGGCGGATCGATCCTGGGCATGCTCATCCCGATCCTGGCCGCATATGTTGCATACAGCCTCGCGGATAAGCCAGGCCTTATTCCCGGGCTTGCCGGCGGTCTCGCCGCATCGTCACTCGGTGCAGGATTCTTCGGCGGCCTGATCGCCGGTATCATCGCCGGTTACGCCGTGCGCTACCTAAAGAAGATCCCGTACCCTTCGTCGTTCGCCGGGATCGTCACGATCTTCTTCTACCCCTTGATCGGCACGATAGTCACCGGGTTCCTGATGCTATTCGTGATCGGCGAGCCGATCGGCTGGCTTAACGAGAGCATGATCAGCTGGCTCGGCGACCTGCAGACATCCAACTTCATCATTCTGGGCCTCGTGCTCGGCGCCATGGCGGGCTTTGACATGGGTGGCCCGGTCAACAAGGCCGGCTACGCATTCGCCCTGGCCGCAATCGAGTCCGGCAACGGTCTCCCCTACGCCGCGTTCGCTGCGGCGAAGAGCCTCCCCGGAATTATCGTCTCGCTCAGCGTTCTACTCGTTCCCAAGGGCTTCACCGACGCCGAGAGGGACGCCGCCAAGACGAGCTGGCTCCTGGGTGTGTTCGGCATCTCCGAGGGTGCCATCCCGTTCGCTCTTCGTGACCCGCTACGGGTCATCCCGGCGACCATGCTGGGTGGCGCCTTCGCCGCCGTCATCTCGCTCTGGGGCAAGTCCTCGCTGCAGAGTGCCGGAGGAAGCGTGCTCACCATCCCCGTCACTGCCAATGCGGGCTTCTGGGTCGCCGGCCTCGTCGGCGGTGCAGTGATCGGCGCTCTCGTGCTCTCCGCGCTGAAGAAGCACAAGGTGCACGTACACGGTCCAGACGAAGTGGCTGTCGAACAGTCCACCGGAATCCACGCGTAATTCATCGAAGAAGGACAGTAGACATGGGCAAGAACGTCTTCGTATTCCCGCATACGCACTGGGATCGCGAGTGGTACTTCACAATTGAGGAATCTCGATCCCTCCTCATGCACGATGTGGAAGAGATCCTCACCCACCTGGAGAACAATCCGGAGTTCGGCTACTTCGTGCTCGACGGCCAGTCGATCGTGATCGAGGACTACCTCAAGACTCGACCGCAGGACGAGCCGCGAATCCGGGCGCTGTCGGAGGCAGGGCGGCTCAAGCTCGGACCCTGGCTCACCCAGACCGACTCACAGGTGGTGTCTGCCGAATCGATGGTGCGCAACCTGGTGTACGGCATCGAGGTCGCGGAGCGCGTCGGGCCGGCCATGAGGATGGGCTACATCCCCGACTCCTTCGGCCAGACGGCCAGCCTGCCGCAGTTGCTCAACGGCTTCGGAATGGACTCCGCGATATTCTGGCGCGGCAAGACCGAGCGCCACGCCAAGGACGTCAACTTCCTCTGGCGCGGTGCCGACGGAAGTCAGGTGAACGCGACCAACATCGCCCAGGGCTACCAGGTGGCCAAGTACCTGGAATCCGATCCGGATGTGCTCCAGGCACGGATGCAGAAGATCCTGACTCGGCTCGGAGGCGACTCGGCCTCGGACAACGTTCTGCTTCCGGCCGGACATGACCAGATGCCGATCCAGAAGAGCCTTCCCGGCCTGCTGAAGAACCTCGAAGACATGAACCCGGGAGACGCCTTCCGCATCAGCACCATCGAGGAGTACTTCGCCGACACGTTCGCCGACACAGCGGACCTCGAGGTTTACGAGGGTGAATTCACCGAAGGCAAGTACATGCGGGTGCACCGGTCGATCTACTCGACCCGTATGGACATCAAGATGCTCAATGCCTCGTGTGAGGCGGAGCTGACTCAGATGCTGGAGCCACTGCTCTCGGTGGCAAGCCACCTCGGCTTCGACTACTCGCCGTCACTTGTTGCCGAGGCGTGGAAGACGATCCTGCAGTGCCACGCGCACGACAGCATCGGCTGCTGCAACAGCGACCGGGTGAACGCCGACATCAAGCACCGGTTCGTCAAGGCGGGCGAGATCATCAGGGCGCACGCCAACATGACGCTGCGGCTGATGGCGCTGAGCATCCCGAAGAACGAGGATGAGGACCTGCTGCTGGTCTTCAACGCCATTCCGTCGGGCGGAACCAGGCTGATCGAGCAGGAGGTGTTCGTCGGCACGCGTGACTTTGCGCTGCTGGACCCTGAAGGCAACGAGGTGCCGTACTCGGTCGTGGAGATCGAGGACTACGACGCCCAGAAGATAGATCGGCAGATCGCACACCTCAACCAGCACATCCCGATGTTCCGCGCCGTGATCAGCTTCTCGTCCACGTTCGACGGGCTGGGCTACACGTCCTACCGGATCGTGCCCGGCCGGGGCGGCAAGGTCATCGAAGCTCAAGCGACGGATGCCGCCCGGGTGGATAACGGCATCCTCTCGGCGGAGGTCACCGCCGACGGCATCACCGTGGTGCGCGCGGACGGGCGGCAAGTCCGCGTGCTGCTCGAGGAGTCGGGCGACGAGGGAGACGGTTACGACTATTCCCCTCCGCCCGTCGATCTGATCCTCGAGGATTTCACCTTCGAAGCGCAGGGCAGCGTGATCCTCGAGGGCACCCGCCGGATGGCCTTCACCGCCCACAGGGAGGTGCCGGTGTCGCTCGACGAGCGAACGGACGGGACCACGAGCACCATGGCGCGCTTCGAGGGCACGGTCGAGCTGCGAGACGGCGAGGACTTCGCCCGCATCCACCTCAGCCATGACAACGAGGTCGACAACCATCGAATCCGTCTCAAGACGGTCACCGGCGTCACACCCGAGTACTCGATCGCCAACAACCAGTTCGGAGTGATCAAGCGCGAGCTCGAGCACCCCGAGGCAGAGAGGTTCCAGGAGTTGGGCTGGGCCGAGAAGCCCATCCCCGTATACCCGATGATGAGTTTCTGTGCCCTGGCGAAGGACACAGCGGGCGTCTACGTGGCGACCAAGGGCCTGAGGGAGTACGAGGCCACCGGCGCCGGGCGCAACGAGTTGAGCGTCACCCTGTACCGTTCCGTCGGCGACATCGGCAAGGACGACCTCACCCGTCGCCCCGGCCGCGCCTCGGGAATCAAGGTGCCGGCGCCCGATTCGCAGCTTCGGCAGCACTTGGAATTCGATCTGGCCGTCGGTTTCTTCGACGGCGAGGCGGACCTGACGCGCGCCAGCCAGGCCGCGCACCTGGTCAACACGGTCGATTGCACGTTCCAGGTGAAGAAGTACAACGACTTCCAGTTGAACCCGACCGAGAAGGTCATTCCGACCAGCCTCACCTGGTTCTCACTGGACGACTCCGTTGTGCTCAGCACGGTCAAGATGACTCAGACCGGTGCAGGCTATGTCGTGCGTTTCTTCAACCCGACCTGGGACGAGGTATCCGTTGAGACACCTCCGATCATTGGGTATGTCGCTCACCACAGCCGACTGGACGAACAGATCGGCGAGCCGGTCGAGGCCGGGCAACTGTCGGTACCGCCCTGCGGCACCATCACTCTCGCGTACCTGCCCGAGTGAGTCGAGCCGGCCCGGGGCGATCCCCCGGGCCGGCATTCCCGATCCACCGCTCAACGGACCATCGTTCGCACACAAGCGCTCCCCAGACAAGCGCTCACTCAGACAAGAGGTCGCAATGCTTTCCATCTCCGCCGCACCGAAGTGCACCGCATCATGAGAATCGTCTGCGCGCCCGACTCCTTCAAGGAGTCCATGTCCGCGGTCGAAGCGGCCGAGGCACTGGCCAGGGGAATCCGCCGCGTCAATCCCTCCATTGATTGTGAGCTCGTTCCCATGGCCGACGGAGGCGAAGGCACCACGGAGGCACTCGTCGCGGCGCTTCACGGCGAATCTGTCGTCGCCGATTGCCACGACGCCCTGAACCGGCCGATCAGCGGCCGGTTCGGGTTCGTGCCCGGCAGTCGACTGGCGGTTATCGAGGTCGCCGAAACCTCCGGGCTGGCCCAGATCGATCCGGCCGAACGGGATCCCTGGACGGCCACGTCCCGGGGTGTCGGTGAGCTGATCAAGGCCGCGCTCGATCGAGGGGCGACGGACTTCATCATGGGCCTCGGCGGATCAGCGACGAACGACGCCGGCACCGGCATGCTGACCGCACTGGGCGCCCGTTTCCTCGATCGCGACGGTCTGCCGATTGCCGAAGGCGCCCGAGGGCTGAATTCTCTCGCCTCGGTGGACCTCGATTCGTTGGACGCCCGGCTGCGAACCGTGAGGTTCCGGATCGCGAATGATGTCTCCAATCCCCTGCTCGGTCAGAACGGCGCCTCCGCCGTCTATGGCCCGCAGAAGGGAGCAACCCCCGAGGACGTTCTTGCGCTGGACGCGGCCCTGGCCCGCTGGGCCGATGTTGTGGAGTCCGCCTTCGCACGCCCCGTCCGCGCCATCCCCGGCGCCGGTGCCGCCGGCGGTCTCGGCGCGGCCTTCGCCGCCGCCACGACCGCCACCATGGAAAGCGGTGTCGAGCTGGTAAGGGACGCGGTAGGCCTGCAGAAAAGGATCGCCGGAGCCGACTGGGTGTTCACCGGAGAGGGCGGAATCGACAAGCAGACCGCGTCAGGCAAGACGCCGTGGGGGGTCGCCCAGGCAGCCAGGGCCGAGGGCGTGCCGGCCATCCTGTTCGGCGGACGGATCAGCGACGACGCCTACGAACTGATCGGCGACGCCGTCGTCGCCGTGGTGCCGATCCTCCGTCAGGTGACGGATCTCCCGACCGCGCTCCGTGACGGCAGCGCCAACCTTGAACGAGCCGCGGCGACAGTGACTCGCCTGCTTCTGGCCCGGCCCTTCGCCGGCACGGAGGCCAGGGAACCGCTCCCGGTGCTCCGCGCCCAGACGGCTACCTCGTTGTAGGGCCGCTCGGGGTCTGGAAGGTGTAGCCGACGAGGGCGATGAGCTGCAGAAGCTGACGGGGGTCGTGACCCGTCAGTTTGCGCACCCGGTCGAGTCGGTAGAGCAGGGTGTTCCGATGGATGTTGAGCTGGGCTGCGGTCTCGCTCATGCTCATGTTCATCGCGATGAACGCGCGCAGGGTGTTCACCAGTTCAGGTTGTTGGTCCAGGGCTGCGTGGGCCTCCCTCCGAGGGAGGTTCATCAACGCGATGACATGGATGAAGTCCGAGGCCCGGTGCACGTGACCGGGCAGGACCAGGCCGAGTCGTGCCGCGCTGACGTCCTTGACCTCCGCGATACAGTCCCTAGCGAGGACGTGTGCTTCGCTGACGAAGAACACCTCCTCACGCCGGGGTCGGACCCATCGGGACAAGGCTTCCTCGACATCGTCGGGGTTGAGCAGGAAGATCCCGCCCGGCAGGGCGAACGATGTCGGCCACAGCGACTGCAGGTCGTCGGTCTGGCCGTCGACCAGCACGGCCACGAGCGGATGCGACAGGTCAAGGCCCTGCATACGAGCCATCTCGACCAGCGTGGTCGAGTACGCGACATCCTCGGTAGCCAGCGCCGTGGCGAGCACCTCGTGGCGCTGCCGGGTGAACGCCAGGTTCTGCTGCACGAGCAGCGACACCGATGTGCGCACCAAACGTGCCAGCGGACGCACCTCGGCCAGTGGTCCCGTGATACCGACCACGCCGACGACGTCACCGTCCACGGAGAAGGGCAGGTTGATGCCCACCTTCTGTTCGCCGTCGTCCTCGGCGACCTCCACCGGCATCCCGGTTTCGAGTGCGCGGACAGCACCATCGTGGACCTGTCCGAGCCGCGCCGGGTCCCCTGACGCGATGATCACGCCGTCCGCGTCGATGATGTTGACCTTGAAGGCGACATCCGCCATCGCCGCGTCGGCGACCGCCTGGGCGAGGACCTTCGGAATACGAATCCTCGATGCGCTGCACATGCTGTCAACTCTAGGGCCGGTCGCCACTCGCCTCCGGGCCGATCGAACTTCCCAGCGGTTGAGTTGCGGAGAGAGCGCCTTCGCGAGCGAAGCGAAGGCGCTTTGTCCGCAACTCAGCGAAGTCGACGGCTTGATGCGGAGAAAAAGCGGCGCGGGGGCAACGAAAAGAGCCCCCGACGAGTGTTTTCACTTGTCAGGGGCCCTGTGTCGTGCGCTGTCTTGCGTTGTGCACCCCCCCGGACTTGAACCGGGAACCCACTGATTAAGAGTCAGTTGCTCTGCCAATTGAGCTAGAGGTGCGTATTTCCGACCCGGGCTGACCCGAACCGACTCTAGAGACTAACATCCCCAAGGGCTTCGATGCGAATCGAGGCGCGAACCGGTGAGTCGCTCCCGAAATTACTATTCTTGACCGTGTGACCGAACCCCGAACGCACACTCTTGACGACGACCTTGCCCTCGCGACGCTGCTCGCAGATGCGGCCGATGCGATCTCCCGGGAGCGATTCACCGCCCTCGATCTCGTCGTCACCGAGAAGCCGGACCGCACCCCCGTGACGGATGCCGACCAGGCCGTGGAGCGCGCCATCCGTGCCGCCCTGGCCGAGCGCCGCCCGGGCGACGGCATCCTGGGCGAGGAATACGGCACGGAGGGCACGACCACCCGGCAATGGATCATCGACCCCATCGACGGCACGGCCGGCTTCCTCCGCGGAATCCCGATCTGGGGCACCCTCATCGCCCTGGCCGTTGACGGGGTGCCCGTCGTCGGAGTGGTGAGCTCGCCCGCGCTGGGCAAGCGCTGGTGGGCGCGAACGGGCGGCGGAGCCTGGATGTCCGACGAGCGCACCCCGGCTGCCGCGCCCACCCGGCTGCAGGTCTCCGGCGTGGCCACGCTCGACCACGCATCCCTGAGCTACAACAGCATTCAACAGTGGGACCAGGCCGGCCACCTGGACGCCCTCGTGCGCCTCTCCCGGCAGGTCTGGCGCACCCGTGCCTACGGCGACATGTGGTCGTACATGCTGCTCGCGGAGGGACTCCTCGACATCGTGAGTGAATTCGACCTCAAGCCGTACGACCTGGCCGCCATCGTGCCGATCGTGGAGGAGGCCGGCGGCAGCTTCACCGCGGCCGATGGCCAGGCTGGTCCGTGGCACGGCAGCGCGCTGGCCACCAATGGCCTGCTGCACGAGGCGACGCTTCGCAGCATCGGGCTCTCCGGCCCCGTCGGCAACCTCGACTAGTGCGGCCCCGGCAGCGGCATCGACCGTCGAGCACACCGGCTGCCGAGCGCCTCCATGGCGCCCGGGCCTGCGCGGCCGTTGCACTGGCGGCCACTGCGCTGGCGGCTTCCCTGGCGCTCACCCTCGCCGGCTGTAGCGCGGTCGCCGCCCTGCTTCCGGCGCCGGCGCCGAGCGAAGTGGCCGACACCGCAGCCGCGGCCGCGGTCACGACGCCGCGCCTCACCGTCGGGGACTGCCTGAACGACCTCGGCACGGCGGCCGGCGCGGCCATTCCACTGGCACCATGCGCCGCCCCGCACGGATTCGAGGTCTACCAGGTCTTCGCCGTCTCCGGCGACAAGTATCCGGGCGACGATGCGGTCACGGCCGCGGCAGAATCGGGGTGCGCCACCCGGTTTGACGCCTTCGCGGGGGTCGCCTACCAGGGTTCGGCACTCGACTTCGCCTACCGCACCCCGGAAGCAGCCTCCTGGCCTGATACCGGAGGCCACGACGTGTCCTGCCTGATCTACGACCCGGCCGGCTGGACCACCGGGTCCCTGGCCGGCGCCGCCCGCTGAGAGACCGGGCCGCCGGATGACCGGACGGCCCGGCGGCCCGGCGGCCCGGGTAACCGTACTCTGGAGTCATGAGGATCAATGCCTTCACGGACGTCTGCCTGCGGGTAGCCATGCTCCTCGCCGCGACTCCTGACGGCACCCTGCTCACCTCCCGGGTCATCGCCGACGGCGTCGACACGCCCTACACGCACGTCAGCAAGGCCATCATCCGATTGCGGGAACTCGAGGTCGTCGAGGTGGTCCGGGGTCGATTCGGCGGAGTGCGGATCAGCACGACCGGCCGGGACACCACGGTCGGCTGGCTGATGCGCCGCCTCGACACCCGCACCGACCTGGCCGACTGTGAGACCCCCCACGGCGACTGCCCACTCAGCGGCGGGTGCGGCCTGCGCGCCGCCCTGCGACGGGCCAGGGAAGCCTTCTACGCCGAACTGGACGGCACGACCATCGCCAGCCTCGCCCCGCGCCGCCGCACCGGGCCGGTCCCCCTGACGCTGAGCAGCCTGCTCCGCGTCTCGCCGTAGCCCGGCACTCCCCTCGTCGCTGCGCTTCGTGCACCGGTCTTGGCCGGAATCCGTCAAATTGGCATATTAAATGCTAGTTTGAGAGGAATCCCTCAATCTCCAAGGAGCCGGCATGCTGTCACCCCAATCACTTCCCCTGATCGAAGCCACGCTCCCCGTCGTCGGTGAACGCATGCCCGCAATCGCCCAGAACTTCTACGGCCGAATGCTCACTGCGCACCCCGAACTCTTCGACGGGCTCTTCAGCCGCTCGAACCAGAAGAGCGGAACCCAGCAGCAGGCGCTGGCCGGCAGCATCGCCGTCTTCGCCACCTACCTTGTCGCCAACCCCGAGACCACCCCGGAGGCCATGCTGTCCCGCATCGCCCACAAGCACGTCTCCCTCGACATCCGTCCCGAACAGTACGACGTGGTCTACAAGTACCTCTTCGAGGCCATCGCCGACGAGCTCAGCGATGTGATCACCGCCGAGATCGCCGCAGCCTGGACAGAGGTCTACTGGCTGATGGCACACGCCCTGATAAAGATGGAAAAGGGACTCTATGCCGGCGCCGCCAGCGACAAGGCCCTCGCCCCCTGGGTCGTGATCGGCAAGGAAGCCGCCGGGACGGATGCGATCACCTTCACCCTCGAGCCGGCCGACGACACCCCGGTCACGCCGAGCCTGCCCGGACAGTACGTCAGCGTCACGGTGCGCATGCCCGACGGCATCCGTCAGGTTCGCCAGTACTCGCTCTCCGCCGGCACCGCCACCACTCGGGTCTTCACGACGAAGCTGGACTCGGACGGCGAGGTGTCCCCTGCCCTGCACCGGGACGTGCAGGTCGGCGACACCCTGATCCTGTCGAACCCCTGCGGCGACATCACCCTGGCCGCGGGCGACACTCCCCTGGTGCTGGCCTCGGCCGGCATCGGCTGTACCCCCAGTGCGTCGATCCTGCGCTCGCTGGTAGACGGCGCTTCCAAGCGGGAGGTGCTGGTGCTGCACGCCGAGAGCACGCTGGAGAGCTGGGCGCTGCGCGAGCAGATGCGCGAGGACGTCGCGCTCCTCGAGACGGCCGAGCTGGAACTCTGGCTCGAGACGCCGAGCGACGGCGCCCACAACGGCTTCATGTCCCTGGAGAACGTCGCGATCCCCGAGAACGCGTCCGTCTACCTGTGCGGGCCTCTGCCCTTCATGCGCAGCCTCCGCGCCCAGGCCCTGGAGTCCGGCGTTCCGGCCGAACGGATCCACTACGAGATCTTCGGCCCGGACCTCTGGCTCGCGAGCGTCTGACCGGTCAGGTCGCACCGTCCCACCGGGTGCCGCCAAGGTCGCCGCGCAGGGTCCCGGTCGCCTCGTCGACCGCGGCCCCGACGGTGTCGGCGAACCGCTCCGGTGGGAACCGCCGGTTCAACCCGTAGTTACGCAGGTGGTCCTTCACCGGCCCCTTCATCTCGGCGAAGATGAGGGTGATGCCCCTAGAGGCGAGGAACTCGTCGAGCCCGAGCAATTCATCAAGGGCGGTCGTGTCGATGTCGGTGATCGGCTCGGCCGCGAGGATGACGGTGTGCAGTTCGCGATCCGCCGCGGTGACGGATGCCCGGACGTAGTCGTCGAAGATACCGCCGTTGGCGAAGAACAGCGGTGCGTCGAAGCGCACGATCATGATGCCTGGCAGGCGTTCGCCCTCCGGGTGCCGGGACAGGTCGTGGTACCCACGCACCCCCCTGATGCGGCCGAGTTCGGCGCGGTAGGGCCGCCAGGCCCGGCTCACGAATGCCCCGAGCGACAGCACGATCGCCACCGCAATGCCCTCGATCACCCCGAACACCAGCACGCCGAGGAACGCGGCGAGGGAAAGGGCGGCGTCCACCTTGTTCATCCGAATGAGGGCGACCAGACCCCGCACGTCGATCAGGCCGGCCGCGGCCACGATGACCACGGCGGCGATCGTGGCCGTGGGCAGGTACGCGGTAACGCCGGGAGCCACCAGCATGAACACCAGGATGAGCGCGGCGCCGACCAGGCCGGTGAGCTGGGTGCGCGACCCGGCGCGTTCCGCGACGGGCGTGCGCGAGGACGAGGCCGAGACGGGGAATCCGCCGAGCAGCCCTGTCGCGATGTTGGACACACCGATGGCCGCCATCTCCTGGCTACCGTCGACGTTCTCTCCCCGGCGGGCCGCGAACGTGCGCGACAGCACCGCCGTGTCGGCGAAGGCGATGAGCGCGATGCCCAGGGAGGGGATGGCCAGGACCACCACATCCGCCCAGACCAGTCCGCCGAGCGCCGGTGCCGGGAGCCCCTGTGGCAGCGCACCGACGACGCGCACGACATCCTGCAGGCCGAAGACCACGGTCAGCACGGCAGCCAGCACGACGGCCACGAGCACCCCGGGGATCCGAGCTCCGCCGCGCGCGGTCACCACGATCAGGCCGAGGGAGCCGAGACCGAAGAGAAGGGCGATCGGGTTGACCTGCCCGCCCAGCACACCCGACACGATGGCGACCGCGTCGCCGCTGGGCGACTGCGACCTGATCGAGAAGCCGAGGAAGGCGGGTAGCTGCGACACGATCACGAGCAGCGCCAGGGCGTTGAGGTAGCCGACCCGGATGGGCCGCGACAGCAGATCGGTCACGAAACCGAGCCGGAGGACACCCCCCAGGAGCAGGATCACTCCGACCATGATCGCCAGGAGTCCGGCCAGTGCGACGGCCCGCTCGTCATCGCCGAGGGCGAGGGGGATGATCACGGCCGCGATGATCGGCGCCAGTGCGGAGTCGGGACCGAGCACCAGCACCCGGGACGGACCAAACAGGGCGTAGGCGGCCAGCGGGATGATCGTGGCGTACAGGCCGGTAGCGGGAGGAAGCCCAGCGACCTCCGCGTAGCCGATGCCGACCGGGATGAGCAGCGCGGTCAGCACCAGTCCGGCGCGCAGATCGGGCAGCAGCCACGCGCGCCGATAGCCCAGTGCCGTATCGATCCCGGGCACCAGCCTCCGCAGCCGCGTTACAGCCATTTCGCCCCTCCCACGCCCCATCTTGGCGCATCTCGGTGCTCCGCGGCTCGCCTGGGGACATTGTGACCGGACGAACGACGACAGGCCCGCAATCGATGAGATCGCGGGCCTGTCGTGTCAACGTGTGTGATAGCAACCGATGGTGGAGATGCGGGGAATTGAACCCCGGTCCACTGCTGTGGTCATATGCCTTCTACGGGTGTATTCAGTGAAATCGTTTTACTCGGCTCCGGAATTTGCCACTGTCAGCTACTCCGACAAGCCCAGCCCTCGTTTAAGTCCCCCTACACCCCGCGGCTCAGAGTAGGAGCAATCTCTCTAAATGACGTCAGGATCCGGGTAGAGAGCATTCCCGGTCTGGCGGACTTCTTAGTGCGCTCGCTTAGGCAGCGAGGGCGAAGTCAGTGCGGTTTGAATTGGCACTTATTGTTTTGCAGAGATCGTTTACGAGATAACCCTGCATCCTCGACCCGCTTCTCATAATTGCGCAGGCAATGTCGAAACCGATCATCCCCATATGCACTTAGCGCCGACGCGCGGCACTGAAGTGGGTCACTATCACACGCTGTTGAGTTTCCAATGCTGCGTGGTGTGTTCTCGCGAACACCCCGTGCAGCCTTTAACTCTACAGCAGAATGCCCTGCGCGTCGATGCTGCCGCTGAGCGACTGCCGAGAATCCGCGCGGTGTCAGTCGCGCGGTGTCAGTCGCCCAGGTTCTTGCGGGCCGAGATGGCCCGGTCGGACTCGCGCTTGTCCTGACGTTCCCGCAGCGTCTGGCGCTTGTCGTATTCCTTCTTGCCCTTGGCCACGGCGATCTCGACCTTGGCGTTGCCATTGCTGAAGTAGATCCGCAGCGGCACGAGCGTGTAGCCGCCCTCTTTGGTCTTGTGGCTGATCTTGATGATCTCCTGCTTGTGCAGGAGGAGCTTGCGCTTGCGCCGTGGCGGGTGGTTGGTCCAGGTGCCGGCCTTGTACTCCTGGATGTGCACGGCATCCAGCCAGACCTCGCCGGACTCGATGAACGCGTAGCCGTCGACCAGTGATGCTCGCCCCGCCCGAAGCGACTTGACCTCGGTGCCGCTGAGCACCATTCCGGCCTCGTAGGTCTCCTCGATCAGGTAGTCGTGGCGCGCCTTGCGATTGGTCGACACGACCTTCTCGCCTTGTTCCCTGGGCACGGCTTACTCCTCAACGCTGGTGGACGGGCCGCCCGGTGGCGGCCAGCCAACCAGTCTAGCGTGCGGGCGAGCCCCGGGGATCAAACCTTGAGATAGCGGGTGATCGCGAATTGGGCCGAGAACGCGGCGAGAACCGCACCCACGACGAGCAGGATCGGCACTACGACGAGGGCGTCCTGCATCCCCACCAGCGAGAAGCCCTTGAATCGTTCCCCAAGGTAGCCCTGCACGAAGAAGTTCACGATGACCACGATCGCTCCGCCCGCGAGCAGCGAGCCGAGAAGCGCGGCGAACACCCCCTCGAGGATGAACGGCGTCTGGATGAACCGGTTCGATGCCCCGACGAGCCTCATGATCCCCAGTTCCCTGCGTCTCGAGAACGCGGACAGCCGGATCGTGGTCGCGATCAACAGGGCGGCTGCCACGAGCATGAGCGCGGCGATCCCGATCGCGGTGTAACTGGCCACATTGAGCACGGAGAAGATCTGGTCCAGGTACTTGCGCTGGTCGGCGACGTTCTCCACCCCGGAGACCCCGGACAGGCTCTCCACGAGCACATCGGACTGAGAAGGGTCCTTCAGGTTGACCCAGAAGGTCTGGTTGAGCTGATCGGGGGTCACGTAGTCGGCCACCGGGTTGCCCGCGAACTGCTTCTTGAAGTTGTCGAAGGCCTGTTCGTGCGTTTCGAAGTAGTACTTGTCGATGAACGGAGCAAGCGTCGGCGACTCGAGTTGCGCCTTGACCGCGTCGATCTGGTCTGCCGAGGCCTCGCCAGCGGTGCAGGTCTCGCCGGGCGAGATGGCGGTGCACATGTAGATGCCGACCTGAGCACGGTCGTACCAGAAGCTCTTCATCTGACCGACCTGCATCTGCATCAGGATGGCGGCGCCGACAAAGGTCAGCGAGATGAAGGTCACGAGAACGACCGACACGACCATGGAAGCGTTGCGACGGAGACCGCTGGCTGCTTCGGAGAGCACAAGGCCGAGTCTCATCGGGTGGGTCCTACATTCTGTTCGCCGGACTGGTCCGTTTTCTCGCCGGGGGCGCGCAGGCCGAGTTTCTCGGCCAGCGTCAACTGTTCCGGCACGTCGTGCTGGGTGACCGGCAGAACCGGCCTCGTCATGGGGCGACCCGGATCGGCGGGTGGAGTCTCGTCTGGCTCAGGATCCGGCTGGCGCATCGGCATACCCGTGTCGGCCGCGGTGGCGGGCGTCTGCTCGTGCCAGGGCCGGCTCGGCGCCGGTGCGCGACGTGCGGCGGGCGCTTCGATGGGCTCCGGTGCGGAGGGGTGGGTCAGCGGCTGGTCGGGAATCGGGGCGAAGACCGAAGGGAGACCGGAAGCGACGGCGGGGAAGGAGGGGGCGGCGGGAGCATGAGCGGCCGGGGCGTGAGCGGCCGGGGCGTGAGCGGCGGGAGCATGAGCCGCCGGCGCGTGGGTGATCGAGGTTGTCGCGCCCGGGGCCGGGGCGGCCTGGGCGATCGGGGCGGGAACCGAGTCGCCGCCGGCGTGCCGGTGCGCTCCGGAGCCCTCCGTGACCGTGGGAATGGCCGAGGTGGCGTAGCCGCCCTGGCGCTCATCGCGCACAATTTTGCCGCCGGCGAGTTCGATCACGCGGCGGCGCATCTGGTCGACGATCCCGGCCTCGTGGGTGGCCATGATCACGGTCGTGCCGCCCGCATTGATTCGTTCGAGCAGCGCCATGATGCCCGCACTGGTGGCGGGGTCGAGGTTTCCGGTGGGCTCGTCGGCGAGCAGTACCTGCGGCTTGTTCACGATCGCCCGGGCGATGGCCACGCGCTGTTGTTCACCGCCGGAGAGTTCGTGGGGAAGTCGCTGCGCCTTCTCGGCCAGGCCGACCATTTTCAGGGTGTCCGGCACGGCTTCCTGAATGAAGCCACGGGACTTGCCGATGACCTGCAGGCTGAACGCGACGTTGTCGAAGACCGACTTGTTCGGCAGCAGGCGGAAGTCCTGGAAGACCACACCGAGATTGCGGCGGAAGTACGGCACCTTGCGGTTCGAGATCGACCGGAGGTCCTGGCCGAGCACGTGAATGCTTCCGCTGGTCGGTCGGTCCTCCTTGAGGACGAGTCGCAGACAGGTCGACTTGCCCGAGCCGGACGCGCCGACGAGAAAGACGAACTCGCCGCGCAGCACTTCGACGCTGATGGCGTCGAGGGCAGGTCGGTTGGTTCCCGGGTACTTCTTGGTGATGTTGTCAAAACGGATCATGGCCCCTTGAGCCTAAGCAGGCTTCAGGGTTTTTCCTACTGCGACATACCGTAGCGAAGACCTGGTCTGAAACTGGGCCCCGCGCGGCGCTAGTCCTTCGGGGTCTGCTTGCGCCAGCGGATGCCGGCCGCGATGAACGGGTCGAGGTCGCCGTCGAAGACCTGGCTGGGGTTGTTCGTCTCGTGGTTGGTGCGGAGGTCCTTCACCATTTGGTACGGCGCGAGCACGTAGCTGCGCATCTGGTCGCCCCAGCTGGCGGTGATGACCCCGGCCAGTTCCTTCTTGGTCGCGGCCTCCTGCTCGCGCTGCAGCAGCAGCAGACGCGACTGAAGAACGCGCAGCGCGGCGGCGCGGTTCTGGATCTGGCTCTTCTCGTTCTGGCAACTCACGACGGTGCCGGTCGGGAGGTGGGTGATCCGCACGGCGGAGTCGGTCGTGTTCACCGACTGGCCGCCCGGACCGCTCGAACGGAACACGTCGACGCGGATGTCCGTGTCGGGAATCTCGATCGACTCCGTCTGTTCGATCAGGGGCACGACCTCGACCGCGGCGAATGAGGTCTGGCGCTTGCCCGCAGAGTTGAACGGGCTCATCCGAACGAGTCGATGGGTGCCTGCCTCGACGCTGAGCGTGCCGAAGGCATACGGGGAATCGACCTGGAAGGTCGCGGACTTGATGCCGGCCTCCTCGGCGTAGCCCACGTCGAGCACCTGGACGGGGTAGTTGTGCTGCTCGGCCCAGCGCAGGTACATCCGCAGCAGCATCTCGGCGAAGTCCGCGGCGTCGACGCCGCCGGCGCCGGAACGGATCGTGACGACGGCGGGACGCTCGTCGAATTCGCCGTTGAGCAGCGTGTGCACCTCGAGGTCGCCCAGAACCTTCTGCAGGCTGGCGAGCTCGGTGGTCGCCTCGGCGGCAGATTCCTCGTCACCCTCGCCGTCGTTGGCCATCTCCACGAGCACTTCGAGGTCGTCGAGGCGGCGCTCTATGCTCTCGATGCGCGCAAGCTCGGACTGGCGATGGCTGAGAGCGCTGGTCACCTTCTGGGCGTGCTCGGAGTCGTCCCACAGGTTGGGGGCCCCGGCCTGGTCGTTCAGGTCGGCGATATCGATGCGAAGCCGATCGATATCGATCACCGACCGGATGTCGTCAAAGGTGGCCCGCAGTGCGGCGATCTGCTCCGAAAAGTCCAGCTCAATCATGTCGAACCCCAGCCTACCGGGCCGCTCGGCGGAGGTCATTGCCGGGCGGGGCGCTGAAGTAGCATCGAGGAGCCATGAGTAACGAAGAACGCTCCTTCAGCCTGCGCTCCGTTGCCCTCGCCGCATTTCTGCCGACGCTGCTGTTCTCGATCGGCGAGGGCGCGATCATCCCTCTCATTCCGATCGTCGCCAACAACCTGGGGGCGTCCCTGGCCGTCGCCGGGCTGATCGCCGCGATGATCATGGTCGGCGAGCTCATCGGCGACATTCCCAGCGGATGGGTGGTCTCCCGGATCGGCGAGCGCAACGCGATGATCTGGGCCGCGCTGCTCGCGATCATCGCCGTGCTGATCTGCATCGCCGCCACGGATGCACTGATGCTCGGGGTGGGTATCTTCTTCGTCGGCCTCGCGACCGCCGTGTTCGCCCTGGCGCGCCACGCCTTCATGACGACCTATGTGCCACTGGCCTACCGGGCCAGGGCACTGTCCACCCTCGGCGGCATCTTCCGGGCCGGTTGGTTCATCGGCCCGTTCATCGCGACCGGGCTGATCCGCCTGACCGGCAGCACCCAGTCAGTGTTCTGGGTCTTCGTGGTCTGCTGTCTGGGCTCGGCCGCCATGCTCCTGCTGCTCCGCGACCCGTCGAGCACCTTCGGCACGCCCGAGCTGACCGTCGCCGCCGACGGCAGCACGCGCAGCGCGGGTGAGGAATTGGCCGCCAAGGAGTCCGAGGGTCTCTTCCGCACCATCTGGACCTACCGGGCGGTGCTCGGCAAGCTCGGCAGCGGCGCGGGACTGATCGGCGCCATGCGCGCCAGCCGTACGGTGATCCTGCCGCTCTGGGCCGTGAGCATCGGCATCAGCGAGCCGGACATCGCGCTGATCATCGGCATCGCCGGCGGCATCGACTTCGCACTGTTCTACGCCAGCGGTCAGATCATGGACCGGTTCGGACGGATGTGGACGGCGTTGCCCTCGATGATCGGTCTCGGCGCCGGACACCTCGTGCTCGCGGCCACCCACGACCTTCCGAGCAACGTGGAATGGTTCGTCGCCGTCGCGATGTTCCTGTCCCTGGCCAACGGTATCGGCAGCGGCCTGCTGATGACCCTTGGGGCCGACCTTGCCCCGAAGAAGAACCCCGCCCCGTTCCTCGGCGCGTGGCGATTCACCGGTGACCTCGGAGGCGCTGCCGCTCCCCTGGCTGTGTCCGGGCTGACCGCGGTCGCATCCCTGTCGATCGCCAGCGGAGTGATGGGTGGGCTCGGACTGCTCGGAGCGGTGATCCTCGGGCGCTACCTTCCGCGTTACGCGCCGGGCCGACCTCGTCTCCGGCCGTAGGCATCCGGCCCCGATCGCTGCCCGGTGGAATGCCGGCCCGGCGAATGGCGTTGAATGGTGACATGCCACTGCACGGAGAATACGAGCCCAGCCCTCAGAAATGGGTCCGCGACCAGGTCGACCTCTACGAGAGCTCCGGCGGCGAGCGCGGAACCACGATGCGCGGGATGCCCGTGGTCGTGTTGACCACGGTCGGCGCCAAGTCGGGCAAGTTGCGCAAGGCCCCGCTGATGCGGGTGGAGCACCAGGGTCGGTATGCCGCGATCGCGTCGCTCGGCGGCGCCCCGAAAAACCCGGTCTGGCACGCCAACGTGGTCGCGCACCCGCTCGTTGAGTTGCAGGACGGCCCGAGCAAGTGGGACATGGTGGCGCGCGAGGTGACCGGGGCCGAACGCGACGACTGGTGGGCGAGGGCGGTCGCCGCCTACCCCGACTATGCGGACTACCAGATCAAGACCGACCGGGTGATCCCGGTCTTCGTGCTCGAGCCCGTCGCCGCGTCGTGATGGCGGCCCGCTCAGGCACCCGCGCTCCGCTCCTCGACCCGATCCGCCTGGCCGGGTTGACCGCAGACGACGCGGCGGACGTTCGGGCTGGCGGCAGCTACGATGCCCTCTCCTTCGAGGGGTGCGATCTGTCCGGCCGCGACCTCACCGGCGCCGGCTTCCTCGAGTGCGAGTTCCAGCGGGTGTCCCTGGACGACGCGACCCTGCGCGGCGCCACCCTGGCCGAGTGCGTCGCCGCCGAACTGCACGCGGCCGTGCTCAAGGCGCCCCGCTCGAGCTGGCGCGATGTGCGCATCGAACGCTCCAGGCTCGGCTCGGTCGAGCTCTACGAGTGCGAGCTGCGCAGCGTACAGATCGACGGCTCCAAGCTCGACTTCGTGAACCTGCGCAACGCACGACTCACCGATGTGCTGTTCTCCAACTGCATCATTGAGGAACTCGACCTCGGGAGCGCGGTCGCGCAGAGGGTCGAGCTGAGGGACTGCCGGATCGGCACGCTCGACCTGTCGGGTGCCACGCTCAAACACGTGGATCTGCGGTCGACCGACCTCAGCGTCATCCGGGGTCTCGATGGGCTGCGCGGGGCGACGGTCGATGACCAGCAGCTGAGCCTGCTGGCTCCCCTGCTCGCGGCGCACCTCGGCATCGTCGTCGAGTAGGACTCGCCGAGGCTCGGTTCAGGAGATGGCACCCGCGGTGATCTCCAGGTCGGACTTGGGGCGATCGCGCTGGGTGGCGATCGCGACGCCGGCGGCAGTGCAGACGACGACGATGGCCACAATCTGCTGGAACAGAAACGTTTCCCCGAGCACGAGCGCACCGAACAGGGCCGCGACGACGGGGCCGAAGCTGGTGATGATCGCGTAGAGCCGCGGGGTGATTCGACGCAGGATGTAGGTGTCGAGCGTGTACGGGAACGCCGAGGAGAGCACGCCGACGGCGAGCAGCAGCCCGAGCACACCCCAGTTCAGGCTGGCGTAGTCCACTGTGACGAGGGCGAACGGCACGAGCAGGGTCAGGCTGACGACGCTGGCCACCGAGATGCCCTCGAGCCCGGGGAAGGTCACGGCCACCCGCCGGGTGAGCAGGATGTAGGCCGCCCAGGATGCCGCGGCGGCGAGCGCGAAGAGGATGCCGAGCAGGTTCAGCTCACCGGAGGACCAGGTGAGCAGGAACACCCCGGCCGCCGCGGCGCTCGCGCAGACGAAGTCGATCGTGCGGCGAGAGGAGGCGAGGGCGAGGGCGAACGGGCCGAGGAACTCGATCGTCGCGGCCACTCCCAGGCCGAGCAGGTCGACGGCCTCGTAGAAGGTCAGGTTCATGATCGCGAGCACCAGCCCGAGCGCCAGGGCCGGCCACAGCCGGCGCCAGGACAGGTTCGCCAGCTTCGGGCGGTAGAACGGCAGCACGACGCAGGCCATCACGAGTTGCCTGACGGCGACCACAACCGGGGAGCCGACGAGCGGAATGGCCAGACCGGCCAGGGAAGATCCGAAGTTGATGCTCACCTCGGTGGCGAGCTGCGCGCCCGCGCCGGCCAATCGGTCGCGCTGGGCGGTCACGGCTCTCCTCGTCCGCGCCCGGACGGGCGCGCTTTTGAGCGTACCGGTTTGCCGGCCTACCGGAACACGGATCGGGCCACGGCCGTGACCTCCAGCGGCACGCCCTCCGGTAGAAAGAAGGCCAGCACCGGAGGGCGCCAGACCGCGCTGAGCGCGACGGTGGCGCTCCGCCCGTCCGCCGAGTCGGCGCCGGTCAACCTCACACCGGCCACACCGGCGTGGGGTGCAACGGCCAGGTAAGCCTCGGCGGCCGCCCGCACCTCGTTGGAGTGAAGAACCGGACGCGGTGCGGCTGCGCCGAGGGCAGCCGCGTCGAGGGTTACCGGATCGAGGGTTACCGAGTCGAGGGCGAACGACTCGGCGCCGGCGAGCGCGGCCCCGTCGGCCAGGGTGAGCAGTCGCTTGCGCTCGAGGTAGAGCGAACTCGCGGCGACGACCACGAGGATGAGCACGAGGGCGAGGAAGCCGTAGAAGATCGTCAGGATCAGGGTCGATCCCTCGTCGTCGCGCGCGCGGAGCGGCCCGGCGCTCGGGTGTGCCTGCCGCAAGTGTGTCGGCGTCATCCGGCCCGCCATCATCCGGCCGCCTTCATCCGGCCCGCCATCATCCCGCCGGCCGGAACCGGGACACGGTCTGCGTGGCCATGGCCTCCATCGGGATGCTCGCCGCACTCCGCAGGGAGAGCAGGTCGGGCACCAGCGGCAAGGGCACTCGGATTCGCACGGTGACGGTTACGGCGCTCCGCCTGGCGAGGCATCCGCCGACGCCGCAGTCGATGGTCATCTCGGCGGTGTCGCCGTTGATGCCGTAGTCATCGAGTCCCACCCGCACGGCCCGGAGCGCGCCGGCCCGGGCCGCGGCCTCGTCGGGCGCCTGCACGTATACCCGGGCGGCCTGCCGGGCGGCGCCCTCCACAGCGAAGGCCCCGCCCTGGAGCACCGACAGGGCGACCACCAGGTAGACGAGCGGCACGAGGAGGATCATCCCGGCGGTGATGAATTCGAGCGAGGCCGAGCCGGTGTCGTCTGCCGGCGGGCGGGGCATCCGCCCCGTGCCGGCCTCGGTCCGTTCCCGTTTCCGAGCCCTAATCCAGGCGTTCCACGGCGGCATGACCCACCACCTCCAACCCGCGGTCGAGGCCGAGGAGGCCAAGCAGCGGCAGAGGTGCGACGACTCGAACCTGCACGCTCGGGTAGCCGTCGTACTCGCCGTAGCCGGCCACGACATCCGTGGCGTAGGCCGGGCCAAGCGCCACCGTCACCAGCTCCCTGGTGCGCGCGACGCCCTCGGCCAGGCTGCTGTCGGCGAGCGCCGCGAACCTGGCACCCTCGGCCGCCGCATCGAGTGCGGTGTTGCGAACGTGCAGGGCGAGGGCGACTTGCATGACGGAGAGCGTGAGCACCGTGAGGAGCGCGCCGACCATCACGAACTCGGCCGCCGCCGAACCGTGATCCCCGGCCGGCCGGGAGGCGCGTCGCAGCTGGGCCATGGACCGGCTCAAATACCGCTCACGCGGTCGATAGCCTGCTGGAACACCCCGCTCAGCGCCGGTCCGGCCAGCCCCCAGATGATGATGACCAGACCGGCGGTCATCAGTGTGATCAGCACCCAGCCGGGGACGTCCCCCCTGTCGTCGCGCCACCCGGTCAGGAAACGCCGTCTCAGTGTGGTCATCATGCTCCTCTTTTCCGTGGGATTTTCTCGGTGGGATGGTGGTCAGAACCCCGCTTGCAGGATGAACAGGCCGGGGTAGACCGCGAACAGAATCGTCAGCGGGAGGATGAGGAAGACCAGCGGCACGAGCATGGCCACCTCCTTCTTTCCGGCCACCTCCAACAACTCGCGCTTGGCGCTGTCCCGCGAATCCTGCGCCTGTGCCCGCAATACCTCGGCCAGCGGAGTGCCTCGGTCGAGTGCCCCGGAGACCTGGTCGACGAGACGGGTCACCGCCGGAAGGTGGAGGCGCACCGACATCGCCTGGAGCGCGGAATGCAGAGGCACGCCGACGCGCACATCGGCGACGACGCCGGCGAATTCACGGGAGAGCTCCCCCGTGCTCGTGCGGGAGACCCGGCCGAGCGAATCGAGAATCCCCTCGCCCGCCGACAGTGACAGGGTGAGGAATTCCAGGATCGTTGGCAGCTCGCTCTGCATCCGGGCCAGCCTGGCGTTCGCCGCCCGGGTCAGCACCCAATCCCGCGCGAGGAGCCCGCACAGCCCCGCCAGCACGGGCAGCGCCACCGACACCGCGATGGGCAGGGATCGGGAGGCCGGCAGGGAGACGACGAGGGCGCCGCCGACGCCGACGGCCAGGAGCGCCCAGACGACCTGCTCGGAGCGGAACCGGTCGACGCTTCGTTCGCCCCCGGACTGGGCCAAACGCCGCTCGATGCCGTCGGTCCCGCCGAGCACGGTGCCGATCATCCGTTTGAGTGAGCCGAACGCCGGGGCGATCAGGATACCGATCACCGGGATCGGGTCCACCGGCCTCCTGCCCACGAACGTGCGGGCCTCAGCCGACACGTCGAGGATGTACGGGGCGAGCCGCTGCACGAGGCGCGGCCGGCTGAGGCGCGGAACCGCGCTCACGATCGACCAGAGTCCGATTCCGAGCGCGCAACCGCAGAACAGCCCCCAGGCGAGCGCCGCACTCACCGGAACCACCGCCTCTCCTCGGGGAGCCGCCCCAGGGCCACCATCACCCGGTAGGCGACGATCGACATGCCGAGTCCCCCGATGATCACCGCGATGCCTCCGCTCGTGTTGTAGGCCGCCGCGGCCTCGGGCCGGGAACCGAGGAGCAGAAGGATCAGCCAGGGCGCCGCGACACCCAGCCGGGCAGCATTCACCACCCAGGACTGGCGCGCCTCGACCTCGGCCCGCACCGCGGCATCCTGCCGAAGCCAGGCCGCGAGGCTGCGCAGCACAACCGTGAGGTCACTGCCGCCGACCTCCCTGGCCATCCGCAGGGTCTCGAGGATGCGATCGGCCACCGGGTCGGCCAGGGATTCTTTGAGGCGATCGACGGCGTGCACGAAGTTGCCGGTGGATCGGTAGTCGGCGGCGAACTCGGCGAATGCGGCGCGAGTCGGGACCGGGCCTGCGTCGGCCAGGCTGCTCACGCTGTCGGGCAGGGCAAGCCCGGAGCGCACGGCCGACACGAGGTGATCGACGACGTCGGGCCAGACTGTGCGATTGGCCAGGCGCCGCGCCCGAGCACGCCAGGAGACCACCAGCACCGGCAGGGCCAGGCCACCCAGCCCGGCGACGATCGACAGGGCAGCGATCCCGAGCAACGCCTCGGCGAGCGCGAGGCCGGCCAGCCCGAGGACGACGGAGATCGCCGCGAAGGCGGGGAGGGGCAGCGAGCCGAGGCCGGCCTGGGCGAGGTCGGCTCGGAAGGCCCCTCCTGCCCGGCCAGAGCGGCCCGCGCCCGACGCCGTTCTGGGCCAGAGGAACGGGGACGCCACCAGGAGCAGGCCGGCGCCGAGCAGACTGCCAAGCGCGATAGTCATGCCGCCCCCGCCCGTAGCACGATGGCGGGGTCGAGCCCCGCAGCAAGGAACTTGGTGAGCTTGCCGGGGTGACCACCCGTGGACTTCAGCGTGCCGTCCTGGATCAGGAAGATCGGGCTCGCCTCGATCAGCGGGCCGGAGAGCCGACCGCTGGGTGCCAGGATCTCGATCACGCGTCGGCGGCCGTGCCGGTCAATTTCGCAGTGCACGACAATGTCGATGCACCCGGCGACGGTCGGCAGCACGAATGAGGAATCGATGTTGCGGCCGGCTAGCAGCGGGAGGGTGGACAGCTTGGCCAGCGCGTCACGGGCGCTGTTGGCGTGGATCGAGCACATCCCGGGAAGGCCACTGTTCAGTGCGATCAGCAGGTCCAGGCTTTCCGCCTCCCGCACCTCACCGACGATCAGGCGGTCGGGTCGCATCCGCAGGGACTCCTTGATCAACCGGCGCAGGGTTATCTCGCCGGTGCCCTCAAGGCTTGGCTGACGGCATTGCATGGCGACGACGTCGCGGGCGGCGAGGTCCAGCTCGAAGGTCTCCTCGACCGTCACGATCCGCTCGTTTCGCCGCGTCGCCGTGAGCAGGGCGTTGAGCATGGTCGTCTTGCCGGTCTGCGTCGCACCGGAGACGAGGATGTTCTGACCGGACAGCACGCACATCCGAAGGAACTCGGACGCCTGCTGGGTGAGCGACCCCAGCCCGACCAACTGGTTCAGATCCCGGATGCGCCGGGTGAACTTGCGGATGTTCACCGCCCAGTGCCTGCGGGTGATGTCGGGAATGACCACGTGCAGCCGAGACCCATCGGGCAGGGACGCGTCAACGAATGGGGAGGAAAGGTCGACCCGACGACCGGATGCCTGCAGCATCCGTTCGACGAGGTCGCGCACCTCCCGCTCGGAGAGCACCATGTCGGTCAGCTCGGGCACGCCGTCGCGGGCCACGAACACCCGGGTGGGAGCATTGATCCAGATTTCCTCGATCTCCGGGTCGTCGAGGAAAGGCTGAAGTGCACCGAACCCCGTGAGGGAGGCGACCACCTCCCGGGCGGCCTGGTGCTCGTCAGGGATCAGCGGCAGCGCGGAGCCGAGAGCGCGCTCGCTGTAGCGCTGTAGTTCGTCGCGCACATACCTCTCGGCCAACAGCAGATCGGTCGACAGGTCGACGCCGTCGCGGCGCACCCGGGTGCGAACCTGCTCGGTGATGATGCGCACGGCCTCGCTCATCCCTGAATGATGGTCCACTCCGGCGAGGCGTCGGGAAACTTATCCACAGCGCCCGAGGCCAACCCCGGTGAAACACGGAAAAAGCACCCTCGCCACGGGGGCGAGGGTGCTTTTTCCGCAACTCAGCGGGCGAGACAGGCGAGACCAGCGACGCTCAGCGGGCGGACCAGCCGCCGTCCATCGTGTAGCTGGAGCCCGTGACCATGGCCGCGTCGTTCGACGCCAGCCACGCCACCAGGGAGCCGACCTCGTGCGGCTCCACCAGGCGCTTGATGGCGCTCTCGGTCAGCATGATCCGCTCGAGAACCTCGGATTCGGGGATGCCGTGCACGAGCGCCTGGTCCTTGATCTGCTTCTCGACCAGGGGCGTGCGCACATAGCCCGGGCTGACACAGTTGCTCGTTACCCCGTGCGCCCCACCCTCGAGGGCGGTCACCTTGGAGAGGCCCTCGAGGCCGTGCTTGGCCGAGACATACGCCGATTTGAACGGCGAGGCACGGATGCCGTGCACCGACGTCACATTGATGACGCGTCCGAAGCCGCGCTCATACATGTGCGGAAGCGCCGCCCGGATCAGCAGGAACGGAACCTCGAGCATGAGCGTGATGATGCGGCGAAAGTCCTCCGGTGCGAAGTCCTGGATCGGGCCGATCGTCTGGATGCCCGCGTTATTGACCAGGATGTCCACATCGGCGAGCCGGAGCGCCAGGTTCTCGTCCGACAGGTGGGCCGGGTCGAGCAGGTCGACCGCCCAGCTCGACCCGCCGACCTCCGCGGCAAGCGCCGCAGCACCTTCCTTGTCCCTGTCCGCGACCACGACGTGGGCGCCGCGGGCCGCGAGGGCACGAACCGTGGCCGCGCCGATCCCGCTCGCTCCCCCGGTGACGAGCGCCCGCCGCCCCTGGAGGGGCCGTGGCCCCTCGACGACGTTCGCAATCGGTCGAGAGGATGCTGCTGGTGCTTTTCTCATGGCAAGTTCCTTTTGGTGCTGGTGGCGTGGTCGCGGAGGGTCGTCGCTTAGGCGTCGACCCGCACCGGCTCCAATCCGTGCTTGCGAGCGTCGACGGCGTCGATCTCGCGGAGCGACGATCCGCGGGTCTCCTTAAGCGTGAGCACGGCGACGACCGTGATCGCGCAGGCGATCGCGAGGTAGATCGCAACCGGAACCCAGGAGCCGTACTCCTTGAGCAGGGCGACGGCGATGATCGGCGCCATCGAACCGGCCAGGATCGACGTCACCTGGTAGCCCAGCGACACACCGGAGTAGCGCATCCGGGTCGGGAACAGTTCTGCCATGATCGCCGGCTGGCCCGCGTACATCAGGGCGTGGAAGCACAGGCCCAGGGTGATCGCCAGGATGATCAGGAACGGGTTCTCGGTGTCGAACATCGGGAAGGCGAACAGCGCCCAACTCGCTCCGAGGACGGCCCCGGCCAGGTAGACCGGCTTGCGGCCGAACTTGTCGGAGAGGCGGCCGACCTGCGGGATGACGAGGAAGTGCACGAGGTGGGCCAGGAGTAGCGCGAAGAGCAACTGACTGGTGTCGTAGGCGTGGACCGTGACGAGGTAGACGATCGAGAAGCTCACGATGATGTAGTACAGGATGTTCTCCGCGAAACGCAGGCCCATGGCGCTGAGGATGCCGCGCGGATACTTGCGGATGACTTCCTTGACCCCGTAGTTGATGGCCTTCTGGGCCTCGACCTGGGCGCGAGCCTCGAGGAAGATCGGGGCTTCGCTGACGTGCGTGCGGATGTAGTAGCCGACGACGACGATGATGGCGGAGAGCCAGAACGCGACTCGCCAGCCCCAACTGAGGAACGCCTCAGGGGTCAGGAGCGCGGAGCTGGCCAGCAGCACGAGGGTGGCGAGCAGGTTGCCGACCGGAACCGCGGCCTGGGGCCAGCTGGACCAGAAGCCGCGGGACTTGTTCGGGCTGTGCTCGGCCACGAGCAGCACGGCGCCGCCCCACTCGCCGCCGACGGCGAAGCCCTGGATGAAGCGCAAGGCGATGAGGAGCGCGGGCGCCCAGTAGCCGATCGTGTCGAACCCGGGCAGGCAACCCATCAGGAAGGTCGCGACGCCGACGAGGATGATCGTGAGCTGCAGGGTGTGCTTGCGGCCGAGACGGTCACCGATCTGGCCGAACACGATGCCACCCAGTGGGCGGGCGAGGAATCCGACCGCGTAGGTCAGGAAGGCGGCGAGGATGCCGTCCAGCTCGCTTCCGGCGTTCGGGAAGAAGACCTTGCCGAAGACCAGGCTGGCCGCGGTGGCGTAGAGGAAGAACTCGTACCACTCGACGACCGTGCCCACCATCGAGGCGGCAACGATCTTGCGCAGACCCGACTTCTCCTCCGGGCTGTCCCCACCCGGCCTGTCCGCTCCTGGGATTCCGGCTCCGACGCGTTCATTGACGCTCATGTCTGTCTCCTTCGGTGTCGTCGCTGACACTTAGTGGTGGAAGGTCGCTAGTCGGGTTCCCCCCGATACGACTCCACTGAGTATTCCCGCCCTCCGTGTGTGCATCAATGACCACTTCTACAGACGCCATGTGCATAATTGCAGATATGACCCTCGTCACGCCGCCTCCATCGTCCTCGACGCCCAACCCGGACGATCTCCTCGTGCTGCTCGCCGTCGCCCGCACCGGTCGCTTCACGGCCGCCGCCGACAGCCTCGGGCTCAACCACACGACGGTGGCGCGCCGGATCAGCGCCCTGGAGAAGGCCCTCGACGGCCGCGTGTTCTCCCGCACGGCCGATGGCTGGGTCCTCACCGAGCTGGGCATGCGGGCCTTCACCGCGGCCGAGAACGTCGAGTCCGCCGTTGCCCTGCTGAACGGAACCGGCGATCAATCCGGCCAACTATCCGGGGTGGTGCGGATGAGCGCGACCGACGGGTTCAGCGCCTACATCGCCGCCCCGGCCGTGACCTTGCTACAGCGCACCCACCCGCACCTGCGGGTCGAGGTGGTCACTGTGACCCGCCGCGCCCTGCAGCACCGCTCCGGCCTCGACGTCGAGGTGGTGGTGGGCGAACCGCAGGTGCACCGGGCCGAGGCCGTGCGTCTCGGCAGCATCCGCTGGTCTATTTCGTCGATTCGATGCTGCTGGTCGATGACCTGGATGCCCCGCGCCGGCTGGTCCCGTCGATGCGGGCCTCGCTCAGTTCGACCAATGTCTTCGTGCACGTCGAGGCCACCCGGGCGGGCGCCGGCATCGGGTTCCTGCCCTGCTTCATGGCAGACCGGCATCCCGACCTCGTGCGGCTGCTCCCGGCCGATTTCAACGAGCAGTTGCAGTACTGGATGGTGCTCCGCACCGAGTCGCTGCATCAGCCGGCGGTCGCCACCGTGGTCGACGCCCTGCGCCGCCAGGTCGATTCCTTCCGGGAGGCCCTGCACGGCCACCCGCAGCGCCCCTGACGGGCCCTGCACACGAACTACACTGGAACCGCAGTCGCGGGAGTGGTGAAATTGGCAGACACGCAGGATTTAGGTTCCTGTGCTTTCGAGCGTGGGGGTTCAAGTCCCCTCTCCCGCACATGAACAATGCTTCAGCCCTGGACGGCCAGTTGAACGATGTGCTCGCGAACACCGGAGCGCTCGTCTTCTACCTGATCGTCTGGGCCCTCGTCTTCGCGGGCACGGCGGTCTTCCTGGGCGTCTTCATTCCGTTCATCACAGGTGATTCCCTACTGTTCGGCTCCGGCCTGGTGGCGGCGTCGACGACAAACCTGGACATCGTCGTGCTCGCCGTCGGCACCGGGGTGGCCGCGTTCCTGGGCGACCAGGTCGGGTTCCTCCTCGGGCGCCACTACGGCCGTTCCTATCTCGACCGCCGGGGCGGTCCCCGCACGCGCGCGGCGATCATCAGAACCGAGGCCTTCTACCGGTCCTTCGGCTGGTGGTCCGTCGTGATCGCGCGCTTCGTCCCCTGGGCCCGGGTGTTCGTTCCGGTGATCGCGGGGGTCGGCCGGATGAATTACTACAAGTTCCTCAGCAGCAATCTCGTCGGCGCACTGGCGTGGGGCGTCGGGCTCACCCTGACCGGGTACTTCGCCGCGGCCATCCCCGGCGTCAAGAACGCGGCCTATCTCATCGCGGGGATCTTCATCACCGCCTCGATCGTCTTCGGCCTGCGCACCTGGCGCGCCGAGCGCGCGGAGCGAGCCTGAGACCTCTCTCACCGCTTCGCACGGGTTTCTCCCCCTGGAACGCGTTAGCCTGTACCACAACACCCACGATCACCGCCGCCCGGCCGTTGTGGCCCCCGACTGGAGACAATCGTGATTGAGACCGCCTTGATTCAAACCGCTTCGTTCCACGCAGCCCTGATCCCGTGGCTTGATCCCGAGTACCTGATCGCGGGCTTCGGCGCCTGGGCATTGCTGGGCATCTGTGCGATCATCTTCGCCGAGACGGGTCTTCTGGTCGGTTTTCTCTTTCCCGGCGACACCCTGCTCGTCATTGCCGGAATCCTGACGTTCAGCGGCACCATCACGATTGACATCTGGTGGGTGGCCCTCGCCATCGGTTTCGCCGCGTTCGCCGGTGGCGAGTGCGGCTACCTGATCGGTCGCAAGTTCGGTCCGCGCGTGTTCGAGCGCAAGGAATCCGGCCTGTTCAGCATCAAGAACGTGGAACGCACGAATGCGTTCTTCGAGCGGTTCGGCGGCTTCGCCGTGATCGTCGCTCGGTTCGTGCCGATCGTGCGCACCTTCGCCCCCGTGGCCGCGGGCGTAGGCAAGATGAACTACCGCCGCTATTCGTTCTACAACCTCGCCGGCGCGCTGCTCTGGGGCGCCGGCGTGACCTATGCCGGCTTCTTCCTGGGCTACATCCCGCCGGTTCGCGACTTCGTCAGCCAGTACATCGACCTGATCCTGCTCGGCGCGGTCCTGATCACTCTCATTCCCACCGTCTTCCACTACGTGCAGGCCACCGTGAAGGCCCGGCGCGCGACGCGCAAGGGGATCACGACCGCCACGGGAAGCCTGGTGCTCGACCCCGACGTCTTCCAGGACCACCACGACCACAAGCACGACGAGCACAAGCACGACTGACCCGGTCCGCTCGGCCCACTCGGCGCCCTCGGCCCACTCGGCGCCCTCGGCCCACTCGGCGCCCTCGGCCCACTGGGCCCGCTCGGCCGGGCGTTGACCGATCAGTGGTGCGAGTTGTCCTCGTGCGCGGCGTGTTCGGCTGGTTCCAGCTGAAACGTGGAGTGATCGACGTCGAAGTGTTCGGTGAGGCACTCGGACAACGCGTCGAGTAAGGCCCCCGTGCCACCCGACTGGAGCACGGCCGGCTCGACCACCACGTGCGCGCTGAAGACGTGCGCGCCGCTCGTGATGGCCCAGACATGTACGTCGTGCACCGCGACCACGCCCGGCGTCTCCAGGATGTGCCGCCGGATGTCTGCGACGTCCGTGTCGACGGGCACCGACTCGCTGAGCACCCGCACGACGTCGCGCAGCAGTAGGAATGCCCGCGGCCCGATCATCCCTGCGATGACCAGGGAGGCGATCGCATCGGCCTGCGCGAAGCCCGTGAGCAGGATGACCGCTGCCGCAGCGATGACCGCCACCGAGCCCAGTGCGTCCCCGAGCACCTCGAGATAGGCGCCACGCATGTTGATCGAGCCCGCGGCCGCGGGGCGCAGGAGCAGTAGCCCGGCAATGTTTCCGGCGAGGCCGATCACGGCCACGACCAGCATCGGCATCGCCTGCACGTCGGCGGGCGCATTCCCGGCGAGACGGGACACCGCTCCGACCACGACCGAAATGGCCACGGCTATCAGGATCAGCCCGTTGATCAGCGCGCCGAAGACCTCTGCCCGCTGGTAGCCGAACGTCTGCCGGTCGGTGGCCGGCCGGGCGGCTACGACCGTCGCGGTCAGCGCGATGATGAGTCCGGCGAGGTCGGAGAACATGTGGCCGGCGTCCGCCAGCAGCGCGAGCGAACCGGTGAGGATCGCGCCGATGATCTCGACGATGAGCACGGCCGCGACGATCCCGATGGCAAGGGTGAGGCGCACGCGGTTCGTCGTCGAGGTGTGCGCGTGATCGTGGCCCATGCGTCCACGCTAGAGCGCACGCCGAGGGATAGCCAGTTGGGGCGCCAGTTGGGAATGAGTGCCATTCTCAGCACCGGCGCCAGCCGAGGTCAGCCGACGAGAAGTTCCCGAATAATGGGCACGAGCTCGTCGAACGCCCGCGCCCGGTGGCTCTGCTCATTCTTCACGTTCGGGGTCAGCTCGGCAGCCGAGATCGCGTAGCCGTCGGGCAGGAAGATCGGGTCGTAGCCGAAGCCGTTTTCGCCCGATTCCTCGGTCAGGATGTGCCCCGGCCATTCCCCCGTGACATGACGTTCGGTGCCGTCGGGCAGCGCGAGCGCCGCGACGCAGGCGAAGTGGGCGCCACGGTGGTCATCGGGCACATCGGCGAGCTGCCAGAGCAGCAACCGCAGGTTGGCTTCCGCGTCCCTGGCCGGTCCCGCCCAACGCGCCGAGAAGATGCCCGGCGAACCGCCGAGCACGTCGACACAGATTCCGGAATCGTCGGCGATGGCCGGCAGCCCGGTGTGCGCCGCCGCCGCCCTGGCCTTGATCAGGGCGTTCTCGGCGAAGCTGATGCCGTCCTCGACCGGTTCCGGACCGTCATAGGCGAGCACCTCGATGCCCGGCAGCTGTGGGGAGAGGATGCGTCGCAGTTCCTCGACCTTGTGCGGGTTGTGGGTTGCCAGAACTACCTGCACTTCGCTAGCGTCCCAGCGTGTTCTTCTGGAACTCGGTCAGGGTGACGGTGCCGGCCAGTGCCAGGTCGAGCAGGGAGTTCAGCTCGCTGCGGTCGAAGGGAGCACCCTCGGCCGTGCCCTGCACCTCGACGAAGAGCCCGCGGCCGGTGACGACCACGTTCATGTCGGTCTCGGCCTTAGAGTCCTCGGTGTAGGCGAGGTCGAGCATCGGCTCGCCACCGACGATGCCGACGGAGATCGCCGCGACACTGTCGATCAGCGGCTGGGCCTTCTGGCCGATGAACTTCTTTTCGCGTCCCCATTCGAGCGCGTCGGCCAGCGCGACATAGGCGCCCGTGATGGCTGCGGTGCGGGTGCCGCCGTCGGCCTGGAGAACGTCGCAGTCGATGACGATGGTGTTCTCGCCGAGAGCCTTCATGTCGACGACCGCACGCAGGCTGCGGCCAATCAGACGGCTGATCTCATGGGTGCGTCCGCCGATGCGTCCCTTGACCGATTCGCGGGCCATCCGGTCGTTGGTGGACCGGGGCAGCATGGAGTACTCCGCGGTGACCCAGCCGGCGCCCTTACCCGCCATCCAGCGCGGAACGCCGTTGGTGAAGGACGCGGTGCACAGCACCCTGGTGCGACCGAAGGAGATCAGTGCCGAGCCCTCGGCCTGGTCACTCCAGCCGCGCTCGATCGTGACCGGTCGAAGCTGGTCGGTAGTTCGTCCGTCGGCGCGCACAATGTCGTTCACGAGGTCTCCTTGGTGGTGTTCGGATGCGAGGCCGCGAATTCGACGAGCTCACTGAGATTGAAGGCGCCGGTCTGCACGAGATCGACCCGGGAGATGTCCTGGCCGACCAGGCGGTGGGCGAGGCTGAGGAAGTCCTCGGCGCTGCCGCCGGTGGCCTCATAGCGGTAGGTCGGCGGAAGGGTGTCGGCGCGTTCGGCGCCCTGGCTGACCAGGGCGCGGTAGACGTCGTTGGCCGTTTCGGTGTCGCTGGACACGAGCGTGACGGTGTCCCCCATCACATAGGAGATGGCTCCGCGCAAGAACGGGTAGTGGGTGCAGCCGAGCACGAGGGTGTCGACTCCGGCCTTCTTGAGCGGTGCGAGGTATTCCTCCGCGACCGCAAGCACCTCGTCGCCCGTGGTCACCCCGTTTTCCACGAATTCGACGAACCGCGGGCAGGCCTGGGTGAACAGCCGGATGCTGGTGGCGGCGGCGAACGCATCCTCGTAGGCGCGGGAGTTAACCGTGCCGGCGGTACCGATCACGCCGACACGATTGTTCCGGGTCGTGCCGACCGCGCGCCGAACGGCGGGCTGGATGACTTCGACCACCGGAACGCTGTAGCGTTCCCTGGCGTCACGGAGCACTGCAGCGGATGCGGTGTTGCACGCGATCACCAGCATTTTCACGTCCTGGGCGACGAGGTCGTCGAGCACTTGGAGAGCGTAGCGGCGCACGTCCGCGATCTTCTTCGGACCGTACGGCGAATGCGCGGTGTCCCCGATATAGAGGATCGATTCGTTGGGCAGCTGGTCCTTGATCGCCCGGGCGACGGTCAAACCGCCCACTCCGGAATCGAAGATTCCAATCGGTGCATCCGTCACGTCTATCGAGCTTAGTCGGAATCGCGCTCGCCCGACGAAGTGCCCGGTCCGCTGCAGGATCGGCGCGAGCTCCCCCCGCGGGCCCGCGTTCGAACCGATTATCGGCATATTCTCAGGGTCACCGACCTGGCCCGCACACGTGCCAGGACGGGAATATGGGCGTAACTACACTCGGAATATGGAGCCCGCCAGCCGACGGTAACCGCACAGAATGACGTCGCATTCGTCGTTTGAGGAGATGACCCAGTGAATGATCGAGTCGTAATAACCGGGTTGGGCGCCTTAACGCCGCTGGGCAACACCTGGCGGGAAACCTGGTCCGGTCTCACGAACGGCCGAAGCGGAGTCGCCCGAATTACGCAGTTCGACCCTGAGGGCCTGCCGACCCAGATCGCCGGCGAGGTGAAGAACTTCGTTCCGGCCGATCAGATGTCCATTAAGCAGGTCAAACGCGCCTCCCGCGCCTCGCAGCTCGCGATTGCCGCCGCACGTGAGGCCGTGGCCGACGCCGGCTTCGGCCCCTCCATGGAAGGCATCGACACCGCCGTCGTCGTCAACAGCGCCGTCTCCGGATTCGCCGAGATCCAGGAGGCCACCGAGCTGGTCAACTCCGGGGGTTCGCGCCGCATCCCCCCGCGCTTCGTGCCGTCCTCACTGCTCAACATGGCGGCGTGCGAGGTCGCGATCGACCTCGGGGTGCACGGCCCGGTCAACGCCAGCGCCCTGGCCTGCGCGAGCGGGGCCTACGCCCTGCTCGAGGCCAGGACCCTTCTGATGATGGGCGACGCCGATGTGGTCATCGCCGGCGGCGTCGAAGCAGCCATCACGCCCGTCATGTTCGCCGGGCTCAATGCCATGCACGCCGCCTCGAAGAACAACGATTCCCCCACCGAGGCGAGCCGCCCGTTCGACGCGGACCGGAACGGTCTCGTCTTCGGCGAGGGCGCGGTCATCTTCGTGCTGGAGCTGCTCTCCCACGCCAGGGCCCGTGGCGCCCGTGTCTACGCCGAGGTCCTGGGCGGGGCACTGACCAGCGACGGCCACAGCATCGTCGCCCCGGAGCCGACCGGGAAATACGCCAGCCTCGCGATGACCAGGGCGTTGCTCAAGTCGAAGCTCAATCCCAGCGACATCGACATGATCTGCGCGCACGGCACCTCGACCCAGGCCAACGACCGGGCGGAGACCTCGGCGATCCGCCAGGCGCTCGGCACCTCCGCAGACGGCATCGCCGTCACCGCTCCCAAGTCGATGACCGGGCACCTGATCGGTGCGGCCGGAGCCCTCTCCGGCCTGCTCTGCGCACTGTCGATTCGCACGGGAATCATTCCCCCGACGATCAACTACGTGACCCCCGACCCGGACTGCACCCTCGACTACGTGCCGCTGACCGCCAGGGAGACCCCGGTGCGTTACGCCCTCGCCAACGCGTTCGGTTTCGGCGGACAGAACTGCATCGTCGCGTTCGGATCCGTGTAGGGATCGGAACGGCTGTTTCAGGTCGGTGCGGCTAGGGTTTACCGGGTGACCGAATCCTCAGCATTCCGCACCGACCGTTACGAGCTCACCATGGTGGACGCCGCCATCCAGAGCGGCACGGCCGGCCGTGAGTGCCAGTTCGAGGCCTTCGCCCGGCGCCTCCCATCCGGTCGCCGCTACGGCATCGTCGCCGGCACCGGACGGCTGCTCGAGCTCATCCGCGACTTCCGATTCTCGGATGCCGAACTCGGCTGGCTCGACGAGAACGCCGTCGTGCGCCGCCCCACCCTCGACTGGCTCGCGAACTATGCCTTCCGCGGCGACGTTTGGGGCTACCAGGAGGGCGAGGCCTACTTCCCCGGCTCACCGCTACTCATGGTCGAGGGCAGCTTCGCCGAGTGCGTCGTGCTCGAAACGCTGATCCTCAGTGTGCTCAACTACGACAGCTCGGTGGCCGGCGCCGCCGCGCGGATGGTCTCGGTGGGCCTGGGCCGGCCGATCGCGGAGATGGGGTCCCGCCGCACGGGCGAGTATTCGGCCGTCGCGGCGGCCAGGGCCGCGTACATCGCCGGGTTCGCCTCCACGAGCAACCTCGAGGCGGGGCGCAGCTGGGGCGTGCCGACCATGGGCACCGCCGCCCACTCGTTCACCCTGCTGCACGACAGCGAGGAGGACGCATTCCGGGCTCAGGTCGCCGCGTTCGGTGCGGCCACCACGCTTCTCGTGGACACCTTCGATGTCACGCGCGGGATCGACCTTGCCGTCGAGGTGGCCGGCACCGGTCTCGGCTCGATCAGAATCGACTCAGGCGACCTGCCGACGGTGGTTGCCGGGGCGCGGGCGCAGTTGGATTCCCTCGGCGCCGTCAACACCCGGATCACGGTCACCAGCGACCTCGACGAGTACTCCATCGCCGCGCTGTCCGCCTCACCCGTCGATGCCTTCGGCGTGGGGACATCCGTCGTCACCGGGTCCGGTGCTCCCGCCGCGGGCATGGTCTACAAGCTGGTCGCGCGCCGTGACGACGCGGGCGACTGGGTCTCCGTCGCCAAGACGTCCGCCGCGAAGGCGTCGATCGGCGGGCGCAAGCGTTCGGTGCGCCGGCTCGACGCAGCCGGGGTTGCCCGGGCGGAAATCATCCTGGTCGGCCAGCCCGACGACGATGCCTCAGGTGTCGATGCCCCGGGCGGGCACGACCGCCCCCTGCTCGTGCCGTACATCACCGACGGTCTCATGGACGAGACCTACCTCGGTGCTCCCGGAACGGCTCGGGCCAGAGCCCATAACGCTCGCGTCATGCAGGAGCTTCCGATCGAGGCGTTCCGGCTCGGTCACGGTGAACCCGTCATCCCCACGCTCTACCGGTAGGTCGAGCGTGGCCTAGCCCTTCATCTTTTCGTAGATGGCCTTGCAGGTCGGGCAGACCGGGAACTTCTCCGGGTCGCGTCCCGGAAGCCACTTTTTGCCGCACAGGGCCCGCACGGGCTTGCCGGAGATGGCCGACTCGAGGATCTTGTCCTTGGGTACGTAGTGGGAGAACCGTTCGTGGTCGCCCGGCTCGATCTGCTCCTGGTTCAGCAGTTCCTCGAGCTCGCGGTCCAGCGTGGAGGTTCCCCCACCAGGCTGGCCCGGTTCTGCAATGCTCGCGCGAAAGTCTTCAGTCATATCAACATTGTAGGCAGCAGACGAGGATTCGGCGCGGGCGGGTCAGGCTCGAATCGCTGACGCGAGCATTTCCGGCCCCCGGCGCTCGAACGTTCGGGAGCCGAGCCAGATCCCGCCGACCAGGGTCAGCAGGCCTACCCCGACTCCGGAGAAGAGGGCCGGAAGGTGCCAGATTGGATCTGAAAAGGTGCCAAGGAGGGCGAAACCGATCGCCGGAAGCGAGAGCAGAATCGAGCCGGTGAAGGTTAGTGACTGGATCATCGCCGCAGCGGTGTCGGACGACTGCGGCTGGGCGAACGGGCTGTCCCCCGGTTTCGTCGACGGGTACGGGAACCGGGCCGAGGTGTAACTCGAGAAGCCCAGTCCGGTGAGCAGGATGCAGGTGCTCACTCCGAGCACGGACGGCAGCACCGTCCAGTCGCCGAAGACGGAAACGCTCAGCGCCGACCCGATCCCGATCAACGGAATGCCGACGAACAGGGTCGGGACCAGACGACCGATCCGATCGGCGAACCCCCGGGTGCCGGAGGCGACGTGGAGCCAGATGGCCGTGTGGTCGTAGGCGACGTCGTTGTGCATGGTCCAGCCGAGGAAGATGCACATCAGCGGCACGGGCAGCAGGGCGAGGTAGGTCAGCGGGACGCCGGCGAAGGACAGCGGCAGGATGACCAGGACCGGAATGATCGGAATCATCACCATGGACATCCAGTACCGGGAGTCCCGGCTCCAGTAGGTGAGGCTGCGGGCCGCGATGCCACCGATCGGGGTGTGTGGCATCCGGTCGAACCAGCCGAGTCCGCCGTACTGGCGAGCCTGGGCCTCCCGGCCGGGAGTCACCAGCATTCGGGCGACGAGCGCCTGCCAGGCCAGCCAGAGCAGGTAGGTTGTGACGCCGGCGATCAGCAGCTTGAGGATCGCCGGCCCCCAGGCGCCGGTGGCGGCGTCGCCTGGTACCGACCAGGCGGCTCCGAGCGGCGTCCAGCCGAGGATGGCCGAGAGGCCACCGAGCAGGTCGAGACCGTAGCGTTCCCAGTCGAGGTTGAGGATGAGCAGCACCACGGGGGCGACCATCACGAGCAGGAGCACGCCGATGATTCCGGTCAGTTCCCGGGATCGTCGGGTGGCCAGCAGGAACGCCGCAACCGAGGTGCTCACCCGGGACGCCAGCATGCAGGTGGCCAGCAGCAGCGCGGCGGCCACAATGGCGAGCAGGGTCTCGCCGACACCGCGCGACCAGGTCACGACGGTGCCCAGCAGCACGAGGGACAGCACGAATGCGGGCACACCGACCAGCGAGGCCAGGGCAAGGCCCACGGCGAGCCTGCGATTCGGGATGCCCATGGTCGCGAACTTCCGCGGGTCCATGCCGTCGTCGATGCCGAAGACGAGTGGCACGAGCAGGAAACCAAGCACGACGATCGATCCGGCCACGACCATTCCGTCACGAACGGCCACGACGTCACCGACGAAGCGGAGGCCGACCAACAGGGCAACGAGGCCAACGGCGACCGCCAGCCCGTAGAGGAGCGCGACGGCGATGCCGACGACCTGCCACGGGCTCCGCCGGAACAGGTTCGCCAGCAGACGAAGCTTTAGTCCGAGAAACTGTGCAGCCACTCCATGCCTTCCGCCACTTTTCGTCCGCCGGCGAGTTCGATGAACCGCTCTTCCAGGGTGTTTTCACCCCGGACCTCGTCGATCGTGCCGGAGGCGAGGACCGCTCCCTGCACGATGATCGCAACGTGGTCGCAGACCCGCTGGATGAGGTCCATTCCGTGGCTGGACAGCACCACGGTGCCGCCGCTGGCCACGTATTTCTGCAGGATTTCCGTGACGTTGACCGCGGACACCGGGTCGACCGATTCGAAGGGTTCGTCAAGCACGAGCACCCTCGGCGAGTGGATCATCGCGCAGGCCAAGGCGATCTTCTTGGTCATGCCCGCCGAATAGTCGGCGACGAGACGATTGAGGGCGTCCTCGAGGCCGAAGGCCGCGGCCAGGTCGGCCGAACGCTTGCGCACCGTGACTCCGTCAAGACCGCGCAGAACACCCGCGTAGTAGAGGAGCTGCGCCCCGGTGAGCCGGTCGAACAGCCTCAGCCGGTCGGGCAGAACACCGATGACACGCTTGGCCGCAATGGGGCTGCCCCAGACGTCTATGCCGTGCACGTGGACCGTGCCGGCGTCGGGCCGAAGCAAACCGGTGATCATCGAGAGAGTCGTGGTCTTGCCGGCGCCGTTGGGGCCGACGATGCCGTAGAAGGAGCCTTCGCGTACCTCGAGGTCGATGCCGGAGACGGCGATGGTGGTGCCGAATCGCTTCTTCAAACCGGTGACCGACAGAACCACCGGGGAGGGCGGGCCCTCGGCGACAGGTGGGGCAGTCTTCGCACCGCGCTTGGTCGTGGTGCGAGGCGATCGTGCCGCCGCCTTCTTGGGCGTTCGGACGGTCTTGACCGGCGCCACTACCGCATCGGGTGTCGCGGCTTCACCGGTTATTTCGGCTGTTTCGGTTGCCTCGGTTGTTTTGGCGGTCTCGGCGGTCTCGGCGGTCTCGGTTGCCTCGGCCTTCTCAGGCGTCTCGACCGATTCGACCCGGGGCGGGGCGGGCGACGTCGGTTCGTCGACCGGAACCACGACCGTGTTCTCGACCGGAGCGTCCGCGACGGGCATCACGGCGACGGGTTTCGCGGCGACGGGTTTCGCGGCGACGGTCTGGCCCACCGACGAGGCAAGCGCCGCGGCCCGGTTCGCCGCGGCCCTGCTGGCGCGCGCTTTGGCCGTGTCCGCCCGGGCCGCACCGGTCTTGGTGGCCGAGTCGGACTTTGCCGCCGCCGTGCGACTGGCGGTGGCCTTGGACGCCGCCGAACGAGCCGTGGAGGGTGCCGGCGCATCCTGCGCGTCGTCGGACCCCGCGGTCGTCGTCGGTGCGGGTCGGGATGCCGCCGTGCGCGCCGCGCTCGGGCGGGCAGCAGGGCGGGGTGCCCTCGGCTTCGCGGCGGGAGCAGGCGCTGCTGTCGTCTCAGCGTCGGGCGACGAGTCGACCCCTGCGTCTGCCGCTGCGGCGCGGGCAGCACCCGGAGGCCGGGCCGGGGCCTTGCGCACGGGCGCCTTACGTGCGGTCGTCTTCGGCGCGCCTGCCTTGGGTGCGGCCGTCTTGGCTGTGATCGCTTGGGACGCTGCGGGATCAGTCGCCGAGGCATCCTTCACGCGAGCGGGAGCGTCTGGTTTTGACTCAGTCTCCGCCGCCACGGGCGGGAGCGTTGTCGGCTCGTCGGGCTCGGAGTTGGGGGGCGGAATTGTCACCTCGCTAACCTACCAAGGACCGTCTGACAACGCAGGGGTACCGTCTCCCAACGACGCAAACCCGGGGTAGATCAGCAGCCTCGGTCACGAAATGAACACGCTCGGCAACCGCCTCTTCCCCCCAGATAGGGCCATAGGTTAGACTGACGCTGGCATAACGACGTGTCTTAACGTGAACTTATGAGTGAACCCAAGACAAACTTGTTCGAAACAAGAGTCCTATGCACGGGTCGCTCCATCTTTTTTAGGAGACAATCGTGACCACCCAGGTAGTCATTTTGGCAGCAGGCATGGGCAGCAGACTCGGCCGTTCGCTTCCGAAGCCGCTCACCGAGCTCAACGACGGTCGAACGATCATGCAGCAGCAGTTCGACAACATCGCGCACGCCTTCGGCAAAAAGGCCAAGGTCACCATCGTCGTCGGCTACAAGCTCGAGCACATCATCGAGGCGTTCCCGCAGGCATCCTTCGTGTACAACGAGGAGTACGACCAGACGAACACGTCGAAGAGCCTCATGCGCGCGCTTCAGGCGTCGAGCACCGGCGGCGTGCTGTGGATGAACGGCGACGTCGTCTTCGACCCGGCGATCCTCGACCGCGCAGCGGCCATGGTCGCTCGTGACCAGTCGTTCGTGACCGTCAACACCTCCAAGGTGTCCGACGAAGAGGTCAAGTACACGACCAGCGCGGAGGGCTACATCAAGGAGCTGTCGAAAACCGTCAAGGGCGGTCTCGGCGAGGCCGTCGGCATCAACTACATCTCCAGCGCCTACAAGGCTGTGCTGCTTCACCACCTCTCCAAGGTCGGCGACCAGGACTACTTCGAGCGCGGCATCGAACTTGCGATCGAAAAGAACAACCTCCTGGTTGAGCCGCTCGACATCTCCGACTTCTACGCGGTCGAGGTTGACTTCGCGGAAGACCTGGAACGGGCGAACCTCTTCGTCTAGGCGAACATCGATTACGAATTGACCCCCCGCACCTCCAGGTGCGGGGGGTCTTTTCGTGCCGGGGACTCGCCGCGGCCCCGAGTGGAGTCGCAGCGGGCCCGGCTCACCTACGATTGGTCGAGTGAGTAGTCATGCTGAAGTGCGCCCCGAGCAACGCACATCGTTCGCGCGCTACCGGCATTCGCTCTGGTTGCTGACCCAGCGCGACCTCCGGGTGCGGTATTCGACGTCGCTCCTGGGCTACTTCTGGTCGATCCTCGACCCGTTGGTCATGGCCGGCATCTACTGGTTCGTCTTCACCCAGGTCTTCAACCGCGGGGTGGGCCACCAGCCGTACATCATCTTTCTACTCTCGGCTCTGCTGCCGTGGATGTGGTTCAACGGCACCGTCTCCGATTGCACCAGGGCGTTCCTCCGCGAGGCCAAGCTCATCCGCTCAACCCGAATCCCCCGCACCATCTGGGTCAACCGCCTGGTCCTGTCCAAGGGGATCGAGTTTCTCGCCTCGATCCCGGTGCTCCTCTTTTTCGCGGTTTTGGCCGGCGCTCCGATCACGACCGGGGCGTTCCTGTTCCCCCTGGCCATCCTGATCCAGACCGTGCTGACCATGGGCGTCGGACTCATGGTGGCGCCGCTCGTGGTCTTCTTCCGCGACCTTGAACGGGCCGTCAAGCTTGTGCTCCGGTTCCTGTTCTACGCCTCCCCGATCATCTACAGCACCACGGACCTTCCTTCCAAACTTCACTTCTGGGCGGCGTTCAACCCGCTGAGCGGGATCTTCAGCCTCTACCGGTCGGCGTTCTTCCCCGACGCGCTGGACTGGCTCACCGTCGGCATCAGCGCCGGGATGTCGGTCGTCCTGTTCGGCCTCGGGATGCTGGTCTTCAAGCGCACCGAGCGCGCAGTCCTGAAGGAGATCTAATGGATGCGCCAGTCATCTCGCTGACCGGAGTCGGCATCCGTTTCCGGCGAAACCGCCGCGGACGCCGCAACTTCAAGGACCTCTTTGCGAGCGGGCGGAGGAGGAGCCGCCCCGACGAGTTCTGGGCCCTCCGCGACGTCTCCTTCACCGTTCAGCGGGGCGAGGCGATCGGCGTCGTGGGCCGGAACGGCCAGGGCAAGTCCACGCTGCTCAAGCTGGTCACCGGCGTCGTGCTGCCCGACGAGGGCACCGTGCACGTCACCGAGGGCGTGGCACCGCTGATTGAGATCACCGGCGGCTTCGTGGACGACCTCACCGTGCGGGACAACGTCTACCTCACGGCGGGCCTGCACGGCATGACCCGCAGCCAGGTGGATGCGCGCTTCGACGACATCCTGGACTTCGCCGAGATCGGTGACTTCATCGACACCCCCTACAAGCATCTCTCCAGCGGGATGAAGGTGCGCATCGCCTTCGCTGTCATCTCCCGCCTCGAGGAACCGGTCCTGCTGGTCGACGAGGTGCTGGCGGTCGGCGACAAGGCGTTCCGGGAGAAGTGCTACCGCCGGATCGAAGAGCTCCTCGCCGGTGGGCGCACCCTCTTCTTCGTCTCCCACAACGAACGGGACCTGCGCCGGTTCTGCACGCGCGGCCTTTACCTCGACAAGGGCGCCCTCGCCCTGGACGGTCCCATCGACGAGGTTCTCGCGCTCTACAACACGCAATACGGCATCAAACCTGCGTGACCGGCCACCCGCGCACCCCGCCCGTGGTCGGGTAGTTTTCAGAACCGGCACGTAAACTCGTCGGGAGCCGAAGGAGAGCCGCGTGATGGCAAGGAAACAAGACCCGATCGTGTCGTCCACCGGCGGCCTGCCCCGCGGCGGCCAGCTGCCGCCCACACTCACCAGAAGCTTCGACCGGGTGCTGGCGATTCACCGCCCCGCGGTGCTCGCTCACATCCGCTCCATCCGCCGCCGCTCGCCGCACGCGGGGCCCCTGGAAATCGTTCAGATCCTCGAGCGGCGCTATCTCGCCGCGGTCACGACCGGGGGCGCGGCCGTCGGAGCGACGGCCGTCATTCCCGGCGTCGGAACCGGCATCACCCTGGCGCTGTCCGGGGTGGAAACTGCGGGCTTCCTCGAGGCCACGGCCCTGTTCACGCAGTCGGTCAGCGAGGTGCATGGAATCACCGTCGACGATCCTGAGCGGGCTCGCGCGCTCGTGATGACCATGATGCTCGGACACGAGGGATCTGCACTCGTCCGCCAGCTCGCCGGCCAGTACACCGGCACCGGCGCAGGGCGCAGCGTGTATTGGGGAGAGCTCGTGACGACCAGCCTCCCCCGCGCCCTGATGGGCCCCCTCACCGATCGGCTGCGCAACGCCTTCATCAAGCAGTTCGCGGCCAGGGGCGGTGCCAGCCTGATGGGTAAGGCCCTGCCATTCGGGGTCGGGGCGGTCATCGGCGGCGCCGGCAACCACATCGTGGGCAGGCGGATCATCCACTCCTCGAGACTGGCCTTCGGCCAGCCTCCGGCGGGGTTCCGCCCCGAGCTGGAGCCGCGGGTGCGGGAGGCCACATTGCGGCAGGTCGAGGCGCAGGACGTCGTCGGGCTCGAGGTCGAGGCGCAGGAGGTCGTCGTGCTCGAGGTCGACGTCACCGACGTCCGCGTGTCCGAGGGTCGAGCGGGCCGGATCGGCGACGTGGGCCGCTCCACCCTGGGCAAGCTGCCCGGCCTGGTGCCCAGGGCCCTGCGTCGCGCGAGCGCCGACCGCCGGGACTAGACGTCGTCGGCGATGTCTTCCTGGTTCGTCGGCCCGGCATCGAGAACGTCGGCCCCGACGGCGGTCGGGTGCATGGCGTCGAACCGGTCCCATTCCTCCATCAGGTGTTGCACGGCGGAATGGAAGCGCTCCGTGGCGACTCCCGCTCCTGTGTCCCCGAAGTATCGTTCCACCCACACGGCCAGCCGCTGCTCCGCCTCACTGTCGTGGGTGAGGTCCTCCAGCACGGTCACGATGTCGCCCGCCGCGCCGGCATCCAGCCATTCGCAGTCGGAGAGGTAGCCGCTCGTGTCGATCTGTGCTCGCGGGTTTACCGGCCGCGTCACCATCAGGGCCTTGCCGGCGGCAAGACGGTCGTAGACCATGGCGGAAATGTCCACGACGGCCACATCTGCGGCCGACAGCTGCCAACCCAGGTCGGGGCTGGCGTCGTAGATGTGCCTGGCGCGGGCGTCTCGTGAGTTGGCCGACGCGATCGCCGCAATGATCTGCCGGTTCGCGACCGCGTAGGCCGCGTCGACGACGCCGCTGCGAGGGTGCGGGCGGTAGATGACCCGGTGTCGTCCGGTGGCCAGCAGCGCAGTCACCAGCGCCACGCCGTGCGTTGCGATGGAGCCGTACGCAGCACCCGGTCGGTCGCCCTCCCAGGTCGGCGCGTAGAGCACGACCTGGCGCTCGTCCGGTGTGTACGGGAGCGTCCCGGAGTAGTGGTCGGCCTGCGGCCGCCCGATCTTCAGCGCGCGCTTGTCGAAGTCGTAATCCCAGAGAACCTTGTCGAGGCGAGCGAGGGCTGCGTCCCCGGCGACGAAGGCGTAGTCGTACGCCTTGATCTGGTTCGTGACCATGTACATCTTGTCGCTCTCACCATGGTTGATGAACACGTGCCAGCGACGCCCATACCGCATCATCTGGAAGTTGCGTGGGTTCTGGTTGACGTAGAGCACGATCCGGATGTCCTGCTCGTCGAGCAGCCGCTCGAGGTCGGCGACCTTGCGCACGTATGCGACAGGCACCGGCGCCTCCTCCATCAGCGGAAGAGCACCGCTGCCGCTCCGGCTGAGGATGAGCACGGGCCACTTCTCGGCGAGCTTCGCCAAAGGCTTGTACCACTGACGCATCTGGTAGAGGTTGACTCCGCCGTCTGCGAAGTACACCGCGATCTTGAAGTGCTGGTCGGGTCGGAGATCACGCAGCGCCAACCGTCCGTTGAGAAGTTTCTGTGCCTTGCGTGATGCTTTGACGTCCCTGACCAGCTTGAACGCGCGACTGACGTCTCGTTGTATACCCACTAGTCAAGAGTACCGATGGGGACCGGGGGAAGACTCCGCGCAAGCCCCCGAAGGGGTGTTCTGGGGCGAATCAGACGATCGGCGGTCGACCGGCGAGGGTCATCCGCCAGACTGTGCGGGCCTTGAGCGGACGCCGCTCCCCCGGTTCGCTGGTCCAGCCCTCACGGAAGCCGGCGAACCAGGCCCGCAGGGCTGGCGGGTTGCGCGACCAGCGCAGGACCTGGATGCCCAGCCAGGCCCCCGCGTAGACGGGAACCAAGGGGGAGGGGAGGTTGCGGCGGGCGAGCCAGACCCGGTTGCGGGCGTTGAGCCGGTAGTAGTCCGCGTGCCTCGTCGGCTGGATCACCGGGTGGTTGGCGACCAGGTCTCCCGCGTACCAGGTGCGCAGACCCAGGTCCCAGACCCGCCAGGCGAGCTCGATGCCCTCATGGGCGTAGAAGAACGGTTCCGCCCAGCCCCCGGTCGCGTCGAAGACCGCGCGTGGGAGGATCACCGCGCCCTCCCAGACCGAGAACACGTTGCTCGAATGGGTGGCTTCCCCCTTGTGGATGCGAGGGATCCACCGCCGAGGCGAGACGAGACCGGAGGGGTCGACCACTTGCGGCTGCACGAGGCCGATCGTCGGGTCGGCGCGAAGCATGGCGACCGCCTCGGACAGGAAACGGGGGTCAGGGATGCTGGCATCGTCGTCGAGGAAGAACAGGAATTCACCGGCGACGGAGGAGACTCCGCGATTGCGCCCGGCCGGGATGCCCAGGTTGGTCGGCAGCCCAAGTGATTTGACCCCGGCTGGCAGGCCGACCGGCTCCCACCCGTTGCCGACGCACACGATGTCCAGGTGGACATCCTGCTGGTCGAGCAGTGACCGGATGCCGCGGTCCAGGTCGTCGGGCCGTGTGCCCTGGGTGAGGACAACGACCCCGATAGTCGGGGTGACCGGCCCGATCGTGGTGGTCTCAGGCACGGACACGCTTGGATGCCATGATCGCGACGAAGTGGCCGACCAGGGACAGGAACGCGAGCGGGATGAGGGCGATGAGCACAACCCGGTCGACGATCGGCTCGCCGACGAGAGCGCCGAGAATGGCAGCCACGAAGATGATCATGGTGAGTTCGACCGAGTGGTACAGGCGGTGGAACGGCAGGAATCGGGCAAGCCGGCGAATCTGGGCCAGACGGCTAGAGGTGAGCGTCTTTTCGCCGTGCGTGTCGGAGAGCTTGGTGAGCCCCGCATTGGCCCTGGCCACGTGCACCATGTCGTTGAGCGCCTTGTTGAGCACGATGATGAGGGCGAGGACCAGGGCGAGGGTGGTCCAGAGCATGTCAGCCGGAGCCTCGAAAGGGTAGGCCGCAGCGCGAATGCCGAACGCGATCGGGATGAGCGCCTCGGTCGTGTAGTGGCCGACCTTGTCGAGGAACACCCCGGCAGGGGAAGACTGCTTGCGCCAACGTGCGACTTCGCCATCGCAGCAGTCCACGAGCATCTGAAGCTGACCGAGAATGAGGGCCAGCAGCGCACCCCAGACTCCGGGGATGAGCAGCGCGGCGGCCGTAGACCAGCCGACCAGGATCATCAGCCCGGTCACCCCGTTGGCGGTGATCCGCGTCTTGAGGAACAGCCAGGTGATGTACGGCGAGATGTCGCGCAGGTAGAGCGACGCCGTCCAGTGCTCAGCGTTCGCCCGCAGGCGCACCTCGGGCGGCTGGGCCACCGCCCGCAGTTCGGCGATCGAAGAAGGTCGATCAGACGCGGGTGTTCCTGGCGTCATGGGTGCCTCCCGGTGTGGGCCGTGATGTTGTTGGTGAGTTTCAGATATCCGAGCAGGAATCCGGTGCCCCAGCAGAAGTGGATGCTCGGCAAGACTACGAGAAACCAGAGCCCGGCACGAAACCCGTCCGGCCGGGTGACGGCGACGGTGGCGACCAGGTCGATGAGCAGGTACAACGCCGGAGCGGCGAAACCGAGCAGCAGCCACGATGCCGCGCCGCCGCTGAGCGTTGAGACGACTCCGGCCAGGCCGAGAATGAGTCCGAGCACGACGCCGAGCACCATCACGGGCGGAGCGAAGTAGCGGATGCCGTTGGACGCCGGGAAGCGCCGGGCGAGTTCCCCGCGCCAGAGGCCGGTGGACACCATCTGCCGGGCGAGGCGGGCGAGGCTCGGTCGCGGGCGGTAGACCACGCGAAGTCGCGGCGTGAACCACACCGTGCCGCCGAGGTCGCGGATGCGCCGGTTCAGCTCCCAGTCCTGGCCCCGCTTGATGCCCTCGTCGAAGAGGCCCACCCGCACGAGGCTCTCCATCAGGAAGCAACCGAGGTAGACCGTCTCCGCCTTGCCTTCCGGGCCGCCGACGTGCAGGGGCGTTCCTCCCAAACCGATCTTCGTTCCGTAGGCGCGGGCGACCGCCTTCTGAAACGGGCTCTCACCCTGAGCATCCATCACACCGCCGACATTGTCCGCCCCGCTGCGTTCGAGGGTTTCCACCGCGATACGGGCGTAGTCGGCGGGAAGCACGGAGTGGGCATCCACGCGGATCACCACCGGGTACTGCGAGGCCCTGATGGCGATATTCAGTCCGGCCGGCGTCGACCCGACCTCGTTCTCGACGACCCGGATGCGCGGGTCGACCGCGGCCATTTCCTCGACGAGTTCGGTGGTGCCGTCGATGCTGGGGCCGAGGGCGAGAGTGACCTCGAACGGCCCGGTGTAGTCCTGGTGAAGGAGACTGAGCACCGCATCGCGCACGTGGGTGACGTCGTTGAGAACGGGCATCACATAGGAGACCCCGAGGAGCGGTGTGGCTCCGCGAGGTGGCACCTGGCTGGTCATTTTTGCATTCCTCCGGAGGGTCGCTTGAGCCTACCAGCAGGGACTTTACCCCCAGGCGTTGCCCTGAACGCAGAACTGCGCCGCCGGCAGAAAGCCGGCGGCGCAGTGGAAGGAAGGAGCGTCCGGTCAGCTGGCGAGCTGCCCGACGGTGACGGACACGGTGATGGACTTGCCATCACGGACGTAGATCAGTTCGGCCTTCTCGCCGGCCGCGAGCGCGCGCACCTGAGCGGTGAGGTCGTTCGCGTCGGTGATCGGGAAGCCGTTGAAGTTGGTGATGACATCACCCTTCTTCAGGCCCGCCTTCTGGGCGGCCCCTCCGGACGACACCTCGCTGATCAGGGCGCCGACGGTGCTGCTCTTCGGGTCGCTGGCGGCGCTGGTCACGCTCGCCCCGAGCAGGCCGTGGGTGGCGGTTCCGTTGGCGATCAACTCGTTGGAGACCCGCTTGGCCAGATTCGACGGAATCGAGAACCCGACGCCGATGCTGCCCGCAGCCGAGGTCGATGACCCGCCCGCGTTGGCGATGGCGACGTTGATGCCGATGAGCTCGCCCTTCGCGTTGAGCAGTGCGCCGCCGGAGTTGCCGGGGTTGATCGCGGCATCCGTCTGAATAACCGGCAGCGAGATGGAACCGGAGTTCGACGAACCCTGCTGCTGGGACTGGGTGCCGTCCTTGTTGGGCAGGTCGAAGAAGAACGGGCTCTGGTCGCCGGGAGCGGTCGTGTCCGGCGTCGTGGGGGCGGCCGAGGAAGCGATGGAAATGCTCCGGTTGAGCGCGCTCACGATGCCGTCGGTGACGGTGCCAGACAAGCCGAGCGGGGCGCCGATGGCGATGGCGGTGTCCCCGACGTTGAGCTTGCTGGAGTCGGCGAAGGTGATTGGGCTGAGCCCCTTGGCGTCGGTGAGCTTCACCACGGCGAGGTCGGAGATCGGGTCGGTGCCGACGATGGTGGCAGCGTAGAGCTTGCCGTCGCTGCTCTTGACCTGGAGGGTCGCGTCGGCTGCGGCACCGTCGAGAGTGACGACGTGCGTGTTGGTGAGGACGTAGCCGTCTTCGGTGAGCACCACTCCCGAGCCTGTGCCGCCGGAGTTGCCGCTGCTGGCCTCGATGGTGACCACGCTGGGTGATGCCTTCGCCGCGACGGCGGTGATCTGGTTGACGCTGGTGGTGTTGTTGACGACGACGTTGCTCGGGCCCTGCGCCTGGTTGACGGGGATTCCGGAGCTCTGGTTGGTCAGCACGAACGCGGTCACGCCGGCGCCGGATGCGCCGCCGACGAGGGCGCCGATGGCCAGCGCGGCAATCAGGGCGATGCTTCCCCTGCGGTTCGCGGGGCTCTTCGCCTGGCCGGACGGGGTGTGCGGTGGCAGTCCGTTTGCGGTGGCGTATGCCTGCGGTGCGGCGTTCGGCGCGTAGTAGTGGGGAGTGCCGGGGTCGCCGGGCAGCGGACGACCGAACGCGTCTGTGGCGTAGGGGGTGGTCTCGTGGGCCTGGTACGGCTGCTCGGCGTGGGCGGCGGCCTGCGGCGCCGTGGGCGCGGTGGCGGCGGGCTGAACCGTGTCGGACAGAACCTCAGTGGGCTGGGCACCGTTCGTCTGGGCGTCGTTCGTCTGGGCGTCGTTCGTCTGGGCGTCGTTCGTCTGGGGGGTGGCCGGCTGCGGGGTGGCCGGCTGCGGGGCGGCGGGCGTCACGTCGGTCGGCTGTTCGACGGCCGACTGCTCGGCTGTCAGCTGCTCGTGCTCGGTGTGGGCGGGCTCCGCGGAGACGGTCTCGAGGTCTTCTGTGGGTGCTGTTGCTTCACCGGCGGCATTGACTTCGAACGGAACGGCGTCGTCGCGGTGATCAGGGTTAATCTCGGAGTCCTGCGTGTTGTCTGTCATGGTGTGCTCCTTCCAAGCGATGCCAGCTTCGCGCCCGAACCTGAGTGAATGGTTTGTGCAGGCTGGGAGCATTCAATGATCAAGCCGTGACCTTGCCCGCAGGGCGCGAGACCGCCTCGCCGTCAGCATCCCGGGCCCGCTGAATCAGCGGCGCAACCTCGGTTGACGAGCACGGTGTGAGCCTCGGCGACCACCACGCTCAGCGGCTCTGTCGGCACGGAGAGAGTGCCGCGCACGGTACGCCACGGAATGCCGGCGAAGCGGTAGTCGGCCGAGTAAACGACGCTGAGTGCGATCGAGCGTCCGCCGGTTCCCGTGAAGATGTGGCTGGTGGGCGTGTCGGAGAACTCGGGCAGGTTCAGGGCCGCCCAGGTCGCGCCGCCGTCGGATGAGTCAAGGCTCTGACCGTCTCCGAAGTCCCAGCGAAAGCCGACCGGGGTGAAACGCACCTCGGCCGGGAAGCCGAGTAGCACCCCGGAGCGGGAGTGCACAACGGCAGTGGCGATGAAGTTGGTCGGCAGGCCGACCACGCTCCAACCTCGCGGCTCCATCTGCTGGGTCGGGGCTGCGGGCCGGAAGTTGACCAGATCACTGGCGCTAACGACAAGGTTCGGGTCGCACGGCGTGCCGGATACGCAGTTGATCGTGTCTCGCACGATCGTGTTCGGCCCCGGAGGACCGCCCGCGCCAGGCTGGCCTCCCCCACCTGTCGTACCGTCCCCCGCGCCGACACCGCTGTCGCCACCGGAGCCGCCGCCGGAGCCGCCGCTCCCGCCCCCGCCTGAAACGGTGTCGAATCCAGCGGACAGGTCCACCCCGCCGCCGTTGATGGTGCCGCTCACTGGAGGGGGGCACAGGCCCGCGCGCAGATCCCCTTGTGAGCATTGGCCAATTTCCGCCGTCGCGGAATCCGTTGCGCTGACATTCAGCAGGAAAAGTGCAACCGCCACCGCGGCTGCTAGCAGAAGTTGGCGCCGGTCCATGTCACGCTCGATGAAATCCGGAGTTCGGACTTGGATGATTTTGAGCCCTCAAATTCCACTTGGAGGGGAAAGCGATCGACTCGATCAGCGGGCACGACGCTCGTTCCGTGTTGGTCGACAACGTCGACCTTCGACACATCCGTACAAAGGTACGCACTCACTAGTACGTTGCCATTTCCATCGTCAGAGATCGACTGAACCTGAACTGAGTCATACGTTGTCGAGCCAACCGATCGGTACATATTTTCTGAATAGCTGCGCGCCGTGCTCGTTTCCGCGCTCAAGGCATCGCCGACTGCGACGTCCGACAACCTGCCAACGTCGTTCCCGCTATTCGCTAGTACCGCATCCACCGCGCGAAGGTACGCGGCGAAGGCGTCGGTGGCGGCCTGGAGGGCTTCGGCGTCCGAGGCGAAGACCGGGGCATCCGTCGTTGTCGGCGCGGCGGTCAACGCGGGAACCGGTTGCGGTGCACAGCCGGCGAGCGCGAGCGTGCCGAGGAGTGCCATGGCGCCCATGACTGGTCTGCGACGACTGACGAACCG
>CAJDUC010000037.1_pt2 | contig 62123 bp, 60 predicted proteins | sample 7390041 | NCBI WGS metagenome assembly CAJDUC01 (sample SAMEA7055666, study PRJEB34461) | soil metagenome | biome: terrestrial ecosystem; feature: Peninsula; material: soil | place: Antarctica | collected 2016 | reverse complement strand
GCGGGCTGCGGAAAGGGGTGCGGGCTGGGGTCGGACCGGTCTCGACAGGCTCGACCACCGCGGGCCGACGGATGCCCGGCCGCGCTGGGGCTCGGCCGTCGCGGCTACGTGAATGGCAGGGCGCGCCCGCGGCCGCGGACGCGGGCTGCGGAAAGGGGTGCGGGCTGGGGTCGGACCGGGCTCGACGGGCGCGACCACCGGCGGGCGCAGGCCCCAGCGCGGGGGCAACGGTCCTCGGCGGCATGGGCATCCGTTCGCTCGTGGCGTGCGCCGGGATTCGGGGCGCGCGCCGCCCAACTGGTTGAATGGGGTCCGTGACTGATTCGACTCCGATGCCCCGATCCGAGGCCCTCGCGGCAGCGCTGGCCGCGCAAGACGTGGTGGCGGTGGCCTACGCCCTCCGCAATGACGTCGTGATCGTGCCCCAGCTCGTGGTCAACGGCCAGGGCGAGCAGGTGCGTGTCTTCGGCCGTGAGGGCACGGAGAAGCGGATGCTGCTGCTCTTCTCCTCCGCCGAGAACTACGCCCAGATGGTCCCGAACGAAACGGACCCGCAGGTCATGGTGGGTGACGCGCAGTGGCTGCGTGAGTTCCTCACGGTGCACCAGGGCGTGCTCGAGATGGTCTTCTTCGACATCGCCGGCCCGCACGTCATGCAGGCCGACCCGGCCGACCTGATGCGCGCCCTCGGCCCGTTGGCCGACGAGAGCGCCGACCCGCTCGGACAGTAGCCGCCGCGGTGCCGGTGCATGGCCGTGCCGAAATCGTGACTATCGCAGCCCCGTGCTGGGGGTTCCGCGCAGGCCCGGTGCCCTCGTCCTCGCGCTAGGATGAGCGTCGACGGTGTTCGGCCCGCTCATCGAGCGGCGTCCGACGGACTCTTCACGGTCCGCTCTTCTGGCACTGTCAGGGAGCAGGTCGCAGTGGTGGGGACTGAACAGGATGCCGTAGGCATCCGTTTGGCGAGCGTCGAGCGGCAGTTCTGGGTTGACCGGGACGTTGCCCTGCACCTGGCGGAGGAATGGCTCGCGGAATTCGGCGAGGCCGAGCTCGGCGCGACCGGCCGTCGGTTGCAGGTGTTGATCGCCGGAGTGCGAATCCACCGCGCCGATCCGAGCCAGAGCGCCATCGATGTGCAGCAGATTCTGGGCTGGGCCCAGCTTCATGGCGAGGTCGCCCTCCAGTCCCGTTGCCACGACGTGCTCGGTTCACTCTTCGAAATGGTCGGCGACCCCGCGGCGGCACTCGAGCATGCCGTCGCCGCCAACGATCTCCTGTCGGATTCCGAGGCCCCGCTCATGCGGGCCGCCGCCAGAAAGTGTCTGGCCGACGCCCTCGGTTCGGCCGGCTCATTGGACGAGGCTCGTCGACGCTACGACGACGCCCTCCGGCTCGTGATCGATGACCCGGACACCAATATCCGGTACATCATCCTCAATAACCTCGCCTTCACCGAACACCTGGCCCACAACAACGACGAGGCACTCGAGGCGGTTGAACGTCTGGTCGGTCTTTCTCAGCTCAGCGATCGCCAGATCGGCATGTCGGCCCGAGACACCATCGCCCGGGTGTACATGGCCGCAGGTCGGCTCGACGAGGCAGAGACGATGCTTCTCCCGGCCATGAACCCGGCCTTCAGCGACGAACACCCCGACAGTTCTGCAGCCGCGCTGGTCGCGTTGACCGAGCTCTACCGGGCGCAGGGACGGCTGGTCAAGGCGCAGATCACGATCGACCGTTGCCGCGACCTCGCCAACCGGAACGGACTGCATCGCCGAACGACCGAGGTCGCTCGGGAGCAGGCCGAGGTGCACGCCGCGAACTCGGACTTCCGTGCCGCCTTCGAGGCGTTCCGCGACTATCACGAAAAGTACGAGGCCCTCGGTGCGAGCGAGAACGAGGCTCGCGGGCGCATCCTCGAGGCCATGTTCCAGACCGCGGAGTCCCGCCGTGAGAGCGAGCGGTACCGAGAGCTGGCCGAACGCGATCCGCTGACCGGGCTGCACAACCGACGGTTCGTCGACGAGCACCTCGGTGCCGCCCTGATGAGCCTGCGTGAGGGCGGTCTTCCGCTCGCGATCGCCATGATCGACCTCGACCACTTCAAGCGCATCAACGACACCCTGTCCCATGAGGTCGGCGACGAGGTTCTCCGCACGCTCGGACGCATCCTCATCGACGCCGCGAAGGCCGTGCCGGATGCGATTGCCGCTCGCCTCGGCGGCGAGGAATTCCTGCTCATCCTGCCTTCCACCGACGCGGACACCGCCCACGCCAACTTCGAAGGCCTGTGCCGCACGATCGCCGAGTTCAACTGGACCCCGATCACCCGCGACCTGCCCGTCACCGCGAGCATCGGCGTCGCACTCGCACCCGACGACGGCATCCAGAGCTCCGACCTGATGCGCGCGGCCGACGTGCGGCTGTACGTCGCCAAGCGCGACGGGCGCAACCGGGTCGTCCACTCGGCCATCATCGCGCGGTCCGTCGAAGACTCTGCCGACGAGCACCCGGTCTCGATCTCGGTCGGCCCGTTCTCCGAAGACGCGATCGGGATCGTCGCGTAGTCCGCTGGCGCATTGTCCCGGTGCCCGCGTAGCACTCTTGCGGATGCCGCCCAGCGGCGGCTCAATTCTCTGCCGGATGAATTCTCTGCCGCTGAATTCTCTCGCGGCTCAGTTCATTCGTGGCCCAGAATCAGCGGCGGCACGGAATCTGCGGCGGCTCAGAGTTCCTGGCGGCTCAGAGTTCCCAGCGGCTCAGAGTTCCCGGCAGCTCAGAAAACGCTGTCGAGTTCGGCCTCCCTGGCCGAGAACCCGGTCTTGATTGCCAAAGCCACGGCAGCACCGACCGAACCGGTGGCCAAGGCATCGATGCGCGTGACGAAACCGAGTCGCGCGGCCTCGGCTGCCCGCAGCTTGGCCGCCGAAACCGGGCGCACCTCTCCCGCCAAGCTGATCTCCCCGAAGGCCGCCGCATTCTGGGCGATCGGTCGGTCCTTGAACGCCGACGCGATCGCGAGGGCGATGGCGAGATCGGCGGCCGGCTCGGTGAGACGGATGCCGCCCACCGTCGACACGTAGACATCCATGCCGCCCAGCCCCTCCAGTCCGGCTCTCCGCTCCAGCACGGCGAGGAGCATGGCCACCCGCGAGGAGTCGACTCCGTTGGTGACCCGGCGCGGGTTGGGCGCCTGGGACTTGATCACGAGGGCCTGCACCTCGACCGGCATGGCCCGGCGGCCCTCGAGGGCCACGGTGACGCAGGTGCCGGAGACGGCCACGGCCCCGCGGCTGAGGAACAGTCCGCTCGGGTCGGGCACCTCCGCGATGCCGTCGCCGGTCATCTCGAAGCAGCCGACCTCGTCGGTCGAGCCGAACCGGTTCTTGAGCGCGCGCACGAACCTCAGTGCGGTTTGCCGGTCACCCTCGAACTGGCAGACCACGTCGACCAGGTGCTCCAGCAGTCGCGGACCGGCGATCGAGCCGTCTTTGGTGACGTGCCCGACGAGCAGGATGGGCAGGTTACGGTCTTTCGCCACCCGGATCAGGGTAGACGCCACCTCGCGCACCTGGCTGGGCTGGCCGGCGAGGCCGTCGGAGTTCGAGCTGGCCACCGTCTGCACCGAGTCCACAATCACGAGGTTGGGCTTCACGGCGTCGATCTGGCCGAGAATGGTGGCCAGGTCGGTCTCGGCAGCGATGAACAACTCGGGCTGCAACGCGCCGGTGCGCTCGGCCCGCAAACGCACCTGGCTCACCGACTCCTCCGCGCTCACATAGAGCACGCGGGATTTCGCGGCCGCGGCCTTCGAGGCCACCTCGAGCAGCAGTGTCGACTTTCCGACGCCGGGCTCGCCGCTGAGCAGGATGACCGAACCCGGCACGATGCCGCCACCCAGCACCCGGTCGAATTCGTCGATGCCGGTCGGCCAGTGCGAGACCGCGGTGGTGTCGACGTGCGTGATCGGTCGGGCGACGCCGGTTCCACTGATGGCGGCGGGCTTGAGCGAGCGCGCCGAACTGGCCTTCTCTGTGGTGTCGACGACGGTGCCCCATTCGTGGCACTCGGCGCAGCGGCCGGCCCATTTCAGGGTGGTCCAGCCACAGTCCGTGCAGCGGAAGGAGGAAACGGGTCTGGCCATGCCAGCGAGCCTAGCCTCGGCCGCCGACACTCGTTTACTGTGGGGCCAGCTCCTGTGGAATGAGCCGGGCCACGTCGGCACTCACCGCTGGAAGAAAGGCCTCGGCCCAGACCCGGTAGCCGCGGTCGTTCGGGTGGAACAGGTCCTCCGCCACGTGCGTGGCGATGCTGCGCAGGCCCTGCCGCTTGGTGGTGGCATGCAGCGGCACGACGGCTAGGCCGTGCTCGGCGGCGACGGCGCGCAGAATCTGGTTGGCCACCGCGACCTTGCGTTCGTTCGCCGGCAGATGGAAGCAGGGCAGGTCGGCGACCAGGGTGTGCTCGGGCAGCACGGCGAAGATCTCTCGGATGCCGGACTCGAACCTGACCGGATCCCAGAGCGCGATGTCGTTGGCCCCGATCGCCACGGTCACAATGTCGGGGGACAGCTTGACGAACCGCGGGAGCTGGTCGCGCACGGCCAGCTCCACCGTCGCGCCCGACACGCTGAGATTGACAACGCGCATCGTGCGACCGGTGGCCAGACGGATGTGATCGGCCAGCAACCCGACATAGCTGCGGTCCGGTGAGCTCGCACCGATGCCCTGCGCCGCACTGTCGCCGATGGCGACATAGAGCAGTTCGCCCTTCACCTTGGCGTGGGTGCGCCACCACAGCGAGTGCACCGGCAGGGTTTCGTTGAGCATGGCCGCACTCTCGGCCAGCCGGCCCTTGAAATTGCGGAAGTTCACCAGCGCGGCGACGCCGATTCCGGCTGCCGTCGCAACGGCGCCCGCCGCAACGGCGAAGGATCGAAGGTTCTGGTTGGCAATTGTCACCCGCCGAGAATACCCCCGCCCGGCCTGACTTTGCTGAGGCATCCCCCTCGGTACCGTGTCCGAGCGGCCGAAGGTGCAACTCTCGAAAAGTTGTGTGGGGGAGACTCCACCGTGGGTTCAAATCCCACCGGTACCGCCACAGGTAAGCCCCCTGCATCCCTTTCTATCATTGGGAATCAGGGGGTTTCTGCTTTGCTGCGGCGACCATAGCGGCAAAGCAGCGGTAACGGAAGTGGTGAGAGCACGTGCCTTGGCAGGCGCATCCCTCATGCGTCGACGGTCGCGGGAACGGGGCGTCGGCTAGCGGCATCCGTCATCGGGGCCCAGAGTTGAGGCGCGATACGTGGGACAGCTGAGCGCGCACCTTCCGAACGCGAGAGACTGGGGAAGTGACCTGTGCGCCGTTCGACCCGTGGAGACTCGGTCGCGGGCTCGCGTTCGCCTCGGCGATCGATGATCTGAGTGCTGCGCTCGATCTGAGCCCCACCGTCGTCGTCAGCGCGCCGCCGGGCACGGGAAAGACCACGCTTGTCCCGCCAATCCTCGCTGATCGTGTTTCGGGTCGTGTGATCGTCACTCAGCCCCGCCGGGTGGCTGCCCGTGCTGCAGCCCGACGACTCGCGCAGTTGGACGGATCCCCTCTGGGCTCCCGCGTTGGATTCACCGTCCGCGGCGAACGCCATGTGAGTCCTTCCACCCGGATCGAGTTCGTTACCGCCGGCGTGCTTTTACGTCGCCTGCTCGATGACCCCGGTCTCGACGGGATCGGCGCGGTGATCATCGACGAAGTGCACGAACGCGCTTTGGAGACGGATCTGCTGATCGGGCTGCTCGGCGAGGTCCGCGAGCTGCGCGACGACCTCGTCGTCATCGCGATGTCCGCAACACTCGACGCCGAACGGTTCGCGACAATTCTCGGAACGGATGCGTCGCCGGCCCCGATCGTGACCCAGACGGCACCGGCACATCCGCTCGAGGTGCACTGGGCGCCCTCTCCCTCACCTCGACTGGGTGAGCGCGGGGTGACCTGGGCTTTCCTTGACCACGTCGCGAGTACCGCGGTTGCCGCACACCGCAACCTCGTGCGCACCGATCCGGCGGCCGATGCTCTTGTGTTCGCACCGGGTGCGCGTGAGGTCTCTGAGATCGCCGGACGCATCCGTGGTCTCGCCGCGGAGTTCGACGTTCGCGAACTGCACGGCCAGATCCCCGCGGCAGAGCAGGATGCGGTGATCAGCGGGCGCAGCCCCCATGGTGCTGCAAGGATCATCGTCACGACGTCACTCGCCGAATCCTCTCTGACCGTCCCCGGCGTGCGCCTGGTCGTCGACACCTGCTTGTCTCGTGCTCCGCAGCGGGATGAAGCGCGCGGGATGAGCGGTCTCGTCACCGGGCCGACGCCCAAGGCCTCTGCCATCCAGCGCTCCGGGCGCGCCACCCGGCACGGGCCGGGCGTGGTGGTCCGATGCGTCGACGAGCGCACCTTCGCCACGGCACCGCCGCACGCTGCGCCTGAGATCCAGGCGGCAGATCTCACCGACGCAGCCCTGCTCCTCGCTTGCTGGGGCGCCCCTGGCGGTGTGGGCCTGCGGCTGGTAGATCCGCTTCCCTCGGGAAGCCTGGGTGAGGCCCTCGTCGTGCTGCGTGGGCTCGGCGCGATCGATGCGGATGGCCGCGCCACCGACGAGGGGCGACAACTCGCCCGCGTCCCGATCGCTCCTCGCCTCGCCCACGCGCTGCGTGCCGGGAGTGGCCTGGTCGGCGGACGCAGAGCGGCCGAGGTTATCTCGCTGCTCAGCGGTGATCTCCGCGTTGGCGACGGAGATGCCCAGGCCACGCTCACCGCCCTGCGCACTGGACGAAGCCCGGATGCCCGCCGATGGGAGCAGGAAGTCCGGCGTCTCGTGCGCTTCGCCGGGGTGAGCGACACGGCGCGCGGAGGCGCTGATCAGACGGGACTCCTCATCGCGCTCGCGTTTCCCGAGTGGATCGCTCGCCGCGTCGATCAGTCCCCCCACGGCGCAACCTTCCTTCTGGCCTCCGGCACCCGTGCCGGGATCACCGGTCCGCTCGCTAGTGCCGACTGGTTGGCGGTGGCGCACGTTACTCGTGCGGAGGGGCGAGCGGCCGCAGGAACCGGAGCAATCATCCGCTCTGCCGCCATCATCTCCGAGAACCAGGCGGAGCAGGTGGCGCCCCATCTCTGCACAGACCGGGTCGAAGCACAGTTCGTGAATGGGCGCGTTGTCGCGCGCCGTGAACGTCGGATCGGCGCGATCATTCGCTCGTCCGTGCCGGTGCGTGTGCAGGCGGACGCCGGCGGACGGGATGCGCTCCGTCGCGCCGTCACAGAGCAAGGACTCGGAGTGTTCACCTGGTCGGATGCCGCGGATGCTCTGCGGCGTCGCCTCGCGCTGCTTCATCGCGAGCTCGGATCGCCCTGGCCGCATGTCTCAGACACCGCTCTGCTCAGCACGCTCGATTCCTGGCTCGGCCCCGAGCTGTCAGACCTCGCCGCCGGCACTCCGGCCGCGCGCATCGACCTTGCCCCGGCACTGCGCCGAATCCTGCCGTGGCCGGCCGCGGTCGACCTCGATGCTCTGGTTCCGGAGCGCCTCCAGGTGCCCAGCGGCTCGCATGTTCGGCTCAGCTACCCACCTGCCGATGATTCCACCGCCCGTCCGATTGTGGCCGTGAAACTACAGGAATGCTTCGGGTGGGCGGAGACTCCGCGAATCATCGGAGGCCGAGTGCCGGTGTTGTTCCATTTACTGTCTCCCGCCGGGCATCCCCTTGCCGTGACCGACGACCTCGCATCATTCTGGGCGGGTCCGTACTCGCAGGTGCGCGCGCAGATGCGCGGCCGCTATCCGAAGCATCCCTGGCCAGAGGACCCTCGGTCCGCCATACCCACCCGGCACACCACGCGCCGCGCCGCCCAGGGCTAGGTCAAGTCCAAATGCGTGGTGTTACGAGTTCGCCGCGTCGCCGCGTGATTGCGCAGATCACGGAGTTCTCCCGTCCGTGAACAGATACGCAATCATGGGTACGCTCGATGAGGCGCGTTTGCGGAACTGGTTCACGCGCCGCTCGGCGGGCAATGTCCCGTCGTGCTCGGCTCGAACGTGAAGGAAACACCGTGTCTGATCACGCAAGAATCAAGGGCCACACCGTGACCCGCACCGTGCACATCGAGGCCTCGCGCGAGCGCGTCTGGAAGGCACTGACCGACCCCGAGGTGATGGTCCTGTGGTTCGGAGACGGTGTGGTGTTTGCCGCGCTCGAGCCCGGTGCTACTGGCAGGATCGACTGGGATGATTACGGCAGCTTCCCGATCGAAATCACCGAGGTGGTGCCCGCCGGCTCGTTCGGCTTCCGGTGGTCGGGAATCCCCGCCGAACAGCTCGACGAGTATTCGACGCATGTGCGCTTTACCATCGCCGATGCTGGTGCCGGAACGGATGTCACGGTGACCGAATCGGGCTTCGACACCCTCCCCGGCGGCACCCGCTACCGTCGCGAACGTCTTGAGCAGAACCGAGAGGGCTGGGACCTCGAACTCGACGAGCTCGCAAACCTGCTCGAGGGTGTCGCCCCGTAGTTCACGCTTGCGGGGGATTCACTGGGAAGCAGATTGTTTTTGTCTGGCTCTTTTCCCCCAGCGGAAACGCAGCTGCAACGGAATGTCGGTGAGCGGGCGTGAACAGGCCCGCCCTGTAGGGCACCTCAGGGAGGGATCTTCGTTCGCCGCTAGCCTCTCACCGTGAACGCGGCCCCGAGCAGGGCGTTGTCCCGTGACGACGGCCCCACCAGGAGCTCGAACTGCCCCGGCTCCACGACACGTCGTCCTGCGGTATCCACGATGCTGCACTCGGCGACGGGCAATTCCAGTCGCACGAGTGCGGACTCACCCGGGGCCAGCCTGACCTGACGGTAGGCCTTGAGCTCCTTGTCGGTCCAGCTCACCGAGGTGACTACATCCCGCACGTACACCTGCACTGTCTCCACCGCCGGGCGCGCGCCGACGTTTCCCACCGTTACGTGTGCCACTATCGTGCCGGTCGCCGAAAGCGCCGTCTCCTCGAGCACGAGGTCCTGATACTGCACCGTGGTGTAACTGCGCCCCTCACCGAAGGCCCAGACAGGCGACTGGGTGAGGTCGGCGTAGCGGTCGCCGTGCTGGCCGCGAACCTGGTTGTAGTACGTCGGCTGCTGCCCCACGTGTCTCGCAAACGAGATCGGCAGTCGCCCGGACGGCTCCACCTCGCCGACGAGGATCTCGGCGAGAGCCTGGCCACCCCTCATGCCCGGATTCGCCGTCCAGACCACGGCGGCGGCTCGCTGGACGGATGCCGGCAGCACGAGCGGTTTGGATGCGAGCAGCACGACGACAACCGGCTTCCCCGTCGCGATCAGCGCGTCCAGAAGGGCGTTCTGTCCGCCGATGAGCTCGAGCGTCGCGGTTGACCGCCCCTCGCCGACGATTTCGATCCTGTCGCCGACGACGGCGACCACGACATCCGATTGGTCCGCCGCGGCGACGGCCTCGGCGATGAGCGTCTGATCAGGCTCGCACGGCACGACGTGCGGCGGACGGGGCTGTCCATCCGGGAAGGTCGCGCCGGCGGGATCCGGCTTCAGGGTGAGGATGTCGGCGCCCCGCGCATGGGTCACGGTCCAGTCATCCGGCGCGATCCGGTGGATACCGTCGAGCACGGTCGTGATCATCTCGCGCGGCTGTCCGTCGAGCCAGCCGACCTGACCCGATCCGCCGGCCCAGTCGCCCAGTTGCGTCTGCGCGTCATCAGCCAGTGGTCCCACCACAGCCACCCGCATGGAACGAGCAGGGGAAAGCGGCAACACGCCGTCGTTCTCCAGCAGCACGATCGATCGACGTGCAGCCTCCAGGTTCAGCTCCGCGTGCGCCGAATTCCCGATGATTCCGGCCAGGTCTGCCCGTGGAAGACGCGGGTTCTCGAACAGCCCGAGCTCGAACTTCAGGGTGAGGATGCGGGCCACGGCGGGATCGAACGCGCTCTCGCCGAGGAGACCCTGCTCCACGGCAGCCAGCGCGCCCTCGAAGAACTTCGGGGTCGTCATGATCATGTCGTTGCCGGCCTGCACTGCCGCGGCGGCCGCGTGCGCATAGTCGGCTTGCACCTTCTGCTCCCAGACCATTCGGCCGACGTTGTCCCAGTCGGTGACCAGGGTGCCGGTGTATCCCCACTCGCCACGCAAGACGTCGCTGAGGAGCCACTCATTGATCGTGATCGGCACGCCGTCCATGCTCTGGTAGCCGAGCATGAAGGAACGGCAGCCCGCGCGGGCGACCCGCTCGAACGGCGGCAGGAACCAGGAGCGGAGCTTGCGTCGAGAGAGGTCCGACTCGCTCGAGTCACGCCCGCCCTGCGTCTCCGAGTAGCCGGCGAAGTGCTTGGCGGTCGCGAGGATCGCCGTCGGATCGGTCAGGCCGTTTCCCTGATAGCCCCGCACCATCGCCGACGCGAGCTCGCCGATGAGGAACGGATCCTCGCCGAACGTTTCGCCCACTCGACCCCAGCGCAGGTCGCGAGCGATGCACAGCACGGGGGAGAACGTCCAGTGCACGCCCGTGGCCGCTACCTCGACCGCCGTCGCCCGCGCGACCCGCTCGAGCAGACCAGCGTCCCAGGATGCCGCCATCCCCAGCTGCGTCGGGTAGATCGTCGCGCCCTCCCAAAACGAGTGGCCGTGGATGCAATCCTCAGCGACAAGCAGCGGAATGCGCAGCCGCGTAGTGGCGGTGAGCTCATTCGAGCGCAGGATCGACTCGGGCGAGGTGTGCAGGATCGAACCGACATGCTTCTGCAGCACCAGGAAATCGAGGTCCTCCTGCGCGTCGATTTGGAGCATCTGCCCGACCTTCTCCTCCAGCGACATCCGTGCCAGGAGGTCAGCGACGCGTTCGGGGACCGTGAGGAGGGGATCCTGGTACGGGAGGGATCCGGTGCCTACATCGGAGATTGTCATTTCCTGTTCTGTGCCTTACTCTGCGTCGCATTCTCGATCGTGGTGCGAATCAGAGGGAATCAGGGGGTTGTTCTCGCGAGCGTCGACCGGCATCCCCGTCGCCGGGGACACCACGGGCTCAGTGGGTCAGTGCGGCTGCTCGTCTCCCATGGCCGACGCGCCCTTGTGGTTGTCGAGCCGACCGAAGGTGCTGTCGAGAACGCTGGACAGCTTGTGCAGGGCTCCCGTGACGGCTGCGGTCACGGTCGAGGCGCTATCGGATGCCGCCAGGGGGTTCCCGCCGGTCGGACGGGCCTCCAGCGTGCAGCTGATGTCATTGGTCGTGGCCCGACCGGCGCTCGCGTCCTTGAGGTGCACCTCGACCCGGGTCAACCGGGCCTCGAACCGGGCCAGAGCGGTGTTCACGGAGGCCTCGACCTCGCTCACCAGGTCGGGGGTGGCGTCGATGTTGCTGTCGGTGTTCACTAGGATCTGCATCGTTGCTCCTCTGTCGTGTGTCCTCGACCCCTCCGCCTGGGAGGGCGCTGGAGTCAAGGCCGTTCACGTTCCGCCTTCGGGCCCGTAAGGCCAACAGATGCATTCACTCCGACCGGGCGAACCGTGCCCTTCCAGTATGGCGCGATCTCGGGGCGCGACGTCCCGGAAGCGGTGCCCGCACGAATCCGGGCACCCACTTTGGGGGGTCGCCCGACCGGGCCGTCGCCGGGCGACCTGACCCGCCAGGCAATAGTGTTCGGTCAGGGGGACAAGCCTCCGCGCGCACGCGACCAACGCTTCGATGGTCGGCGCGTTGGCACGTTCAACCGTTCCGATTGGTCTCCATGCGCTCCCCGCTTTCCTTTCTGATCGTTCCCGTCCTCGCGGCTGCCGCGCTCACCTCCACGGCGGCACCCGCGAACGCCGTCGAGCTGTCGGGCACGGCATCCGCCACGACCATGCTGTCCACGCTGACCGTCGCTGCTGGGACGCCGACCGGCTACGACCGCTCGCTCTTCGTGCACTGGATCGATGCCGACAGCAACGGATGCGACACCCGCCGCGAAGTCCTCATCCAGGAGTCCCAGGTTCCCGTCGTGAAGGGTGCCGGCTGCACCATCGTGAGTGGCCGGTGGTACTCCTGGTACGACGGGGCCACCTGGACGAACCCGGCCGACGTCGACATCGATCACCTCGTGCCGCTGAGCGAAGCGTGGCGATCCGGCGCCAACACCTGGACGCCGGAGCAGCGCCGCGCGTTCGCGAATGACCTCGGTCTCGATGTGGGTCTCGAGGTCGTCACCGACAACGTGAACCAGTCCAAGAGCGACTCGGACCCGGCCGTGTGGATGCCCTCACTCACCGACGTGGCGTGCCGGTATGCCACCGACTGGGTGCTCGTGAAGTACCGGTGGAACCTCACCATCGACACCGCGGAGAGCGCCGCGCTGCACGGCATCCTCGATGGGGCCTGCGGCGCCGCTGGCACGGCTGTTCCGGCCAAGGGCGGCACCCTCTCGCCGAGCGGAGCCGTGCAGCGCATCGCCGGCCCGGACCGCTATGCCACGGCCGTGGCGGTATCCGGTCAGTATTCCTCCGATGTCCCCGTCGTCTACATTGCGTCGGGTGCCAACTTCCCCGATGCCCTCAGTGCGGCGCCCGCGGCAGCCCTCCAGGGCGGCCCGCTCCTCTTGACGACACCGACGGCGCTGCCCGGCAACGTGCGCTCCGAAATCGCCCGTCTCTCCCCAGCGCTCATCGTCGTCACCGGCGGGCCCGCCTCCATCTCCGATTCGGTGTTCAAGGAATTGGCGGGCCTGGCACCGAGGATCCGCCGAGATGCCGGCCCCGATCGATACGCCACGTCTCGCGCCGTGAACGCGACGGCCTTCGCCGCCGGGGTGACGAGCGCCTTCGTCGCGACGGGAAACAATTTTCCCGACGCACTGAGCGCATCTGCCGTTGCCGGGGGATCCAACCGCCCGGTGCTCCTGGTCAATGGAGCCGCTCCCGGCGTTGACAGCGGCACCCTCGGGCTGATGTCGAAGCTGGGTGTGACCAGCGTGACTCTGGCCGGCGGCCCGGCCGCGGTCTCCGCATCGATGGCGAGCGACTTCGCTCGGGTGCTGGGCTCCGCGAACGTCCACCGGCTGAGCGGGTCCGACCGGTATCAGACCTCGAGCAACATCAACCGTGGCTCATTCACCTCTTCGCCGACGGTCTACCTGGCCACGGGCACCGGTTTTGCCGATGCCCTCGCGGGTGCCGCGCTGGCCGGCCGCGATCACGCCGCACTGTACGTGATCCCGTCGAATTGCGTGCCCGACTACGTCATCAAGGACATGGCGACCCTGGGCACAACCAAACGGGTGCTCCTCGGCGGCGTGAACTCGCTGAACCCGTCGATCGAGACCCTGACGCCGTGCACCGCCCCGCCGGCTCCGCCCGCTCCGCCCGCTCCGCCCGCTCCTCCGGCACCTCCGGCACCCCCGTCGAATCCGGGGGACACGAAGAACTGTTCCGACTTCAGCACGTGGGCCGCGGCGCAGGCGTGGTTCGACACCTACTACCCCACCTACGGTGACGTGGCCAGGCTCGATCAGGACCATGACCGGATCGCCTGCGAATCGCTTCCCGGCCACCCGTAGCGACAGGGACCCGAGCGGGCGCTACCCGGCCGCGCCGAACGCGTCGAAATTCTCCTGGGTCGACGCGAAGTTGACGAGCACATCACTCTGCAGCTTGTCGAGCTGCTCGCAGCCGAGCGTGAAGTAGAAGCTCGCCTCGTCGGTGGCCAGCTTCTCCGACGCGGGAGCGCTGACGAAGCCGAGGTCGAGCGTGAACGCGACTCGAGGCTCTTCCTTCTTGTAGGCATAGTACGTTCCCGCGCTGTCGGTGCTGAGCCCGATGCTCTTGCCGGCGAAATCCTGATGCGCCGCCGCCTGCGCCGCGATCTCCTCGTAGGGAGGTTTCTCCGCTACCTGAGTATCTCGAGTTTCCGGGTCGCATACAGTCGTGTCGGCACCCGCTCGGGCTACGACTCGGCCGCGACCCTCGCGAGCCCGGGTCCTAGGGCGACCAGCAGCTGGGCCGCCTGCAGCGGTACCGCCACGTCCAGCCCCGTCACTGTGTGCAGGAGCTTCAATCGATTGACGACGGTGTTGCGGTGACAGTAGAGGTTCGCGGCCGTGTCCTTGATCGACCCCGTTCCGGCGAATTCGAGGAGGGTCTCCAATAGCCGTTGGCGCTCCTCGGTGGCGATCGCCGCCAACCCCTCGGTCGCCGTTCGCCCGAATTGCGGGAGCACGGTGTGCAGCCGTTCCGATGCCAGCACCAGCCACACGTCCTGTTCCGTCGCCAGCCGCCGCTGGCTGTAGGCGGCGTGGGAGGCGACCGCCCGCGCCGATTCGATGGCGGCCGGCACAGCGGCCAGGCCGCGGATGCCGCCCAGATAGCCGCCGCCCACCCCGATGTTGATCGAGGTCCACGGGCCGTCGCTCCGCTCCTCGCGCACCAGCGCCACTCCGGTGTCATAGTCCCAGCGAAGGTGGCGATGGGCCAACGTGGCGGGGTGCACGCGGCGGTGGAAGTCCCGTCCGGTCGCGAGCACGAAGGCCACCTCGAACGTCGCGTTCACGGAGACGCCGAGGTCGTCGGCGACCTCCTCGGCAACGGCGCCGACCCGGTCGCCCGAGGCGAGAAGGCGCGAGAAGGCGCGGGAAACCTGCAGCCGGGAATCCCTGACGAGTGCCGCCTGTTCGTCGAGGAAGGCGACCTGCACGTCTCCGATATATCGCTCGACCGTGGAGAGGAGTTCCTCGGCGTGCAGCACGATGGTTTCGGCGGAGTCGTCTCCGCTGGCGCGCATGAGACCGGACCACAGCACGCGAAAGTCGAGCCGAACGGCCTCGAGCAGGCTTTCCCGATCCACTCCCTGGCGCGCCCGGCGCACGCCGAGCCTCGCGGGCAGGCTCCTCAGGTGCGGCGGCAGGGGCACGCCGGCCAGCTGTCGGATCAGCATGTCCATCGTGTCGCTGGCAGTCTGGTGCAGGTCCTCACCCGGAACGGCATTCGCATCGTAGAACCCGAGGCCCGACAACCGAGCCAGAAAGTCGACCACCAGCGACTCGCGATCCTCCTCGAGACGGGTCAGGATTCGCGCCCAGCCCTGGGCGTCTGGGCCTCCGTTAGGGGGGATGTCGTAGTCCGGCATGGCCGCTCCATTCACATTCTCTTGCGGGGCCGCCGGCGTGTGCCGGGCCCTGGGATGAGGATTCACGAGGACGAAACATCACGGCAATGTGATGAACACCATCGGACACGCCGATCCGACCGGGACCGAAGGCCGTGATTCCGGGCTAGTCCGGAGGTCTCGGGTAGATTGCGTTGGTGGTCAGCTTGCCATGGTTGGCTATTTGCACAATGAGACTCGCCGATCGTGTGCGCATGCCGATTGTGCATCCATTGGGGGGCAAGGAGTATTGACCATCAACCCCCACCCGCCCCTCTAGCACTGGAGTCGTTTCATGACCAGTACCTCCACGCAACAGCAGGCCCCCCGCTCCTCCGAGCCGACCGGGGTCTCGCCCCTCCCGACTCCCAACATGAAGAAGATCGCCCTGGCGAGCGTGATCGGCACCACAGTGGAGTGGTACGACCTTTTCATCTTCGGAACGGCCTCGGCCCTCGTCTTCAACCAGGTATTCTTCCCCGATCTTGACCCGGCGCTGGGAACCATCTTCGCGTTCCTCACCTTCGCCTCCGCCTATGTGGCGCGCATCGTCGGGGCCGTTTTCTTCGGCCACTTTGGTGACCGGCTCGGCCGCAAGTCCATGCTGCTGATCTCCCTCATCATCATGGGCGCCGCGACCTTCTCCATCGGGCTCGTGCCGGACTTCGCCACGATCGGGGTGGCGGCGCCGGTCATCCTGCTCATACTCAGGCTCGTCCAGGGGCTCGCCCTCGGTGGCGAGTGGGGCGGCGCGGTCTTGATGACCGTCGAGCACGCTCCCGCCACCAAGCGCGGCTGGTATGGCTCCCTCGTGCAGGTCGGCGTGCCGGCCGGAACCCTCATCGCCAACCTCGCCTTCCTGCTCGTGGTGGCGTCCATGGACAACGACGCTCTCATCGCCTGGGGTTGGCGGGTGCCGTTCCTCGTCTCCGCCGTCCTGATCGGCGTGGGCATCTACATCCGCCTCAATATCGAAGAGACGCCCAGCTTCCAGCAGGTCAAGGACCGCGGCGCCAAGTCCAAATTGCCCTTCGCCTACCTCATGCGGCACTACTGGCGCCAGGTGCTCCTCGGCGGCATCGCCACGCTCTCCACGGGGTCGACCTTCACCCTCCTGGTCGCCTCCGGTGTCAACTACGGGAAGTCCGAGCTGGGGCATTCAAACAACACCATGCTCTGGGCTGTGTTGGTCGCCTGCATCGTGGCGCTGGTCGCCATCCCCGGCTTCGGACGTCTGTCCGATCGCTACGGCCGCAAGCCCATCATCGCCGCCGGCATCGCAGCCGAGGCGCTCCTGGCCTTCCCCTTCTTCTGGATGCTCAACACCGGCTCTGAGACGCTCGTCTTCGTCGCCTACGCACTCATGATGCTGGCCTTCTCCGCCAACTACGGGCCGATCGCCACGTTCCTGGCCGAGCAGTTCGGTGCCAAGATTCGGTATTCCGGGCTGTCGGTGGCCTACATGCTGTCCGGCCTGCTGGGCTCGGCGATCACCCCGGCCATCACCGTGGCGCTGCTGGCACTGACCGGGCAGAGCTCCTCGATCGCCTGGTACGTCCTCGGCGCCGCGGGCCTTTCACTGCTCGCCCTCTTCCTGCTCGGGTTCGGCAAGCGCGTCGAGGGCATAGAGGATGCCGGCGACCACCACGAGCAGCCGACCCTCGTCGGCGCCACCCGATGATGCTGACCAGGCTCGGCGAGATCCCCGGTCTCGCCGACCCGGTCGGGGCGTTCTCCCACGCCGTCGTCGCCAACGGGTTCGTCTACACCTCGGGCCAGCTCCCCGTCACATCGACCGGCGCGACCCCCGACGAATTCGCCGAGCAGCTCGGCTGCGCACTCGACAACCTGCGTACCGTGCTCGAGCACGCGGGAAGCGGCCTCGACCGCGTGGTCAAGGTCAACGGCTACCTGACTGACCCGACCCAGCTGGAGACCTACAACCTGGTCTACCGGCGGTACTTCGGCACCGAGCTCCCGGCCCGCACCACCGTGTGCGTGGCCCTCTGGGGTGTGTCGCTCGAGATCGACTGTGTCGCCGTACTGAGGGAGCCGACCGGTGCCTGACCAGCGCGCGGCCGCCCTCTCCCTGCTGGCTGACCTCGCCGAGGTCGAACTCCCCACCCTGGGGCACTTCCTGGAAAGCGGCTTTTGTGACCCGGGCATCCGCCCGGTCGCACCAAAGACCCGATTGGCGGGGATCGCCTTCACGGTTCGCCTCGAACGCCCCGATGCGCTCGCCGTCAACCGGGCGCTGCTCGCTCTGCCGGAACGCGGGGTGCTGGTGATCGAGGTCGTCGGTGCCCGGCACGCTCCGGTCGGTGCGGTCACGAGCGCCGCCGCCCGCGCCCGCGGGGCCGCCGGGATCGTCGTCGACGGCCCCGTCACGGATGTCGCGGTGCTGGCCTCGCCGGGACAGCTGCCCGTCTATTCCCGTGGCTTCTCCTGCCTCACGACCAAGCGCCTCGGCGGTGCGGGCTCGAGCATTGGCGGCCAGGCTGCGATCGGCGGCGTCCTCGTGTCCACCGGCGACCTCGTGCTCGGCGACGAGAACGGCCTGGTCATCATCGACCCGGCCCGATTCGACCGGGACGTCATCGGCCGGGCCCGGGCGTCCGATTTGGACGAACCGAGGCTCCTGCGGCGCATCCGGAACGGCGCCCCCCTGGAGAGCCTGCTCGCCGTCGGCTGACGGCCGCCGGCCGCCCCACAACATTCATTCCCGCGAAAGGATTCCGCACATGCCCACCCCCGTCTTCACTACCTCAGAGGTGCGCCCCGCCCCGCCTGCCCCCGTTCACGCGCCGGTCTCCGCCGGTCACCTCATCGTCGCTCAACTCGAGCGTGAGGGCGTCCCGCGGGTCTACGGGGTTCCGGGGGAGTCCTTCCTGGATGTGCTCGACGGGCTGCACGACTCCTCGATCAGCACAGTGGTCACGCGGCACGAGGGCGGTGCCGGCTTCATGGCGCTCGCCGAGGGCCGTCTCACGGGCCTCCCCGGGGTGGCCATGGTCACCCGCGGGCCAGGAGCGGCGAACGCGTTCATCGCCGTGCACACCGCGCACCAGGATGCCACGCCGCTCGTGCTGTTCATCGGTCTGATCCCCGTCGCCGACCGCGGCCGGGAGGCCTTCCAGGAGTTCGACCTGACCGGATGGTTCGGCAGTACCGCGAAGAAAGTGGTCACCCTCGACAACCCAGCGTCGGCCGCGCGTGTCGTCGCCGAGGCGATGAACCTGGCCCGTTCCGGCCGCCCCGGCCCGGTCATCATCGGCCTGCCCGAAGACGTCATCCGGCAGTCGGCGGAAGGCCAGGACACGGTCGCCCCGCTGGCGGTCGCGCGTCCCGCGCCATCGTCGCTCGATGTCGGCGAGGTCCTCGAACGCCTGGGCCGAAGCAGCCGCCCGCTCCTTGTGGTGGGCGGGGAGGGGTGGACGGAAGACGCAGGCGCGGCACTCGTGCGCTGGGCGGCCGAGCGAGGCATCCCCGTGGCCGCCGATTTCCGGGCATACGACGCGGTTCCGCACCGGCTCGACAGGGAGGAGAACGCCTACGTCGGCGCGCTCGGCTATGGCCGCGGCGACTATCTCGCCGAACTGCTCGGCGACGCCGACCTCACCGTTTTCATCGGGACGCCCCGCACCGACGTCCTCAGCGACGGGTACACCCGCGGCATCCGCTCGGAGACCGTCGTGGTGACACCGGGAGAACTCCTAGGCCACTCCGGTCGGCTGGACCAGTCGATCACGGCCGACGCCAACGCCTTCGTGCGGGCGCTGGTGGCCGCGGAGTCCGTCGCGGGTTCCGCCGCGGTCGCGGCCGACACCGCCCGGTTGCGCACCGCCCGCGCCGCCTACGAACGATTCTCGACGCCGATCGCGGCCGTTGAACCCGTCGGCGTCAATGCCGCCGCCGTCCCCGACTACATCGACCTGACCAGCGTCATGGCCATCCTTCGCGAGGAGCTCACTACCGACGCCGTCGTCACCTACGGCGCCGGCAACCACGCGGTCTGGGCGGCACGCTACCTCGAGCACCGCTCGCCCGCCTCGCTCGTCGCCCCCCGGAATGGGGCGATGGGGGCCGGCATCCCGGCCGCCGTCGCCGCCTCGCTCATCTTCCCCGGCCGTGAGGTCCTCTCCGTCGCCGGCGACGGCTGCTTCCTCATGAACGGGCAGGAGATCGCCACCGCCATCGGGTTCGGCGGCGCGTTCGTCGCCATCGTCGTCGACAACGGCTGCTTCGCGACCATCCGCGAACACCAGGAGTCCCACTACCCCGGCCGCCCCTCCGGCACCCAGCTCACCAACCCGGACTTCGCGGCCCTGGCCAGGTCGTTCGGAGCGTTCGGCGAGACCGTCGCCTCCGCCGGCGGTTTCCGTGACGCCTACCGGCGGGCACGCGCGAGCGGAAAGCCCGCCGTGCTGCACCTGCTCCAGGACCCCGCCGTGCGGGCACCCTCCGCGTCGTTCTGATTCACCCGGCCACAGCGTCGTTCTGACCCACCCGGCCTCAGGACCGCTCTGACCCACCCGGCCTCAGCGTCGCTCACATCTTCTGAAAGGAACCACCTCATGAACACCGCAATCCCCACCCTGAGCCCCGAGGCACTGAGTCCGTCCGGCCAGGCCGGACGGCCCGACGCCGCACCGACAGACGCCGACTTCCTCCGCGACTTCGAGACCATGAGCGCCTTCGGCGCCACCCCATCCGGCGGCGTGGACCGCCAGGCGGCCAGCACGGCCGATATCGAACAGCGTCGCTGGTTCGCCGGCCTGCTCGAGGCGAAGGGGCTGCGCGTCGAGTATGACCGCATCGGCAACCAGTTCGGCCTGCTCGAGCTCGTACCCGGCGCGCCGTACGTCATCGTGGGCTCGCACATGGACTCCCAGCCAACCGCCGGTCGCTTCGACGGTGCTTACGGGGTTCTCTCCGCCGCGCACGCCGCCTTCCGAATCGCCGCCACCTGGCGGGAGGATGCGACGGCGCCACGCTTCAACATCGCCGTCGTGAATTGGTTCAACGAGGAGGGTTCCCGCTTCGCCCCGTCGATGATGGGCAGCTCCGTCTTCACCGGCAAGCTGGCGCTCGAGACCGCGCTCGCCATCCGCGATCACGCCGGCATCAGCGTCGCCGACGCGCTCGCGTCCACCGGATTCCTCGGCACAGGGACGGGCCCGACGCCCGCGTTCTGCGCCGAAATCCATATCGAACAGGGCCGCCTCCTCGAAGACGCCGGCACGACGATCGGCCTCGTCACGGCGAGCTGGGCGGCGAGCAAGTACGAGATCGTCGTCAACGGCGCCCAGGCGCATTCGGGGGCCACCATAATGGCAGACCGGCAGGACGCACTGCTCGGCGCCGCCCTGCTCGTTGTCGCCGCCAGGGAATTGGCCGACCGTTTCCCCGGTGTCCTGCACACGGCGGTCGGACAACTCGACGTGTACCCCAACTCGCCCGTCGTCGTCGCATCCCGGGTGAACCTCCTGCTCGACCTGCGCTCGGCCGATGAGGAGGTGCTCCGCGAGGCGAACGCTCTGTTCCTCGACCGCATCGCCTCCATCGAGAGCTCCGCCCAGGTCTCGATCGATCGCACCCTTTCCCACGCGTGGGGAGTCAACCCGTACCAGTCCGAGGGCGTCGAACTGGCCCGCCGCTGCGCGACAGGTCTCGGCCTGGTCAACGGCAACATAATGACCGTCGCCGGACACGACTCGATCAACATGAAGGACCTCGTCCCCACCGTGATGCTGTTCGTCCCCTCCGTGCAGGGCGTGTCCCACAACGAGGGCGAACACACCGTCGACTCCGATCTGTTGGCCGGCCTCGCCGTGCTCACCGACGTCACCCGCCGTCTCGCGCAGGGCGAGCTGGCCACGGATGGCGCGGTGTCGGCATGAGCGACTACGCCGTCACCGACCCGAGCACCAATGAGCTCGTGCAGCGCTTCGCCGCGGCCGACGATGCCCACATCGAGGCCGGTATCCGCTCTGCAGCGGACGCGTACCCCGACTGGAAGACGACCCCAATCTCCGATCGTGCCACGATCCTGACCGCCGTCGCCGAGCGCTACCGCCGTGATCGGATCCGCCTCGCCGCCATCATCACCAGGGAGATGGGCAAGACCACTGCCGAGGCGCTCGGGGAGATCGACCTCAGCGCAAACATCTACGCCTATTACGCGGCGAACGGCGGGGCGTTCTCGGTCGATCGCCACCTCGACGTCGCCGTCGGCCGGGCCGTGGTGCGAACCGAGCCGATCGGCGTTCTGCTGGGAATCATGCCGTGGAACTACCCGTACTACCAAGTGGCGCGGTTCGCCGCACCGAATCTGATGCTCGGCAACACCATCATCCTCAAGCACGCTCCGAGCTGCCCAGAGTCGGCCCAGGCCATTGCCGACATCTTCGCGGACTGCGGCCTGCCGGAGGGCGCGTACGTCAACGTGTACGCGTCGAACGAACAGGTCGAGCGCATCATCGAGCACGAGGCCGTCCAGGGTGTGTCCCTGACCGGCTCCGAGCGTGCGGGCCGGGCCGTCGGAGCCATCGCCGGCCGGTCGCTGAAGAAATATGTGCTCGAACTCGGCGGCTCCGACCCGTTCATCGTTCTCGCCGACGCGGACATCGAGGCGGCGGCCATCGCGGCCGTAACCGGGCGGATGGGAAACGCCGGCCAGGCCTGCACCGCTTCCAAACGCTTCATCGTGGTCGACGAGGTCTACGACGCCTTCCTCGCGTCCTTCGTCGCCCAGGTCGAGGCGCTCATCGTCGGGGACCCGCGCGACCAGGCTGTGGCATTCGGGCCCCTGGCATCCGAGGCCGCCGCCGTTCAGGTGGCCGAACAGATCGACGACGCCGTGGCGAACGGGGCCACTGTCCTGTGCGGCGGCGGTCGCCTTGCCCGTGCCGGAGCATTCGTCGCCCCGACCGTTCTCACCGGCGTGCGCAAGGGCACCCGGGCCTACTCGGAGGAGATCTTCGGGCCGGTGGCCGTCGTCTACCGGGTCGACACTACCGACGACGCAGTTCTGCTGGCCAACGACAGCCCGTACGGACTCGGCAGCGTCATCTTCAGCGGCGACCCCCGTGCGGCGCAGGAGGTCGCCGCTCGGCTTGAGGTGGGAATGGTCTCCATCAACGGACCGTCACAGACCCAGGCCGACCTACCGTTCGGAGGAGTCAAGGCCTCCGGCGTCGGCCGTGAGCTGGGCGAGTACGGCATGAACGAATTCGTCAATCGCAAGCTGATCCGGGTGGTCTGACCCCGGCCGCGCCGCCTCCTGCGACCATCCGGGTGCCAGCGTCCCCGCGTCGGGGCGAAAGTAATCGATACTGGTTGTTCGGGAGGAAGGAAGTGGACACAGAGTCGCGGGAGACCGCCGGTACGACCATCGGCCTGCTTCTGCGCCATGTGCGCGGCCAGGGCGGAGACACGGCCGTCGCCGAGGTGCTCGCCCAAGCGGGCGTGGAACACGACGCAGCGCTCCTCCTGGACAACTCCAACTGGGTGAGTTACGACACCCGGATCCGGCTCTTTGAGGCGGCGACCACCGTTCTGCACGACCCGAGCAGCATGTTCGCGGTCGGTGCCAACTCGGTCATCGGCGAGGTGCCGCCGGTCTTCGTGCAGTTGCTGGGCATGTTCGCGTCGCCGGGGGCGATCTATCGCCAGCTGCCGCGAATGGTCCCGAAATTCACCACTACTTCCACGATCGATGCCCTGCAGGTCGGCGCGAACCGGGCAAGCGTGCGTTATCGACTCCACGACGGGTATGCGCCGTCTCGGCTGGACTGTCAATATGCTCAGGGCCTGTTCTCCTCCGTCCCGACCATTTTCGGACTGGCTCCTGCAGTGATCGAGCACCCCGAGTGTCAGTCCGACGGGTTCCCCGCCTGCGAATATGTGCTGACCTGGTCGCCGCGGGCGCACTGGTGGACCGGGCGCAACCGCAGGCGTTGGACCGATGCGTCGCTCTCGGTCCTCCGGGACAAGGTGCGCGAGGTCCAGGTGGCCGCCGCCGACCTCGTCAGCAGTGAAGACGTCGACGAGGTGCTGGCAAGGATCGTCAACCGGGCGGCCTCGGCCGTGCTCGCACCGGGCTATCTCCTCATCGTGGAACCCCACGACGGCGGTGCGCCGCTGGTTCGACACCGCGGCCTGAGCCCCGAACGTGTCGCCGATCTCGTTGCCCGGATGCTGCGCCGCGAGGATCTGGGAGCACCAGTGCTCATCGTGGAAATCGCCTCGACGCGCAGGGTCCACGGTCACCTCGCCGCGGTGTTCTCCGAGGGGCACTCGGCGATGGTCGGCGACCGGGTGCTGCTCGAGGCCTATGCGGGTCACGCAGCAGCGGCGCTCGACCTGTTCACGGCGCTAGAGGAATCCCGGCGGGAGGGACGTCGCACCGCGGCGCTGCTCAGCCTCGCGCACGAGTTGGCTACCAGCGACAGCGTCGAGGGCGTCGCCGGGGTCGTCGCGTCGGCCCTCCCCTCCATCGTCGGCTCCGACGCGTCGGGAGTTCTCCTTTGGGATTCTGAGCGCGGTGAGCTGCGCCCGGCAGCGGCGGCCGGACTGGGCCCGGTCGAACGAGACCACTTCCTTCGCTCGTCGATCCCCGCCGACCAGACCCCGGAACTGCTCGGCGTCCTCACTCGGCACGACCTCATCGTGATCACGGCGGACGGGGCCAGCCCGGCCCTGGCAGGGCTGCTCCGCGCCATCGGCGTGCACACCGTTGTCGCCGCACCGCTCCTGGCCGGAGACCTGCTGATGGGCGTCGCGACGGTCAGCTGGGCCGGCCCGATCACGGCGGAGGCCACGACCGAAGCCATCGCCCGGCTCGAAGGCGTGAGCCACCAGTGCTCGACCACCATGCAAAAGACCCAATTGTTGGAGACGGTGCGGCATCAGTCCCAACATGACTCGCTGACGGGGCTACCCAACCGGGCCCTGTTCGCGCGTCGCCTCGACGCCGCGCTTGCAGGGTGCCCGGCGCAGATGAACACCGCGGTGCTGTTCTGCGACCTCGACGATTTCAAGCGCGTGAACGACCGCCTGGGGCACCGAAGCGGTGACGAGCTGCTGCGTCAGGTCGCCTTCCGCCTGCGCGATCAGATCGGGAACCGAGGCACCATCGGTCGACTCAGTGGCGACGAATTCGCCATCCTCATCGGCGACCTGGCCGGGCCGGAAGAGGCCGTCGAGGCGGCTGGCCGAGTCGTAGATTCCCTGAATTCCCCGTTTCATCTCTCCGGCCAGGACATCCGCATCTCCGCCAGCGTGGGGGTTGCCGTGCACCAGGGACAGGGAGGTCGTGGCGAGGAACTACTCGATGCGGCCGACGGTGCGATGTATTCGGCGAAGAGAACGGGACGCAACCAGGTCGCGGTCGTCGGCCACGCATCGACCGGCGCCCCCGACTCGTCGCTGCAGGCCGAGTTGTCCACCGCCCTGGCCGGCAATGAGATGCGGCTCTTCTTCCAACCCGTCGTGGACATCTCCGATTCCGACGGCGGCTCCGTCGTGGGCGCCGAGGCGCTCATTCGCTGGGAACACCCTCGGCTCGGACTGCTGACGCCGGCGGCTTTCCTGCCCCTGGCGCAGGAAACGGGCCTGATCGGTGCCCTCGACCTCTGGGTCATCGGCGCCGCCTGCGCGGCCCTGGCGTCGTGGCCGGCACCGGATGCTCGGTCTGGCCCCGAACTGTCCGTGGCCGTCAACCTCGACGCGGCGACCTTCCTGGACCGGAACCTCGTTCCGTGCATTCGGGAGGCGCTCAACCGAAATCGCCTCGAACCAAGGCGCCTCATCCTGGAAGTGGTGGAGAGCCGCGCGCTCGTCGACCTCCCCGGCATCGTCGAACGGCTGGTGGACCTGCGTCGGCTGGGCATCCGAGTCTCCCTGGACGACTTCGGCACCGGCTACTCGACGCTCTCCTGGCTGAACTCGCTCCCAGTGGACCAGATCAAAATCGACCGCAGCTTCATCATGGACCTTCCCGATGCCTCCTCGACGGCGCTTCTGCAGGGCATCCTCGCCCTCGCGCACAAACTGGACGTCGAAGTGGTCGCCGAGGGGGTGGAAACCGCTGAACAACTCGAGGTCCTGCGTTTCAGTGGTTGCGGGCTCGCCCAGGGTTACCTGTTGGGGCGCCCCGCCCCGGTATTCGTGTCAGGCCCGATTCAAGTGGCCCCGTCCGGTCGCGCGGCGCCGGCACTCTCTGCTTGAGGGCGCGGGAGGCAACGGTGCGGGCCGGCTCGATTCGGTGGGCTCAGCCGATTCGGGCCACCGTCACGGCGATCTCGGCTACCTCATACTCTGCGTAGCTCTGGAGGTGCAGGGCCACCGCGTCGTGCACGCGACGGCAGACGTCGGCCGCGGCGTAGCCCTCGCTCACGCCGATCTTCACGGCAACGGACAAGCCGGACTTCTCCTCGGACAGGACGCTGCTGGCCGAGGCCGGCCGGCTGGTGAGGGCCTCCACCGCCGTCGTGATGACGGCTGTGACGAGCGGAGCGGCCGAGTACAGGAAGTCGACGCCCGGCACGGCCAGCACGGCCTGGTCGAGGAGGGCGGCCGGGGGAAGAATGTCGCTCATCGCGGCTCCCTTCCGTTCGAGGGAGGAGCGGACTTGAGATAGAGATCGCGAATGGTGATGTCGATCGCCGCGATCGAGAGGTCGGTGTGTTCGTCGAGGGCGGTGTGAATCGCCCGGCGAAGTTGACTCGCCTTCGCTGGAATAGTCTCGCCCTGGCATATGGCGGCATCGATGAGGATCGTGATCGGAGCGCCGGGCACGCTCACGTCGCCGTCGAGGCGACAGCGACCGATGACGATGTTCTCGACCTCGTCGCCGGTAGCCCGCAGGATGCCGCGGACCGCCCCCTCGGTCACGACCAGCCGGGCCGTCGGCGAGGGATGATGGATGGGTATGTCCCGGCCGGCATGTGCCTCAAGGTTGATGTGCTGCAGGATGGACCGCACCCAGCCGTCGCTGCGATGCGATTCGCGTTCCACGTCGCTCGAGAGCAGGGAACGCTCAACCGTGTGGAGGCGCTGCAGGCTGCGCAGGGCGATCTGGCACTCGGGGGAGTCGTCGATGGTCGGGTCGGGCGGGGTGCGACCCCGATCGAGGTAGTCGCTCAGCTCCTCGATGGTGTGCCCGGCCAGGTGGGCCAGCTCACGCTCGGAGCTGTCCAGGTCGAAGGCGACGAATGGCTCGTCCGGTGAGGTCATCGCCATTCCTCCATTTCCCGGAGAAGAGTCTTTCGTGCACGGGCGAGCAGTCCCCGAACCGTTGACACGGGCAGGTCCAGCTCTTCGGCGATCTCGCCATAGCTGCACTCGGCAAGTTCACGGAGCATCCAGCATCGGCGCTGGTCCTCCGGCAGGTCAGCGAGGACTCGCGAGAGCGCTTCGGTCTGGGACCCCGCCTCCGCCAGTCTATGGGGGGACTGATGCTCTGGCGCGGCCGGTTCGGTCAGATCGATGTTCGCGTGCATGCGGCGCGCCCGCACCCGGTCGATGCTCTTGCGGCTGACGATGCGCATGAGCCAGCTCTTCACGGCGCGGCCGTCTTCGAGGGTGGAGAGCTGCTGCCAGGCGGTGATGAACGATTCCTGCACGACGTCGTCCATCTCGTCGTTGGACCCGAGCACCCGCGAGGCGTAGACCCGCATGAGTGGTCCGTAGCGCCGCACGATCACCTCGAAGGCCCTCATGTCCCCCTCCGACGCCCGGTTGACCAGAGTCAGGTCGGATGCCGTGTCGAGGGGAGAGGGGAGGTTCTCTCTCAACGTGGTCGTCATGCATCCCCCTCACTTTGTTGTCGTTTCCACGAGAAATTGCGCGCAATCTGTGACGAATATGCCACAACTTGCGTCCTAAGTGTGAAGACCATACCTTCACCCGGCGCATCAGCACCGGGTTACCCCGCAAATGTCCATAGAGAGCGAGAACAGCATGAGTGCATCCGACAAGATTCGCAACGCCGCAGAAGACCTCAAGGGCAAGGCGCACGAGGCCGTCGGCCACGCGACCAACGACGAATCCAAGGTGGCCGAGGGCAAGGCCGAGCAGGCCGCGGCCGACGCGAAGAAGGCCGGCGAGAACATCAAGGACATCTTCAAGGAGTAACAACTTCAGACAAGCAACGCTGGAGTACGGGCGCGCGGCAGGCAACTGGGCCCGCCGCGCGCATCCGTTTCCGCCCCGTTCAGCACGCCTGCGTTCCGTTCCGTTGACCACACCCTCACCAGGGTTGACCACGACCTCACAAGGACTGTGACCTGATGCAACTCTCCTTCCCGATAGCGCCGTTCGAGGCGCGGGGACCCCTCAGCTCCCAACTTTTGACCGCACTCTCCCTCCCGGCAGACGCTTCCGGCTCCAGCCTCGGTGGTTTCATTGTCGCGACCGCCGAGGCAATCGCCGGATGCGACGACATCGTCAATGACGACGACCTTCAACTCACCCTGTTCCTGCTCTACGGCCTGCACTACGACGACGTCGTCGCAGCGGACGCGGCGTGGGAATGGCATCCGACCACCATCGTCGCTCGGCTCGCCATCGAGCGGGCCCTTGAGTCCTCGCTCCGCCGCACCATCACCCAGCCACCGGCTCCCGAGGCAAGCCGGGACGCCGTCGCACGGGCGCTCTTCGCCCTGACCATCGACGACCAGGGCCCGAGCCTGTCCCGCTACCTGGCCAAAAAGGCCACCGTGGAGCAGGTGCTCGAATTCATCGTGCACCGCTCGATCTATACGCTCAAGGAGGCCGACCCTCATTCCTGGGCCATCCCGCGGCTGACCGGGCGGGCGAAGGCCGCGTTGATCGAAATCCAGGCGGACGAGTACGGCGGGGGGCGCGCGGACCGCATGCACTCGGGTCTGTTCGCCGACACGATGCGGGGTGTCGGCCTCGACGACCGGTACGCCGGCTACCTCGACCACGTTCCCGCGCTCGTGCTCTGCTCGTTCAACATGATGAGCCTGTTCGGGCTTAACCGTCGCCTTCGCGGTGCCATCGTCGGCCACCTGGCCGCGTTCGAAATGACCTCGTCCATCCCGAGCCGCCTCTACGGCGACGGGTTCCGCCGGTTGGGGTTCAGCGAGTGCGTCACGCGCTACTTCGACGAGCACATCGAAGCGGATGCCGTGCACGAGCAGATCGCCGGCCGCGACCTTGCGGGGGCGCTCGCCGAGGATGACCCGCTCACGCTCCCCGACATCATGTTCGGGGCTGCCGCCTGCCTGGCCATGGACGGCTGGGTGGCGCGGCATCAGTTGGCGGCCTGGCAGGACGGGCGCAGTTCGCTGCGCCGCCCGCTTTCCGATGGTGCCGGTGAGCGGCGGGCCGCCGAAGCGCTGCATACCCAGCCGCTGGCGATCGTGCCGGCGGCCTCGTGAACTCGTCGGGATCGGATCTGCCCGCGACCATCACCGCCTACCCGGATGGTCCGCTGATCGTGCGCGGAGACGTCGAGATCCTGGCACCGGACAGGGTCGTCCCTCGACGGCGGAGCACCGTCGCCCTCTGCCGGTGCGGGGTTTCGGCGATCAAACCGTTCTGCGACGGCACGCACAAGCTTGTCGGCTTCACCACCGCGCCGGTCGACCGCATGGGGCCCGGCAACTGAGACCAGGCACTCGAAATCGAGACGCCGCATGACCGGGGGCCGCCATCGACAGGGGCGAACAGCGGCCCCCACCACCCTCCATCGGGACGACCTTGAGACGGGAGCACCATGAACCTGCTGGGCAGACGCCGCCGAGCCGGCGAAAAGTCGGGCACCGATGAGCCGGGCGCCGATGAGATGGCACGCACCGATGAGCCGGGCGCCGATGAGCCGGAACACACCGATGAGCCGCCACGCGCCGCCGATTCCGCGACTCTGAGGGCGGCGTTGGCTCCGGAACCGGACGACCCGCGCAAACCGGCCTCCCCGACCGACCTGTCGAAACGGTCCTGGGCCTATCTCCTGCGCCGCACGGCCACCGAATTCGTCGCGGACCAGTGCGCCGACATCGCCGCCGCCCTCACCTTCTTCGCGGTGCTGTCCCTCTTCCCCGCCCTGATCGCAATGGTGTCGCTGCTCGGCGTCTTCGGCCAGGGGAAGCGGTCGGCCGATGCCCTGCTCTCAATCCTCGGTTCCGTGGCCCCGGCCGAGGTGGTGCAGGTGATCAGCCGCCCGATCGAACAATTCAGCACATCGCCGTCGGCCGGGTTTGCCCTCGCCGCCGGCATCGCGGTGGCGCTGTGGTCGGCATCCGGCTATGTCGGCGCGTTCGGCCGGGCGATGAATCGCATCTACGAGATCGACGAAGGCCGTCCGTTCTGGAAGCTCAAGCCGGTTCAGCTCCTCGTGACGCTGGTCGCGATCGTTCTCGTTCTCGTCGTCGCGATCGTCCTCGTGCTTTCCGGGCCGGTGACGAACGCGATCGGTGACACCCTCGGCCTCGGCGAGACCGCGCGGGTGACCTGGTCCATTCTCCGATGGCCGCTCCTCGGGGTGGCCGTCGTGCTCCTGATCTCCCTGCTCTACTACGCCACCCCGAACGCCAGGCAGCCCCGATTCCGCTGGCTGAGCCTCGGTGCGGTGCTCGCGCTGGTCGTGATCCTGATCGGCTCGGCGGGCTTCGGGCTCTACCTCTCCACCTTCGCCAACTACGACAAGACCTACGGGTCGCTGGCCGGCATCGTGGTCTTCCTGCTCTGGCTCTGGCTGGCCAACCTCGGCCTGCTGCTCGGGGCGGAGTTCGACGCCGAGCTGGAACGCGGTCGCGAGCTGCAGGCCGGAATCGCGGCCGAGGAGACGATCCAGCTGCCGCCTCGCGGCACCCGCACGAGCGCGAAGGCCACCAGGAAGGAACGAGAGGCCGTCGACGCGGGTCGCCGGATCCGGGACGCGCATCGACGGGGACGCCCGGCCAGGCGCCCGTGACTCGCGAATGGTCGGGCACTGTTCCGCTGTCGGCCGGGCGGTGCTAGCGTGCCGGGATGAAGCAGAGAGAGCTCTTCCTCCAGTCGGATGCCGCGTTGCGCTCCGTCATCGACCGGATCACTCCCGAGCAGCTTGACCTCGCCGCACCCGGAGACTGGTCCCGCACGCCCAACCCGACCATTCGCGACATCATCGCCGACCACGCCCGCGATGAGGCCTGGCTGCCCGCCGTCCTGGCGGGACTCACCATCGCCGAGGCCGGCGACGACTACGCGGGCGACCTGCTCGGCGACGACCCGATCGGAGCGTACGACCTGCTCAACGACCTCGCCACCGCCTCGGTCTCCGTCGACCTGGACCCCGACAAGACCGTACACCTGAGCTACGGCGATTTTCCGCTCGCCGAGTACCTGCAGCACGTGAGCATCTACCGTGCCTTCCAGGCCTGGTCGATCGCGAAGCACCTCGGGCAGGACTTCGCGATGGAGGCGCCCCTGGTCGAGAACCTGTGGGAGCAGATCGCACCGCAGATCGAGGGCTGGCGGGAGATGGGCGTGTTCGGCCCCGAGGTCGACGTTCCCCCGGACGCCGACCGGGAGACCCAGCTGCTCGGCAAGACCGGCTACTGGGTGCCCTGACTCAGATCCAGTCGTTGCGCTTGAACAGCACGTAGAGCAGGGCCCACGATCAGGCCGAGCGAGCTATAGAGGCCGAACTCCTGCCCGAAGCCGGGGTACGGCACGTTCTGGCCATAGAACCCGGTGATCGCCGTCGGCACGGCAATGATTGCCGCATAGCCGGTGACCTTCTTCGTGATCACATTGAGCCGGTTGCCCTGGATCGCGAGATTGGCCTCGAGGATGCTGGTGGCCAGGTCGCGCAGGCTCTCGGTCCACTCCATCGCCCGAAGTACGTGGTCGTAGACATCCTGGAAGTACGGACCCATCTCGTCACCGAGCAGGTGCAGGTCCCGGCGCAAGAGGGTGTTGATGACCTCCCGCATCGGAAGGATGACCCGCCGCAGGGTGACCAGGCTCTTGCGGAGTTCGAAGGAACGCCGTTGCACGACCGCCTGGTCGGCGCGGGGAATGAACAGTTGGTTCTCGAGCTCCTCGATCTCGTCGTCGAGGGCCTCGACCGCTTCGAAGTAGCCGTCCACCAGGTAGTCCAACAGGCCGTGCACGAGGAAGGGGACGCCGTTCCTGGCCAGGTCGGGCGAGGCATCCCATCGGGCGACGACGGCGGCGAGATCGAACCGGCCGTTCCGGTGCACCGTGACGAGGGCGCGGTCGGTGATGAACGCCGCGATCTCGTTCGTGGTCACCCGGGAGGTGGCCGGGTCCAGCGCCGCGGAGTAGGCGGACAGAAAAAGGTGATCGGGGTATCGGTCCAGCTTCGGTCGCTGCCCCAGGCTGAGCGCGTCCTCGACGGCGAGCTCGTGCAGGCCAAGTTCGCCCGCGAGGAGGGCGAGGTCGGCTTCGCTCGGATCGTCGAGGTCGATCCAGACGATGGTGTCGGCAGCTTCCAGGTGCTCCGACACATCGGCGAGCGAGAAGCCCTCGCCGACGACAAGGCCATCACGGTAGCAGCGGGTTCGGGGTGTGCTCACGAAGCTCAGTCAACCAGATTTCGGTCGGATCAGAGCCCGTACAGGTCGTCCCAGCCGTTGTCGTTCAGCATGCCCGCGTCGGCGAAGGCCAGTGCGTAGTCGGGTTCGGATCCGGCGGCGAAGGAGAGTGTGCGCTCGCGCAGGAGTGCGATCGCGGCGGCCGTGTCCGGATCCTTCGCCCTGCTCTTTTCGGGAAGGCTGAGGAACTCGCTTCCCGGAGCCACGATGAGCTGCACCAGCATGGAGTCTCCGTGATCGGTGAGACCAGGCAGCTCCACGAGCTCGGACGGATGGCCGATCGGAAGCGCGACGGCCCAGCTGAGCAGGGCGTCCGCCGCCCCGTCGGTGGTGAGGAAGGACATACCGCAGTACGCGACTCTCTTCATGAGCGTGTCTTCTCCGACGACCGTCTTCGATTGATCAAACTCAGGCCGACGAGGCCAACCTAACGCGATTGGGCGGATTCCGCTGTCGGCACGAAAGGGGACCCGCAAAGGTGGGAAATGCTCAGGTCAGCCGCTGTTTTATTGTCGAACCGCTCATGCCGGGTCAGCGCGATCCGTGCGTTGCGGTGGTCCCGATGGCCGGGGAGGGTCCGAACCAGGAGATGCGCGGGCCGGTGGCCTCAGGCGCGGTCCCATGGGAGGGGTCCGTCGGCAGGGGCGGGGCGGCGCGCCCGTTTCGGACGCTGGATTCTGCAAAGAATCGGTAGGCCGGCTGACCCGAGGGCCCCGTGCCTTTGCGACCCCGCCTTGCGACGGGTGTGCCCTTGCGATCGGCGGTGAAAACCGCCCGGCCCGCGGACGTGCAACGGGCCGTGCGGGCAGTATTGCCTGACGAAGACCGCGGGGCAAGGGCCGCGCCCCACCGGTCGGTTCCCCGATCCGGCAGGCCGCGGCCCAGCGCGGCGCGTTACTCGGGGACCACCAGCGCCGGGGTGTCCTTGCGCAGGGTCTCACCGCGGAAGAAGCTCGGCTGGCGCCAGTAGGTCAATCCCATCACGACGGCGCCGAGAATGAGCAGGCCGACGCCGATCACGAAGACGAGACCGATTCCGAACAGCTCGGAGCCGCTGCCGAAGTCGGGGCTCCAGCTGCTCACGGCGGTCTGCACGAAGACGACCGAGAGGATGAGGCCGCCCAGGCCGGGAACGAGCAGGCGCATGACGAAGTTACGGATGCTGCCGAACACGCTCTGGCGGAAGTACCAGACGCAGGCGAACGAGGTCAGGGCGTAGTAGAAGCAGATCATCAGGCCGAGCGACATGATGGTGTCGTTGAGCACGTTGACGCTGATGATCGTCATCACGGCGTAGAACCCGCCCGCGATGGTGCCGGCGGCGATGGTCGCGTAGCCTGGCGAGCCGAAGCGCTTGCTGATGGTGGCGAATTTCGGCGGGAGAGCGTTGTAGTGCGCCATCGCCAGCAGGGTGCGCGCGGGTGAGGTCATCGTGGACTGCAGGGATGAGGCCGAACTGGAAAGCACGGCGAGGGAGACCAGGATGGCGAGCGGTCCCATGATCGGCGACGCGATGGCCGCGAAGATGTTGCCCTGGTTGTCGGGGTTGCTCAGGCCGATACCGTCCACCCCGATGCCGGAGACCATCATGGTCGCCACGATGAGGGCGAGGTAGATGCCGAGCACGACGAGGGCGGTCAGGGTGCCGGCCTTGCCTGCCGTCTTCTGGCCACCCTTGGTCTCCTCGTTCATGGTGAGGCAGACATCCCAGCCCCAGTAGACGAAGATGGCCAGCGAGATTCCGGCGGCGAACGAGCTGAAGCTCTGCACCTGAGTGGGGTCGAACCACTCCCAGCTGAACGGGATCGCCGTCGTCGAGGCGGCCGACCCGGCTCCGACGAGGGCCATCACGGTGAAGATGCCGAGCACCACGAGTTGGAAGCCGACAAGGCTGTACTGCACGAGCTTGGTGGCGTGCAGGCCGCGGTAGCTGACCCAGACCGCCAGGGCCACGAAGACGAGACAGGTGCCGATGTTCACCGCGGTGTTGTCGGCGAGGGCGGCGAGGGCCGGATTGCCGAAGAGCTCCCCGAGGAACACGTAGAAGAAGCTGACGGCGACGCCGGCGAGGCTGGAGAGCACGATGATGTTGGCGGCGAGCATGCCCCAGCCGCCCATCCAGCCGACGAAGGGGCCGAAGGCCTTGGTGGTCCAGGTGAACGACGTGCCACTGTCGGGGGAGTCGGCGTTGAGCTCTCGGTAGGCCAGGGCGACCAGGATCATCGGGATGAAGGCGACGATGAAGATCGCCGGCACCTGGAAGCCCACCTCGCTCACGGTCGCGCCGAGCGAGCTGGTCAGGCTGTACGCGGGGGCGACCGAGGACACACCCATCACCACGACGGCGAGGAGCCCGATCTGCCCGCCCTTGAGGCCCTTTCCGGTGATGCCGTGGGCGCTTCCCGCGGCGTCGTGCAACTGGTTGCTGTGCACGTGCGGTGCACGGCCGCCGGGGGTGGGTGCGGGGGTGGAGGCCGGTGCCGGCCTGGTCGAGAGGTTGGTCATGTAAAGCCCTTCATGCGTCTTCGCTGACGATGCGTGGGTGGGACGGCGGCACGAGCAGGATGGCGTCGCGAGGCCGACTAAATGAATTGGGTTCGTTTAGTTTGGGACCGGCGAGATCGGAAAGCAAGCCCATCCGGAAGAAAAAGATAACATTCCGGATGTTTGTGGCGGAGTCAGTCCTGTGGCCTCGCCCTGATGGCCGTGAGAGCCGCGAGCAGCGCCTCGAGTCCGAGCCGGAACGCCACGTCTCCCGGCTCCCCGGCGCCGCTGCGGTCCTGGCTGCGCACGGCGGCGGTGAACGTCGGGCTCGAGTCGGCCAGGTCGCCGGTTTCGAAGATATCGGCCGGCGCGTTGGCATCGAGGGCCGAACCGAAGATGAACGACTCCACGGCGACGATGGCCGGCACGATCGTCTCCTGGGGCACGCCCGCCGCGGCCAGGCCGACCGCGACAACCTCATACATCTTGAGGGTCTCCGGGGAACCCGTCACCGGCAGCACGGCCACCAACGGCACGAGCGGCGCGTGCCGGGCGAAGACATCCCGGTACGACCAGGCCCATCGGCGCATGGCGGCGTCCCACGGCTCCGCGGCGAACCCGCTCACGTCGACCATGGTCATCACGTGATCCTGCAGCCAGGTCAGGACCTCCTGTTTGGAGGTGACGTGGTTGTACAGGGCGGAGGGGGCGACCTTCAGGGTCCTGGCCAGGCCGGACATGGTGAAGCCGCCGTAGCCCTCGGGTGATCCGGTCCCGCGACAACACCATCGTCAGGGGTCGTCCGGCGCGCCGCGGAAGGGCCGAGGCGTCGTCGGTCATCGATGGCTCCTCCCGAAGAGCGTGAGATGGCCAAGAATAGACCATTCGAAATGCTCAGGTCACTCCGGAGATCGAACCGGACCGCCACGCATGCCAGAGCCAGAAGCCGCCGTGCGGAAGGTCAAGGCTGTGCTGCAGCACCCCGCACTCCTCGCACTCGAACCAGAGCTCCTCGTCGGCGAGGGAATCCAGCGCGGGGGCCAGTGCCCGCATCCGGCCCTGGCACGCACGCTGCTGACATTGGGGACTGAAGTCCATCGGCCTGGCTTTCCTTCTCGATCGGCAAGAAAGCCAACCTGACGCGGACTGTACTCCCGTTTGATGCCCAGCACTACAAATGCCTCGGTCGACCTCGGCCGGTTCCGCGGCCCGCCGGGCCTTGACACCGAACGGCACCGAAATTAGCGTGAGAAATAAGCCGGTGATTCGGCTGATTTGATCCCCACGGGAGCGAACCGGTCGAGAATGCGCAGTCCTGCCGGAGGTGCGGCGATCTTTATGGGTGATCAGCATGACGCAGCGAACGGAATCCCGCCTTCAGTTCCTGGGGGCAACCGACACGGTCACCGGCTCGAGGTACCTGGTCGAATCCGGCGGGCGGCGGGTCCTGGTCGACTGCGGCCTCTTCCAGGGCTACAAGCTACTGCGCAACCGCAACCGGCTCCCGTTTCCCGTTCCGCCGGAGACCATCGACGCCGTGCTGATCACGCACGCCCACCTCGACCACACGGGCTACCTCCCGGCGCTGGTCCGGGACGGCTTCACCGGACCGGTCTACGCGACGGAGGGAACCGCGGAGCTCTGCTCACTGCTCCTGCCCGACAGTGGCTACCTGCTCGAAGAGGAGGCGAGGTACGCCAGGAAGCGCAAGTCATCCCGGCATGAGAACCCGCTTCCCCTCTACACCGCCGAGGATGCCGCGACCAGCCTCGACTCGTTCCGGCCCCGGGACTTCGATCGGGAGGTCGATCTCGGCGGCGACATCCGGGCCACCTTCGTTCCGGCCGGCCACATCCTCGGTGCGGCCCAGATCCGGCTCTCCGTCGGTGATTCGACAGTGCACTTCACCGGTGACCTCGGCCGCGAGAACGACCCGCTGATGAATCCGCCGCGCGCGCTGGAGGCGGTCGACGTGCTCGTGTCTGAGTCGACCTACGGGGACCGCACGCACGACCCGTTCGATCCGGAGGCGGAACTGGGGGAGGTGATTCGCCGCGTCGCCGAGCGCGGCGGTGTCGTCCTGATCCCCGCATTCGCGGTCGGCCGGTCCGAGACCGTGTTGCTCCATCTCTCCCGTCTGCGCGACCGTGGTGAGATCCCGGCGATTCCCGTCTACCTGAACAGCCCGATGGCGGTCAACGCCACCCAGATCTATCAGCGGCATCCCGACGAGCATCGGCTCAGCGAAACCGAGTTCCGGAGCATGTACGACCTGGCCAAGATGGTGCGCACCGTGGACGAATCCAAGCTGCTCAACCTGCGCGGCGGCCCGATGATCATCATCTCCGCCAGCGGCATGCTCACCGGTGGCCGTGTGCTGCACCACCTCGCCGCCTACGGCTCCGATCCGCGCAATGCCATCATCCTGACCGGCTTCCAGGCCGGCGGAACCCGTGGCGCCGCCCTCCTGCGCGGAGATGAGACTCTGCGCGTCTTCGGTCGGGACGTGCCCATCACGGCGGAGGTCGTGGAGATCGGAAACCTTTCCGCCCACGCGGATTCCGACGAGATCATCGAGTGGATGCGCGCCGCGCCGCGCGCGCCCCGAATGACCTACCTCACCCACGGCGAACCACAGTCCTCCGACGCGCTCCGGCTGCGGATCAAGCACGAACTCGGCTGGAACGCGCGGGTGCCGGAGCACCTCGAGCGGATCGATCCGGGCCGGCCTGACTGACCCGGCCTGACGCACCCGCCGCGCCGGATTCCGTGATAATTTCGGCACACCATGACCGTATCCACCCGCACCGGAGCCCCGGAATCAGAGCCGCCGCGCGCACGGCCGCGCACCCGGGTCGAGGTCGCGGACATCGCCGTGCGGCTGTTCCGAGAGCGCGGCTACGAGGCCACGAGCGCCACCGAGATCGCCGAGGCGGCCGGGGTGTCGCGGAGCACCTTCTTTCGGCAGTTCCGCTCCAAGGACGACGTGATCTTCGCCGACCACGACGAACTTTTCGACCAGATCGCCCGCTACTTCGAATCGGCGCACCCTGACCCCTGGCTGGCGGTCTGCGACGCCGCGATCATGGTCTTCGACCGGTTCCGGAAACGTCTCGTGATCGCGCGGATCCGGGACCTGGTCGTGCGCGAGACCCCCGTGTTGCGCGATCGCGAGACCGTCATGGTGATCCGCTACGAACGGATGTTCTCCGACTACCTCAGATCCGCCGTTCCGGCGACGCCGGCGTTGGCGGCCATCCGTTTCGCGGCCGCGGTCACCGCCACCCACAACTTCGAGTTGCGCCGCCTGATCGGCCATCAGCCGGGAGAGGGGCCGGCCGAAACCGCTGCCGCCCTGTCCGCGGAACTCGCCAGCGAGCTCGCGGAGGTGCGCAGGGCCTTCCGGCCGGACGGCCGCGCAGCCTCGGGAGCGGCCGATTCCGACCAGGACGTCATCGTGGCAGTGTTCCCGGCCTCGACGGACCCCGGCGACCTGGCCAGGGCCATCGAGGCGCGGCTCCGCGCCGCGCCGACAAATTGACACTCAGTGCCGCTTGACCCGGGACTGAGTCTCAGGTGACACTGGGACACGACCCCACGAGAGGATCACCGTGCCCGATTACGACATCTCCCTGCCGCTCGACACCGACTACTACGGTCTCTTTGCTGACATTCCCGCGGCCGACCGGGCGTTCTGGGATCGCGCCCGCGGCTTCGCGCAGGAGACGCTCGACGAGGTGAACGACGCCTGGGACAAGGCCGAATACCCGCTTCACCTCGCCCGCAAGCTCGGCGAACTCGACCTGCTCACCGACGGCGTCGTCGGACCGGGCCTCACCCCGATGTCGCCGCTCGCGGCCGGCCTGGTCAACATGGAGATCTCCCGCGGCGACGGATCGATGGGCACCGTGGTCGCCGTGCAGGGCGGGTTGGCCCTGCGCAGCATCGCCCTCTTCGGCAGCGCGGAGCAGAAGGAACGCTGGCTGGTGCCGCTCGCCCGCGCCGAGAAGCTCGGCGCCTTTGCGCTGACCGAACCCGACCACGGAAGCGATTCGGTCGCCCTCGAGACCACCGCGCAGCGCGACGGCGACGAATGGGTGATCACCGGCGAGAAGAAGTGGATCGGCAACGGCTCCGTCGGCGACGTGACCATCGTCTGGGCCAGGGACGACGACGGCAATGTGCGCGGCTTCCTCGTTGAGCAGGACAACCCCGGCTACCACGCCACGACGATCACCGGCAAGGGCTCGCTGCGAGCGATCCATCAGGCCCGGATAGTGCTCGACGGCGTGCGGGTGCCGCTGGACGCCGTGCTGCCGGGCACCCACACCTTTAAGGATGCCTCCGTCGTGCTCTTCGCCACCCGCCTCGGGGTGGCCTGGTCCGCGCTCGGCCACGCGACCGCCGTGTTCGAGGCCGCGCTGAACTACTCCACCCGGCGCATCCAGTTCGGCAAGCCGCTCGCCGGGTTCCAGCTTGTGCAGGAACGCCTCACCATGATGCTCTCCCAGCTCACCTCGATGCAGCTGCACTGCCTTCGCCTGGCCACCCTCGACGAGGCGGGCACCCTGCGGCCGATTCAGGCATCACTCGCGAAGTACCACAACACGAGGGCGGCACGGGAGATCGCGGCCATGGCCAGGGACATGCTCGGCGGCAACGGCATCCTGCTCGAAAATCACGTGATCAGGCACCTCGCCGACATCGAATCCCTGCACACCTACGAGGGAACGGAGAGCGTGCAATCGCTCCTGATCGGGAGCGCGTTCCGCTAGCGCGATCGGGGCGGACCCGATGTAACGAGGCGGTTAACTTCGGTCGCATTTCGGGTGATCGTCGGGGGAACGGACGTACCCTTTCTGTCAACATTCCGCACCCTGCCCCGGTTCCGAGCCTGCTCGGCTGCCGGGCGAGCGCGAATGCCGGTCCGCCGCCAGCAGCTGGCCAGCTCCCGTACCACCGCAACCGCACAAGTTCCCCGCATCAAACACCGAAAACGGCGCCGGCTCCAGCTGCGACCGAACGAGAGACACAGTGCCATGACCGACGACGAACTCTTGCTCGAAACCGACTACACCAGCTACGCGAGCTCCTGCCGCGATCCATATATCGGCCCGGGCGAGGACCTGGTGGAATGCCGCCGGCAGCGCGGCCACGACGACACCCACGCGACCCGCGCCGGTGTGCGCGCCCTGCGGTGGCTCGCCGAGCACACGCACCGGCCGCTTCCGGCCTGAATCCAGGCAGGCGTCCTCAGGCGGCACCGACGGTCCAGGGATGACCTTCCCTGGTGTCGGCGGATTCGGCGAGCTCGCAATCGGCCTCGTGCACGACCTCCGGCCAGGAAATCTGGTGGGCGTCGTCGATCACGGCCGTGCCGTACACCCCGCAGGAGCGGCAGTAGGCCAGCAGTACCCAATCGCGATCCTTCATGGTGTCCATGATTACCCTCGCCCCCGGCGTCTCACAATCCCCTTTTGCAGTGAATCTCCGGCAAAGTTCCGGTGAATCGCCGCCACGACCGGGGCGCTCCGGCCGAACGGGGGTCGCGCGACGGCCGCCCGGTTAGGGTGGAGAAGGCACGATCGACGGCAACTTCGACGTGCTCACGCTTAAAGAGCTGAGCTCGACGAACAAAGGTCCACCATGCAGACGAACGATTCCGCCCTTCCCCGCATCCGCGCCATGATCAGAAGCGATGGCACGGGCGAGCTGACCATCGACGGTGAGGTCCAGCAGATCACGGCCGCGGACGAGGCCGGTGTTCGTGAGGAAATCATCAACCGGGTCGCGGCGACGGCGCGCGCAATCGGGCGCCCCGTGCGGCTCACCGCGGAAGATGAGCAGGGCCAGTCGCCGTTGATCGTGCACCCCGACGGTGACGTCGACGCGGACGGCGCCTTCATCCCCGCGGCGGACCTGCCCGCACCGGACCCCCTGTCCGGCACAGACCTGTCCGCGGACGACGCCCTGCCCAGCCCGACCCGGCCGCTCGCCACGTCGCCGGATTCGCCGCGCGCGACCAGCGACCACCTGGGCTTCGCGGCGGCATCGACCGCCACGCCGGTCCCTTCGACCGGAGACAGCCAGCCGGGGCCGTTCGACGGCCTCATCTTCGACCGTGCCCTCGACCTGGACGCCGACACCGACGACGACGAGCCGGAGGACGCGGTGGCCGGCGAGTCCGCCGCCCCGGTCTCCGCCGCGGGGGTCTCCGCCGCCCCGGTCTCCGCCGCCGGGGCAGGCATCGCGGCCACGGCCGGGCCGAACCTGTCGGACTTCATGAGCTCCCGGCCGCCCATGGTGGCAGGACCGGCCCAGCAGGGCTGGCAGAAAACGGTGCGCCGGCTCTCCGGCGGACTGGTCTCGCCCGGACCCGGCAGCGTCGAGCTCGCGCACCGGTCGGCGGTTGCCTCCGTGCAGCGAAGCCTGATCGGACCGCGCACCATCGTCGTACTGAATCCAAAGGGCGGCGCCCACAAGACCACGGCCACCCTGCTCATCGCGTTCGGCATCCATCGCGGCGGGTACACGCTCGCCTGGGACAACAACGAGACGATGGGAACGCTGGGCGTGCGCGCCCAGAGTGCGCATCACACCAACACGGCCGTCGACCTGCTTCGCGACCTCGAGGACTTCGCCTACTCCAGTTCGGCCCGGGTCGGCGACCTGGACAACTACGTGCGCAACCAGGGTGACGCCCGGTTCGACGCCCTCGCCTCCGATCTCGACCCGGCGGGCGCGGCCAGTATCGACGACGTGGCGTTCGGCAAGCTCCACGCCGCGCTCAGCCGCTTCTACCGGGTGCTGATCATCGACACCGGCAACAACATGCGCGCCTCCAACTGGGAAGCGGCCGTCGAGACCGCCGACCAGCTCGTCGTGGTCTCGACCATCAGGGAAGACACGGCGTATGGAGCCGCATCGCTGCTCGACGGCCTGCGTTTGAAGGGGCACGGGGACAAGGTCGCTGAGGCAGTGACGATCCTCGCCTCCCCGGCCAAGACCGCGGACCGGGCGCTCTCCCGGCGCCTGCACGACCACTTCAGCCAGCTCACCCGGGCCGTAGTCGACGTTCCCTATGACCCGGCCCTCGTCGCGGGTGGGCCGCTGAACATCGACGCCCTCGCACCGCGCACCCGCGAGGCCTGGCTCTTCGCGACCGCCGCGATCGCCGAGGGGCTCTAGCCAACCGCATCCCACCGGGGGTGTCACAGCAACCACGGATTTCGACAGGCCATACTTGTCGAGGCCCATTGTCGAACAGAGAGATCAGCGTGCGTAAACTCCCCGTATTCATTTCCGTTGCCACAGTGGCCGTACTCGCACTCTCAGGGTGCAGCGGTTCCCCCTCGGCCGGGTCGACCTCCGCCGCCTCGACGCTGACCTGCACTGACTCGGGCAAGAGCTCGGATGCCGTCAAGGTGACGGGCAAGGCCGATGCCGAACCCACCGTCAAGTTCACCTCCCCGCTGACCGCGAAGACCACTGAGCGCACCGTGGTGACCGAGGGCACGGGCGCCGCCGTCAAGGAAGGCGAGGCCGTCGAGATCGCCTACACCGCGTACAACGCCACGACCGGCGCCAAGCTGAACGGCGGCGGGTACGGTGACGCGGCCGGCCTCACCGTGACGGTCACGGGCTCGCGCGTCGCCGTCGTCGTGCCGCCGGTGGACGCCTTCGGCACCACGGGCAACACCGACCTCAAGGTCGCCGCAACCGACAACATCATCTTCGTCATCGACGTCAAGGGCAAGGTCGCCACCCGTGCGAACGGCAAGGACCAGAAGCCCGAGGACGGCTTCCCCACGGTCAAGCTCGCCAAGGACGGTGCCCCGACCGTGACGGTGCCCAAGACCGATGCCCCGGCCGAACTCAAGACCGAGGTGCTCAAGAAGGGCGACGGAGGCCTCGTCGCAGAGGGCGCGACCGTGACCGTGCAGTACACGGGCGTCATCTGGGGAACCGGCAAGGTCTTCGACCAGAGCTGGGGCAAGGGCGGCCCGGCCACCTTCGCCACGAGCAACGTCGTTCCCGGCTTCGCCCAGGGCCTGATCGGCCAGACCGTCGGCTCCCAGGTCGTCATCGTGATCCCTCCGGCGCTCGGCTACGGCGAGACCGGCAACACGACGGCCGGGATCTCCGGAACCGATACCCTCGTCTTCGTGGTCGACATCCTCGCCTCCGCGTAGCACGCGGCGGTCTCCGCCGGGTTCACCTCCGAAAGGGTTGCGCTCACATGCAACGCACCATGTTCAAGTCCAAGATCCATCGCGCCACCGTGACGCAGTCCGATTTGCACTACGTCGGCTCGCTCACGGTCGACCTGGACCTGCTCGACGCGGCCGACCTGCTCCCCGGCGAGCTGGCGAGCATCGTCAACGTGAACAACGGCAGCCGCTTCGAGACCTACCTGATCGCGGGCGAGCGCGGCAGCGGGGTCATCGGAGTCAACGGGGCGGCCGCCAGGCTTGCCCTCGAGGGCGACCTGGTGATCATCATTTCCTACGCCCAGATGAGCACCGAAGAGGCCAGGGCCTATCAGCCGACCGTGGTGCACGTCGACCAACGCAACCGGATCGTCGCCGTCGACACCGACCCGGCCGGCGCCCACGTGGACGGGCTGGTTCGCCCGCCGTTGAGCCGGCACTAGGCGTTTGGTTTCGCGCCCGGCAGGCCCGGCCCGAGCGATCGGCGGGCGAGCGGCATCCGCGTATCATCGTGGAATGAAACGGACCGCAACCGCGCACCTGACCCTCGAGGCCCTGGCGCCGGCTCGGCTGGTCCTGTCGGTCGCGGTCGCCCCCGACCCCGCCTCGGCCCGCGGCGCCGGTGACCCCGGCCAGGGCCTCACCCTCGACGAAAGGCTCACGGTCACGCAGCGGGGCGCACCCGTTGCCGTCCATGAGATCGTCGACCAGCACGGCACTCGGTTGCATGTCGCCGAGGTTCCCGCCGGCCCCGTCGTGGTGGACTATCACGTCGAGACGGCGGGCCAGGCATCCGCCGAGGCGGTGAGCGAGGTCGACCTCGTGCGCTACCTGCGCCCCAGCCGCTATTGCGAGTCCGACCGGCTCGGCCCCACGGCGCACGCCGAATTCGCCGGACTCGACGGGCTGGACCTGCTCGCCGGCGTGAGTTCCTGGGTCGGGCGCCGGCTGGCCTACGTGCCGGGGGCGAGTCTCCCCACCGACGGCGCCGTGCGCACGCTCCTCGCCCGCGAGGGTGTCTGCCGTGACTACGCGCACCTCGTGATCGCGCTGCTGCGGGCGATGGATGTGCCGGCGCGGCTCGTCTCCGTATACGCGCCCGGACTGTCCCCGATGGACTTCCACGCCGTCGCGGAGGCTTTCGTCGAGGGCGCCTGGCACGTGGTCGACGCGACCACGCTCGCGCCCCGGCAGACCCTCCTGCGAATAGCCACCGGCCGGGACGCCGCGGACACCGCCTTCCTGACCACGATCGGCGGGGGAGTGCTCTTCCAGGACCTCGCCGTCACCGCCGTCGCGGACGAGCTGCCGCGCGACGACGTGATGGAGCTCGTGCGACTCCGCTGACCCCGCCGCGCCGGTTTCGGCAGGCCGCGCCCGCTTCCGCGGGCGCGGCCTGCCGAACCGGGCGCGGCCTGGCCGCGGCTACAGTCCCTGCTCGACCAGGTCGACCACCCTCTGGATCAGGGCCTCCGCCTGGCCCTGGCCGAGTGCCTTCAGCGGCCCGTTGATCAGCAGCATGGCGAGGCCGTGCACCGCGGACCAGGCCAGGAATTCGGCCCCGGGGCGGCGTTCGGCGGAGAGCCCGCCCACGTCGACGAGCCGGTCGAGCGCCTCGGTCAGCAGTTCGAAGGGGGTGCGGCCGGTGGCCCCGGCCCGCTCCGCGCTCGTCGCGCTCTCCAGGTCGGTCGACGCCGTGAACGCGGTCTGGAACAGGCCGGGCTCGGCGAGGGCGAAGTGCAGGTAGCCGGTTCCCACCGCGCGGAAGCGCAGCCGGGCCCAGGCGACGGCATTCGTCGCAGCCGGCACCAGGGCCTGCTCGGCCTCGATGGCCAGGGCCACCCTGGCCTGGCTGGCCGAGCACACCGCCTCGAGGAGCTCATCCCGGTCGGCGAAGTGCCGGTAGGCGGCGTTGGGGGAGACCCCTGCCCGCCGGGTCGCCGCGCGGAGGGCAACCGCGGTCGGTCCGCCTGCCCTCGCCAGCTCCAGGCCCGCGTCGACGAGGGCGCGACTGAGGTCGCCGTGCCGGTAGGTGTCCCGGCCGCCCGCGCTCGCGCCTGGTGGAGTGCCCATGGTTGTCAAAGCCCGGCCGCCTCGTTACGATGATCAAGTCAATGTGTACAACGTCAACATTAGCGCAGTCGGCCGGCCGGCCCCGGTGGCCACGGTCCATCCCAAGGCCCCGGCCACGGACGGTTTCCAAGCCGTCCCTACTCGTCACCCCGACGCGTCCCTCGCATCTCCCACACGCACCCCATCAGGCAGGCACCCACGCATGACCATCATCGAAGCCAGAGGGCTCACCAAGACCTACCAGTCCAAGAGCGGCCCTGTCCACGCCCTCGCCGGGCTCGACCTGTCGGTTCCCCGCGGCTCGGTCAAGGCGCTGCTCGGCCCGAACGGGGCCGGCAAGACCACCGTCGTGAAGATGCTCACGACACTCATCAAGCCGGATGCCGGCACCGCCTTCGTCGACGGGATCGACGTCGTCGCCGATCCGAAGGGCGTGCGGCGCGTCATCGGGGTGTCCGGCCAGTACGCGGCCGTCGATGAGAACCTGACCGGGTTCGAGAACCTCGAGATGGTGGGCCGGCTGTATCACCTCGGTGCCGCCACGGCCCGGCGCCGGGCCCAGGAACTGATCGACCTGTTCGAGCTCACCGCGGCGGGCAACCGCCCGGTCAAGGGGTTCTCCGGCGGGATGCGCCGCCGGATCGACCTCGCCGGCGCGCTCGTGATCAATCCCAAGGTGCTCTTTCTCGACGAGCCGACCACCGGGCTCGACCCGCGCAGCCGAATCGCGCTCTGGCAGGTGATCAAACGCCTCGTCGCCGACGGCACGACCGTGCTCCTCACCACCCAGTACCTCGAAGAGGCCGACCAGCTCGCCGACGACATCGTCGTAATCGACGACGGCCGGGTGATTGCCGAGGGCACCTCCGACCAGCTCAAGGCCCAGATCGGCGGGCACCGACTCGAGATCGCCCTGGTCGACGCCGCGGACAGCGACGCCGCCCGCAGCATCCTCACCCGGCACGGTGCCGGTGAGCCGATCGTCACCAGCGACGGCCGCGGTCTGGAGGTGGCCGTGGACAACGGTCCCCTCGCGCTGCAGCACGTTCTCGCGGCGCTCGGCGAGGCCGAGATCGCCCTCCACGACGCCGGGATGCGCCGCCCCACCCTCGACGACGTCTTCCTCAAACTCACCGGCCACAAAGCTGACAAGGCCGCGCAACAGGCCGAGGACGCCGAATTGGAGGCCGCGAAATGAGCGTCGCCGACACCCTTCCCACCTGGAACCCGCTGTCGATGTGGTACTCCGACGGCTGGACCGTGACCAAGCGCAACCTGATCAAAATCAAGCGCTCGCCGGACATGCTCGTCTTCGCCGTCGTCCAGCCGATCATGTTCGTGCTGCTGTTCAGCCAGGTCTACGCCGGCGCCATCGCGGTGCAGGGCACCGACTATGTGCAGTTCCTGATGGCCGGCATCTTCGCCCAGACCGTCGTGTTCGGCTCGACGTTCTCCGGCTCGGCCATGGCGCAGGACCTCAAGGAGGGCATCATCGACCGGTTCCGCAGCCTGCCGATGAGCTCATCGGCGGTGTTGATCGGCCGCACCAACAGCGACCTCGTGCTGAACACCATCTCGATGGTCATCATGATGTGCACCGGCCTCGCCGTCGGCTGGCGGGTGAATTCCTCACCTCCCGAGTTCCTGGCCGGAATCGGGCTGCTCCTGCTCTTCAGCTACGCATTCAGCTGGGTGATGGCGCTGCTGGGCATGAGTGTGAAGAGCCCCGAGGTCATCAATAACGCGTCGTTCCTGATCCTCTTTCCACTGACCTTCGTCTCGAACGCGTTCGTGCCGAGCTCGACTCTGCCGACGCCGCTGCGCATCTTCGCCGAGTGGAATCCGGTTTCCTCGCTCGTACAGGCCGCGCGCGAGCTGTTCGGCAATGAGGGCACCGCGCCGGTGCCCGACATCTGGACGATGCAACACCCGATCACGACCGTGCTCATCGGCATCAGTGTCATGCTGCTGGTGTTCGTGCCGTTGTGCATTCGCAAGTTCGCCTCGATCAGTTCAAGGTGACCGCGCCGGTCGCGCCGGCCACAGCCCGCACCACCGCCCGCACCGCTGCCTACAGAAACCAGAACAGGGAGATCGACATGACAGAGCCACAGATCGGCCTCGGCATCCTCGCCGCGTTCAGCGGATTCGCCGTTCCCGACATCGACGCGGCCCGCGCCTTCTACACCGAGACGCTCGGGCTCACCGCGCTGGAGAGCGACATGGGGCTGCTGCGACTACAGCTGCCCGACGGGGCCGAGGTGATCGTCTACCCCAAGCCCGACCACGTTCCGGCCGTGTTCACCATCCTCAACTTCGCCGTCGGGGACATCGATGCTGCCGTCGACGAGCTCCTCGCCCGCGGGGTGACCTTCGAACGCTACGAGGGCTCTCCCCAGGATCAGAAGGGCATCGCCCGGGATCCGCGCGGCCCGCAGATCGCCTGGTTCACCGACCCGGCCGGCAACATCCTGTCGGTGCTCCAGGATGACTGACGGAGTTCCGTTCACGACCGACCGGCGCACGGGCAAGCTCCGGGCACCCCGGAACACGGCCCCGGCCGGTGCCGGGCCGTGGGACGTCAAGAAGGTGTTCAAGCCGTTCTACGCGCCCACGAACCGGGACTGGGAGCTGGTCGACGTGCCCGGGCAGCGGTTCATCGCCCTCGACGGAAGCGGAGACCCGAACACGGCGCCCGCCTACGTCGAGGCGGTCGAAGCGCTCTACGCCGTGGCCTTCGGCATCAAGTTCCAGGCCAGGCGGGAGCTCGGGCGTGACTGCGTCGTCGCCCCGCTGGAGGGTCTCTGGTACGCCCACGACGCATCCGTCTTCACCGCCGGGGCGAAGGCGGAGTGGAACTGGACCATGCTGATCAGCCAGCCGGACTGGGTGACGGATGCCTTCATCGGCCAGGCCATCGCGGCTGCCAGCGCGAAGAAGAAGCTGCCCGCCCTCGCCCGGATGCGCATCGAGGCGCAGCACGAGGGACTCTCCGCCCAGCTGTTGCACGTCGGCGCCTACGACGACGAGGCGCCCGCGCTCGCCACCCTGCACGATGAGTTCCTGGCCGAGAATGGTCTTCGCCCGGCGGGTCGCCACCACGAGGTGTACCTCAGCGACCCTCGGCGCACCGAGTCGGCGAAGCTCAAGACGGTGCTGCGGCAGCCGGTCAGCCGGCTGTAGTGCCCGGCCCGCGATCCGGCAGCGGCGCCCGGCGACGCGTGGGCGCCGCTCCCGGCTACTCCGGGGGCCGGCGCAGTTCGGCCTGGATCAGCAGGGCGAGTTCCCGCAGTAGCACCGTGTTGACCTCGGCGGCCGGCCGGGGTTCGGGGTCGAACACGCTGAGCACACCGATCCGCTCTCCGGATTCGGCCTCGACCGGGAAGCCCGCGTAGAAGCGGGTGAAGGGTTCGCCGACGACGAGTGGATGCTCGCGGGTGCTCGGATCGAGCCGGGCGTCGGGGAGGACCAGCGCGCCGGGGGAGCGCACCACCAGGGCGGTGATCGAACCGGCGAGCGGGAACACGCTGGGCGCCTCGCCCATATTTGACTTGTCCCACAATCGGTCGCCGTCTACGAAGGTGAAGGCGGCGGAACGGGTGCCGTAGGAGCGCCGGGCGAGCGCCACGATCCGGTCGAAGCGTTCCTCCGGGGCGGTGTCGAGCAGGCCGAGTTCGACGACGGCGCGTGCCTCGGTGACCGGCCGCACGTCGCCGACTGAGCCCGTCTCGTTCACCGGGTTCGTCTCGGCCGGGCCATACCAGCCTGCCTGGTCGGCCGCGGACCGCTCCCGGCCGTTCGCGGTGTTCCGCTCGGCGCCCTCGTGCTCCGCGTTGAGGGAGTCCTGCATCTGCTCGGCGATGATCTCGGCCCACACGACGTAGTCCGCGGCGGTGCGGATGCGGTGCGGCGTGTTGGACGTCGCGGCCGGCATCTCAACGAACGTGGCGTTCGGGCGGGAGTCGCAGATGGCCCTGGACAGGCCGTTCAGGGTCCTCCCGTGCGTGGCGGCGAGGGATCCGAGGGCGGTGTCGTAGGCGGCGATCGACCGGATCGGCTGCACGCCGAGCACGACGATCCGGGTCGTGCGGGAGGAGGTTCCGGCGACATGGTCCAGGATCGCCTCCAGTTCCCTCCGCCAGATCCAGGGAGACACCAGGCCGACGGCATCGTTGGTGCCCACGCTCAGTACGACGGCGTCGTAGCGCCATAGCTTCAGCCTGGCCAGTTCCGGGCGCGTGGTGCGGATGGTGGCTGAAGGATTCGGCGAGACGTCCACATCCGTGCCCCGCCCGGTGCGCGCGGTCAGGGCCCGGGCGAGCGAGCCGGGCAGGGCGAGGTCGTGGCTGAGTACGCCCCAGCCGACGGCGGGCCCGCTGCCGAAGAGCAGGATTCGGTCGCTGTTGAGGCCGGCCGCGTGGGTCTGCCGCGAGTCGCTCGGCCGCGGCACGCCGGCGTAGTCACGGGTTTTGGCGGCGCTCCAGGACCGCATCACGGGAGCCAGAGCCCAGCGGATGATCCTCTCCACCGAAACTCCTCGAGACCGAAACGAACCTCCAGTGTGAATGTCACGGAGCCCGCTGAGCATATATCAGGTCCCCGGCGTGTGCGAGTCGAGGTGGCGGCAGCGGTTACCGGGAACCGCGCCGTTTGCCCTTCTTCGGACTTGCCGTGGGGCGGGTGCGACCGGGGGCGCTCGGCGCCTTCCGGGAGACGGCCGGTTTCGCCTTCGCGGCGGCGACGCGCAGTGCCTTCGCGGCGGCCTTCGCCTTGTCGGTCTTCTTTTCCTTCCTGACCTTTTCGTCCGGGACGGTGTCGATCCGCGAGCTGTCCTTCGTGCGCCCGCGCACGATGCCGATGAACTCCTCGATGTCGTCCGTCGTCTCGCTGGCCAGCCAGGCCAGGGACACCTGGGTCTCGGCCACGTCCTCGACCGGGCGGGACACGACATCCTTGCGACCGTGCAGACGGGCGATCGAGTGGGGGACGATCAGGATGCCGACACCTGCGGCGACCTGCTCCATCGCCTCGTCGAGGTCCCGCATTTTCGGCAGCGCACGGCGGGTGCCGTCGCGGATCTCGGTCGCCACCGCGCGCCACTCCGGCACCGAGTCGGGGTCCTGCAGCAGGTGGTCGTCGGCCAGGTCGGCGACGAGAACGCTGTCCTCGTCGGCGATGAAGTGGTCCTTCGCGGCGACGACGACGGGAATTTCGCGGTAGAGGGAGATCAGGCTGAGGTCGGTCTCATCGACCGGCAGTCGCACCAGGCTGACCTGGGCGCGGCCGTCGCGGAGCACCTGGTCCTGCTCCGCGGCATCGGTGCGAAAGACCTCGAGTGGCTGGTCGGGTCGACGTTCCGCCCAGATGCGCGTCCACTTGGTGGGGGTCACACCGGCGACGAAGGCAATGGAAAAAGTCACCGGCATCCTCTCTCTTTCAGGCTCGGTCGGTAGCGACCCGCCGGATCGATACCGCTCTCAGGCTATACGCTTGACTAATGACCGAGAAGAAGACCCAGACCATGAAGCCCGCCACGGCGGCCCAGAAGCTCGGGATTCTGCTCGAAGCAGCCCCGGAAGAGTTCCAGTCCGCGCCCATTTCGCGCACCGACCTGGCCGCGCTGGAGGCGAACCCGCCCGAGTGGCTGCTCGAACTGCGCGCCAATGGACCGCACCCCAAGCAGGTCGTCGCCGCCAAGCTCGGCGTGTCGATCTCCGGACTCGTGCGCGGCAAGGTCACCGAGCCTCTGACCACCGCCGAGATCCTCTCGCTCCTGCAGCAGCCGCCGGCATGGTTGGTCACCGAGCGGGCCACCCAGTTCGAGGTTCGCGAAGAGCAGATTCGGGTGAAGGACCGTGACGCCGAGCGTGCCCGCAAGACGGCTCACATCGCTCGCCAGGCAGCCCAGAACGAGAAGGCCGGCAACCGCCGCTAAGCAGTTCCCGCCAGCTCGGTGTAGCGCTCCTGCAGAAAGGCGACGATCTCGCCGAGCTCCGCCTGCGAGATGGAGTGGCCCATCCCCTCGTAGATGCGTTCCGTGAGGGTGGAATGACCCGGCAGCCAGGCCTGGGTGCGCACGATCGCATCCCGGGGGATGACCGGGTCGGCCGTTCCGCGGCCCCAGAACACCGGGAGACGCAGCTCGGCGAGACGCGCGTCACCCGGGTGCTCGGCGCGGCCGACGAAGCCGGAGAGCTGCACCGCGAACGCGAACCGCTCCGGCGCCTGGCGCAGCAGCTGGAGAGCCATCGCTCCGCCCTGGGAGAATCCGAGCAACCCCACCGAGGTCGGCCGTTCCGGCAGGGAGTCGAGCCAGGCCAGCACACCGGCGGCCGCGGCGGTGAGGGCGTCGGCACTGGGGTCTCCGGGGTTCACCGCGGCTCCGGCGGCGCCGATCGGGAACCAGGCCCAACCGGGTCCGGCCGACAGCGGCGCGCGGAGGGCCGCGATCACCGGGTGCAGCGGCAGGTGCGGGGCCAGGGAGAACAGGTCGCCCTCGTGCGAACCGTAGCCGTGCAGGATCAGCAGCAGCGGGCGGTCGGCCCGATCGGCGGGGCCGGCCGACCAGAGCACGGCGTGGTTATCGATGGCCTCGATCCGCTCGGTGGGGGTGTCCTCTTCGCTGTTGCCCATCTCGGACCTTCCGTTTCGAGCCGCTGCCGGACGCGACGACCACCTCCATACTTCCACTCCGGCGGGGTTCGTCGTGGAACCGTCTGCGTCGGCAGGGCCGCGCTGCCGGGCCGTGCCGCGCATCCGCTCGCCGGGTAAGACAGAATGAACTCATGAGCGTGCGCACCCCTGACCCTGATCCGGACTGGACGCCTGACCCCGACGGTGTTCTGCCGCCGAACGTGAACCCGGGCTGGCTCAGCGACATCGAGTTGGCGGAGACCCGCCGTCGGCTGCCGATCCTGTACATCGAGGCCGTGCCCGTGCGGGTCGACGGTCTCGGCCAGGTCGTCTCGGTCGGAGTGCTCCTGCGCGCCCGCCCGACCGGCGAGATGACCCGCACTCTTGTGTCGGGCCGCGTGCTCTACGGCGAGACCCTGCGCGACGCCCTATTTCGCCACCTCGAAAAGGACCTCGGGCCGATGGCGTTTCCGCAGCTACCAACCAGCCCCGTACCGGTCACGGTGGCCGAATACTTCCCCATGCCGGGCATCACGGCCTTCACCGACGACCGCCAGCACGCGGTCTCGATGGTCTACGTCGTTCCGGTCACCGGCACCTGCGACCCACGACAGGATGCCCTCGAGCTCACCTGGATGACCCCGGCGGAGGCGGCATCCGAGGCGGTCTCCGCGGAGATGGAGGGTGGCCGCGGCGCCCTCCTGCGGATTGCGCTCGCCTCGGTCGGGCAGCTCCGCTAAAGCGTCGCGCTCGGGCGTTGCTGCGCCGGCTGCTGGCGCTGCTTGCGCTGCTCGCGCTGCTTGCGCTGCTTGCGCTGCTGGCGCTGCTCGCGCGCCGTCGCGCCAGGCCGGAGAAACTCGCGCCACGCCGTGCGCTCGGGCAACGGATGCGGTGGGTCGCGAAAATCTCCCGCCGCGCCGCGCCGCCTCCCGCCGCGCAAAGCCGCCTCCCGCCGCGCAGAGCGGCGGCCTCGCGCTACTCGGTGGGGGCCAACGACAGCCGCCGGGCGAGCGAACGGGGCCGAACCAGACGCACCTCGTGGAGTTCTTCGCCGAGCACCTCCTGATCCTGCTCGTGACCGTCCGGGGCGTAGCCGTTGCGCTTGTAGAAGGAATGGGCCCGCGCGTTCTCGGCGGCGACCCAGAGATACGACGGTCCGTCGTCGATGACGGCGTCGAAGAGCTGCTGGCCGATCCCGGTGCCGTGGTAGGCATCCAGCAGGTAGATGAAGTGGAGTTCGTTCGGTGCCGGCTTGTCGGTATCGCGGGCCGGACCGCTGCCGGCGAAGCCGACGATCTCGTCGTTGACGAGCGCCGCGACCTGACGGAACGCCGGCCCCTGCGAGCTGAATCGTCGCCACATCGCGGCCAGACGAGCCGGCTGGAGCTGCTCGAGGGCGGCCGCGCTGAGCTGATTGTCGTACGTCTCGTGCCAGCAGGTGGCGTGCACGAGGCCGAGGCTCTCGGCATCCGATTCGACGACGGGACGGATAACAGCTGTGGTGACCATGCCCCGAGACTAGCTCAGACCTGCCGGCCCTTCTGACCCGCTCCCTCCTCACGTCCCCTGTCCGGCGGAACGTGTTTCGCGGGTTCCTCGTGCATAACTCCTGCAATTCGGGATCGGCCGAAACCCTTGAGGCGTGATTCCGCGGCTGCTCGGAGATCGCGGTGCAAAAAGCAGGAGTTATGCACAGTGCATGGGCGAGGGGGTGGCCAGGAGAGGGTTTTCCGGGGGCCGGAAAGCACAAACGGGCCGGCCTCGAGTGAGGCCGGCCCGTTTCAGTGAGCTGGAGCGAGCGTGGGCTGGTTAGCCCTGGGCGCGGCGCGGAGCCGAGCGGCGTGCGCCGCCGGTGGAGCCGCCGCCACGAACGAGGCCGCCGACCTGCAGGCCGCCGGAGCGTCCCGAACCCTGGCCGGTGCGAGCCGCGCCGCCGTTCCCCTGCGGGGAGTGGCTGCGACCGGATGCCGCGGGGCGTCCGGCGCGGTCCTGGCGGGCACCGGTGCCGGCGGCAACGGAGTCGCCGCTGCGGCCACGGCCACCGTCACGTCCGCCACGGCCGCCGCTGTCGCGTTCCTCGCGCTTGCGCTGGGCGTTGGCGCCCTGCGAACGACCACCCTGTGAGCGACCACCCTGCGACTGGCGCTGCGGCTGCTCGGTGCGGGGAAGCGGCTTGACATACGCGGCGACGTCACCGACGAGCGCGATGACGGCGGGCGATTCGGCGTTCACGCGCTGCGGGGTCACCTTGATGGCGGCCTTGCGCAGCAGCGCGTCGGTGTCGCGGCGCTGTTCCGGGAGAACGAGCGTGACGACGTCGCCGGCGCTGCCGGCACGGGCGGTACGGCCCGAGCGGTGCAGGTACGCCTTGTGCTCGGCCGGCGGGTCAACGTGGATCACGAGTTCGATGTCGTCGACGTGCACGCCGCGAGCCGCGACATCCGTGGCGACCAGCACGCTCACGTCGCCGGCGCTGAACGCGGCGAGGTTGCGGTCACGGGCCACCTGGGACAGGTTGCCGTGCAGGTCGACGGCCGGGATGCCGGCCTCGGTCAGCGCCTTGGCCAGCTTCTTGGCGTGGTGCTTGGTGCGCATGAAGAGGATGCGACGGCCGGTGCCCGACGCGAGCTTCTCGATCAGGGCCTTCTTGGATTCGACACCGTCCACCTCAAAAACGTGGTGGGTCATCGCGGAGACGTGGCTGGTGGCCTCGTCGACCGAGTGCAGAACCTCGTTGTGCAGGAAGCGGCGCACGATCTTGTCCACGCCGTTGTCGAGCGTGGCGGAGAACAGCAGGCGCTGGCCGCTGTTCGGGGTCTTGTCGAGGATGCGCGTGACGACGGGCAGGAAGCCTAGGTCGGCCATGTGGTCGGCCTCGTCAAGCACGGTGATCTCGACGGCGTCGAGGCTCACGAAGCCCTGCTTCATCAGGTCCTCGAGGCGGCCGGGGCAGGCCACGACGATGTCGACGCCCGCCTTGAGAGCAGAAACCTGACGGCCCTGCGAGACGCCACCGAAGATGGTCGTCGTGTTGAGGCCGTAGGCCTCGGCCAGCGGGGTGAGCGCGTTGGTGATCTGCGTGGCGAGCTCACGGGTCGGCGCGAGGATCAGGCCGAGCGGGCGACCCGGGCGGCGCTTGCCGCCGGACAGCTTGCCGCCGAGGCGGGCGACCATCGGCAGGGCGAAGGCCAGGGTCTTGCCCGAGCCGGTCTTGCCGCGGCCGAGCACGTCGCGGCCGTTCAGGGTGTCAGGCAGGGTGTCAACCTGGATGGGGAAGGGGCTGTCGATTCCCTGCGCCGTGAGAACGGCAACGAGGGGAGCCGGCACGCCGAGCGTGCCAAAGGAAGATTCAGACAAAGTGGTGCCTTTCGGGCATCAGATCCCTCACGGGGCCCGACTTCCGCATTGGCGGTGGCCGGAACCAGGAGGATTCACATGGCGAAGGTGCCGATGGGCACATCCGTTCGCCGTAAGAAAGTTTCATTCGCAAAATCCGGCCGGCCCATTCGAGGGCTGCCGGAGAAAGAAAGAAGAGGGCGTTCTACGACGCAGCAAACGCAACTACGCATTCGCAAGCTCCCACTATAGCGGATGCTGTCAAGTGGGAGCCTGAGAACGGTCGCTCAGTGGGCTTTGTAGGCCGTGTAGAGCTCTCCGACGGGCACCTCGGCGGCGACGATGTTGCCGGCCTGGGGCAGCGGACAGGCCCACATCGGGTCGTAGGCGCAGGACGGGTTGTAGGCGAAGTTGAAGTCGAGCACGAGGCTGTCGTCGTCGGCTCCGGGGCCGAGGTCGGCGCCCTTGATGGTGTCGAGCAGGTAGCGGCCGCCGCCGTAGGTGCCGCCCGGGCGCCCGGCCAGGCCGTCCTTGACGGGGAGGAAGAGGCCGCCGCCATAGCTGGCGAGGCGCCACAGGTCGATCGCGCCGAGGTAGGGCAGGCGAACCGTGCCGACGAGGTCGAACGGCACCGTGCCATCCGTGCCGGTGTCCACCTGGACGCGGTGGGGCTGCTGCGCCCGGTGCACCTCCGCCTCGAAGCGCCAGTCGGGGTCGTAGGCGGCGACCGACAGGCCCGTAAAAGCGGACCGGTCGTCGGGCATCAGCGGCGACGCCGGATGCCCCGCGAACAGATCGTCGCGGCCGCTGCGCCACAGTTCGTGGCCGGCTGCGGGGTCGTGCGCGCTGAGCTGGCGAACGCCGGCATAGAGTCCGAATACTCGGCGGCGCCAGTCGGCCACCTGAAGGGCGCCCAGGGAGGTGCTCATTTTTCGGTCACCTCCGGCTCGGTCGATTCCGATGCGGATTCCGATTCCGATTCCGTGGTCGCGTCCGCCGGCAGGTCTACCCCGAGGTCGAGCGACCAGCCTGGTGCCAGCTGCTTGAGTCGGCGCATCCGCCACTGCCAGAGCGCCCAGAAGACGGGCCAGCCGGCGAGGGTCAACGCGCCGGTGCGGAAGATCAGCTGGTCCCGGTAGAGGGTCTTGCCCGTGCCGGCCGGGTCGGCGGAGACCGCCATCCGGTGGTCCCAGAGGGTGAGCGAGGCGAGCGCGCCGGAGACTCCGCGGCCGGTGTCGCGGAGAATGCGCACCCCGTCTTTCCGCTCGGTCGCCATGGTCAGCCGGATCACCTGTTCGCCCATCGGCACGAGTCCGAGCGCGGTCAGGCTCACCGGATGCTCTCCGGGCTCCCACACGGTGGGAAACCCGTCGGCCTCGAGCGACGCCGCGTTCACGAGGGGAGAACTCACCTCGCGGAAGACGGCCGGGCTGCGCAGGGCGCGCCAGGCGGCATCCGGGGAACAGTCAAGGATTTCTTTCAGCAGAACACGCATCCCCCTAGTCTGTGGCATGCGGTACAACTGGGAGGGTGGCAATTCGATACTGGTTGGGCGTGGCGCCGCGTGAGCAGGTGCTCCGCGGGGTCTCCATGGGGCTCGCCCAGGCCAATAACGGCTCCCGCGCCGCGCTCGAAGACATGCGCGAATCCGACGGCGTCGTCTACTACTCGCCGAAGACCGACACCGATGGGGAGACCCTGCGTGAGTTCACCGCGATCGGCTGGATCGCCGAGGGAGCCGCAGGCCAGGCCGATCAGCCTCGGTCCGGCGGCTACCGGCCGTGGCGGCACCCGGTCGACTACGACACGGATGCCGTCGCCGCGTCGATCCGCCCCCTGCTCACCGTGCTCGAATTCACCCGCGACGATCCCAACTGGGGCTATCAGCTGCGGCGCGGCCTGATCGAGATCTCCCGGCATGACTACGACCTGATCCGACGCCAGATGCGGCGCATCTAGGCGGTGCTCCAGGCCAGCCCCGATCCGTTCCGAGCGCGGCGAATCGGGTCAGGATCGGCGGTTTCCCTGCGGCGACCGCGGCCGGGAATTGGCTAGACTCGCCCCTATGACAGGCGAACTCTGGTGGGTGCCCTCGGCCATTGTTTTGGGGGTGGTGGGCGTCATCGTCGCACTCCTGGTCGGACTCGCCCGGCGCCGCACCAGGGCGCGCGACCTCGCCGTGGTCGAGGCCGTCGCAGAGCGAGCCCGGGCCGCCGCGATCGCCCTGGTCCGGGCCGATGACCTGATCGAGGCGAACACCGACGAGCTCGCTTTCGCGCTCGCCCAGTTCGGTGCGGCCGCCACCCGCGACTTCGCCGACGCGCTCGCCCTGTCCAGCCGGCAGCTCAGGGAGGCCTTCGCGCTGCAGCAGAAACTGGACGACGGCATCCCCGACAGCGAGACGGAACGCCGCCGCTGGACCGAGCAGATCGCCCAGCTCGCCGGCGAGGCCACCACCCGACTGGAGGCGCAGACCCGCGACTTCTCGTCGCGCCGGAGCCTCGAACGTGACGCACCGCTGGTCCTGGAGAAGCTCGAGCGCCGCGTAGACCGGGTCGGTGACCGGGTGGCGGCGGGAGCCGCGAGCCTCGCCCGCCTCTCGCACACCTACTCGGAGTCCGCGCTGGCCGTGATTCTCGACAACGCCGGTCGGGCTCAGGGCGCGCTGGAGGAGGCCCGCGCAGCCTCGGCTGCCGCGGCCGCCCAGCTCGCGGCCGACGCCGCTCTGCCGGTGGGCGACCAGCTCCAGGCAGCCGAGCACGGCCTGTTCCGGGCTGGTCAGTTGCTCGACGCGATCGAGACCGGGGAGGATCGACTGCACCTCGGCTTCGCCGGTCTGGCCCGTGCGCTCGAGGCTGCCGACGCCGAGCTGGCGGAGGCGCGCGCGTTGCGCGATGGCCACGAGGAGCCCGACGCTCGAGCCGAGCTGAACCGGGTCATTGGCCAGGCCGACTCGGCGCTGGGGGAACTGCGCCGCCCGGCGCGGCTCAGCGACCCGGCCGCCGACCTCGCTCGACTTCGAGAGGCCATGGACGGCCTGGACATCATCCGTTCCGAGGCCCGCAACCGTCAGCTGCGCCTGGACAACGCCCGCGGAGCACTCTCCGGCGCGCTCCTGGCCGTTCGAAGCCAACTCACCGTGACCCGTGACTTCATTACCGCGCACCGCGGTCGCGTCGGCGCGGATGCGCGCACCCGCCTGGCCGAATCCGAGCGCCAGCTCACCCTCGCCCTGGCCGAAGCCGACCCGGTCGCGGCCCTCGACGGCGCCCGCCGCGCGATGACCCTGGCGACGGATGCCGACGCGCTGGCCCGGTTCGACGCGCGCTGACCCTGGCGTGCTGACCCTGGCGATGGATGCCGACGCGCTGGTCTGGTTCGACGCGTGCTGACCCTGGCGCGATGACCCTGGCGATGGATGCCGACGCGCTGGTCTGGTCCGACGCGTGCTGAATCATTCCCGCCGTCGGGTCTCTGACCGATATTCTGGTCGGGTGAACTCCGAGCCCCAGCAGAAGTACCAGGTCCGTTTCGACGTCGGGCTCGTCGGGTTCCAGGCGCTCGCCGGACAGGCCGACGTGGTCATCCTCGCCGACGCGCTGCCGCCGACGGGCTACGCACAGGGCATACCCACGCCGCTGGCCGCGCACACGGTGATCGCGGTCGACCTGGGCGCGGTGGCGCGCGTGGCGGACTGGGTTCTCGCCCGGCAGACCGAGAAGGGCGAGCGGTTCGCCGTGGCCGTCATTGCGGTGGGGGAGCGACGCAACGACGGCACCGCCCGGTTTCCTGTCGAGGACTTCCTCGTGGCCGGAGCGGTCATCGACGCCCTGGCCAGTCTCGGAATCGACCATGTCTCACCGGAAGCGGCCTCGGCCGCGGCGAGTTTCATCGGTCTGCGGAAGGCGATCCGGCACCTGGTCACCGCGTCCGAGACGGCCGTGGCCCTCGTCGCCGACGGGCGCCAGGCGGAGGTGGCGGCCGCAGTGGCGGCGCCGAGTGTGCCGGGCGTGCCGGCTGTGCACTCGCCTGCTGTGCCTGCGCCTGCCGCGGACGTGCCTGCCGCGGACGTGCCTGCCGCGGACGTGCCTGCCGCGGAGGGAGCCGCTTCGATACCGGCCGACCGTGAACCGACTGGGATTGTCCTGCTGCGGGAATTCAGCTTTCCGGCGTGACGTTGACCTGAGTATGGCCGACACCCGGCCGCGCAACCGGCCGCCGCACGGCGCCGGCATCCGACTCAAGGAGAAGCTCCCATGCAGGCAGTAGTCAACGGAACCGTCATCGCCGAAGCGCCCCAGGCCGACCTCGTGAAGATCGAGGGCAACTGGTATTTCCCGCCGGCGGCCGTCAACTCCGACCTGCTCGTGAAGAGCCCCACCCAGTACACCTGTTCCTGGAAGGGCGAGTGCCAGTACTTCAGCGTGAAGGACGGCGATTCGCTGCTCGAGGACCTCGCTTTCAGCTACCCCACGCCGTACCCGGCCTCCTTCGACCGGGTGGGCCAGGACTTCAGCAACTACGTGGCCTTCGCCAGAAACGTCACCGTCTCGTAACCGAGAACCCGTAACCGAGAACTCGTAACCGAGAACTCGTAACCGCTCGCCCGTAACCGCTCGCCCGCAACCGCGAATTCGAAGTCGCTAACCGGCAGTTGCTCGGTGCCAGCTGCAGCAGCTGGCACCGACTGCGATCGCCGGTCGTGGCTACTGGAGCCGTTCACCGGTGGCCGCCCGTGGCTACTGGGGGCGGTCACTGGTCGTGGTGGCTCGGCGCGGTCATCGCCCAGCAGGCGCCGCGGCCGCGCGGCGACGTGTCGCCGAGGTGATCTCCCTTCTCGTCCACTCGATCAGGTGCGCCCGGTTGAAGCCGCGGCCGCAGAGCCCGCAGGCGAACGCGCGGGTCGGCTTGCGGTACCGGTAGTGGGTGTGACCGGCTGGGCAGATGCCCACCCACGGTGCCAGCTCATCCGCGATCTCACCGTCGTGAGTGCGTTTGCCGTCGTAGCCCAGATTGTCGGCGATCGCCTTCCACCTGGGCCCGTGACCCGCGCGGGGACCCGCCAACGCGTGCGCGACCTCGTGCAGCAGGATCTGGTGCACCTCGTCGTCTTCATAGCGCGCGGCGAGGTACCGCGACACCGTGATGCGGCGCACCGTGTAGTTGCACAGGCCGGCGCGTTTCTTGGCGTTGTCGAATCCGAAGGTCCAGCTCTGGTCGAGGTGCAGCACGATCAGGGCGTCGGCCCAGTGTCGAACCCGGTCGAGGTCCGCCATCAGGATGACATCCGCACCTGGTACAGCTTGTCGTCGCCGGGAGCGGGGTCTCCGCGGCCATCCGTGTTGTTGCTCACAAACCACAGTGTGCCATCCGGGCCCGACACCACGTCGCGGAGACGACCGAAACTGTTCACAAACCAGTCGCTGGTCTCCCCGGTGGAGGGATCGATGCGCCACAGCCGTGCGCCGCGGAGCGAGGCCATGAACAGGGTGTCGTTCACGATCGCCAGCCCGCTGGGACTCGCCTCACTCGTGCGCCACTGCTGCTCCGGGTCGCGGAAGTCGGGGTTGCCCGCCGCACCCTCAACGATCGGCCAGCCATAGTTGCCGCCCGGCACGATCTCGTTGAGCTCGTCCCAGGTGTTCTGGCCGAACTCGCTGGCCCAGAGCCGACCGCCCGAATCCCAGGCGATCCCCTGCGGATTGCGGTGACCGAAGGAGAACACCAGCGTGCCGAACGGGTTGTCGACCGGCACCGCGCCCGTCGGTGTCATCCGCAGGATCTTTCCGCCCAGCGATCCGAGGTCTTGCGCGTTCGCCGGGTTCCCGGCGTCGCCGGCCGTGGCGTACAGCATCCCGTCCGGGCCGAAGCCGAGCCGGCCGCCGTCGTGGTTGCCGGCCTTCGGGATGCCCGAGAGCACCGGCTCCGGTGCACCCAACCCGTAGCTGCCGGGGGTGCCGAGGAGATTCATCCGCACGATCCGGTTGTCATCGGCGGCGGTGAAGTAGGCGTAGACCCAGCCCGTTCCGTCGGCGGTGGAGTCGGCGAGGAACGCCAGGCCGAGCAGGCCGCCCTCTCCTCCCGGCTGCACCCCGGGGATCGACGCGGCGTCGCGCAGGCTGCCGTCGGGAAGCAGCTCGCGAACCAGTGCGGTATCACGTTCGCTGATCAGGGTGCCGCCCGGCAGTCGCAGAATCGACCACGGAGCGTCGAGACCGGTGGCGATCACGACTGGCTCACCCACCGGATGAACCGGCAGCGGTAGCCCTGCGGGCGGCAGGCTCGCGGACGGCGTCGGCCGTGGCTGGGCTGGGGTCTCTGTAGCGACCGTCGGACGCGGCGCGCTCGCCGAGCATCCCGTGAGCACCGCGGCCAGCAGCAGCACGGCCGCCCGCTTCCCGGCCCGGCCTGCGGCCGACTGCCCATTCGGTCTGCCCTCGAGAGCCTGGTCGAGGTCGTCGCGCCGGGTTCCGGGTTGGCTCTCGGCCCGTGTAGCGCCCCGACCCGCGCTCAGGCTGCGGTTCCACCGTCCGTTCCGTCCCATGCCCAGCCAACCCCGTCTGCCGTTCATCCGCTCCCTCGCTTCGTGGTCCCTGCTCGGGGGCAGCCACTCACCCGCCGTGGGTCCAGCATGCCCCGGATGCCTGACCTGCGTAACTCCTGCTGATTCGACGCTCGCCGCCGGGCTGCCCCGTCATTCCGGGGGTACGGCGTCCGCGGCAGGCGAATTTGCAGGAGTTATGCAAGGGGGCTGCCGGCGAGAGGGGCCGGCGAGTCCGAGCCGACTGACCTGAGTCCGAGCCGACTGGGCTGGCTAGGAGGTCTGGCGCTGCTCGGCGATGAACGACTCGACCACGGCCACGGCGATCAGCGAGCTTTCAAGGTGCTCGGTGGATGCCCCCGCCTTCTCGCGCAAGAACACGGCGGCCGTGAAATCGGCCAGCGCGGCCTCGAGTTCGCCCTGCTCGAAGTAGACCTTGCCCCGGTTCTCCCGAGCGAACGCGGCGACGCCGGCCCACTCGTGGGTCTCCGACTCCTGCACGCAGTGGGTGAGTTCGGCGGCGGCCTCGTCGAGCTTGCCCTGGAACTGCTGCACCTGGGCTCGACGGATGCGACTGGCCGCGAGTTCCTCCCGCGACCCGGTGAACCGGGCCTGGCGCAACGCCGTGTTGGCGGTATCCCAGGCCTCGTCGAGGCGGCCAGTCAGTCGGAGCAGCGCGATCTTCTCGTTGAGCGCCGAAAGGCTGCGCAGTTCGCCCAGCTCGTCGAGACGGAGTCCGGCGGCACGGAGATCGACTTTTTCACGCAGGGTGACGGCGTCATAACCAATGATGATGGGCAGGGTGTGTTCCTGAAAACGAGGGCGGCCGGGGCGTGCCGCGGGTGAAAACGGGTCCCGACCAGAGTAACCCGGCAACGACTCCCGCAGCCCCCATGCTGGGGTGTTTTCGCATCGGGTTGCCCGCCGCCCCAGCAGTTACCGCCCTGGGTCCCGAACCCCGGCCCGGCCGGCGTTGCCCGTGGCCAACTCAGGAGATCCCGGATGCCGCGGCGTGGCGGCCGCATCGTTCCGGTACCCCGGAGGCCACTCCGCCCCGGATTTCCTGAATTAGCCACACGCAGGCCACACGCAGGCCAC
>CAJDUC010000029.1_pt2 | contig 62453 bp, 57 predicted proteins | sample 7390041 | NCBI WGS metagenome assembly CAJDUC01 (sample SAMEA7055666, study PRJEB34461) | soil metagenome | biome: terrestrial ecosystem; feature: Peninsula; material: soil | place: Antarctica | collected 2016 | reverse complement strand
AGCTGGCGCCAGAACCAGCGCAGCCAGCCGACCAGGCCGAGGCGAGGCTGGACGATGCCCTCCGCGGCGACGGGCGCCGGGGAGTCGTAATGGTCAGACGGCCGGGACATAGCTGCCAATCACTCCTTGCAGGTCGAGGAGCCAGGCATTCCACACGCCGCTCACCATGAGCACACCGATGACGACGAGTAGCACGCCGCCGAAGAGATTGATCGCGCGCACGTTCCGTTTCAGGAACGACACCGCTCCGGTCACCCAGCTCAGGCCGAGCGCGATCAGCAGGAAGGGGATGCCGAGGCCGAGCGCGTAGAACAGGGCGAGCAGGCCGCCCTGCCAGGGTGACCCCGTGGTGAGGCTGAGCGAGTTGATGGCGGTCAGCGTCGGGCCGGTGCACGGCGTCCAGCCCACGGCGAAGACCGCACCGAGCACGGGGGCGCCGGCCAGTCCCATCCGCGGCTTCCAGCTGGCCTTGACCGTGCGTTGCAGGCCGGCGAACTGGCCGACGAAGACCAGGCCGAGCAGGATGACGACGACCCCGGCGACCCGGGTGACCAGGTCGCGGTATTGGTTGAGCCAGAACCCGGCGAAGCCGAAGACGACGCCGGTGAGCACGAAAACGAGCGTGAAACCGAGGATGAACAGGGCGACCCCGGCGAGCAGCCGGTTGCGTCCCCTCCGGTCGCCGCGGGCGGCGCTCGACCGGCCGTCGGTGAAGCCACCGATGTAGGCCAGATACCCGGGCACGAGCGGGAGGATGCACGGCGACGCGAACGAGACGAGACCGGCGAGAACGGCGACCGGGATGGCGAAGAGGAGTTGTCCGCTGAAGACGATCTCACCGAAGGGATTTCCCACGCCTAGGCGCCTTCGGCGATGGCGGATGCCACCAGGGTCTCGAGGATCGAGGGAGCGGAGAGCTCGCCGAGTATGCGGGCGGAGACCCGCCCGGACCGGTCGAGCACCAGGGTGGTCGGCACCGCGTTGGGCGGGATGCTGCCGCTGAACGCGAGCTGCATCGCTCCGTCGCCGACGTCCATCACCGACGGGTAGGTGACCCCGTAGCTCTCATTGAAGGCCACCGCGTTCGCCGCCTGGTCGCGCACGTTGACCCCGACCCAGGCGGCGCCCTTGCCCTCGAATTGCGCGCTGAGCTTCTGCAACGCGGGGGCCTCGGCCCGGCACGGGGCGCAGCTGGCGTACCAGAAGTTCACGACGACGACCTGGCCGGCATAGTCGGCGCTGGAGAGGGCCGCGCCCGTCTCGGACGTGCCGCTCCAGACGATCGGGTCGCCGCGATCGGCCTGCGCGATCTCGGTCCAGCTGCCGTCGCCCGCGATGAAGCCCTTGTTGCTGCCCTCACGGTACTGCGCCGCGAGGGGATCGGTCGCGCACCCGGTCAGGAGCAGCGCCACCGCCACCAGCCCGACCATGGCTGCTCGCGGGCGGAACGTCATACCGCCCCCACGTCGGTGGCGCCGGCCTGCAAGTGCGCGGCCGGGTTGGAGTAGCCGACCTCGACGGGCACGGCTGCGGGCCAGGACAGCGTCGTGATGCTCGAGAGGGCGCACCGGCGTGTGCGCGGGTCGTGCGCGAGGCGTTCGCCGACGACGGAGCGGTGCACCATCCAGATCGGCAGCTGGTGGCTGACCAGGATCACGTCGCCGTCGTCGACGGAATGGTGCGCGTCGTCGATCGCGGCGAGCATCCGTTCGGCGATGGACGTGAACGGCTCGCCCCAGCTGGGTCGGAACGGGTTGATCAGAGCCCGCCAGCTGCGGGGGTCGCGCAGGGCGCCGCCCGGACCGCGCAGCCGTCTGCCCTCGAAAAAGTTGGCCGGTTCGATCAGGCGCGGTTCGATGTCGACGGGCAGACCGAAGGCAGCGGCGATCGGGGCCGCGGATTCACGGGTTCGCTGCAGTGGGGAGGCGATGATGCGCGAGACCGGGCGCCCCCGGGCGACCAGGTCGGCGGCGGCCGCTTCCGCCATGGACAGTCCGAGGTCGGACAGCCCGAAGCCCGGCAGCCGTCCATAAAGGACGCGTTCGGGGTTGAACACCTCACCGTGACGGACGAGATGTACCTGACTGGCTGCCACGAGAACAGTCTACGGAGGGCTCACCCGCGAATTCGCCGAGAGCGTGCCGCTAAACTTGGCAAGTGACTGCGCGCATACTGATCAAGAACCTGGCCGCCCTCGAGAATGGCACCGTTACGGTGTCCGGATGGGTCGATACCGTCCGCGACCAGAAAAAGGTGCAGTTCGTCGTGCTCCGGGACGAGTCCGGCGCGGTGCAACTGGTGAATCCCCGCAACACGGATGCCGACGGCGTCGTCATCGCCGACGAGCCGGCGACCACCATCTCGGCCCTGTCGCAGGGCAGCTTCGTGACCGTGACCGGCGAGCTCAAGCATGACGAGCGGGTGAAGCTGGGCGGCATCGAAATCAAGCTGGCCACAATGGAACTCGTCACCGTCGCGATCCCGGAGACCCCGATCGCGGCCGACTCCAGCCTGGACAAGCGGATGGATTGGCGTTTCCTCGACCTGCGTCAGCCCAGGCAGAACCTCATCTTCCGCATCCAGACCACGTTCGAGCACGCGCTCCGCACGTACTGGGTGGAGCACGACTTCATCGAGCTGCACACCCCCAAGCTCATGGCCAGCGCGAGCGAGTCCCGCGCCGAACTGTTCGAGGTGGAGTACTTCGAGACCAAGGCGTACCTCGCGCAGAGCCCCCAGTTCTTCAAGCAGATGGCTCAGTCCGCTGGCTTCGGCAAGGTCTTCGAGGTCGGACCGGCGTTCCGCGCCGACCCGTCGTTCACTAGCCGCCACGCCACCGAGTTCACCAGTGTCGACGCCGAGATCAGCTGGATCGACAGCCACGAGGACGTCATGCAGCTGCACGAGGAGCTGCTCGTCGCCGGGTTCGCGGCGGTCAAGGCCAAGCACGGCGACGAGGTTCTCGCCCTGTTCGGCGTCGAGGTGACCGTGCCGAGCCAGCCGTTCCCGCGCATCCCCCTGGCCGAGGCCAAGGAGATCGTCAAGAGCCGCGGCTACGAGGTGCCGCGCGACGACGACGACATGGACCCCGAGGGCGAGCGTCAGATCGCCGCCTATGTGGCTGAGACCTACGGGCACGAGTTCGTCTTCCTCACCGACTACGCCGCCAGCATCCGCCCGTTCTACCACATGCGTCCCGAGGGCGACGCGAGCGTCACCAACAGCTACGACCTCATCTTCAACGGCACGGAGATTTCCACCGGCGCGCAGCGCGAGCACCGCATCGACGTGCTCGTCGAGCAGGCCAAGGAGAAGGGCCTCGACCCGGAGGAGCTCGGCGGTTACCTCGACTTCTTCCGCTACGGCGTGCCGACCCACGGCGGTTTCGGAATGGGTCTGGCCCGGGTGCTCATGTTGATGCTGCACCAGACCAGCATCCGCGAGGTCACGTTCCTGTTCCGCGGCCCGTCACGGCTCGAGCCGTAAGCGGCGGCTCGGGTCTTGACAGGCTCGGGTCTTGACAGGCTCGGGTCTTGACAGGCTCGGGTCTCGACAGGCTCGACCACCGAGCTCATCGAAACCGCGACCGAGTCGCGGCTACGGGATGAGGATGTCCACGGCCATCCGGTCGGAGACGACCGACCGGATGAAGGTGCCCGCCGCCTGGTGCGACGGGTGCACCTGGTAGCGGGCGACCGCGGCCAGGTCGTCGAAGTCGGCGATCAGCACGACGTCCCAGTTCTCGCCGCCCAGCACATCCGCGCCCACGCGCAGCGCACGGATCTCGGCCACAACCCCGACCAGGGCCTCGAGCCGGGACGCGATCCCCGCCGCTGCCGCGGCCTTCTCAGTGGGGTCGGTCGCGTTGAGCCGCCAGGAGACGACGTGCCGGATGCTCATCGCACCGCCAGGAGCGCCGCGCGCAGCCGCAACGGGTCGATGCGCCAGTAGTTGTGCACCTTGCCGTTGATCAGCAGCACGGGGATGTCCTCCACGTACAGGGCGTTGAGTTCGGCGTCATCGAGGATCGATCGCTCCTCGAGCACGATCGCCGGCGCCGCGGGGTTGTCGGCGAGCTTCGTGACAACACTGTCGACCAACTCCCGCGCATCGTCACAAAGGTGACATCCGGGCTTGCCGATCAGGGTGAGGAGTGCGGTGGCCATTGCTCCAGCCTATGCTGGCCCGGCCGGTCCCGCGCAACTAGACTCAGGCGCACATGTCTGAAGTCAACGCCGCCCGCTCGATCGCATTCTTCGACGTGGACAATACCCTCATCCGCGGCGCGAGCCTGTACCACCTCGGCGTCGGCGCCTGGCGCCGCCGCATGGTCACCTGGCGCGACATCGCCGCCTTCGGGTGGAAACAGGCGCGGTTCATCGCGGTGGGCGAGAACAAGGTGCACCTGGCGAGCGTGCGCGAGCGCGCACTCGAGGTCGTCGTCGGCCACAACCGTGCCGATCTCGTCGACCTCAGCCGGGAGGTCTTCGACGGCCGCCTCATCCGCCTACTCTGGCCGGAGACCGTCGCGGTCGCCCGCACCCACCTGGAGGCAGGCCGCGAGGTCTGGCTGGTCACCGCCACGGCCCAGGAGGTCGCGGACGTCATCGCCGAGCGGCTCGGCTTCACCGGCGCCCTCGGAACGGTGCTCGAGACGGTCGAGGGAGTCTTCACGGGTCGGCTGATCGACGGCGTCTGCCATGGCGACCAGAAGGCGGCGGCGGCCCGAGGGCAGGCCGCCCGCAGCGACGTCGACCTGGCAGGTTGCTGGGCCTACTCCGATTCGCACAACGATATTCCGCTGCTCGACCTCGTGGGCAACCCCGTCGTCGTCAATCCGGATGCGACGCTCCGCCGTTACGCGACGGCCCGGCACTGGCCGACCATGCTTCTCAAGCGCGGCAGCATCACTGCGGCAGCGCGGGCAAGCAAAAAGCGCTAGATCCGAAGATCTAGCGCTTACGCCCATGTTCCGAGCCTGACGGCTCAGAACAGACGGTTCAGAACCGTCCTACTTCTTGTTGCGACGCTGGTGACGGGTCTTCCGAAGCAGCTTGCGGTGCTTCTTCTTCGCCATACGCTTGCGTCGCTTCTTGATTACAGAACCCACACGGACCTCACAAAGATTTGGTTTCGCCACGAGACTCGCGGCCGACACGAAAACACCATTCTACCGGAAAAAGTACGCTCTCTTACGCGGTGTCCGCGATCGGGCGCTGAATCACCGCCGAAACGGCCGATTCCGGCACCCGGAACGACCGGCCGAAGCGGATCGCCGGCAGTTCACCGGAGTGCACGAGACGATAGACGGTCATTTTGGAGACGCGCATCATCTCCGCCACCTCCGCGACCGTGAGAAAGCGGACATCAGACAGATCCTGCGGCATTCGGGTGCCTCCTTGCGATCCATAAAACACCTGAGACGGATGTGACTCAAGTGCTAAATGAAAACTCTAGGGGCAAGCCCGAACGGGCGTCTAGTCGTTTTTGCGCCAGATCCTCGGCTTGGCATCCTTCACGGCATGCGCCATCTGGAATGACGTGTCGGCGAAGGCCTTGCCGATGGCGGCGGCGAACGCCCGCTGCTCCTCCTTGAGGCCCTCTGTCTCCTCGGCGGCCTCGTCGGCCGACGCGTCGAAATCGACGCTGAGGAAGGGGATCAGCCAGTCCTCGATCTCCTCGAGGGGCGCATAGTCCAGGTGGTAATAGCGGTGCTGCCCGGCCTCGCGCACGCCGACCAGACCGGCCTCGCGCAGCACCTTGAGGTGCTTGGATACGGTGGGCTGGCTCAGCCCCAGCTTGTCGACGATGTCAGACACGCTGAGCTCGCCACCGGCCGTGGACGACTGGTTGTATCGCTCAAGGAGAATGCGTAAAATTTCGCGTCGGGTCGAATCCGCCACCACGCCGAAGATGTCTGCCATGCCCCAAGGCTAGTCATTCCCGGTGGGGGATACCATGGCGACGGGGCGTCGGCCCCGATCAGCCCGGAGGATTCATGCGAACTAACCAGCCTCGGGGGGCATTCGGCAGACGAAACGTCCCCTGGTACGTGGGCGTGCGCGACTCGATCGACGGGCTGGTGCGCCGATCGCCGTCCCGGTTCGCGATCCTCGTCTTCACCGGCCTGATCCTCGTCTTCACACTGCTGTTCTCCCTGCCGATCGCATCCGCGGCCCGCACGCTGACTCCCCTGCACGACGCCCTGTTCACCGCGGTGTCGGTGATCTGCGTGACCGGCCTGACCACCGTGGACATGGCCACGCACTGGTCCGCGTTCGGCAACGTCCTCGTCGTCATCGGCGTGAACATCGGCGGTGTCGGGGTGTTGACGCTGGCGTCACTGATGGGAATGGTCATCTCGCGGCGGTTGGGCCTGCGCGCCAAGCTCATGGCAGCCAGTGACACCAATCCCTCGCGAATCCACGCCGGGCCGGTGAATGAGGGCCAGACCGTTCGCCTGGGCGAAGTGGGCAACCTGCTCCTGACGGTCGCCATCAGCTCGCTGGTGATCGAACTGGTCGTCGGCGCGCTTCTCTTTCCGAGGATCCTCGCCTCCGGCGCCGCCGCGGGCGAGGCGCTGTGGCACAGCGTCTACTACGCGGCCATGGCGTTCACCAATACGGGTTTCAACCCGAACGTCGGCGGCGTGGAGGCCTTCGCGCACGACGGCTGGTTCCTCGGCGCCCTCATGCTCGGCGTCTTCCTCGGCAGCCTGGGCTTCCCGGTCATCTATGCCCTGTCGCGCGGTTGGCGCACTCCCCGGCGCTGGTCGGTGCACGTCAAGCTCACGCTGTTCACCACGATCGCCCTGCTCATCGCCGGCGCGATCGTCTACATGGTGCTGGAGTTCGACAACCCTAAGACGTTTGGGTCACTCGGCGCAGGCGACACCGTCTTCCAGTCGATGTTCCTGTCGGTCATGGCCAGATCCGGCGGTTTCGCCACCATCAATATCAGCGACCTGCACGGGTCGAGCCTGCTCGTGACCGACATGCTGATGTTCATCGGCGGCGGATCAGCGTCGACGGCCGGCGGCATCAAGGTCACCACCCTGGCCATCCTCTTTCTCGCCGCCTTCGCCGAGGCGAGCGGCCGCAGCGAGATGGAGGTGTTCGGGCGCCGCATCCCCAGCGACATCCTGCGCCTGGCCGTGAGCGTGGTGCTCTGGGGCGCGACGACGGTCGCGGTGGCGAGCATTCTCATCCTGCAGATCTCGAAGGAACCGTTCGCCCTGGTGCTCTTCGACGTGATCTCGGCCTTCGCCACCTGCGGGCTCTCGACCGGCCTCACCGCCGACCTGCCCCCCGCCGGGGTGTACGTGATGGCGGCCACCATGTTCATGGGCCGCGTTGGTACAGTGACTCTCGCGGCGGCACTCGCCGCGAGCCAGAGCAGGCAACTGTTCAAACGGCCGGAAGAGAGACCCATCGTTGGCTGAGCGATTCAAACACGACTCCCCGGTGCTGGTGATCGGTCTGGGCCGATTCGGCGCCGCCACGGCCGGCCAGCTCGACCGGCTCGGACGCGACGTGCTCGCGGTCGACGACAGCGACGCCCTGGTGCAGAAATGGTCCGAGCGCGTCACTCACGCGGTCCAGGCGGATGCCCGCTCCATCGACGCCCTCCGCCAGATCGGGGCCCAGGACTTCTCAATCGCGGTCTGCGCCGTCGGGTCGTCCATCGAGGCCAGCGTGCTGATCGTAGCCAACCTGGTCGACCTCGGAATCCCGCAGATCTGGGCGAAGGCCATCTCCAAGTCCCACGGCACGATCCTCGAGCGCATCGGCGCCAACCACGTCGTCTACCCCGAGGCACAGGCCGGCGAGCGCCTCGCCCACCTCGTCTCAGGGAGCATGCTCGACTTCATCGAGTTCGACGATGACTTCGCCCTGGTCAAGATGATCCCGCCGAAGCCGATCCGCGGGCTCAACCTCACCGAGTCCGGTCTGCGCCGCAAGTACAACGTCACCGTCGTCGGAGTGAAGAGCCCCGGTCGCCCATTCACCTACGCGACCGAGAAGACCGTGGTCACCGACCAGGACCTGATCATCGTGTCGGGCACCGAGATCGACATCGAACGCTTCGCCGCCCTGGATTCCTAAACCCCGACTGCGGGGTGAGTTGCGGAGAAAGCACCTTCCATCCCGTGGCGAAGGTGCTTTCTCCGCAACTCACGCGTCGCTTGGCTAGTTGCCGGCGAGTTCGCGGGCTCGGGCGAGCGCGGCATCCGTCGCCCGGTCGAAGAGCTCCTTGAGACCGCCCTTCTCGAGCTCCCAGACGGCGCGCTCGGTGGTGCCACTCGGGCTGGTGACCTGGCGGCGGAGCTCGGTCGGGGACTTGTCGGAGCCCGCGAGCAGGGTGCAGGCGCCGAGGAAGGTGCCGTTGACCATTACGGCGGCCTCCTCCGGGGTGAAGCCCTTGGCGACTGCGGTGGCGGTGAGCTGCTCGATCAGGTAGAAGACGTAGGCCGGGCCGGAGCCGGAGATGGTGCTCAGGGCGTCGAGCTTGGTCTCCGGAACGACGAGCACGTCGCCGACGGTGCCGAACAGGCTCGTCGCCAGGTCGAGGTCGGTGGCGCTGGACCGGGTGCCGGCGCTGAGCCCCGTGACGGCCTTGCCGACCAGAGCCGGCGTGTTCGGCATCGACCGGATGACGGCGACCGACTCGGGCAGCAGTGATTCGAACGTGGCGATCGTGACCCCCGCGGCGACGCTCACGACGAGCGTTCCGGGCTCCAGGCTGCCGGCGATCTCGGTGAGCAGGTCGGGGACCATGGCCGGCTTGACGGCAACGATCACGACACGGGCCCCGGCTATGGCCTTGAGGTTCGCCTCGGGGTCATCGGCCGTCGCGTACGCGGTCACGCCGTCGATCCCGCCGAGTTCGGCGGCCTTCTCCGCGGTTCGGTTGGTGGCACGGATGCCGCCCTCAACGGTGACGTTCGGGTTCAGCAACCCGGTCAGGACAGCCCTGGCCATCGATCCGGCGCCGAGGAAGGCGATGGTGGGAAGGGTGGTGGAAGCAGTCGTAGTCATGGAGGGAGTCTAGTTTCACCCTTCTGGCCGCCCGCCGTGTGCCGAGCCGCGCGCACGGTTCGTCCGGCGTTCTAGGATTGCTGCATGAGTGCATCCGGCGGAAGTAAAGCAATTGTGGCCGCCCTGGCGGCCAACCTGGGCATCGCCGTGACGAAGCTCATCGCTTGGGCGTTCTCCGGCTCCTCCTCGATGCTCGCCGAGGGCGTGCACTCGCTCGCCGACTCCGGCAACCAGCTGCTCCTGCTGCTCGGCGGACGCAAGGCTCTCCGGCATGCCGACACCGAGCATCCGTTCGGCTACGGCCGGGAGCGGTTCGTCTACGCCTTCGTCGTGTCGATCATCCTCTTCTCCATCGGCGGCGTGTTCTCGCTCTACGAGGGCTTCAACAAGCTGCAGGACCCGCACCCGCTCGAAACGGCGTGGCTGCCGATCGTGGTGCTCCTGGTCGCCATGGGACTCGAATCGTTCTCCCTGCGCACGGCCGTGAAGGAATCGAACCTCGTGCGCGGCGAGCAGTCCTGGGTGCAGTTCGTGCGACACTCCAAGTCTCCCGAGCTGCCCGTCGTGCTGCTCGAGGACGTCGCCGCCCTCACCGGTCTGGTCTTCGCGTTCCTCGGCGTCGGGCTCACCATCATCACGGGCAACCCGATCTGGGATGCGATCGGCACCCTCTTCATCGGCGTTCTGCTCGTGCTCGTCGCGATCGTGCTCGGCATCGAGACCAAGAGCCTCCTCGTCGGCGAGGGCGCCGGTCGCAAGGATGCCGCGAAGATCGAACGCGCCATCCTCACCGGCCCGGAGACGCGTCGCATCATCCACCTGAAGACGCTCTACCTCGGCCCGGATGAGCTGCTCGTCGCCGCCAAGATCGGCTTCGACTCCGAGACCCGATTCTCCGACGTCGCCGCAGGGATCAACGCCGTCGAGGCCCGGATCAGGGAGGCCGTGCCGATCGCCCGCACGATCTACATCGAACCGGATGTCTACGTCGACCCGAGCCACCGGCCGCTGCCCACCGACGCGATCGTCATCAAGGGCAGCGAGTGAGCCGGGTCGCCCTGGTCCTGCGCCACGACGACACGATCCACCTCGGCAACCTCGAGCCCGTGCTCCTCGAGCACGGCTATCAGGTGCGGTACGTGGACACGATGCGGGAGGACCTGAGCGCCCTCGATCCGAACGCCGCCGACCTCCTCGTCGTGCTCGGCGGTGACATGGGCGTCTACGAGTCCGACCGGTTCCCTGCCCTGCGTGAGGAGGTCACCCTGCTCGAAACCCGGCTGAGCGCCCGGCTGCCGGTCTTCGGGGTCTGCCTGGGCGCCCAGCTGATGGCCAACGCCCTCGGCTCGCGGGTGTTCCGCGGCCCGACGAACGAGATCGGCTACCGCACCGTCGAGCCCACCGAGGCCGGAGCCGCGTCACCGGTGCGTCATATGGTCGGCGTGCCGGTCTTCCAGTGGCACAGCGACACCTTCGACCTCCCCGACGGCGTCACGCGCCTCGCCGGGTCGCCGCAATACGGCAATGAGGCGTTCTCGATCGAGAACTGGGCCCTGGCCGTGCAGTTCCACCCTGAGGTCACCGAAGAGATGCACGAGGTGTGGCTGGCCGCCTCCGAGGCCGAGGTCACCGCCGAAGGCTACCTCCCGGCCAACCTCCGCCTGGAGCGGGAACGTTACTCGGAGGGCATGCAGGGGGCCTCCCGTGCCATGTTCAGCGAATGGCTCGACGGGCTGGATCGCTGAAGAAGTCCCTGAGCAGGGCGCCGCACTCCGCGGCATCCACCTCGGCGAAGACCTCGACGCGGTGGTTGAGCCTCCGGTCCCGCAGAACGTCGTAGACCGAACCGGACGCGCCGGCTTTCTCATCCCAGGCCCCGAAGACGACCGAGGGCACCCGCGCGGCCACAATGGCGCCGGCGCACATCACGCACGGCTCGAGGGTCACCACCAGCGTGCAGCCGGTCAGGTGCCAGTCGCCGCGGGCCGCGGCGGCCTCACGAATGGCGACGATCTCGGCGTGCAGGGTCGGATCCTGGTGCAGTTCGCGCTCGTTGCGGCCGCGGCCGATCACCGCGCCGGCCTCGTCGAGCACCACCGCGCCGACCGGGACATCCCCGGTCGAGAGCGCGGCGCGGGCCTCCGCGAGGGCAAGCAGCATCCACTCTCGGTGCCGACGATCCTGCTCGCCCATCCGGATGCCTCCCCCGACTAGTAGATTGAGCCTATGCGAGTCCACGTAGCCGACCACCCCCTGATCACCCACAAACTCACGGTACTCCGGGACAAGCGCACTCCGTCGCCGCTCTTCCGCTCCCTGGTCGAGGAGCTGATGACGCTCCTCGCCTATGAGGGAACCCGCGGAGTGCGCGTCGAAGCAGTCACCGTGCAGACCCCGGTGGCCGAGGCGATCGGGGTGCAGATCAGCGACCCCAAGCCGCTCGTCGTGCCCATCCTCCGGGCCGGCCTGGGCATGCTCGAGGGCATGGTCAAGCTCCTGCCGACCGCCGAGGTCGGCTTCCTGGGCATGGCCCGCAACGAGGAAACCCTCGAACCGACGACATACGCCGAGCGCCTGCCGGACGACCTGTCCGACCGCCAGTGCTTCGTGCTCGACCCGATGCTCGCCACCGGTGGCTCCCTCATCGCGGCGATCCAGTTCCTCTTCGACCGCGGCGCGGTCGATGTCACGGCCATCTGCATCCTCGCCGCCCCGGAGGGGCTCGCCGCGGTGGAGAAGGCCATGGCCGGCCGCGAGGTCACTATCGTGCTCGGCGCGGTCGACGAACGGCTCGACGAACACGGCTACATCGTGCCCGGCCTCGGCGACGCCGGCGACCGCCTCTACGGTCTGGTCTAGCCCCGCCCCTCAGCGGGCCGCAGGACCTGCGACGAACAACACGCCGCAGGTCCTAAACTTCACGATTCTTTGATGAAGTCGCACTTCATCGAAGAATCCGTTCCAGCATCTTGATTGATCACGGATCCTCCGATCCGTTCCGTCCCCGGCGAACGTGGTGCGCGTCACATCGCGTCACCCGGGGTCACAGAATTGACACACGCCGTAACAGTGGGCTTTACTCACAACTATGACAACGAGCGCACGCCCCCTGACCTCCATCGAGGCTCCCGGGACTGCCGGCATGATGATGCCCGGCAGCTGCTCCGCGTGTTGCCGAATGTCCCGCTGACCGCGACCCATCGCCGAGTTCCCGCCGCTGCACCAGCGCCCGGTTGAACTCCCGCTCTTCCCCGATATCGCCCGGGCCTCGACGGCCACGCCTCACCGAACCATGAATCGCGTCTCGCGATGGTTCCCCCGCATCATCACCCCAAGGATTCCTCCCATGTCGCTTGCACACATTGACACCGCTCGCTCGGCCCAGGCCGCCCGCCTCGAGCAGAGCCTCCAGGCTCCCGCCGCCCCCCGCATCCGTGCCGTGCCCGATGGCACCCAGGCTCGCGGCTTCGTTCTCTACGTCGGCATCGACGAGGCGAAGGCCGCCGCGGCCGGAACGAGCCTCGGCCGGATCGTCGAGGCACTCAAGGCCCTGACCCAGGAGCTGGCTCCGGATGCCGAGACTCACGCCGCCGTCGCCCTCGCCCCGGCCGGCGCCGGCGGACGCGACGTGGACGTCGTGCGCCTGGCCCTGCAAGACCCGGCCGCACTGGCCAGGCACCGCACCGAGACCGAAGACCCCGACCGCGCACCGGGCGGCGTCATCGTCGACATCTCGCGCAAGCGCGTCATCCTCGACAGCGAGACCGCGGCGCTCACCTACAAGGAGTTCGAGCTGCTGCAGTACCTCGTGCTGCGTGAGGGCCGCACCATCGAGCGGGCAGAGCTGATCTCGTCGCTCTGGAACGCCGCCGACGAGGAAGACGCGCCGAACGAGCGCACCATCGACGTGCACGTGCGCCGCCTGCGCGCCAAGCTGGGCCGCTACGAGGACATCGTGCGCACGGTGCGCGGCGTCGGCTACCGGTTCGACCGGCACGCCGACGTATCGATCCGCCAGTCGAGCACCCCGAGCCCCGACGTCTTCTAGGCCGACAGTCGCTCAGGCGACCGGGCCCTTGGGACGGCCGGGCCCTTGGGACGGCCGGGCCCTTGGGGCAGCCGGGCCCTTCGGCGGCCAGGCCCGTGGGTCAGCCGGGCCCTTAAACGTGATTGAGGGCCGGTCGTAGAGGCTAACGACCGACCCTCGTCCCTTGCACCAAGAGTGTCCTGCAATCACATGTTGCGCCTTCCGCCACAGCAAACGGTTGACGCACAACGAATATATAACGAACCGGTAACGAAGCGCTAGTTATCCGTTCGTTATTTTTCTGCGAATCTCCCCTGAGCGGATTCGGCGCTCCGCTGATCGAGTCCCTATTCTGGGGAGACACGACTTTGGAGGCACGGTGAGCGATCGAGCAGCGGCCGTGGGCGCCTGGGAATCGCTCTTTCGTGCCCAGGTGGCCATCATGCGCAGCCTCGCCGCGGACTTCCCGGCCCAGGGCATCTCCTTCAACGAATACGACGTCATGTTCACTCTGTCGCGGGAACCCGGCCGGAGCATCCGCCTGCGCGATCTCAACGAGCAGGTGCTGCTGACCCAGCCGAGCGTGAGCAGGCTGGTCGACCGGCTGGCCGCGCGAGGCTACGTGCACAAGCACGCCGACCCGAGCGACGGGCGCGGCGCCATCGTGGAACTCACCGACGAGGGCTACGACGTGTTTCGCCGCGTCGCGATCCAGCACATGGACACCATCACCGGACGAATGGGCAACGCCCTCGACAACGACGAGCTCGCCCAGCTCACGGCGCTCTGCGACCGACTGCGCGCCGGGTCAGCCTGCCCCGACCAGACGCCGTCCTGCTCCTGACGCAACCGACCGGTGCCCTGTGCAGGCGGCGCGGGGCGGCGTAGCGTAGCGCTCAGGAGGTGAGTCTCATGCGCGCACGCCCAGGAGACCGAATCGTCATCCGTGGTCGCACGGTGGAGACACCGGACCGGCACGGGGAGATCGTCGAGGTGCGGGGAGAGAACGGCGAACCGCCGTATCGGGTTCGATTCGGCGAGGGTCACGAGAGCGTCGTCTACCCCGGTTCCGACTTCGTGATCGAGCACGCCGAAACCGTCTGATCCGGTCGGAACACACGCGACCGCCACCACCGGGGACGCACTGCCGGGCCGGGCGCGCCCGGGAGGGCAGCCGCCATGCACACATCCGGGACCCGGTCTAGGGGGTTCTCCCCTCCGCAGGCGGGAGTTACCTTCGGGAGTACACGCTGCTTTTCGGATGACGCGTGACGACCGAGGGGGTCCGAACCATGAGAATCACCTGCCCGTTCTGTCATTCGCCGGCCCGGTTGACGCCGAACCCGGCGCACACCGACCGACTGAGTGTTCCGCTGTACGTCTTGAAGTGCTCCGGCTGCGACCGAACGAGCGTGCGGCGAGACTCGGCCAGGCCGACGAAAATCGCCTTCGCCTCGCACTGAACCCGCCAGCCGCGGTACGACGGCACAAAAAAGCGGCCCACCGGAGTGAGCCGCTTTTCTTGTTTTCGTGCTGTGCGCCCGAAGGGATTCGAACCCCCAACCTTCTGATCCGTAGTCAGATGCTCTATCCGTTGAGCTACGAGCGCCAGATGCCGTTCGAACTTGACGCTCGAAGACAACTTAGAAACTATAACAGTTTTTCGGGGTGGTCTTGTGCGACCGCGGCGGCCACCGGCGTGCGAATGCCGAGCCAGGACACGATCCCGCCCGCGAACATCAGCGCCGCGACGACGACCATCACCCGTTGGAAGCCGGCGACGTCGAGCTGATCGCCGATGATCGTGCCGGCCATGGCCACGGCGATCAGGCCGGCGACCCGGGCCACGGCGTTGTTGATCGCCGATCCGATGCCGGCCTGTTCCGGGTGGATCGAGCCGAGCACCGCCGCGGTCAACGGGGCCACGGTGATGGCCAGCCCGAGGCCGACCAGCACGATGGCCGGCACGACCTGGGTCCACACGGCTATCGGCGGCACCGCGGCCAGGAGTAGCAGGAAGCCCGCCCCGGCGAGGAACGGGCCGATTGTCATGAACCGGCGCGGGCCGTAGCGTCCGGCGAGGGTGCCGAACAGGGTGGCGAAGGAGAGCATCATCAGCGTGGCCGGAATGCCGGCCAGGCCCGCCGTCGTGGCGGAGAAGCCGCCGACCTGTTGCAGGTAGACGGAGAAGATGAAGAACCCCAGGCTCAGGGCGGAGTAGACGCCGACCGTGGCGATGTTGCCGATCCCGAAGTTGCGCACCCGGAACAATCCGAGCGGCATCATCGGATGCGGAGTGCGTGACTCCCACCAGAGGAACGCGGCGAGCGCGAGCACGCCCACCAGCAGCGGCACGGCGACCACCGGGCTCGCCCAGCCCAGCCGACCCTGCTCGATCAGCGCGAAGACGGGCGCGCCCAGGCCGATCACGGCCAGGCCTGCGCCGATCAGGTCGATCCGGGCGGCCGGGCCCGTGCGCGCCGGCTCGTCGATCCGGGCCAGCACGACCAGAGTGACCAGGATGGGCAGCACATTGATCGCGAAGACGAAGCGCCAGCCGATCGAGTCGACGAGCACGCCGCCCAGAACCGGCCCCATGATGCCCGCGATGCCGGACCAGCCGGTCCAGGCACCGATGGCCCGGCCCTGCGCGGGGCCAGAGAAGGTGGAGGTGATCAGGGCGAGGGAACTCGGCACGAGCAGTGCGGCCCCGACGCCCTGCAGGATCCGGGCCGCGACCAGGAGAGACCCGAGGGGTGCGACGGCGCAGGCCAGGGAGGTGATCCCGAACCAGATCAGGCCCACCCTGAGCACCCGCACCCGGCCGTAGGTGTCAGAGAGGGACCCGGCCACCAGGATCAGCGCGCCGAGGGAGAGCAGATAGCCGTCGACCACCCATTGCTGCAGCGCCAGGTCGCCGCCGAACTCCCGGGCGATCGCCGGCAGGGCCACGTTGATGATCGAGCCGTCGAGGAAGGCGACAAAGGTCGACAGGATGGCCACGATCAGGACGCGGCGCTGGCGGGGAGTCACAGCAGAGTTTAACTCCGGAGATGCCACCCGGGCAAAGGCTTCCCCTCGATCCGACGCCCCTAGCTCTGGCGGTTGGCCGGTGCAAAACTGGCGACATGACTCCGACCCGCAACACCCAGGCATCCTTCGAGTACTCGGGCCTGCGCGCCTTGTTCATCAACTGCACCCTCAAACGCAGTCCGGAGGTCAGCAACACCCAGGGCCTGATGAACCTGAGCGCTGAGATCATGCACGAGCAGGGCGTGTATGTGGAGACGATCCGGGCGATCGACCACGAGATCGCCACCGGCGTCTACCCCGACATGACGGAGCACGGCTGGAAGACGGATGCCTGGCCCGCCCTGTTCGACAAGGTGCGCACCTCAGACATCCTCGTGATCGGCGGTCCGATCTGGCTCGGCGACAACGGCTCGGTCACCAAGCGGATCATCGAGCGGCTCTACGCGATGAGCGGCGAATTCAACGACAAGGGCCAGTACATCTACTACGGCAAGGTCGGCGGGGCGATCATCACCGGCAACGAGGACGGTGTGAAGCACTGCTCCTCGAACATCCTCTACAGCCTCCAGCACATCGGCTACACGATCCCGCCCGCGGCGGACTCCGGCTGGATCGGTGCGATCGGGCCGGGGCCGAGCTACCTCGATCCGGGTTCGGGCGGGCCGGAGAACGACTTCACCAACCGCAACACGACCTTCATGACCTGGAACCTCATGCACCTGGCTGCGATCCTCAAGGCCAACGGCGGCATCCCCGCCTATGGCAACCTGCGTCAGGACTGGGACAAGGGCGAGAGATTCGGCTTCAGGGCCAACCCGGAATATCGGTAGCGAAACGCCCCGGACGCGCCGGGCCGTTCGCAGAGGAGGAGCACGGCGTGAGCGCGATCCTGACCCACGACGCACCGATCACGGTGCCGAGTCGCCTGAACGTGCGAGTCACCGGCGGGATCGTGCGCGGCATGCAGGAGGGCGGCGTGCTCGCCTGGCGCGGGATCCCCTACGCCGCGCCGCCGGTCGGCGACAACCGGTTTCGCGCGCCGCAGCCCGTCGTGGCGTGGGACGGCATCCGTGACGCGTCGGCCTTCGGCCGGATCGCGCCGCAACCATACAAGGGTCAGTTCAAGGGCGCCGGGCCGAAGGTGCCCTCCGGCGAGGACTGCCTGACCATCAACGTGGTGAGGCCGGCGGCGCCCTCCCGCAAGAGCCTGGGCCGGCCGGTGATGGTGTTCATCCACGGCGGCGGCTACAGCGTGGGCTCGTCCCGGGAGTTCGCGGGGCGAGGCGAGCGCTTCGTACGGAGCGGCCGAGTGGTCTACGTGAGCTTCAACTATCGGCTGGGCGCGCTCGGCTACCTGGACTTCAGCCGGTACTCGACGCCGGAGCGGCCCCTCGAGAGCAATCTCGGCCTGCGCGACCAGGTGGCCGCCCTGCAGTGGGTGCGCGACAACATCCGTGGCTTCGGCGGCAACCCGCGCAACGTGACCGTGTTCGGCGAGTCCGCTGGGGGGAACGCGGTGATCACCCTGATGGCGACGCCGAGCGCCGCCGGGCTGTTCGCCCGGGCGATCGCCCAGAGCGCCCCGACGAACGCGGCGTTCTCCAGCTCCCTCACCGACGGCTGGGCCGCGGAATTCGTGGCGGAACTGCGGCAGATCACCCCGGGGCCGGAGGCGAAACACGCCGACGCCAACGCGCTGCTCTGCGCCGCGAACGTGACGGACCTGGCGCGCGCGGCCGTGGTGCTGCAGTCGCGCACACCCGACGCGAACCCGGGCACGTTCTGCCTGGTGCCCGTGGTCGACGGCGATTTCCTGCCCGAGCGGCCGCTCGACGCCTTCCGGCATGGGCGGGCGCACCGGGTGCCGCTGATCATCGGCACGAACGAGAGGGAGGGGTCGATGTTCCGGGGCCGGGTGGACATCCTCCCCCGCTCGCCCTGGCGCATCGTCTCGGTCTACGACCAGGCGCCCGTGTCCTCCCACGACGCCATGCGCGCGGTCTACTCCCGGTTGCCGGCGAACCGGTCGGCCGTGGACTTCGGCGGCGACTTCGTGTTCTGGTACCCGAGCGTGCAGATCGGCGAACTGCACTCCCGGGTGGCACCGGTCTACGTCTACCGCTTCGACCTGGCCCCGCGGCTGATGCACCTGCTCGGCATCGGCGCCACCCACGGCTTGGAGCTGTTCGCCCTGTTCGAGCAGGTCGACGTTCCCGTCGCGCGGGCGATGAGCATGCTCGGCGGCCGGGCCGCGTTCATCAGCGCCGGGAACCGGATGCGGCGGCACTGGCTGCGCTTCGCCTGTACCGGCCGGCCCGACGACGTCTGGCCGACCTACACGGAGGCCGAACGCCTGACCCTGATCATCGACGCGGAGGACCGGGTCGAATCGGACCCGCGCGGGGACCGGCGTTCGGTCTGGCAGAACTTCATGCCCGAGTTCTGACGCCGTCGCCGCCCCGCGCGGCTCCGCCCACCGACCTGCTGGACGGCGGCTTGGCCGTTCGTGTGGACGTTCCGTCTAGACGTCGGAGGACGTCGCCCAGAGGTTGATGCCGAGGTCGACCGCGTGCAGGTCGATCCGGGCGAGTTCCTCGTCGTCGAAGGCCAGATTGTCCAGGGCGGCGAGGTTCGTCTCCAACTGCGCGACGGAGGACGCGCCGACCAGGGCCGAGGTCACCTCGCGGCGCCGAAGAACCCAGGCCAGTGCGAGCTGTGCGAGCGACTGCCCCCGGTCGGCCGCTATGGCCGTGAGCGCCCGGATGTGCCCGAGCGTCTCCTCGTTGATCATGTCCGTGCTCATCGAGCCGGGGCGCGCCGCCCGCGACCCCTCCGGCACCCCGTTCAGGTAACGGTCGGTGAGCAGGCCCTGGGCCAGTGGGGAGAACGCGATGCAGCCGACACCGAGCTCGTCGAGGGTGCCGAGAAGCTCGGTCTCCACCCAGCGGTTGGCCATCGAATAGGACGGCTGGTGGATGAGCAGCGGCGTGCCCAGACCGGCAAGGATCTCAGCGGCCTGGCGGGTGCGCTCGGGCGAATAGGAGGAGATCCCGGCGTAGAGGGCCTTTCCACTGGTGACCGCGGTGTGCAGGGCTCCCATCGTTTCCTCGAGCGGGGTGTCCGGGTCGGCGCGGTGCGAGTAGAACACGTCGACGTAGTCGACGCCCATCCGGCCCAGGGACTGGTCCAGGCTCGCGAGCACCGACTTGCGGGATCCCCACTCGCCGTACGGGCCGGGCCACATGTCGTAGCCGGCCTTGGTCGAGAGCACGAGCTCGTCCCGGTGTGCGGAGAAGTCCTGGCGCAGGAGCGCGCCGAAGTTCGTTTCGGCACTGCCGTACGGCGGGCCGTAGTTGTTGGCGAGGTCGAAGTGCGTCACCCCGAGGTCGAAGGCGCGGCGCAGGATGTCCCGCTGCGTCTGGCGAGCGGTGGTGTCGCCGAAGTTCTGCCACAGGCCGAGCGAGATGGCGGGGAGCTTGAGACCGCTCCGGCCGGTGCGCCGGTAGGGCATGGATTCGTATCTGGTTTCAGCCGGAAGATAGGTCATTCATTCATGCTGGCACACTCCGTCGCCGTATGACTCTGCGAGGATCGATACACCCCGTCCCCCAGCCCTGGAGTGATTTCACCCGTGACCCCCCGCCTGTTCTACCGCACCGTCGCCATCGCGGAAGCCGTTACCTGGACCCTCCTGATCACCGGAATGGTGCTCAAATACGTGGCGAATGCCGGCGGTACCCCGCTCCTGATCGCCGGCTCGCTGCACGGTTTCGTCTTCATCACCTATGCCCTGACCGCCGTGCTCGTCGGCGTGAACCAGCACTGGCCGATCCGGCTGATGGTGCTCGCCGTGATCACGGCCATCGTGCCCTACGCGACGGTGCCGTTCGACATCCGTCTCGACCGCACCGGTCGGCTCGACGGCGACTGGCGCCGCACGGCCACCGACGACCCGCGCGACCACACCTGGGTGGGAACCCTGCTGCGCTGGATGCTCAACCGCCCGATCCTGTTGGCCAGCAGCTTCACGGTGGCCGTGGTGGCCATCGTGACCGTGCTGCTGATACTGGGGCCTCCCGGCGGGCGCAGCTAGCCGACCCGCCGGGCCGGGCGGGTAGACTTGGCGGGTCAAGCATCCGCTATCCCTGGGAGAACGCCTCGTGACCGCTGTTTCCACTTCATCCTCCCGCGGCGTCGCCGACACCGTGACCAACGCGATCGCGACACCCGAGAAAGAGCAGCCGTTCGACGCGCTGGGTCTGACCCCGGGCGAGTACGCGGAGATCCGCACCATTCTCGGCCGCCGCCCCACCTCGGGCGAGTTGGCGATGTACTCCGTGATGTGGAGCGAGCACTGCTCCTACAAGAGCTCGAAGAAGTACCTGCGCCAGTTCGGCGACAAGGTCTCCCCCGCCATGAAGAAGAACCTCATGGTCGGCATGGGTGAGAACGCCGGCGTGCTCGACGTGGGCGAGGGCTGGGCGGTCACCTTCAAGATCGAATCGCACAACCACCCCTCCTACATCGAGCCGTTCCAGGGAGCCGCAACCGGCGTCGGCGGCATCGTGCGCGACATCATCTCGATGGGCGCCCGCCCGGTCGCGGTGATGGACGCCCTCCGCTTCGGCGACATCGACGACCCCGACACCGCCCGCGTCGTGCACGGCGTCGTCTCCGGCATCTCCTTCTACGGCAACTGCCTCGGCCTGCCCAACATCGGCGGCGAGACCTGGTTCGACAAGGTCTACCAGGGCAACCCGCTCGTCAACGCCCTCTCGGTCGGCGTGCTCCGGCACGAGGACCTGCACCTGGCCAACGCCACCGGCGCGGGCAACAAGGTCGTGCTCTTCGGGGCGCGCACCGGCGGCGACGGCATCGGCGGCGCATCCATTCTCGCCTCCGACACGTTCAGCGAGGGCGGCCCGACCAAGCGCCCCGCCGTGCAGGTGGGCGACCCGTTCGCCGAGAAGGTGCTGATCGAGTGCTGCCTCGAGCTGTACCGCGACAAGCTCGTCGAGGGCATCCAGGACCTCGGTGCGGCCGGCATCTCCTGCGCGACCAGCGAGCTGGCCTCCAACGGCGACGGTGGCATGTTCATCGAACTCGACAAGGTGCTGCTGCGCGACCCGAGCCTCACGGCCGAGGAGATCCTCATGTCGGAGAGCCAGGAGAGGATGATGGCAGTCGTCACCCCCGAGAAGCTCGCCGGGTTCCTCGCCGTGACGGAGAAGTGGGACGTGGAGACCAGCGTGCTCGGCGAGGTCACCGACTCCGGCCGGCTGATCATCGATTGGCACGGCGAGGAGATCGTCAACGTGGACCCGCGCACCGTCGCGGTCGACGGTCCGGTCTACGACCGCCCCGTGGCCTACCCGACCTGGCTCGACGCGCTGCAGGCGGACACGGCATCCGCTCTGCCCCGCCCGACCACGCCCGAGGTGCTGCGGGAACAGTTCCTCGCCCTGCTCGGCTCGCCGAACCTCGCCGACCCGAGCTGGATCACCGACCAGTACGACCGCTACGTGATGGGCAACACCGCCCTGTCGTTCCCGGACGATGCCGGCATGATCCGCATCGACGAGGAATCGGGGCTCGGCTTCGTCATCGCCACCGACGCGAACGGGCGCTACTGCCAACTCGACCCCTACCGCGGCGCGCAGCTCGCCCTCGCCGAGGCATACCGCAACGTGGCCGCCACCGGCGCGGTGCCGGTGGGCATCAGCGACTGCCTCAACTTCGGTTCGCCGGAGAACCCCGAGGTGATGTGGCAGTTCGAACGTGCCGTCACGGCGCTGGCCGACGGCTGCCTCGAGCTGGAGATCCCGGTCACCGGCGGCAACGTCTCGTTCTACAACCAGACCGGCGACCAGCCGATCCACCCGACCCCCGTCGTGGCCGTGCTCGGAGTGATCGACGACGTCGCCCGCCGCGTGCCCAGCGGCTGGCAGGACGACGGCCACAACATCTACCTGCTCGGCATCACCCGCGAGGAGCTCGACGGCTCCGCCTGGGCCGGCGTCATCCATGACCACCTCGGCGGCGTGCCGCCCATGGTGGACCTGCCCGGGGAGGCCACCCTCGCGGGGCTGCTGCATGCGGCATCGGTGGAGGCGCTGATCGACAGCGCCCACGATCTCAGCACGGGCGGGCTGGCCCAGACGCTGGCCGAGGCCGTGCTCCGGTTCGGGGTCGGCGCCCGGGTGTGGCTCGGCGACATCTGCGAGCGCGACGGGGTGGACGCATCCGTCGCCCTGTTCTCGGAGTCGGCCGGCCGCGTGGTCGTCTCGGTGCCGCGGGAGGACGACGTGAAGTTCCTCGGCCTGTGTGAGGGGCGCGGCTACCCGGTGCTGCGCATCGGTGTGACGGATGCCACGGCGCCGGTGCTCGAGATTCAGGACTACTTCACGGTGTCCCTGGCCGACCTGCAGTCCCGCCACCGCAGCACCCTCCCCTCCCGCTTCGCGCAGTAGCCAGCAATTTGGCCGCGAGAGCGGGTGAATCGTCGGTTTCAGAGTCCGATACCGACGATTCACCCGCTCTCGCGTGAGGGAAGCTCGGGTGGGGTCGGCTCGGGTGTGGATGAATCGGACGAACGGATGCCGGTTTGGGGCATCCTCGGGGGATGAAACGGGCTGGGAAGCTACCGCACCACTTGATCGCGCGAGCATTCACGACGGCAGAGGGACTCGATGCCGGTCTCAGCCGTGAGCGTTTGCGGCGTGCCGACCTGGAGCATCCGTTTCGGGGCCTGCACGCGGCCCCCGGGACCACCACCACGATTGAGTCCCGGATCGTGGCCTACAGCCTGCGGATGTCTCGCGACCAGTTCTTCAGCGACGTGACCGCGGCCATCATCCTGGGTTTGCCCTTGCCGCTCGGCCTCGCACGTTCGCAATTGCTGCACGTCTGCACCGACGATCCGGCCGCCCGGCACGGAAGCTCCGGGGTCATCGGCCACCATGTCCGCGCCGGGAGCATCGCCGTCGTGGAGGTTCGGGGACTGCGGGTCACATCGCCGGTCGACACCTGGTGCCGGCTCGCATCCGTGCTCGATCTCGACGACCTGATCAAGGTCGGCGATGCGCTGGTGCGCCGCAAGAAACCGCAAGCGACGATGGAGTCGCTTCGGGCAGCAGTCCTGCGCTATGCGGGGCATCGGGGCGTGAGGAAGTTGCGCGAGGCCTTCGATTGGGTGCGTCCCGGGGTCGATTCCCCGAAGGAGACCGAGTTGCGTCTGTTGATCGTGCGGGCAGGGCTGCCGGAGCCGGAGGTGAACTGCGACATCGCCGACCGCCTCGGAGTGAAGATCGCCACCGGGGATCTGGTCTACCTCCGGTACCGCGTGCTCGTCGAATACGACGGCGAGCAGCACCGCACCGACGAGGATCAGTATCACTGGGATGTCGACCGGCTCGACCGGATCATGGAGGAGGACTGGCGGGTGATCCGGATCAACAAGTCCCACTTGCGAAGGATGCCGGCGTCGGTGCTCCGCAAGGTCGAAACGGCGTTGCGGGCCGCTGGATGGCGTCCCTGACGCAGATCGCGTCGCCGCGGTGCCCGTCCGTGCGCGCCATGCGCGCCAATTCCGTGCACGCGAGAGCGGGTGAAATGTCGGTTCGGTCACCTCAGACCGACGATTCACCAGCTCTCGCGGCGTGCAGCGGCGTGGAGCGGCGTGGAGCGGCGATGGGCGGGCTACAGCGGGATGGGGACACCCAGGAGTTGCTCCGAGCGCGACCAGAGCGACTCGGCGACCGCCCGGTCGAGGGAGGTGCGGGTGGGTCGTTGCAGCGCCGGGGTGCCGCGGGTGAGGAAACGCGGGCCGTAGTACTGGCCGCCGACGGCATCCGGGTCGATGGCGGCGCGCACGATCGGCCAGGCGCCCTGGTCCTTGCCCTGGGCCATCAGACCCTGCAGGTTGTCGGCGAACCGGGCGGTGCGGCTGGGCTCACTGACCCCACGGATGCCGGGCGTCAGCCCCGAGATGGAGTACCCCGGGTGCGCGACCAGCGATGCGATCCCGTCGGGACCACCGTCACCCGCCGCCCGCAGCCTGCGGTCGAGTTCGAAACCGAACACCTGCATCGCGATCTTCGACTGCGCGTACGCGGTCCACTGCTTGTAACCCCGTTCGAGCTGCAGGTCGTCGAGGGTCGAGTCGATGATGCGCGAGATCATCGAGCCGAGGGAGACGACCCGGCTGCCGCGCGTGCGCTGCAGCGCCGGCAGAAGCCGGGAGGTCAGCGCGAAGTGGCCGAGATAGTTGGTGGCGAGCACGAGCTCGTTGCCGTCGACGCTGAGCTCCCGCCTGCGCGGCGGGTGCACGATCCCGGCGTTGAGGATGAGCCCGTGAATGGCCGGAAGCTCCATCAGAATGTCGGCGGCCCGCCGCACCGAAGCCAGGTCGGCCACGTCCAACGGAACGGTCGACACGGATGCCCCCGGCACCCGACCGCGGATCGCACCGGCGGCCGTCTCTGCCCGCTCCGGGTTGCGGCAGGCGAGCACGACGTGCGCACCGGCATCCGCCAGCTGCTCGGCGGTGAAGTAGCCGAGGCCCGTGTTGGCGCCCGTGATCACGAAGGTCTTGCCGGCCTGGCCGGGGAGGAGCCGCGGGTTCCGGGTCACGAGGCGGGGCTCGTCCCCGTCGTCGACGAGCCAGCCGCCGGCTCGCCGGCCGCCCGCGGGAGGTCATTCGCCGGGGTGCCGGCGATCTTCTCGTGGTGGTGGATCACCTCGGCGATGATGAAATTGAGGAACTTCTCGGCGAAGCCGGGGTCGAGCCGCGCCTCCTCGGCGAGGCCGCGCAGACGCTGGATCTGCAACAGCTCGCGGGCCGGGTCGGCGGGCGGCAGCCCGTGCGTGGCCTTGAGCCGGCCGACCTGCTGGGTGAACTTGAACCGCTCGGCGAGCAGGTGGATCAGCGCGGCATCGATATTGTCGATGCTCTGCCGGATGCTGCCCAGTTCATCGATCGCATCCTGACCCGCGCCCGCGGGCAATTCCTCTGCTGCTGCCATGGTTCGACGATACCGTGCGGTCGAAATCACCGCCGACGACGCTCGGCCCGGTCGGCGTCGACGGCGGTGCTGCTCGACTCCGTCGCGGCCGGCGGCGCGGCCCCGGTGTCGGGCTCGGTACCGGCGGCAACCCCGGAAATGGCCGGGACAGAAGCTGCCGAGCCGGAAAGGCCCGCGGCATCAGCGGCAACGGCGTCAGCCGCGACGGCATCGCCGGGGGCGCCCGCGGCGTCGCCGGCGTCAACGGCCCCGGACTCCCCGCGCTCCGCCGAGCGGCGGAACGATGGCCGGAACCGCTTCTGCGCGAGCAGGATGCCCAGCAGCACGAGCGCCCCGCCGAGGGGCTCATGCCAGGACAGGGTCTCGCCCAGCAGGAGCCCGCCCAGCAGCACGCCGACCACCGGCGTGACGTAGGTGACGGTGGACGTATTCGTCGGCCCCCACGCGCGGAGCACATTGATGTAGAAGATGTAGGCGAGGCCGGTGCCCAGCGCCCCTAGCGCAACCAGGCTCAGCACGATCGAGACGGTGAGGTCCACCGGCTGCCAGGCGAGCACCGGGGTGAGCAGGAGCATGATCGCCCCGCCGATGCCGATATTGAGGAAGGCGAAGGTCGCGCCCGCGATCGGCCGGCCGCTGAGGAATCGCCGCGTGTAGCCGAACGTGAAGCCGTAGCAGACCGCGGCGCCCAGGCAGGCGAGCTGCCCCCAGAGATCCCCGGTCAGGGCCGCGTACTGCCACGGCCCGATGATCACCACCACGCCGAGGATGCCGACGATCACCCCGACCACCTGGCTGCGGCCCAGTCGCTCCACCCGGAAGGCGAGGGTCACCATCAGCGCCGTCATGATCGGGGTGGCGGCGTTGTAGATGCTCGCGAGACTCGACGACACGAACTGCTCGGCCCACGCGAACAGGAGGTGCGGCACGACGCATCCGGTGATGGCGATCACGAGGAAGTGCAGCCAGACGATGCCCTCACGCGGGAGCACCGGGCCATTCCGCACGCGGGGCCGGGTGACGAGAACGATCAGGCCGAGCGTGATGCCGCCGAGCACGAGCCGCGACCACGCCACCTGCCCGAAACTGACCCCGGCCAGGGCGATCTTCATGAACAGGAAGCTGGAGCCCCAGACCACGCCCATGCCCAGGAACTGGAGGGTGACGAGGGTCTTGCCTGGCGTCGGAGAGTCGATCACCTGCCGACCCTATCGCGGCCGGGCGGGCGGGATGCCTGTTCCCACGTCGACGGCGAAAACCCGCCGACCCCGACCCACGGCTCGGCACAGCTCAGCTCAGCTCAGCTCAGCTCAGCTCAGCTCAGCTGGCCGACGCGGTAGTGAACCGCATCGGTGCCGTACCCGTTGAGCCTGCCCCGGAGGCCCGCACGCACCCGCGGCCATTCCTCCTCGAGCACCGAGTAGACCACGGTATCGCGCCAGCTCCCGTCGGCTCGTCGCCGCTCTCGGCGGATGGTGCCCTCGTAGGTGGCGCCGATACCGGCGATCGCAGCGCAGGAACGCAGGTTGAGGGCATCGGCCTGGATCTTGACCCGGCCGAATCCGTGCTCGAAGGCCAGCCCGAGCAGCAGGATTTTCGTTTCCGCGTTGACCGCGGTGCCCCAGACCCGGGGGTCGTAGGCGGTCCAGCCAAGATGCGCGGTACCGTTGGCCAGGTCGAGGTCGCCGAGCGTCGTCGTGCCCACGAGGTCGCCGTCGTGCGGGCCGCCGACCAGACGCACCGCATAGGGCAGCGTCGACCACTGGTAATACGCGAGGGCCCAGTCGATGAAGTCGCCGAGGGCGGTACGCAGCGCGGCCGGTCCACCGCCGTAGCCACCGGCGAAGACGGCCGGTTTGGCGATCGCCCGGTGCAGCTCGGGTAGCAGAACCCGCGTCAGCGGCTCAATCTGGAGGTACTGGCCCGCGATCGTGGCGGGCTCCGGGCGAAGGGCGCTCATGCCGACATGGTGTCAGGCGAACGTGACGACAGGGTGAACGGATGCCGACGGTTCAGGTCCACAGGCCCGGTTGCACGAGCCGGCAAAACGCAGGGCCGGCAAAACGCAGGGCCGGCAAAACGCAGGGCCGGCAAAACGCCGAGCGGCCCGGCCGCCGAGCCGGCCGAACGGGCGAACCCGTCCGGCCGGACCGAACGGTCCGAACGATGACTCCGATAACCCCGCTGACTCAGTCGATCAGCTACGCAGTAGATCAGTCGATCAGGTCGTGCCGGGAGATGATTGCCTCACGGCCGGGGCCGACGCCGATCGCCGAGATACGGGCGCCGCTCATCTTTTCGATGGCGAGCACGTAGTCCTGGGCCGCGCGGGGAAGATCCTCGAACGTGCGCGCACCGGTGATGTCCTCCGACCAGCCGGGGAAGTTCTCGAGAATGGGCTTCGCGTGGTGAAAGTCCGACTGTGACACCGGAACCTCCTCGAAGCGCACCCCGTCGACGCTGTATGCGACGCAGACCGGGATGACGTCGAGGCCCGTGAGCACGTCCAGTTTGGTGAGCACGAAATCGGTCACACCGTTGATTCGAGCCGTGTAGCGCGCCACCGGGGCGTCGTACCAGCCGCAGCGACGGGGGCGGCCAGTGGTGGTGCCGAACTCGAAGCCCTTCTCGCGCAGGAACTCACCGGACTCGTCGAAGAGCTCGGTCGGGAACGGACCGGCGCCGACACGGGTTGTGTACGCCTTGACGACGGCGATGATGCGGTCGATCCGGTTCGGGCCGATGCCGGAACCGGTCACCGCACCACCCGAGGTGGCGTTCGAGGAGGTGACAAACGGGTAGGTGCCGTGGTCGACATCCAGCATGGTGGCCTGGCCGCCCTCGAAAAGAACGGTCTTGTCCTCGGTCAGGGCTTCGTGCAGCAGCAGGGCGGTGTCGGCCACCATCGGTCGCAGGCGTTCGGCGTAGCTGAGCAGGTCGTCCACGATCTCATCGACGGAGATCGCGCGACGGTTGTAGACCTTGACCAGCAGGTGGTTCTTCTGTTCGAGCGCGCCCTCCACCTTCTGACGCAGGATGTTCTCGTCGAACAGGTCCTGCACGCGGATGCCGACCCGGTTGATCTTGTCGGCGTAGGTGGGGCCGATACCCCGACCGGTGGTGCCGATCTGGCGCTTGCCGAGGAACCGTTCGGTGACCTTGTCGACCGTGCGGTGGTACTGGGTGATGATGTGCGCGTTGGCGCTCACCCGGAGCTTGGAGACATCGACACCGCGGGAGATGAGGGCGTCCAGTTCCTCGAAGAGCACCTCGATGTCGACGACGACGCCGTTGGCGATGATCGGGGTGACCCCGGGGGTGAGGATGCCGGAGGGCAGCAGGTGCAGGGCGTACTTCTCGGTGCCGATGACGACAGTGTGTCCCGCATTGTTGCCGCCGTTGAACTTGACGACATAGTCGACGCGGCTGCCGAGGAGGTCGGTTGCCTTGCCCTTGCCCTCGTCGCCCCACTGGGCTCCGATCAAAACAATCGCTGGCATATCAGTTCTCTCCTCGGATGAAAAACGCCTCGGTGGGCGGCGCCGGGTCGTTCGCCCGGTAGCCGTCCGGCGTGATGGTTTCCTGGTCGATGCGGCTGATCACGGTGTGATCGGCGTCATTGAGGAAGGTGGTCAGGCGCTCGAACTCGTCGTTCTCGCCGATGTCCCGGGAGGCGCGGCGCAGCGCGTAAAGCGCGCGCAGCACACCGCGGTTGGGTTCATGGGTCCACGGCACGGGACCGTGACCGTGCCAGCCGGCCTTGCGCAGCGCGTCGAGACCGCGGTGGTAACCGACCCGCGCGAACGCATACGACTCGATCGCGCGTCCCTCGAGATTGGCGACATCGGCGAGCACGGCCCAGGCCAGGGACGAGGTCGGATGCGCCGCCACCACGGAGGCGAGATCGGTGCTGCCGGTTCGTCGGAGAGCCTCGATCACCTCCGGTTCTGCGGGAAGGAGGGTTTCGGGCTGCTGGATCAAGTTTTCGCCGGTCACACTCGATTCTAACGCGGTGCGGGCGATTCCCCGCCGAGGAGGCCGCCGGAGAGCGAGTCGAGGATCGCGGCAGCCACCTCGGCGCGAGGCCGATCGGGCTCGAAGACCAGCCATTCCAGGCCGGCCATCAGCACGGCGCCGAACACGCTCGATGCCATCAGCCCGCAGCTGCCGTGCTCCACCGACTCCGGCTTGGCCTCGGCGATGGCCTCGGCGAACACCGCGAGCGCCTCGTGGCGCAGCGCGAACAGCGTCTTCTGCCAGGACCGGTCCGTGCGGAAGATCTCGGAGGCCATCAGCTTGGCCAGCGCCGGGTTCGCGGCGATCCGGTCGAGCAGCGCGCCGATGAGGGCCTCGATCGCGGCACGCCCCTGCAGGTCGCCGCGGGCCGCCCGTAGGGTGTCGGCGAGTGCGCCGACACCCTCCTGGAGCAGCTCCTCGAACAGGCGATCCTTCGAATTGAAGTTGTAGTAGAGGCTGCCCTTGGCCACCCCGGCACGCTCGGCCACCTCATCCATGGTGGTGCCGGTGATGCCCTTGGTCGCGGCCAGTTGCAGCGTGGCGTCCAGGATGGCGCGTTTCGTTCCGGTCGCGCGTGCCATGAGACTTCCTTTCCCCATCGGGTCGGTGTGCGGCCGGGGCCGTCTCACCTGGTCAGGCCTTGCTAGATGGTCAACTCCGGGTGCAGTCGTCCGACCGTCCAGATGCGTTGGCGGCCGGCGCTCCAGGCGCTGATCACGATCGACCCCACCAGGATGACGGCGAGAACAACGACCGAAACCCACAGTCTAGAGTCGATGCCGCCGGTGATGAGCTCCCGCAGCCCGGTGACGACATACGAGGCCGGCATGAACGGATGCAACGCCTGGAAGAAGACGGGCGTCGTCTCCACCGGGTAGGTTCCGCCCGACGAGCTCAGCTGGAGCATGAGCAGCACCAGGCTGACCACCCGTCCGGCGGCAGTGCCCAGGAGAATGATGAACATCTGCTGCAGGGCCAGGAAGGCGAGGGTCGTCAAGTAGAGGAACGCGGTCATCCCGAGCCAGTATTCGGGCTGGAGCCCGATTCCGTAGACCAGCACGAGCACCATGATCACGACCTGGGCGAGCCCGATTGCCATCGCCGGCAAAAATCCGGTCATGGTCGCACGGAGACCCGACGCGGCGCTGGCGAGGGCCCGGGTGGGCAGTGCGCGGAGGATCAGCCAGGTGATCAGCCCGCCGACGAAGGTCGCCAGCGCCAGGAAGAACGGCGCGAAACCCTCGCCGAAGCTGTCGGAGGCGTTCTCCCACTTCTGTACGAGCGTGACCGGGCTGGCGATCACGGCCGTCTTCTGCTCGATCTGCTCGGCCGACAGGTTCGGTGCCGCGGCACCGCCCGCGCTGAGCTCATCGGCGAGGGTGCCGCTGCCGGTCGCGAGTTCGGCCGTGCCGGATTCCAGGCTCGCGCCGCCGTCGACAAGTTTCGCGGTGCCGTCGACCAGGGAACTCGTGCCCTCGGCCAGCTCCGTGCTTCCGGTGCGCAATGCGTCGGCTCCGGAGGCCGCGGCACCTGCCCCCTCGGCCAGCGACGCGGCGCCGGCGGAGAGCTGCCCGGCGCCGGTGGCCACCTGGTCCGCACCGGTGGAGCCGGCGTTCAGCCCGGTCGCGAGGTCCCCGACCCCCGCGGAGAACTGGCCGGCCAGTCCGGCGTAGGTCTGGGTCTGGGCGAGCGCACCGGCCGCCCCGGTGCTGACGCCGTCGGCGCCCGAACCCAGCGCTTCGACGGCGGGGAGGAACGCCGACGCGGGGGTCCCGGCCGGTGCAGCCTGCATCTTCTGCAGCAGCTCGTGCAACCCGGTCGAGATCGACGCGGTACCACCGGCGAGGGTGTCGGTCCCGGAGGCGATCGCCTCCGCGCCAGCGGCGAGTTGCACCGATTTATCGGACAGTGTCGTGGCCTGTGCCGCTCGACAGGGTGTCCAGCCCCGTGGCCAGGGTTGTGGCACCATCGCTCAGGCGCGCGGCACCGCCGTCGAGGGTGTGCGCGCCGTCGGCGAGAGCGTCGAGTCCGACGAGCAGAGTTCCGGCTCCGTCCGACGCGGCGGTCAGCCCGTCGAACAGGCGACCGGCGCCATCCGCCGCCGATCGGATGCCGTCGCCGGCATCATCGACGCCGACCAGCAGGGCGTTCACGGTCTGGTCACCGATCTCGGTGGCGACCGCGTCCCGCAACTGCACCATCGCCTGCTTTCCCATGGTGGTGGCGAGGAAGCTGTTGCTGTCGTTGTAGTCCACCTGCACGGTGGCCGGCAGGGGGGAATCGGTTCCGGCCGAGACCGCACTGGCCGAGAAGTCTGTGGGGATGGTGACCGAGAAGTAGTAGTCGCCGTCCTTGACGCCGGTTGCGGCATCCGCTGCGGTCGTCACGGTCCAGTCGAGTTCGTGGCCGTCGACCAGAGTGTCGACCAGGTCCCGCCCGGCGGTGACCGGTTCGCCGTCGCGACTGGCGCCGGCATCGACGTTGACGAGTGCGACCGGCAGATGGCCCAGCTCGTGGTCGGGCGCCCAGAACGCCCAGAGGTAGAGCGCCCCGTAGATGAGCGGGATGAACAGGAGCACGACGAGGGCGATCTTGGGCATCTTGCCCTTGCCGAAGCGGTGCAGTTCGGTACCGGAAGAGAGGAAGGCGAACATTTAGCGAGGCTCCTGGTTCATCACAACGACGGCCGGTTCGATGCCGAGTTCCGCCCACATTTCGATTTCGGGCGCCGTCGCCGAGGCGATGACGCAGGTTCCGCCCGCGGCGATCGCCGCGAGGCGTTCCCAGAGGATGCGCCGCGACTCCGGCTCGTGCACCTGTTCGACCTGGTCGAAGAAGAGGATGCTCGGCTCGTTCATGACCGCGAGCGCGGCCCGCAGCAACACCGTCTGCACCTCATCGAGATCCCAGATCACGGTGGCGGCGGAGGGGATCGGCACGTCGCCGAAGACGGCCGCGCAGACGCGGCGTACCTCGGTGTCATCGACCGTGCGGATGAATGCCCACCACGGCGAGATCCAGGCCGTGCGCTCGCGGATCGCGGCACCGACGGTGACCGATTCCTCCAGGGCGTCGATGTCGTGGAACCCCGAGATGCCGGTGCGTTTCTGCACCCGTCGGGCCCGCCGGGGCAGGTGGTGGCCGAGCACCGTCAGGGTGCCGGAGCTGGGCTTCATCCGCCCGGCGAGGGTGAGCATGAGGCTGGTTCGCCCGCTGCCGGTGGGCCCGCAGAGCACGGTGAGGCCGGGACCGGCCTCGAAGCTGAGGGGTCCGTAGACGGATCCCCGCTTGAATTGCAGGGCCAGGCCCTGCGCCGTCACTGTCGACTGCACGTCGATCCTCCTCGTTTGTACTGACTAGTCAGTCTAGACACGAAAGCGTGGTCACCCACACGCTTTTCCGCGAGTCACCTGAGAACGCTTGTGTTTGTACTGACTAGTCAGTTAAGTTTATGCTTTCCCGTTCGACAGCGAAGGCACCAGCATGCGCGTCACCCTCAGCGAGGTATCGAAAGGCCCGAACCGGGCCGCCCTCCCCCTGACCTCCCTGGAGTTCCACACCGGCAGGGTCACCCTCGCCCGTGCGGAGACGGAGCGACGCCCGACGGTGCTGGGGCTGATCGCCTCCGGACGGATGCGACCGGACTCCGGCACGGTGACCTTCGACGGTCGCACCGACTACGGCACCATCCGCAACCGGGTCGCCCTGGTCGACGCCCCCGGTGTCTGCGAACCCGCCGCGGATGTGACGGTGGCCGAGGTCGTGGCGGAGGAACTCATGTTCGCCGGGCGGATCGGTCACCGGCGCGCCGTGACCCGGATGCTCGCCGCCCTCGGCCTGACCGACGAGGCCCGCTCGAGCATGGCCGACCTGGAACCGGACGCCCGCATCCGTTTGCTCACCGAACTCGCGGTGCTCCGCGACGGGGTGGAGGGTCTCGTGATCTGCTCGCCCGACCGGCACGGCGGGGACCCTCTGGGCTGGTGGACGATTGCGAACGGGCTCAGCGCCCGCGGCTATGCCGTGCTCGCCATCGCCGGGGACGCGTCGGCGCACGCGATCGCGTCCTTCGATCCCGAACTCGTCGTCACGACGTCGGGCGAGGCCGTATCGATCGTGCCGAGCGCCACCGCCACAGAGGGAGCGCCGAGCGCCCCCGCCCCCGCCACCGAGGGAGCAGAATCCCGATGAAGATCTTCGCCATGGTGCGAGCCGAACTCGCCCGCCTGACCGCCACCACGATGAGCCGCATCGCCCTGCTGGCGCTGCTGCTCGTGCCCGTGTTGTACGGCGGTCTCTACCTCTGGGCCAACCAGGACCCATATGCCGGCCTGGACCGGGTGCCGGTCGCTCTCGTCGTGGCGGACACCGGTGCCACCATCGACGACGCCACCCACAACTACGGCGACGAGGTGGCCACCCAACTCGTCGACGACGGCACCTTCCAGTGGCACCGGGTCTCCGCCGCCACGGCCAAGGCCGGTGTCGCCGACGCTCGGTACGACTTCAGCGTGACGATTCCCGCCGACTTCTCCGCGTCCATCGCCTCGTCGGCCGGTTCCAGCCCGCACCAGGCCACCATCACGCTGACCACCAACGACACGAACAGCTACCTGGCCTCCACCATCGGCAATCAGGCCGCGAAGACCCTGCGGGAGGCCATCGTCGCGAAGGTCAACAAGCAGGCGGCCGACCGGATGCTGATCGGCCTCTCCGATGTGCGGGCGAGCCTGGTCACCGCCGCCGACGGGGCGACCAAGATCAGCGATGGCGCGGCATCCGCCGGGAGCGGAAGCGTGAGCGTCGCCGCCGGGGCGGGCACCCTCGCCACCGGTGTCGGCGTTCTCGCCGCCGGCGTCGACCAGTTGGCGACGGGAACGGGCCAGGTCGCCGACGGTGCGGCCGGACTCGCCGGCGGAACCCGCGAGTTGGCCGACGGCACCGGCCGCCTCGCCGACGGCACCGCCCAGCTGGCCGCCGGCACGACCGCCCTCGCGGCCGGAACCGTGGATCTGGCCACCGGGACCGGCCAGGTCGCCGACGGGGCCGCGCAGGTGGCCACCGGCACGAAGGCACTCGCCGAGGGCGCTCCCGCTCTCCAGGCCGCGACCGGCCAGGCGGGCACGACGATCGCCGACACCGGCGCCTCCCTCACCGCCGCGGAAACGGCGATGCGGAGCCGTCTCGAAGGCGCGGGCCTGAGTGCGGACGAGATCACGGCGGTGCTCGCCGAACTCGATCCGGTGGCCACCGGACTCGGCACCGGCAGCGCGATCCTCACCGGGATCAACGGTCAGCTGGGGCTTCTGGCCGACAGCAGCGCGACCCTCAACGCCGGGGCCGCCCGGACCGCCGCGGGAGCGGCCGCCGCCGCGACGGGCGCGTCGACCCTCCGGGACAAGACCGCGCTCCTTGCGGCTGGGGCTGACTCGTCGGCGGCGGGGGCTGTCCAGGCCGCCACCGGTGCGACAGCCGCCGCCGATGGCGCCGCCAGCCTCGCCGACGGCGCCGCTCAGCTGCGGGACGGCGCGAGCAGCGCGGCCTCCGGCGCCGATGAGGCCTCGGCCGGGGCGTCGAGCCTCTCCGCGGGGGCTGCGACACTGCGCGACGGGCTTGGCGCGCTGCAGACCGGCGCCGGCACCCTGCGTGACGGGCTCGAGAACGGGGTCACCAGCATCCCGGACTCCTCCTCGCAAACCCGCAGCCTGCAGGGTTCGACCATCGCCGACCCGGTGGCGCTGCAGACCGCGGCGGTCACGTCGGCGGGCACCTACGGCGCGGGCCTGGCGCCATTCTTCGCGAGTCTGGCCGGGTGGATCGGCATCTACGCGCTGTTCCTGATCGTGAAGCCCGTCTCCCGCCGCGCCATCACCGCGCTGCACTCGCCGCTGAAGATCACGCTCGCCGGCTGGCTCACCCCCGGTCTGCTCGGCATGGTGCAGATGGCCGCGCTGTTCGCGATCCTCGCCGGGGTGCTCAGGTTCGAGGTGCACAACCCGGTCGGCACCTATTCGATGATGGGGCTCGCCGCCCTGGCGTTCGCGGCGATCATCCTCGCCCTGAACGTGTGGCTCGGCAGTGTGGGCCAGTTCATCGGGCTGGTGCTGATGGTGATCCAGCTCGTCACCGCCGGCGGCACGTTCCCGTGGCAGACCCTTCCGGCGCCGCTGGCCTGGCTGCACCATGTCGTGCCGATGAGTTATGCCGTGGACGGCATCCGTCAGTTGATGTACGGCGGCAACCCGGACACGGCCTGGGCGGATGCTGGCGTGCTGCTGCTCTGGCTGGTCGGCGCCCTGACCCTCGCGGCGATCGGGGTCACCCGGATGACCCACTTCCGCACCCTGCGCGACCTGAAGCCAAGCCTGATCGGCTAGCCCCGCCCCGCGCCGCACCCACGCATCCGCACCCCGCAGCTCCGCGAAAGTGCAGTTTCGCGGGAGCGGTTAGGTGGGGGGAGAGGTCGGGATGGTGGGCCAGCGCAGCAGGGCGGCGGCGGTCGAATCGTCCGGGAGTTCGCCGTGGGAGACGACCACCACGCGGGCGTCGGTGAGGATGGCGGCCCTGGCCAGGGCGTCCACCATAGCGACCGCGCCCAGTTCCCCGGCACCGAGGGCATCCGCCGACGTCGCCGCGAGCCACGGTTCCCGGTCGAGCGCGATCATCGTGCTTCCGGCGAGTCCGGCGGGATCGACGAGGAGCACCTCGACCTGCCCCTGCTGCAGCGTGCGCACCACGGCGGCGAAGTCGATCTCGACCAGTCCCTCGTTCCGGCCGGACGCCAGCCGTTCGAGGGCGTCGTATTCGTCCTGCGCCAGAATCGACGCGATGTGCCGGTCGAGGTCTTCCTCCAGTTCGCGGGTGCTCGCCCCGCCCGGCCGGGTGTTCGTCGGTACGACCGTGAGGATATCCCTGGTCGCCGGCGCAAGCTGGGCCACCAGGAGCTGGCGGGCCCGCACGTCCCCGGTCACCACGAGGAGCTCGGCGGCGCTGTCCCGCACGATCTCGTCGATGGCATCCGCGACCTGGCCCTCGTTGCGCTTCCAGATCTCCTCGGTATCGCGCTGGTAGCGCGAGTTGGACAGGAACCCGACCTGCACCTTGGTGATGTACTCGGTATCGCCCTGGATGTCTTCCTCCGCCACCGGCTCGGCCTGGCTGAGCCGGAACAACCGGATTTCGCCGCCGTCACGGCCGACCTCGGCCACCACGTAGCTGAGGTCCCGCGGGCGCTGGGTGAGCAGCGGGATCAGGCACGGCACCGGGCCGTGGGATGCGATCATCTCGCCGAGGGGCTCCCCCGGCAGCAGCTCGTTGAGTTCGACCGTGCCGTCCCGCACGACCATGAGCCGGCTGACCTTTCCGGGGACTCCCGGGGGTTCCTCGATCAGGTCGACGATCGCGTCCGCGTCCCCGGACGGGGCGCCGGCCGCCTCGAGCGCCTCCCGCACGGTGCGGTGCCGCAGGGTGGAGGTGCGGCGGGGATCCTCGCCGGCCTGTGTGACGTCCGCGTAGACCGTCGAGGTCGAACCGGGCCGCCGATACAGCTCCGCAAGCCCCTCATTTCCGAAGTCAGCCATGGTCGGATTCCCTTCTACGCGGTACGCCTAGTGGCCACGCTAGCCCGCGGTGAAGGGGTCCACAACCCTGCCGAAAGGCCCTGGACGGGCCCCGGCAGTGACCGTCAGATCGCGGTTTGCTGGTGCGCGGCGACGCACCAGCCGCCGTCGGAGAACACGTACGTCGTCGCCGCGTTCACCTCGGTCGTGACCCCGCCCCGCGTCGTCTCCAGGAGGTAGACGAGGATGCCGGCGTGGTCGTTGAGCCGGATCACGGCCGGCTGACGCAGCTGGTAGCTGTCGATCGGCACAGCGGCCGTGAACGCGGCAATCACCTCGTCACGGGTGATGACCCGGCCCGGCAGAATGAGCAGGGCGTCCCGGGTCATCGTGCGGCGGTAGTAGTCTCCGCCGTGGCCGGCGCGTATGGCCTGCCAGCCCTCCTGCTCTTCGTGGAGCAGTCGGGCGGGCAGATCGTCAGTGATCGCAGTCATGACCCCACGCTAGCGCCTATCCGCGGCGGATGCCTCGCCGCTTTCGCGCGACCAGGAAAAGCACCGCACCGAGGAGCAACAGGAGAATGGCGAAGGCGATCAGCAGGCCGACCGGGCTGTTGACGCCCGTCTGGGCGAGCGCCTCGAGCACCACGGCGGTGTCACTGCCCGGCTCGGCAGTGAAGGCCGGGTCCTGGTAGAGGCTGCGCACCGTGACCTCGTTCACCACCTGCGGGAATGCAGCGGCGAGCACGGACGTGGTCAGGGTCACCGTGCGGGTGTCCCCGATCGCGATCGGACCGTCGAAGGTGCAGGTGACGGTGGCTCCGCTGGTGGCGCAGGTGACGTCCTCACCCGTGCTGCCGACGTAGGACAGGCCGTTCGGGAGCGTGTCGATGATCGTGAATCCGCCCGGATCGGCGGTGGCTCCGACGTTCGACACCGTGATCAGGTAGTCGAGAGTGCCGCCGACCCTGGCCTGGCCGAGGTGCTTCTTGGCCACGTCGAGCGAGACCAGCGGCGTGACCGTGAGCGGGTCGGTTGCCGTGTTGTTGTCGGGGTTCGAGTCCGGCGTGATGGAGGAGACGACGGCGACGTTCTCGACGGCCGGGTAGGCACCGGCACCGACGAGGGCGTTCACCGCCAGCGCGGGCGCGGTGGCGGTGGCGCCGAGGTCCCCGGCCAGATCGCAGGTGACCGGGGTGACGCCCGTGGCGGCATCCGGTTCACCGGCGGCGCAGGTCCAGGCCGGGTCGCTGCCGGCGGCGTCGACGAAGGTCAGCCCCTTCGGCAGGGAGTCGACGACGCTGACGCCGACGGCCGTCGACGGACCCGTGTTGGTGACCACCAGGTTGAACGCGGTGGCCGCGCCGATGGCACCGACGCCGACGTGCGACTTGACGATGGCCAGGTCAACGCTGCGCGCGAAGGTGACGTCGGCCGGGTCGGTGTTGTTGTCCAGGCCGGTCTCGGTCGTCGGGGTCGCCGCCGTGGCGGTGTTCGTGAGCGTGACCGCTCCGAGCGCGGGGTCAGAGCTCGTCGTGAGGGTCAACGCCGTTGCGGTGCCGCCGGCGGGGAGACCGACCGTTCCGTCACCCAGCGTGCAGGTGACGGTCTGGTCCGCGTCGGTTGGAACGGCGTCGGCGACGCAGGTCCAGCCGGGCGTGCTGGCCTGGAAACGGATGCCGACCGGCAGCGTGTCGACGATCGTGATCGGGCCGACGGCGTCGGAGGGCCCGACGTTGGTCAGCGCGAGCTCGTACTCGACGGCGTCGCCCGCGTTCGGCGCCGCGTTCGGGGCCGTCTTGACCAGGGCCAGGTCGGCCACGGCGTTGACCGTCACCGGAACGGTGTCGGTGGCGGAGTGGGGTCCGGGTCGGCTGTCGGTCCAGACGACGGTGGCGGAGTTGGTGGCGACCGTGCCGTCGGCGACGGCAGAGGAGACCGAGGCGGTGACCGTGATCACCGAGGTGGTCAGGCCGAGGGTCGCCCGGGCGCAGCTCGCGGTGGCGAGCGTGCAGGTCCAGCCATCACCCGTGATCTCGGTGGCGGTGAAGCCGCCCGGAAGGGTGTCGGTGACGTTCACGGCATCCGCGTCGGACGGTCCGGCGTTGGTCACGCTCAGCGTGTAGCTGATCGACCCGCCGGCGGTGACGGTGGTCCCGTCGGGGGTGATCGCCTTGACGATGCTCACCTCGGCCAGGTCGGTGACGATCGTGGGGTCCGCGGCGCTGTTCGGGTGCAGGTCGGTTGTCGGCTCCGGCAGGATCCCGGCGACCTCGGCGACGTTGGTGAACGTGGCCGGTCCGGCACCGGCGGGGACGCCCACGACCACCGTGATGGCGGCTGCGGTGTCTCCGGCGGCGAGGATGCCGGTGCTGGTGCACGTGAGGTCCTGGCCGACGGGCGCGTCACAGTTCCATTCGGCACCACCGTCGGCGGAGCCGGCGACGAGCCCGGCTGGCACGTGGTCGGTCACGACGGTGCCGACGGGAGCGTCGGACGGACCGTGGTTGGTGATCACCAGCGTGTAGCTGACCTCGGTTCCGGCCGTGACCGGCCCGGCCGGGTGGGACTTGACGATGCCGAGATCGGATTCGCCGGTGAGGGCGGTGTTCGTGTCGTCGGAGACCCTCGGCGCGTTGTCGGCGGAGACCGAGGCCTCATTGATGACCTCGCCGGTCAGATCGCTCGGAACCAGCACGGTCACGTCGATCGTTTGGGCGGCGGAAGATCCCGGTGCGAGCGTGCCGGCCAGGCTGCAGCCGATGGTCGACGGGTCGGCGCTCGTCTCGGTGCAGGTCCAGGTTCCCGGTCCGGCCGCCTTCGTGCGCACGAAGGTCAGCCCGTTCGGGAGGGCGTCGGTGACGGCGACCGTGCGAGCGTCGGCCGACCCGGTGTTCGTGACGAGGAACCGGTAGGTGGCTTCGGCACCCGGCACGAGCTTCGCGTCCAGCAGCGTCTTCTCGATGCTCAGGGTCGTGTCGGTGCCGACCACGGTGGTCGGCCCGTCGGTGTTGTTCGACGAATCCGGATCGGGGGTGGTGCCGGTCACGGTGGCCGAGTTGGTCAGGCTGCCGACGAAGTCGGAGTCGACCAGGGCGGTGACCGTGATGCGCGACGTGGCGCCGAGCGCCAGATCGGTGGCCGTGGTGCAGCTCACCGGGGTGACGCTGGTGTCGCAGGTCCAGCCGACGCCGCTGGCGGTGACGCCGGAGATGTTGTCCGGCAGGGTGTCGGTCACCGTGATCGGGGCGACCGACAGCGACGGGCCGTCGTTGGTGACGTCGATCGTCCAGGTGGCGGTCTCTCCGGCCGCGAAGGTGCCCTGGGCGGCCTTGGCGAGGCGCAGATCCGCGCTCGTGGTCACGGTGATGGCCCGGGTGTCGGTGTTGTTCCCGGGTGCCGGGTCGAAGGTGTGACCGGCGACCGAGGCCGAGTTGGACACCGAGGCGCCGGATGCCACGTCGGCGGCCACGCGGACGGCCACGTTGATGACCGGCCAGGCGCTGCCCGATGCGAGCGTTTCGGTGGAGTTCGTGCGGTCACAGGTGAACGCGCCGGTGTCGGCATTGGGCACAGAGCAGCTCCAGCCGGTGCCGGAGGCCAGGGAGACGACCAGGCCGGCCGGGAGCGGCTGGGCAGGCGTGTCGGTGACCCGGAAGTTGTGCCCGCCGACGTTGCCGACGGCGGTGTCCGTGCCCAGGTTGGAGACGGTGAGCGTCCAGGCCTTGGCCGTTTCCGTCCCGGCGACGAGAGCGTCACCGGCCGCCTTGACCAGGCGCAGGTCGGCGGAGTCGAGGTGCGCTGCGGCGGTGGCCGGACCGGCGGTGTACGGGGTCGGGCCGCCGTGGCCGGTGGCACCGGTCGCATCCGTCGTCGATGCGGAGAGGGTGTTGGTGTGCGGCGTGAGCGAGCCCGCGCCCGGGGTGGTGGTGGCCGCGGCGGTGGGCTGGGCCGAGAAGCGGATCACGATGGTGCTCCCCGGGGCGACGGCGGTGAAGGCGGGCCAGACCAGGGTCTGCACGCTGCCGGTGGTGGAGACGGCCGGGTCGGCAAGCGGTGCGGCCGCGGCGCCGTTGAGGGATGAGGTGCCGGTTCCCGTGACGTAGTCCCAGTTGGCCGGGAGCACATCGGTCGGGGTGACGGTTGCTGCCGTGCCGCTGCCGGTGTTCGTGAGGTTCAGGGTCCAGCCGAACGGGGTGTCCAGGTAGGCCGTGGCGCCGGCGGAGACCGTCTTGGCCAGGGTGACGAAGGGGAAGTCCGGCGTCACGGAGGCCGTGGCGGTCGGCGGGTTGGTGGTGTAGTCACGCCCGCCCGTGGCCAGTGACGAGTAGGTGGGGATGCGCACGGTGTTGACCAGCGCGCCGGTGCCCAGGGTGTTCGACGGGGAGAGCTTCGCGTCATAGGTGAGCACGGCGGTCGCGTTCTTGGCGATACTCGCGACCGACCAGGTGATCGTGCTGCCGGAGAGCACCCCTCCGCCCGAGATGTTCGCGATGCTGGCCAGATCGATGCCGGTGGGGATGGTGTCGACGATGCTCACGGCGAAGGCCGTACTCGTGTTGGCGGTGTTCGCGTTGCGGGCGGTGACCGTGTAGGTGAAGGTCTGGCCGGGCTCCGGGGTGGTGTTCGAGACACTCTTGCTGACGCTGAGCTTGGGCTCCTGAACCGTGATGGCCACGGCGCCGACGGTGCCGGCCTGGTCGAAGGAGCCTGACGCGGTGGTCGGGTTGGCCTTGGCGGAATTGTTCCAGCGAAGCACGGCGGAGTTGGTGAGCACCGTGCCGGCGACGTTGGTGGCCGCCCCGGTGACCGTGCCGGTGAAGGTGACCGTGATGGTGCGCTTCACGGTCTTCGCCGTGACGCTGCCCAGCAGCCAGCCGATCTTCTGCCCGTTTGGCGCCAGGGTGAAGGACGGCCCGCTCGGCAGGTCGGCGGCACAGTCGGTCGTCGGAGTGTCGGTCTCGCAAGTGACGACGGCGGTGCCGGCGTTGGCGGTCAGGCCGACCGGGAGGGTGTCGACGATTGTCGCGTTGTAGAACGTGACGTTCTTCGGGAGCGCGACCTTGACGGTGTACTCGACGGTGCCGCCGATGGTCGCGGTGCCGGGAACCACGGTCTTCACGGTGGTGGCGCCCTCGACGGTGACGACGGCGGAGGCGTTCGCCGTCACGACGCGTTCGACGGCGGGGTTGTTCGCGCCGTTGGCGGCCAGGGTCGAGCCGGTCACGGCCGCGGTGTTCGTGTAGGCGGCGAGACCGGAGGAGTCAGGATCGACCTGGGCGGAGTAGGTGAGCTGGGTCGTCGACGGGTTCAGCAGGGCGCCCGTGCCGGGCAGCACCCAGGTGAGCAGCGTGCTGCCGACGGCGCAGCCGTTGTCGCCCGTGCCGGTGCCGGTGCCGGCCGCGCTCGAGGTGACGGTTGCTCCGGGGGCGGTGAGGAACCCGACGAAGAGGAGTCCGGCCGGGAGGCAGTCGGTGACGACCGAGTCGTAGGCGGCCGGGCGGCCGGCGGAGTTGCCGGCGGTCAGGGTGAAGACGACGATGTCGCCGCCCTGGGCGGTGGGCTTGTCGACGGCCTTGGTGAGGGTCGGCAGGGGGGTGACCACGGTGACCGTCTTGGTCGCGGTGCGCGGGGCCACCGGGGTACCGCCCAGGGTGGCGTTGCTGGCGAAGGTCGCCGTATTCGTGAGCGTGCCGGAGGCCAGACCGACGCCGACGAGCACTCCGGGCAGCGTCACCAGGAAGACCTGGTCGACCGCGGTCGTGTTGTCGTAGGCGGCCGGGAAGGTCAGTTTGCCGGTCGCCGTGTCCAGCGCGAATCCGCCGGGCAGAGCGCCGCCGTCGAGGGTGGCCGAAGCGGTCGCTCCGGTCGCGGTCAGGCCGGCCGGGAGAGCGTCGGAGAGCACGCCGTTGAAGACAGTGGTGTGCGCCGGAACGGTGACCGAGAAGGTGTAGTCGACGATTTCGCCGGCGACGGCCTGGTCGACGGTGTTCCCGGTCTCGGCGATGCGGCTCACGCCGGTCTTGGCGACGGATGCGTCGGCGAGGCGCACCTGGGCATTGTCGTTCGCCGGGGCGGCGTTGCCGTCGCTGTCGTGGGCGGGGTCGAGCGATCCCTTGGGGAAGTAGGCGTTGTCGGTGGCATTGGTGGTCGGGGCCGTGAACGCGACGACGGACGCAGTGTTGATGAAGACCCTCGACACGCTGACCCCGGTGGGGATCGTGACGGTGTAGGCCAGGCTGGCGAGGTCCGATGCGCCGAGGGGCCCGGCGATGGTCCAGACGATCACGCTGCGGCCGCTGGGGCTCGCCGAGTTGGTCGGGTATCCGGCACCCGGGTCGTGACAGACCCCGCTGCCGGTGATGGCGGTGATGGTCCAGGTGGTGCAGTTGTAGCCGGCGGGGAGCGCATCCCAGACGACAATGTTTTTCACGTCGAAGTAGTTGGCGGGGGCGCCGCTCACGTCGACGTTGAAGGTGACGACGTCACCCTCCTTGACCGCGACGTTGTCGTTCGGCGCCGCGGGAGCGACGCCGTTGACAGTGGCGACGCTCTTCGCGAGCACCACGGCGGGGGTCGGCGCCACGAGGTAGTCGACCTGGTCGCGGAGGGCCAGCACGCCGCCGGCGGTCGTCTCCTGCCGGTACTTCATCAGGTTGGCGGTGATGTCGACGACGGTGGAGACCGGGTGGGGGTCGATGATCGCGCTGACGAACAGGGTCAGGGTCGCGCCCTGGGCGACGAAGAGGTCGGCGCCACCCTCGGCGGTGCCGAGGTCCCAGGCCGCGGGGAGCGGGTCGGTAACGGTCGGCGTCTCGGCCCGGGTGCCGGGCACCGGTGTGACGGTGACGGTACTGCCGGGCGCGACGACGTAGGAGTCGTAGCGGGTGCCGACCGGCACGAAGTCGGTGATCTGTGCGTTCCGCGTCTTGCTCGAATCAGAGAATTCTACGGTGAGTTCGAAGCAGACCTTGTCGCCGACCTGGTACTCCGGCACCACCGTGTCGACGTACTGGTCACTGGGCGCGGTCTCGCAGGCGACGGGGGTTCCCGTGGGGGTCTGACGCAGCAAAACCTTCTTGCTGATCGAGGGGCCGTTCGAGCTGAGACCGGCGGAGGAGTCATCGGTGACCGCCTTGACGGCGAGGTCGCCCGGGGTCAGGCCCGTCGTGGTGCCGGCGATGGTGACCGTGTTGAGGTAGGAATCTCCGGCCGCGGTGGGCACGTCGGTGCCGGTACCGGGGGTGGACGTGCCCTGGTAGGCGGAATTCATGTGGGCGCTGTAGTCGATGGTCACACTGGTGTCGTGGGCGAGCGCGTCCGGGTTCGGCGTCATCGTGACCGTGAACGTGCCGTCGCTGTTGGCGACGACGCTGTCCACGGTGGCGTTGGTGACGGTGCCGTCGGTCGCGCAGCCCGCGCTGCGGGTGAAATCAACGTCGGCGGGGAGGATCGGGCAGAGTCCGTTGGGGATGGTGTCGACGATGGTCATGGCCGTGTCGTCGGTGTACTCGCCGGCGCGCACGAGCAGGGAGAAGTCGGCGACGCCGTCGGCGGTGAACACGCTGGTGCCGGTCTTGACGACGGAGAGGTCCATGGCCTTGACGGTGAGCGAATCGGTGGAGGAGACCGCAGCATCCTCCGGGCTGGCGACCTTGCCGGTGTAGGTGCCCGAGGCGGTGGCCGTGTTGGTGAGGGACTGGCCGGCCGCGGCGCCGTCTTCCTGGCGGGTGGATGCCCCGGTGTTGTTGTCGAGGTTCGCCCCCTGGAGCAGGGAACCGGCGGCCGGCGTGCCGGTCGGCCAGGCGAGGGTGTTGGCCCGCAGCGGGATGCCGGCGGCGTAGGTGATCGTGCGCGTGGAGGCTATCTCGAGCTCGCCGAGGTTCCAGGTGACCTTGGTGAAGACCTGGCCGTCGAATCCGGGGCGGTCGTCCACGGTCTCGATGCTGACCGGTGTCTCACAGGTGCCGAGTTGCGCACTGTCGAGGGTGGCGTTGACGTCCCCCGAGCCCGGGTATTCGTCGGCGGCACTGTTGTCGGTGGCGCCGCAGCCGAGGAATTCGAGGCCGGCCGGCAGGTAGTCGACGAGGATGACATCGTCGGTGGGAGCGACGCCCGTGTTTCGGGTCTCGATCGTGTAGACGGTGGCCTGGCTGTGCACGCCGCGCATCAACTCGTGCTCGGGGCTCGGCTCCGACTTGGTGACCACGATCGCGGAGACCTTGGTGGCGGTCGGGCTGGCCTCGTCCGAGGCGGCGAAGCTCCCGGCGACGACGACGCCGGTGCTCGCGTCGAACTTGGTGAGGAGGCGGGGGTCGGTCTGGGCGTAGACGGCTGCCGCGCCGGGGATCTGCGCTCCGACGGGGTACACCTCAGGGTCGGGGATGATCCCGAAGGTGAGGCCGGGCTTGGTGCCGTTGAGGAGATCGGCGATGTTGTCCCAGATCAGCACCTGGTGGGTGACGGCGGGCGGGCCGGCCGAATCTGTGATGACCACGATGGTGGGGTCGGGGAGGGAGGGAACCGTGGCGCTCTTCGTGGTGCCGGGGTCGTAGGTGGCCCCGGTCGGGAGTTCGTACCGGAAGGCCAGGTTGTAGTAGTCGGCGGTGGACCCGCTGGCACCGCTCGCGGTGAGCGTCACCGTGGCGTCTTCGCCGGCGAGGATAGTGCCGGTCGAGGTGGCGGACAGCGAGATCAGCGTGTCGGCGCTGGCCGGGGCCACGACGGCCCCGAGGGTCAGACCGACGGCGACGAGCAGGCTGGCGAGGAGGCCCGCGGTGACGCGAACGTGGGCTCGGGCCGGGGCGAAGAAGCCCGCGTCGAACAGGGTCTGACGCTTGCGATGGCGGGGCCGGGTACGAGTGTAGGACTGTGGCACGAGGAGACTCCAGTGAAGGCGGCATCGGACAGATCGATGAATACGCCCCTCGAGTAATCAATCCCTCGAGAATTTGCCCCCCGGACAAACATCAACTGAGAATCTATCGCGTATCACGGCGCGAGATCAACCCCCTGGCCTGCTCCCGATCGCGGGGACAGTGGCGCCTGGCGTCAGAATCGGTGCTGCAGCACCCAGTCGTGCATGGTCACCGCGGCCGCGGCCGAGGCGTTGATCGATCGGGTCGAACCGAACTGGCTGATCTCCACGACGGCGTCGGCGGCGTCGATCGCCTCCTCGGAGAGACCGGGCCCCTCCTGCCCGAACAGGAGGACGCACCGCTCAGGGAAACGGAAGGTCTCGATGATTACGCTGCCCTGCACGTTGTCGATGGCGATGATCGGCAGCTGCTCGTTGGCGGCCCACGCGACGAACGCTGCGACATCCGGGTGGTGCAGCACGTGCTGGTAGCGGTCAGTGACCATGGCGCCGCGCTTGTTCCAGCGTTTGCGGCCGATGATGTGCACCGTGTCGGCGGCGAACGCGTTGGCGCTGCGCACGATCGAGCCGATGTTCATGTCGTGCTGCCAGTTCTCGATGGCCACGTGGAACGGATGCCGTTTCTCGTCCAGGTCGGCCACGATCGCCGCCATCGACCAGTAGCGGTAGCGGTCGATCACATTGCGGGTGTCGCCGTGCTCGAGCAGCTCCGGGTCGTAGTACGGCTCGTCCGGAAGGTCTCCCTGCCAGGGCCCGACGCCGTGGGTGGACAGCTCGGGCGTGGGGTTCAACGGTTCTGGCACGGCTCCACCGTATCCCGCCGCACTCGCAGCTTCCGTTCACTCTGGGTTCGTTACCCTTGTAGGCAGGGTGCGCATCAGCCGGCACCGGGGCTTCATCCGCCTCCGCCGTGGGCACCATCCGACCCCGACCGTGACCATGACCCCGACCGGAAGGTTTTTTCCATGCATCCCACACTTTTCGGGATTGACTTCCTCGACTCCGAGTGGCTGATCGGCTGGTTCGGGTCTTTCGTCTTGCTGGGTGTTGCGGCCGTGGTGTTCATCGAGACCGGCTTCATCGTGTTGTCGTTCCTGCCCGGCGACTCCCTTCTCTTCACGGTGGGGCTGCTCACCGCCACCGGCGACGTGCCGGTCTCCATCTTCGTGACGTGCGCGATCATCTTCGTCGCCGCGTTCGCGGGCGACCAGCTGGCCTATGGCATCGGCCGCCAGGCCGGACCGGCCGTCTTCGCGCGGGAGCAGAATCGTTTCTTCAACCCGAAGAACGTGGAACGCACCAATGCATTCTTCGCCAAGCACGGCGGCAAGGCCGTCATCATCGCGCGCTTTCTCCCGGTCTTTCGCGCGTTCGTCCCCCTCGCAGCGGGCGTGGGAAAGATGAGTTACCGCACCTTCGTGACCTTCAATCTGATCGGAGCGTTCGCCTGGGGCGTCGGCCTCACCATGGTGGGCTACCTGCTCGGGCAGATCCAGTTCGTCGCCGACTACTCCGAGTACTTCATCATCGGAATCGTGCTGCTCTCGGGCATCCCGATCCTCTCCGAGCTCTACAAGGCGGGGCGGGAGACGATGCGCACCCGCGGCAAGGGCGCCGTGCCAGCCGTCGAGCTGCCGACGGACGTGCTCGACTAGGCACCAGCGCCTCGCGGTTGCCGACCTCACGCGGATTGTTCGGTTGCCCGAAATAGTCAGTAGTATTTAGGCATGCCTCAATCCGGCCCTCCTGGCCCCCGCGCCGTCGCGGAACCGGCCGCTCCGCCCCCGGCCGGCGGGGTGGCCTCCACCCGTCTGCTCTGGCTGCTGGGGCCCGCGCTCGTGGCGGGCGTCGCCTACCTGGACCCGGGAAACGTGGCCAGCAACATGACCGCCGGCGCCCGCTACGGCTACCTGCTGGTCTGGGTGGTCGTGGCCGGCAACCTGATGGCCTGGCTGATTCAGTACCTGTCGGCCAAGCTGGGCATCGTCACCGGCACCAGCCTGCCGGAGATCCTCGGCGCACGCCTGCGACGCCCCGCCTCCCGCAGGCTGTACTGGGTGCAGGCCGAGCTGGTGGCGATGGCCACCGACCTGGCCGAGATCATCGGCGGTGCCGTTGCCCTCAACCTGCTCTTCGGACTGCCGCTGCTGGCAGGCGGCGTGATCACCGGCGTGATCTCGATGATCGTGCTCACCGTGCAGACCCGGCGCGGCCCGCGGGTCTTCGAGCGGGTCATCGTGGCGCTGCTGCTGATCATCACGGTGGGCTTCACCGCCGGGGTGTTCTTCGCGCCGCCCGAGGCCGGTGGCGTGATCGACGGCCTGGTCCCGCGTTTCGCAGGCGCCGACTCGGTGCTGCTGGCGGCATCCATCCTCGGCGCCACGATCATGCCGCACGCCATCTATGCGCACTCCGCGCTCACTCGGGACAGGTTCCCGATGCGGGAGGGCCCCGCGGCGACGAGGCGGCTGCTCTGGGCGACCAGGTGGGACGTCACGATCGCCATGGTCATCGCCGGCACCGTCAATCTCGCGATCCTGTTGCTCGCGGCCTCGGCCCTGCAGGGTATGCCGGGCACCGACTCGCTGGAGGGCGCCTATGCGGCGCTGGCGTCCGCGCTCGGGCCGGTGATCGCGACGGTGTTCGCGGTCGGGCTGCTGGCCTCCGGCCTCGCCTCCACCTCGGTCGGTGCCTACGCCGGCGCCGAGATCATGCACGGCCTGCTCAGCGTGAGGGTGCCGTTACTGCTGCGCCGCCTGGTCACCCTGATCCCGGCGCTGCTGATCCTGGGCGTCGGCTTCGACCCCACCCAGGCGCTCGTACTGAGCCAGGTGGTGCTGTCGTTCGGCATCCCGTTCGCCCTGATCCCCCTGGTCTGGCTCACCGCGCAACGCGGCCTGCTCGGCGACTTCGCCAACCGTTGGTTCACCACCGCCGCCGGCGCCCTGGCCGCGGTTCTGCTGGTGACCCTCAACGCCGTCCTGCTCATTCTCATTTTCACCGCCGGCTGAGTCCGCCCACTACCCCTGAGGACGCCATGACGCCCCCCACGCCCGCCGCAGAGGACTACCTCAAGACGATCTATGCCCACACCGAGTGGCAGCCCGAGCCGATCACCCCTCGGGTCCTGGCCACCCGGCTGGGAATCGCGCCGTCGTCGGTGACCGAGATGGTGAAGAAACTCGCCGCCGCCGGCCTGATCACGCACGTGCCGTACGGGCCGCTCCGTCTCACCAACGCCGGGTTCCTCGGTGCGAGCGCGGTGGTGCGTCGGCACCGTCTGGTGGAGACCTGGCTTGTGCGCGAGATGGGCTACGACTGGGACGAGGTGCACGATGAGGCCGAAGTGCTCGAACACGCACTCTCCGACCGGCTCCTCGAGGCAATCGACGAGCGGTTGGGTCGCCCGGTCGCCGACCCGCACGGCGACCTCATCCCGGCCGCCGACGGCAGCCTCGTGCGGGTGCCGGCTGTGCTGTTGGCGGATGCCGCGCCGGGCCATACGGGAACGGTCCTGCGAATCAGCGACCGCGACCCGGCCGTGCTGCGCACTCTCGCCCAGGATGAGATCGGGCCGGGCAGCATCCTGACCGTGCTCGAATCCGAGGCCGTGCGCCTGCCGGACGGGCGGACCCGGTCGCTCACCGCCGATGCAGTGGCATCGATCTGGCTCACCGCGTAACCGAGCCGAAACGCGCCACGGCTAGGCTTGGGTCGACCCCGAGGAGCGCCCAATGACCCGCCGAGACGAGATCGAATGCTGGCTCACCGACATGGACGGTGTGCTCGTTCACGAGAACAGCCCTCTGCCCGGAGCGGCCGAGCTGATCCAGAGCTGGACCGATGCCGGAACACCGTTCCTCGTGCTCACCAACAACTCCATTTTCACCCCCCGCGATCTCAGTGCCCGGCTCCGCGCATCCGGCCTGATCGTGCCGGAGGACCGGATCTGGACCTCCGCCCTGGCCACCGCCGACTTCCTCAAGTCGCAGGCGCCGGGCGGCACCGCCTTTGTCATCGGTGAAGTCGGCCTGACGACCGCGCTGCACGAGGCCGGGTTCATCATGACCGAGACGAACCCGGACTATGTCGTCGTCGGCGAGACCCGCAACTACTCCTTCGAGGCGATCACCAAGGCCATCCGACTTCTCCTGGCCGGCGCCCGGTTCATTGCGACGAACCCGGATGCGACCGGACCCAGCGCCGACGGGCCGATGCCGGCGACGGGTGCGATTGCGGCCCTGATCTCCAAGGCAACCGGGATGGATCCGTATGTCGTCGGCAAGCCCAATCCGATGATGTTCCGTTCGGCGATGAACCGGATCGGCGCGCACTCGGAGAACACGGCCATGATCGGCGACCGGATGGACACGGACATCGTCGCCGGGATCGAGGCCGGGCTGCACACGATCCTGGTGATGACCGGCATCAGCGATGAGGCGGAGGTGCGCCGGTACCCGTTCCGCCCGGACGAGATCATCTCGGGCGTGCACGAACTCGTCCCCCACGAACCGGTGGAGTCCGACGAGATCTGAGTGGGGTCCGGCGTCGGCCCGCGCGTGCGAACGCGCCCGGGCGCGAACGCGCCCGGGCGCGGTGAGACCAGATCTGGCCCTGCCCGGCAGGCCGTCAGCCGGCGGGGGCCGGGCCGGGGCCGGCGACGGTGGCGGTGAGCGGTTCGCCGGTTGACCGGTTGACAAAGCAGTAGTAGTAGTGCGGGCTCGCTGCCCACTGCTCGGCGTTGACGGGGTAGCTTCCCTGAACCTGCACGTCGGGGTACTCGCCGGCCGCGGTGAGGTCGATCACGCCGGCCGCGCTGCAGAGCAGATTGATCTGGGAGGCCAGAGCCTCCTCACCGGGGAACTCCGCGGCGGCATCACCGGGGAAGGCTCCCCGGTAGACGAGCTGGGCGGCATGCGGCGCGGCGCAATCGGCGACCGTGAATTCTTCCTCCCACGGCGATACGTAGGGCTGCAGGCACTCGCCGCCGAAGAGGGTGTTCCACTGGTGCACGCCGACCGGCTGGGGTGCGGTGGGCTCGGGCGTGGGAGTCGGTGTGGGAGTGGGCGTCGGGGTCGGTGCGGCACTGGTCGTGGCCACGGCCACCGAGGCCGGGCCGGCGACGAGCAGCCGGCCGAGGAAGAAGAGCCCGACGAGCACGAGAATGGCGACGAGCGCTCCGGCGATCCAGAGCAGGCGTGGCGGGATGCGGCCCGGGCCGCCTGGGCCTGCAGGAGGTCGGCCTCCCGGTCCGCGGCGGCGACCGGCGGCACCCGGTTTGGACGGCGTGGCCATCGTGGCCGCCGCCGTCGGCACCGCCATCGTGGCCGCCACCGTCGGAGTCGGCGTCGACTGGTCTGCCTCGGCCGCTTCCGCCGCCTTGGCCTGCTTGCGAGTCTGGGGAGCCTCGGTCGCGCCGCGCTCGGGCGCGGTGGCGGTCGCGGTCGCGTCGGGCTGCGCCGGCATTGCGGCGGTCGGTGCGAGCTCGACGGGGGTCGGCTCGACGGGTGGAGTGCTCGCCGCCGGAACCTGGGCAGTGGGGGCGTCGTCCGGCGCAGGCGTGGGTGCAGGCGTGGGTGCAGGCGTGGGTGCGGGTGTGGCGGCGCGGGCTCGGAACCGACGAAGTCCGGTGGCCGGGACCGGCGCCACGGCGGCAGGTGCGGCAGGTGCGCCGAGTCCGGCCGCGGCTGCGGTCTCCTCGGCGGTGGGCACGAGCGGAGATTGGGGCTGGGTGGTCCACCAGGGGGCCGGCTCGAGATCCGCGTCCGGGCGGGCGGCGCGAGCCGCGGAAACGCTCGGCGGCGTCGGCGCGGGGGCCTCGGCGGCACGGGCGTCGGCGGCCGGGGCGCCGGGAGCACGGTCTGGGTGACCTGCCGCAGGGGTCGTCGCTTCCGGTGCGCGGCGTTGCGCCGCGCTGGTGGGCGGCGCTGCATCGCCGGACTCGGCGGGCGCGGCCGGGGGCGGCGACGCGGGAGTCGCGGCATCCGTTGCGGCAGCGCGGTTGCCGGCCTCGGTCGTGGGCTTCAGTCCCCAGAGAAAGCCGGCCGTCTTCGGCGCGGGATCCTCGGCGACGGCGGGCTGGACGGGGGTGTCCTTCGGGCGCCGCGGCGTGCCCTTGCGAGGAACGAACTGGTCGGGGGCAGTCGGTTTCGCTCCGCCGCCGAGTTGCGACGCGAGCCAGTCGACGCCGTCTTCGCCGTGTCCGTCCTTGTCCGGCATCAGCGCAGCCCCAGGTCCTCAAGGCCGATGGCGGCGTAGTACGGGTAGCCGGCGGCTTCGATGATCTCGCGGGCGCCGGTGTCGCGGTCGACGACCACGGCCACACCGGCGATGATCGCGCCGACCTTTTTCAGGGCCTCGATCGCGGCGAGCGGGGAACCGCCGGTCGTCGAGGTGTCCTCGAGCACGATCACGCGCTTTCCATTGAGGTCGGGGCCCTCGACCTGGCGGCCTCGCCCGTGGTCCTTGGGTTCCTTGCGCACGACGAACGCGTCGTAGGCGAGGCCGCGAGCGACGCCCTGATGCATGATCGCGGCGGCGACGGGGTCGGCGCCCATGGTCATCCCGCCGACGGCCACGACATCCGGAACCTCTGCGATGAGGTCGAGCATGACCTGGCCGATCAGCGGTGCGACCCGGTGGTCGAGGCTTACCTTGCGCAGGTCCACGTAGTACGTGGCCTTCTTGCCGCTGGTGAGGGTGAAGTCACCGTGGAAGACGGCCTCGGCCGAGATGTGGTCGATGAGCTGCTCGCGAGTGTCTTTCACAGTCCAACTTTAGGCCATCGCTCGACCGGTCGGATCGTGCGGTCCGGGCGGCGGCGAACGCCGGGGCCCGGGAGTTGGGATCGCTCGAGCGCATGGGGCTCAGATTGCCCCGAGCTCTTAGAAGCTGCGAACCAGCTTGCGCTCGGGAAGACGACGGTAGCCGTCCTTCTGCACGTCGACGACAACGGCCGCGGCAGAGGCGAGAGCAATGAGAACGAGGATGGCGAGGAGAACGAACATGGTCGGACCTTTCGTGAATGGGAGGTTGTTGTCGGGGAGACGGAGGCACCATTGCACGAGTTCGACGTGTTAATTCGACCATAACAAACAGTGCAGCACAATCGCATTGTCCTGCAATGAGTGTGAAGCTTAGCTACATGGATGTGCAGAGGCTCGAATTGCTCAGGGAATTGGCCGAACGCCGCAGTATCACTGAGGTCGCGCGGGCAACCCACCGCACGCCGTCGGCGGTTTCGCAGCAGCTCAAGGTGCTCGAACGGGAGGCCGGCTTGCCGCTCACCGAGCGTAGCGGCCGCGGCCTCGTTCTGACGGATGCCGGGCGCGCGTTGGCCCGCAGCGCCACCGACGTGGCGGTCGCCCTCGCCCGCGCGAACGCGGTGTGGGATGAGTTCCGCAACCACGCCACCGGCGAGGTGAGTCTGGTCACCTTCCCGACCGCGGGCGAGATGCTCCTGCCCGGTGCGCTGCAACAGATCGCGTCCGTGCCGGGGCTCGTCGTGAACTGCACCGACAAGGACCCGGAGCTGAGCGACTTTCCCGCGCTGACCTCCGACTTCGACATCGTGCTCGCGTACAGCCTGCGCGGGCCGTTGCCGTGGGGCGGGCGGGGACTGACGGTGGTTCCGCTGATGACGGAGCCTCTCGACGTGGGCCTGCCGGCCGATCACCGTCTGTCGTCCCGGGCTTGGATCGGCCCGTCGGATGTCATCGGCGAGACGTGGATCGGCGCGCCGGACGGCTACCCGTTTGAACGCATCCTGCACCAGATTGAACAGCAGGGCGGCGGTCACACGACGGTGGCCCAGCGCTTTGCGGACATGCGACTGATCGAGGCCTTCGTCATGGCGGGGCTGGGCATCGCGCTCGTGCCGCGCTACACCTGGGGCGGCGCCCAGCCGGGCAAGCTCGTGCTCAAGCCGCTGCGCGGGGTTGACGCCGAGCGGCAGATCGTGGCGCTGATGCGCCCCGACCGGGCCGAACGGCTCGCGGTGCGCACGGTCGTCGACGTGTTGCGCGCTGAGGCCGCCCGAGTGCAGGCCCAGCACGCATCCGCCGCCCCCTGACCCCCGCCCGTCCCTGCCGCGAGAGTGCACTTTCCGCTCTTATGGCGGCGTCGAAGGGGCGACAAGTGCACTCTCGCGGGGAAGGGGGTTAGGCGTTTTGGGGGAAGCCCAGGTTGATGCCGCCGTGGCTGGGGTCGAGCCAGCGGCTGGTGACCGCCTTCTCCCGGGTGTAGAAGGCGATTCCGGCCGGGCCGTATGCCTTCGCGTCGCCGAAGAGGGAATCCTTCCAGCCGCCGAACGAGTGGTAGGCCACCGGCACCGGGATCGGCACGTTGATGCCGATCATGCCGACCTGCACCTCGTTCTGGAACCTTCGGGCCGCACCGCCGTCATTGGTGAAGATCGCCGTGCCGTTGCCGTACCGGCTCCGGTTGATCAGAGCGAGCCCCTCCGCGTAGCTGCCCACCCGCACGATCGACAGCACCGGACCGAAGATCTCGTCCAGGTAGACGTCCGAGTCGGTGCTCACCCGATCGAACAGGGTCGGGCCGAGCCAGAAACCGGATGCGTCCCCGTCCACCTCGATCCCGCGCCCGTCCACGACGATCTCCGCGCCGTCGGTGCGGGCCAGGTCAATGTAGGAGGCGACCTTGTCGCGGTGCACCTCGGTGATCAGCGGGCCCATGTCGCAGCCGCGCATGCCGTCGCCGACCCTGAGCCCGGCGAGCCGCTCGGTGATCTTCGCGACGAGCTCGTCGGCGACCGGCTCGACGGCCACCACGACGCTGATGGCCATGCACCGCTCGCCGGCGGATCCGAAGCCGGCGTTGACCGCGGCATCCGCCGCCAGGTCGAGGTCGGCGTCCGGCAGCACGAGCATGTGGTTCTTGGCGCCGCCGAGCGCCTGCACCCGCTTGCCGTGGTGCGCCGCGGTCTCGTAGATGTACTTGGCGATCGGGGTGGAGCCGACGAATGAGATCGCCTGCACGTCGCGGTGTTCGAGCAAGGCGTCGACGGCCACCTTGTCGCCGTGCACGACGTTGAGCACGCCGTCGGGCAGGCCGGCCTCGGTCATCAGGGCGGCCATCCAGTTCGACGCCGACGGGTCCTTCTCGCTCGGCTTGAGCACGACGGTGTTGCCCGCTGCGATCGCGATCGGGAAGAACCAGAGCGGCACCATCGCCGGGAAGTTGAACGGGCTGATGATGGTGACCACGCCGAGCGGCTGGCGCAGCGTGTAGACGTCGACGCCGGTGGACACGTTCTCCGAGTACTCGCCCTTGGTCAGGTGCGGCATGCCGAGGGCGAATTCGACGACCTCGAGCCCGCGCGCGATCTCGCCCAGGGCATCCGAGGTCACCTTGCCGTGTTCGGCGGTGAGGATGTCGGCCAACTCGCCCTTGCGCGCGTTGAGCAGTTCGCGGAAGTTGAACATGACGCCCTGGCGCCGGGCCTGGGAGGTGTCCCGCCAGGCGGGGTAGGCGGCGAGGGCGGACGCGACGGCAGTGTCGACGTCGCCCGTGTCGGCCAGGCGCACGTTCTTCGCGACGGCGCCGAGCGCCGGATTGAAGACCGGCGCGGTGCGGGTCGAGGTTCCGTCGAACGCAGTCCCGTCGATCCAGTGGGTGATTACGGGTAGTTCAGTCATATTCCTTCGTTTCTCTTCGGAAAGCGGGTGTGGGGGTGAGAGTCAGCCGTTGAGGTCCAGGCCGAGCACCTCGTCGTAGATGGCGAGCGCCTCGGCGACCTCGTCGTCGGTGACCACGCAGGGCGGCACCACGTGGATCCGGTTGTCGGCCAGGAAGGGCAGCAGGTTGCGGGCGAGCAGTTCGGCCTTGATCCGCCCCATCACCACACCGCTCAGCGGTGCGCGGGTGTCCGGGTCGGCGACGAGTTCCAGCGCCCAGAACACGCCCTCGCCACGCACCTCGCCGATGATCGGGTGTTTGTCCGCCAGCTCGGCGAGGCCGGGCGCGAGCCGGTCCCGGCCGATCCGGGCCGCGTTGTCGACGATGCCCTCGTTCTCCATGGCGTCGAGGGCGGCCACAATGGAGGCCATCGCCAGCGGATGCCCGCTGTAGGTGAGTCCTCCGGGGTACACCGTGGTCTCGAAGTCGTTCGCGATTGAATCGGAGATGATCACACCGCCGGTGGGCACGTAGCCGGAATTCACGCCCTTGGCGAAGGCGATGAGGTCGGGGACCACGTCGTAGCCCTCGAACGCGAACCACCGACCGGTGCGTCCGAAGCCGGCCATCACCTCATCGAGGATCAACAGGATGTCGTAGCGGTCGCAGAGCGCGCGCACACCGGCGAGGTAGCCGGGCGGCGGCACGATGACCCCGGCGGTGCCGGGGATCGATTCGAGCAGAACGGCCGCGATCGTGGTCGGCCCCTCGCTCTGGATCACGCGCTCGAGGTGGCGCAGGGCACGCTCCGATTCCTGCTCGGGCGTCGACGCCCAGAACTCGCTGCGGTAGAGGTACGGGCCGAAGAAGTGCACGTGCCCGCGCGCGAATTCGTTGGGGATGCGACGCCAGTCCCCGGTCGCGACGATCGCCGCGCCGGTGTTGCCGTGGTACGAGCGGTAGGTGGAAAGCACCTTGTCCCGGCCGGTGTGCAGCCGGGCCATCCGGATCGCGTTCTCGATCGCATCCGCCCCGCCGTTGGTGAAGAAGACCTTGTTGAAGCGGGCCGGGGCGCGGTCGACGATGCGTTTGGCCGCCTCGCCGCGCATCAGGTTCGCGGTCGACGGGGCGACGGTGGCGAGCGTGCCGGCCTGGTCGATGATGGCCTGGGTGACGGCCGGATGCTGGTGGCCGATGTTCACGTTGACGAGCTGGCTGGAGAAGTCCAGGTAGCTGCGCCCGTCATAGTCCCAGACCCGGGAGCCCAGCCCCCCGGCGATCACGAGCGGATTGAGACTGCCCTGGGCCGACCAGGAGTGGAAGACGTGCGCCCGGTCCAGCTCGTAGGCGGCATCGTTCAGGGAAGCGGCGGTGTTATTCACGAATATCGTGTTCTTTCTCTGCGTTGAGTGAAGGTGCGGTGCTGATTGTTGGTGCTGTGGCGAATGCGGGTTTTGCGTCGAGTGCAGATGCTGAATCGAGGATAGGTCTGGCGTGCAGTGGAGGTCTGCCGCGGCCCATGATCACGGTCACCCCTTCGCCACGATGGGGTCGGTGAGCGCGGGAATCACGGTCTCCCCGTAGACCCGCAGGGTTTCCTCCTTGTTGTCGTGCTGCAGGTAGCCGGCGAACTGGTCGACGCCGAGCGCCTTGAGGGCCTCCAGCTTCGCGATGTGGTCCTTCGAGGTGCCGAGCAGGCAGAACCGGTCGACGATCTCGTCGGGCACGAAGTCGGCGTGCTCGTTGCCGGCCCGGCCGTGCTGGTTGTAGTCGTAGCCGCTCCGGCCAGAGATGTAGTCGGTGAGGGCCTTCGGCACGGCGGACTCTGTGCCGTACTTGGCGACGATGTCGGCGACGTGATTGCCGACCATGCCGCCGAACCAGCGGCACTGGTTGCGCATGTGCTCCCAATCGTCGCCGATGTACATCGGCGCGGCGACGCAGATGGTGATCTCGGCCGGGTCGCGCCCCACGTTCTCCGCGGCCTGGCGAACCGTGCGGATCATCCACTCGGCCACGTCGAGGTCGGCCAGCTGCAGGATGAAGCCGTCGCCGACCTCGCCGGCCAGCTTGAGGGCGAGGGGGCCATAGGCGGCCACCCAGACCTCGAGGCTGGACCCCGCGCTCCACGGGAACTGGAGGGTGGCCCCGTTGTGCTCGACCGGGCGCGAATTGGCCAGCTCCCGGATGACGTGGATCGATTCCCGAAGCGTCTTCAGCGTGGTTGGGGCCCCGTTGGTGACGCGCACCGCCGAGTCGCCACGGCCGATGCCGCAGATCGTGCGGTTGCCGTACATCTCGTTGAGGGTCGCGTAGGTCGACGCCGTCACGGTCCAGTCGCGGGTGGCCGGGTTCGTCACCATCGGACCGACGACGATCCGCCTGGTCTCGGCGAGAATCCGACTGTGGATCACATAGGGCTCCTGCCAGAGCAGGTGCGAGTCGAAGGTCCAGACGTGGCTGAACCCGTGCACCTCGGCGAGCTGGGCGAGCTGCACGACGCGGGCCGACGGCGGGTTGGTTTGGAGTACTGCTCCGAAATCCATGCTGTCCCCTGCCCTAGATGAGGTACTGGCTCAGGCCGCGTTTGACGAACCGGCCGTCGCCCTTGGTGCCGAGGTACGCGTTCTCGGCGATGACGACCTTGCCGCGGGAGAACACGACGTCGACGTGACCGTCGATCTCGTAGCCCTCCCAGGCGGAGTGGTCCATGTTCATGTGGTGGCTTCGTCCGGTCCGTTCACCGTTCTCGTCGACGTCGTAGCCGATCGAGGTGTGGCCGTTCGGGTCGTAGACGACGATGTCGGCATCCGCGCCCGGCTGGATCACGCCCTTCTTCCCGTAGAGCCCGAACATCCGGGCGGGGGTGGTCGACGTGATCTCGACCCAGCGTTCGAGCGAGATGCGACCGTTGACCACGCCCTGGTAGAGCAGGTCGAGGCGGTGCTCGACCGAGCCGATGCCGTTGGGGATCTTGGAGAAGTCGCCGAGGCCGAGGTCCTTCTGGCCCTTCATGCAGAACGGGCAGTGGTCGGTGGATACCAGCTGCAGGTCGTTCGTGCGCAGGCTCTGCCAGAGGTGGTCCTGGTGCCCCTCGGCGCGGGAGCGCAGCGGTGTCGAGCAGACCCATTTCGCGCCCTCGAAGCCGGGGGCGCCGAGGTTCTCCTCGAGCGAGAGGTAGAGGTATTGCGGGCAGGTCTCCCCGAACACGTTCTGGCCGTTGTCGCGAGCGGTGGCGATCTGGGCCACGGCCTGTTTGGCGCTGACGTGCACCACATAGAGCGGTGCCCCGGTGAGGTTGGCGAGCATGATCGCCCGGTGGGTGGCCTCCTCCTCGAGCTGCCAGGCGCGGGCGATGCCGTGGTAGTACGGGTCGGTCTTGCCCTCGGCGAGCAGCTGGCCCACCAGCACATCGATGGCCGGCCCGTTCTCGGCGTGCATCATGGTCATCAGCCCGGTGTCGGCGGACTTCTGCATGGCTCTGAGCACCTGGGCGTCGTCGGAGTAAAAGACCCCGGGGTAGGCCATGAACAGCTTGAAGCTCGAGACGCCCTCGGCGAGGAGGCCGTCCATCGCCTGCAGCGAGTCGGTGTTGAGGTCGCCGATGATCTGGTGGAAGGCGTAGTCGATGGCGCAGTTGCCGGCGGCCTTCTCGTGCCAGGCGGCGAGGCCGTCGAAGACGCGCTGGCCGTAGCTCTGCACGGCGAAGTCGATGATCGTGGTCGTGCCGCCCCAGGCGGCCGCGCGGGTACCGGTCTCGAAGGTGTCCGACGCGGCGGTCCCGCCGAACGGCAACTGCATGTGGGTGTGCGCGTCGATTCCGCCCGGGATCACGTACTTGCCCGTGGCGTCGACCACCCGGTCGACCCCCGAGGACGGGTTGGCGCCGAGCAGTCGGGATCCGGGCGCGAGCACCGCGGCGATGGTCTCGCCGTCGATGAGCACGTCGGCCTTGGATCGGCCGGACGACGTCACAACGGTGCCGCCGGTGATGAGGGTTGTCGTCATGGTGCGCTCCGTTTCGGCCGGGCTCAGGGTTCGACGATCGGGTCGTAGGAGTCGGGTCGGCGGTCGCGGTAGAACTGCCACGAGTTGCGCACCTCGCGGATCGCGCCGAGGTCGAGGTCGCGGATGACGATCTCCGTGGCATCCGTCGACGCCACCTCGCCGACATAGTTGCCTCGCGGGTCGACGAAGTAGGAGCTGCCGTAGAAGGTGACCGCGTCGTCGCCGAACTCGCTGGACTCGTTGCCGATGCGGTTGTTCGCGCCTATGTAGTACTGGTTCGCGACCGCGGCGGCGGGCTGTTCGAGCTCCCAGAGCCGGTTGGAGAGGCCGGGCTTGGTGGCCGAGGGGTTGAAGACGATCTCGGCCCCGTTCAGGCCGAGCACCCGCCAGCCCTCGGGGAAATGCCGGTCATAACAGATGTAAACACCGATCCGGCCGACCATGGTGTCGAAGACGGGATAGTCACCGTTGCCCGGGCGGAAGTAGAACTTCTCCCAGAACTGCGGGAGGTGAGGGATGTGGTGCTTGCGGTACTTGCCGAGGTAGCTGCCGTCGGCGTCGATCACGGCGGCCGTGTTGTAGAGCACGCCGGGCTGCTCCTCCTCGTAGACGGGGAGCACGATCACCATCTTGTACTCCGCGGCAAGCTTCTGGAAACGCTCGACCAGCGGGCCGGGCACGCTCTGGGCGTACTCGTAGTACTTCGGGTCCTGCACGATGCCGAAGTAGGGACCGTGGAAGAGCTCCTGGAAACAGATCACCTGCACTCCGGCCTCGGCGGCGGTGCGCACGAAGCCCTCGTGCTTGACGATCATCGATTCCTGGTCGCCGGTCCAGTCCGTCTGGGTGATGGCGGCTCGCACGACTGTGCGCTTGTCGGTGCTGCTGGTGTCCCCGGTCATGTCATTGCCTCCACATCGAGCTCGGCGCTGAGCTGGCCCAGGGCCGGGAGACGCAGCGCCGAATCAGTTGAGTCGAATCGGACTGCGTTGTCCGTATTTGTTATTCTTCGACGTAAACATTTCAGTTCTGTTTCTGTGTGTGACGCACGCGTTAATCATCCTGTCGCCCAAACCAGCAGGAGGCAAGGGTTCATGCAAACAGTTATCGACGAGATCGAACACCGCACACCGGCCGGGATCGCGGCCGCACTCGGCCGCCTGATCAGCTCCGGGAGGCTCGCGCCCGGCGACCGGCTGCCCACGGTGCGGGCGCTCGCGACGGCCCTCGCGGTGAGCCCGGCGACCGTCAGCCACGCCTGGCAGGCCCTGACCGCGGTGGGACTCATCGTCTCCCGGGGACGCAGCGGCACCTTCGTGCTCGAGGCCGCACCACGCTGGCTGCCTGCCCGAACCCAGTCGATGGCCGGCTATCACCGCGAGGCCAGGATCGACCTGTCCCGCGGCACGCCGGACTCGGACCTCCTGCCCGACCTCGGTCCGGCGCTCTCCCGGGTCTCCCAGCGCGCCGCCACCGTGGTCTACCAGGAGCTGCCGGTGATCCCGGAGCTCCTCGCCGTGTTACGGGAGTCGTGGCCGTTCCCGGCCGAATCGATCACGGTCGTCGACGGCGCCCTCGACGCCATCTCCCGCAGTCTCGACGCGGTCGCCCGGTTCGGCGACCGCGTCATCGTGGAGGACCCGGGCTTCCCGCCGTTCTTCGACCTGCTCGACCAGCTGGGCATCGAGCGCCTGCCGGTCCCGGTCGACGAACACGGCATCCTGCCCGCCGCCTTCGCGGAGGCCCTCACGCAGTCGCCAGTGGCGGTCATCCTGCAGCCGCGGGCGCACAACCCGACGGGGGCGTCGATGTCCGCCACCCGGGCCGAGGAGCTGGCCGCGCTGCTCGGCGCGCATCGGCGCAACGCGCAGACCGTGGTGATCGAGGACGACCACTCGGGCGAGATCAGCGTCGCCCCCGACGTCAGCCTGGGCCGCTGGTTGCCCGGCCGCGTGCTGCACGTGCGCAGCTATTCCAAGTCGCACGGCCCCGACCTGCGTATCGCCGCGCTCGGCGGCCCGGCGGAGCTCGTCGACCGGATCGTGGCCAGGCGGATGCTCGGCCCGGGGTGGACCAGCCGGATGCTGCAATCGATCCTGCACGACCTGCTCACCCGGGGCGAGAGCATCGCGCAGATCAGCGAGGCCAGGCGGATCTACTTCGCGAGGCAGAAGTCCCTCGCCGAGGCGCTGGCCGCGCTCGGGCTGCCGGTGGCGCAGTCCGACGGCATCAACACCTGGCTGCCGGTGATGGACGAACGGGATGCCATCGTGCAGTTGGCGGCGTCGGGCATCCGGGTGGCCGGCGGGTCGCCGTTCCTGGCCGAGGCCGGCCCTGACGCGTTCATCCGGGTGACCGCCGGGTCGCTTCAGGGCGACGTGGCGGAGGTCGCGGAGGTGGCCCAGGCCCTGGCCGCCGTGCTCCGCCGCCCGGGGTCGGAGCCGGCCCGCCGATCCGTTCCCGGCCCGCGCTGGGCGTAGGCTCCCACGTTCCCGGGGTTGCCACGGGGCGTAGGCTCGCCGTTCCCGGGGTCGCCACGGGGCGTAGGCTCGCCGTTCCCGGGGTTGCCACGGGGCGTAGGCTCGCCGTTCCCGGGGTCGCCACGGGGCGTAGGCTGATCACAGACCGCCGATTGGCTCTGATCGGTCGCGCCAACCCTGACTTGGGCGGCAGGTCCCCCCTTCTTCTTCTCCCCATCCCCACCCGCGCGCCGCCCACAGGGCCGCGAAAGTGCACTTTTCGCCCCTTCCGCACCGCCGAAAGGGCTAAAACTGCACTTTCGCGAGAAGCACGCGGCGGGGTTTCTATCGTGAGGTTTTCTGTGCAGCGTCGAATTGTGTTTTTGGTTGGGGCCGCGGCGAGCGTGGGGATGCTGCTGGGCGGGTGCGCCTCCGGCGGCACCGGCAGCGGCAGCACGGGCGCGGCTGGTGGGACGACGGGCACCGCGGTGGCGGGCGGGTATCCCCTCACGCTCGACAACTGCGGGACCAGCGTGACCGTGACCGCGGCCCCCGAACGCATCGTCACGATCAAGTCCTCGACCACCGAGCTGCTGCTCGCTCTCGGCCTCGGCGACCGCATCGTCGGCTCGGCGTTCCTCGACGGGCCGCTGCCGGCATCCCTGGCCACCGCAGGCAAGGGCCTCAACGTGGTCAGCGACTTCGTGCCCGGCCAGGAGTCCGTGCTGGCCCTCACCCCCGACTTCATCTACGGCGGCTGGGAGTCCAACTTC
>CAJDUC010000006.1_pt1 | contig 65133 bp, 65 predicted proteins | sample 7390041 | NCBI WGS metagenome assembly CAJDUC01 (sample SAMEA7055666, study PRJEB34461) | soil metagenome | biome: terrestrial ecosystem; feature: Peninsula; material: soil | place: Antarctica | collected 2016 | reverse complement strand
TGGGTGAACCGGGCTTCGGCGCGAACTGATCCACCCGGAGCCGGGGCACTCCCGTGACTCCCCGCGGCCAGCGTGCGCACCCGATGGGCCCTGTTGGATGCAGGGGCGCGCCTGGGCGCTCCTGAGGGCCTAGGACCCACGACTGGGCCACTACGCGCGGTGCTGAGCGCGCACGGCCACGGTGGCCCGTGTCGCCGTCCAGAGTCCGCCTGGTGCTTCCCGTTAGAGCCGGGCCGCAGCCACTCCCCCGGACTCGAGGTTGCGCCCGGGCGGGGCGCATTCCACTCGTCGGCATTCGGCGCACATCCACACAACGCATTGGGGCAACTGCGTCCGACCCGTGCGAAGGGGCCGGCAGATCGGCTGTGGTCTTGATCGTGGTCAGAGCCGATCGGTGGCCGGACTGAAGACGTGGCGCGGGGCACGGGCTGGGATGGGGGTTCTATGGTTGTGTGCGTGCGGAAGGACCATCCAGCTCAGCGTGGTCTACTCCTCCGTGGTCTACTTCTCCGTGGTCTACTTCTCCGTGGTCCGCTCTCCCGTAGCTCACTCCACCGGGGTCCCTTTGCTGTGGTTCCCTTTGCTGTGGTTCCATATGCCGTGGTCCACTCGCTGCGGTCCACTCGCTGCGGTCCACTCCCCGTGGTCTCCGTAGTCCGAGCGAGGCAGAGGGAGTAGCAGGATCAGAGACAGCCACAGGAGGTGGGCACCGGTGGGAGCTAGAGCGAAAAAGCGTAAGAGTGGCAGGGGCACAGGCAGGTGCATGTGTGTACGCAGGTGCAGGGTCAGGCGCCGTGGCGGCCTGACCGTGCAGGCTCAGCCACGGCCACGGTGAGAATCTTCGTTGATGCATAGTTTCACGTGAAACATGGTCTTCGGTGCGATGTCTTCCGGCCTCGCCGGTGGTCGAGCCCATCGAGACCCTGCCATACTCCCGCGCGGTGGTCGAGCCCGTCGAGACCATGCTTGTCGCCACTCATCGGCGGTGGTGGCTGAACCTGTCGAAACTGCGCCTACCGCGCACGACCGGGGATTGGCGTCCCGAAATTCTGCCTCGCTGTTCGAGATCGGTTCCGCTCCCCCGCGCGCACGTTCGTGAGTCGGGTTGCTGTCCCACTGTTCCATTCCAGTGGTCGAGTCCGTCGAGACCGGGTCCGCTCCCCCGCGGTCGTGGGCCCGCTGGGTTGTACCCCCGGTCCACCCCGGTGGTGGAGCTTGTCGAGACCGGGTCCGCTCCGGCCCGCTTGTGAGTGCGGCGGGTTGTTGACCCCGGTTCCACCCCGGTGGTCGAGCTTGTCGAGACCGGGTCCGCACCCGCTCCTCGGCCCACAGCCCAGGAGGGTCTTCATGCCGGCACCAGGTGCTCGCTCCCATCGTGCGCCAGCCTCAATTCAGCCGCTGCCCCCAATGGTCGTAGAGCGCTATTCATCTCCGATTCGGCCGTCAACCAGCCCAGTGTTCCATGACCTACGTTTCACGTGAAACATTCATTGCCCCGCGGCACCGGGAAAGTACTCTCGCGTCGGTGAGAATCTGCCCCGCGCGGCCGCATCGAGGGGCAGCTCGGGCCGGTCTGCTCTGGCGTGTGGGGCTTGGCGCGGGACTCGTACGGCCACTCAACTGAGCGTGCGCTGGCCACGGACGGGCCTCGATCTGGGCGGCCCGGGTCATTTCGTGCGCCCGCCGCAAGTCGGGATGACTGGAGTGGACGCGGGTCCGAGGTGCCTCCCGCGCCGGCGCCGACCGCGTTCGAGCCGCGAGAGTCGTCGATTCTGGACGTGGTCTCGACAGGCTCGACCACCCGCTTCGCATGTCAGTCTCGACGGGCCGAATCCCTGTCGCTGGTGCTGGAAGCTGTGGTTTCAAGAGCTTCATCCAGCGCGATTCTGTGACGGATTCGGGTCGCGAAAGGAACAACGACTGGTTGGTTCTGGGTACCAGGACCACAGCGGATCCACGCCGACTGCGGTCTCAGGGGTGGGATTCGGTCCAGATTCGGGGCCTCTGCAGGCGTGACTTTCCCGGTTCTGTAGTCGCATTTTGGGCGGAGTCATGGCCTCGTCGAGGTGGATTGCCGCGGCTGAGAAATGGATACCTGGTGCAAGGGCGGGCTGGACGGCCTTTCCTGCGCGGTTCGGGGGGGGGGATTTGGTGCGAAGGGCGGTCTGGCCGGGTGCGTTCAAGGCGGTTCAGGAGTGGGAATTCACGCGGAAACCGGGCCTAATTGGGATCGAATAGCGAGATTCAGGGTGGGAATCACGCGTGAAGGTGGGCGTGAGATGCCTGGACTGTGGTCGGGACCGGGCGTTCGCCCCGGAACGGGGACGCGATCGCGGTGGCTTGTGTCTCTATCTCGCGCCCCAATCCTGTGTTTCACGTGAAACATTCGTGATTGGGGATCGCTCGGTGCGGTTCCACGGACAAAGTGTCGGCACAGCCTTCGTGTCTCCGCGCTTCGTTCAGAGGGGGCCGACTTCGCAGCGCCGGTGGTGAACACTTGTTTCGGAGAGCGACTACTGCACTGCCCGGCGGGCGCGGTGCCCTCCGATTGCTAGCCTGACTGGTCCAGATCTGGTCGCTCCGCCACCGAGGTCTGAGTAGCGCTCCCCCGCCGAGAACTGAGCAGCAGAGAAATGAGCTCGCGTTTGCGGGTCTGAGATATCGGTTTCTGTTCCTCGACGTCGCGCGTCGGTGGGATGGATCGGTGTTGCTCCATCATGTTGTAGGAATCTTCAGCAACACTCCAGGGGTCGTCCCGTCGCCTATCGGAGGATGAACAGGACCGTGTAGCACTCAATGTCGAAACTGCGTCGTCTGAGTGGCCAAGTGCATCACGGGCACGCTCTTCGGAGAATTTCTCGCGTATGGGCTCGAAATGGTCCAATCTGGGTCGGAAAACGACTATTTCGAGTCGGTCGATTGACGCTTAGGATCGATCCTGACGAACTGAAATGAGCCGTTATTCGAGTCGATTGAGAGCGCTTTGCCGGTCTCTTGCGAATCTCGCCGATTTGGTCGGGGCACTCCCCCGGCCGCAAACACGAGCCCATGGCGTCGAGCCAGGTATCCACGGCCGCGTCCGATCCTGAATTCGACGAAGTTGGGCGCGAGATTCAGGCCAGGCGTTCATTCGGCCGAGCCAGCTCTCAGGAGCAGGGCACACGAGAATGTTTCACGTGAAACGTCTGCGGCGGTGGTCGCAGACTACTTGTCGGCGAGGGCCGCGGAAGCGAGTGCTTCATAGACGGCGCCGAGGGATTGCCCTGATGCCTCGATCGTCTGCGGGACGAGACTTGTCTCCGTGAGTCCGGGGAGCACGTTCGCCTCGAGGAACCAGGGTGTTCCGTCTGCATCGACGATGAGGTCGATCCGGGAGATGTGACGGAGCCCGAGAAGCGTGTGCACAGCCACGGCGGTCTCGGCAACCCGGGCGGCCACCCCCGGAGAGATCCGCGCCGGAGTGTAGAAGAGCGTGTCGCCGGCGTTATAGCGAGCTTCGAAGCTGTAGACCCCGACCAATGGGACGATCTCCACCGCCGGCAGCGCGGACGGACCGGTGCCCGTGTCGATGACCGTCACGGCCAGCTCGGTTCCGGTCACCTTCTCTTCGACGAGCGCGACGTTCGCGTACGTGTAGGCGTCGACCATGGCCCGCGGCAACTCGGCCGACGTCTCGACGATGGTGACTCCCTGGGCCGAGCCGCCCTCCGCGGGCTTGACGACAAGCGGAGTCGGGAGCGCGGTGAGCAGGTGCTCGAGCACGCTGGCGGCACCCAGATCCCGGAAGGTCTCCTTCGAGAGAGCGATCCAATCGGGAGTCGAATAGCCGGCCCGACGCACAAGTTCCTTGGCCGTCGGCTTCGACCAGGCCAGTCCGGCGGCTCCGCCACGCGAGCCGACGTGTGGGATCCCGGTGGTCTCGAGCAGGGCAAGGAGCGCACCATCCTCACCCGTCGCACCGTGCACGACTGGCCAGATGACATCGGGATGCCGGTTGGTCAGGTCGGCGAGCAACCCGGCCTGGGGGTCGAGAACGGTGACGGTGTGTCCCCGCGTCGTGAGCGCGTCCGCGACCCGGCGCCCGGAGCGCAGGGACACGTCGCGTTCGTGCGAGATGCCACCGGCGAGAACGACGATGTCGAGGGCTGCGAATTCGCTCATGATCAGGATTTTTCCTTGTTCTGGCCGGTGAATTGTGGTCTAGGAGATGTCGGGGGGTGGAGAACTGAAGCGGGCCTTCTCGCCGTGTGGATTCAAGGAACCCGTGCCCGCGAACGTCTCAAGAAGGTCGAGCTCATCCCGGATAACGGTGGCCAACCGACGTATGCCAATTCGGATATGTTCGGGCGTCGGATAGCAAAAGGATAGGCGCATATTCTGGCGACCGTCTCCGTCGGCGAAGAAGGCGGTTCCCGGAGTGTAGGCGACGAGCTCTTTGACCGCCCTGGGCAGCATGGCCTTGGAGTCAAGACGATCGGGCAACGTAGCCCAGACGTAGAAGCCACCGTTCGGGTTCGTCCAGCTCAGCTCGGGAAGATACTCCTCCAGGGCGCCGAGCAGGGCGTTCTTGCGCTCGTGGTAGACGCCCCGGAAGGTATTGATCTGACCCTTCCAGTCGGCCGTGGATAGATACTCGGAGATGACCAATTGGCTGAATGAGCTCGGCGAGAGCACGGCGGCCTCATTGGCCAGCACGAGCTTCTCCCGGATGGCGTGCGGGGCGAGGGCCCAGCCCACCCGGAAGCCGGGCGCGAGCGTCTTGGAGAACGTGCCGAGATATACGACTCCGTCCTGGTCAAGCGAGCGCATCGCATCCGGTGCCGGCTGGTCGAAGTAGAGCAGCCCGTAGGGGTTGTCCTCGAGCACCAGGATGTTGTTGCTGCGGCAGATTTCGAGGATCTCGATCCGGCGGGCCCAGCTCAGGGTCACGCCGGCCGGGTTGTGGAAATTGGGGATCGTGTAGAGGAACTTGATGGTCTTGCCCGCGGCTTTGACGGCGGCAATGTGCTCGCGCAGGGACTCGGGAATGAGTCCGTGCTCGTCCATCGGCACGTGGTCGACCTCCGCCTGGTACGACTTGAAGATGACCATGGCGGTGACGTAGCTCGGGCCCTCGGAGAGCACGACGTCGCCGGGGTCGAGAAAGAGCTTGCTGACCAGCTCGAGGGCGTGCTGGGAGCCGGTCGTGACGACCACGTCATCGGCGTGGGCACGGATGCCTTCCAGTGCCATGACCTCGAGAATCTGCTCCCTGAGCACGGGAACTCCCTGACCAGAGCCATATTGCAACGCCGTGGGCCCTTGCTCGCGCATGACCCGCTCCATGGCGTTGACCACCAGGTCCGGCGGCAGCGCGGCCACGAAGGGCATGCCCCCGGCGAGGGAGACAACCTCGGGGCGCGACGCGACGGCGAAGAGGGCCCTCACCTCGGAGGCGCGAAGCCCGGCGGCTCGCTCGGCGTAGTGGTGGTACCACGGGTCGAGATTGTTGCCGGCCTGGGGGGAACCCTGTGCGCTCACGTCACTTCCGTTCTGGTGTGGCTTCAATCGTAGGCGGTGTCGTGCGGGGCCCGCTCCTCACGCGGCCTTGCCCCGAGCGTACAAGGCACGAGCTGGCCACGCTGGGCGCCTGAGGCCCCCGGGGACGGAAAAGACCCACCCGGCCAGTGCCGGGTGGGTCTTCCCGCCTGAGCGGCCGTGGCCCGCCTGGTGCCTAGGCCAGGTATGCGGCCAGGTCGGCCACGAGGGCGACCTTGGGCTTGGCGCCGATGACGGTCTTGACGACCTCGCCCTTCTGGAATACCTTCATCGCGGGGATCGACGTGATCTGGTACTTCGCGGCGAGGGCAGGGAAGTCATCGACGTTGAGCTTGACGATGTCGATCTTGTCGGCATTCTCGCTCGCGATCTGGTCAAGGATGGGGCTGACGGCGCGACACGGGCCACACCATTCGGCCCAGAAGTCGACGAGGACGGTCTTCTGGTTGTTGATGACTTCCGTTTCGAAAGTCGCGTCGGTAACGGCGCGTGCAGACATGTAGTTGCTCCTTAGTTGTTGACGGTTACGAGTTCGGTCTCGCCGGCGTCTGCCAGCAGGTCCGCGGGTAGGGAAGCCAGGTAGTGCTCCGCATCGAGTGCGGCGACGGTTCCGGATGCGGCGGCGGTCACGGCCTGACGGTAGGTCGGGTCGATGACGTCGCCGGCGGCAAAGACACCGGTCTGGCTGGTCTTGGATGAGCGACCGGCGACGGCGATCGTGCCCTCAGCGGTCAGGTCGAGCTGGTCATGGACGAGGTGGGTGCGCGGGTCGTTGCCGATCGCGATGAAGACTCCGCCGAGCGGCAGGCTGGTCTCCTCTTCGGTGACGGTGTTGCGCAGGCGCAGGCCGTCGACGGCCTCGGCGCCCGTGATCCCGACGACCGCGGAATTCCAGATGAACTCGATCTTCGGGTTCGCGAACGCGCGCTCCTGCATGATCTTCGAGGCCCGCAGGGTGTCCTTGCGGTGCACGACGTAGACCTTGCTGGCGAACCGGGTGAGGAACGTGGCTTCCTCCATTGCGGAGTCTCCACCGCCGATCACGGCGATCGTCTTCTCCTTGAAGAAGAAGCCGTCGCAGGTGGCGCACCACGAGACGCCACGACCGGAGAGGCGTTCCTCATCGGGCAGGCCGAGCTTGCGGTACGCGGAGCCCGTGGCGAAGATGACGGCCAGTGCCTCGTGGGACTCTCCGGAGCCGAGGGTGACGGTCTTGGTGGCGCCGGTGAGTTCCAGTGCGGTGACGTCGTCGTAGACGACCTCGGTGCCGAAGCGTTCGGCCTGTTCCTGCATCTTGGTCATCAACTCGGGGCCCTGGATCCCGTCAGGGAAGCCGGGGAAGTTCTCCACCTCGGTGGTGTTCATCAGCTCACCGCCGGCTTCGACGGAACTGGCGATCAGCAACGGCTTCAGATTGGCGCGGGCGGCATAGATGGCCGCCGTGAAACCGGCCGGTCCTGAGCCGATGATGATGATCTGACGCACGCGGGAACTCCTTTGAATGAGGGGGCAGGGCAGTAGATATTCGCCTCGCTGCCGGGTACAACACATCCTAATCGGATGCTATTCCGCCGCCCTCTCCGACCGTTTGGCTGACAGCCCGCTCACATCGAGCGCGACGGAGCAGGTGCCCACTGGGCCTAGCGGCGAAGCCGGGCGACGAGAGGGGCGAGGAAGCCGCGGAGTTCGCTGCTGCGCATCAGCACGAGCAGGCCGAAGTAGAGGGCCGACATGACGGTCCCGATCATCAGCATCGCCGCGATGGCCTGAGCCTTGCCGGAGACCGCGAACCCGTTCGCCTGGGTGCCGCCGAGAACGTAAAGCAGCGCGAGGCCGAGCAGGATGGGTGGCACGGCGGCCGTGAGGTACTTCACCAGGCTGCGAATAATGCGCCTGCCGTCGATGGCCCCGAGCCGACCGCGGAGGAGCCAGGCCGCGAATCCGGCCTGGGCGATTCCGGCGAGGGTGACCGTGAGGGCGATTCCGGCGGCGATCCACTCGCTCGGCAGCAGGGCGCAGCCGAGCACTCCGATGATGACGAGAACGACCTGGAAGAGCGTGAAGAAGAACGGCGTGCGGGTGTCGCCAAGTGCGTAGAACGTGCGCTGGATGACGAAGAGGATGCAGAAGGCGACGAGGCCGAGGATGTAGGCGACGATCACGTTTCCGGTGCCCTGCACCTGGTCGAACCGGGAGACGAAGACGGCGGCGAACGGATAGGCGCAGACGGCGATCACGGCGGAGGCCAGCACGATGATCAGCGTCGTCCCGCGGATGGCGGAGGACGCATCCGTGCGCACCAGGTCGAGCTTGCCGACAGCGGCATGCTCGCTCATCCTGGTGAAGTATGCGGTGGCGACCGAGACCGTGATCACCGAGTGGGGCAGCATGAAGATCAGCCAGGCGGTGTTCAGCACCGCGACTGACGCATCGGTGTCGCTGGCGAGGGTCACGACCCTGGTCTCGACGATGCCCGCGAGCGTGGTGAGCAGGAGCATGCCGAAGGTCCAGCTCGCCATCTTGCCGGCCGCCCCGAGGCCGACGCCGCGGAAGTGGAAGTCGGGGCGGTAGCGGAGGCCGATGCGGTGCCAGAAATAGAACAGAACGACGGCCTGCAGAGCCACTCCGAGGGTGGCGCTACCGGCCAGCACGGCAATCATCGCGGGCGTGAACTCGCCCGCGGCGCGGACGCCGTCGGGATCCGCGCCGTAGAGGGCCGCGAAGATGAGCAGGCCGGCGATCGCCACGACGTTGTTCAGCACCGGCACCCAGGTGAACGGGCCGAACGACTTGCGGGCGTTGAGCACCTCCCCGAGCACCGTGTACAGGCCGTAGAAGAAGATCTGCGGGAGGCACCAGAAGGCGAACGCGGTGGCCAGGGCCAGCTGCTCCGGCTTGAAGTGAGGGCCGTAGAGCACCGTGAGCACCGGGGCAAGTGCCGTGGCGACGAGGGTTGTGACGCCCAGGATGACGAGGGCGAGCGTGACGAGTTTGTTGATGTAAGCCGTGCCGCCGTCGGCGTGCAGGCTGGCCCGTACGATCTGGGGCACCAGCACCGCCGTGAGCACACCGCCGGCGACGATCACGTAGACGGTGTTCGGCAGCTGGTTGGCGACGGCGAACGCGTTGGTGCTCTGGCCGACCTGGCCGATCACACCGACGAGCACGATCAGCTTGATGAAGCCGAGGATGCGGGACACGATCGTGCCGGAGGCCAGAAAGGCGCTCGCACGCCCGATGCTGCCGGTCTTAGGCATGCGGCTCCGTTTCAGGTGCGTGCGGGTCAGGTGCGTTCGGCTCGGTCTCGCTCCGGTCGGTCTCGCTCGTGTCTGACTCGTGCGGGTCAGCCCCGTGCGGGTCGACCTCTTCGGCGGGAGTCTCGGAGACCTCTGAGTCTGGTTCGTCACGCTCCCGGCGGCGACGCACCACGTTGCGCCAGACCCCGAAGCCGAAGAACAGCACGACGAAGGCAGCGAAAATCAGTGCACCCACGCCCTCCCAATCCGCGCGAACGTTGATCGGGATGAGTGCAGGCTGGTCGATCATGGTGCCGGCCGGGGTAAACAGGGTCACTCGCAGCGTGACAGCACCGTTTCCGACCGCGGAGGTGACGGGGACCAGCACGGTGCGTGCGGACTGCGCCTCGATCGTGGACTCCACGTCACCGCCGACGAGGAGGCGACCATTGGACGGCACAACCTGCACCCGCACGGTGACGGCCTGACGGAGGGCGTTGTCTAGGGTGACGGGGATGTCGACCTTGCTGCCGACGACATTGATCGGGCCCTTGGTGGAGACGGAGACGGAACTGAGCAGTGCGGACGAATCGACCAGGTTGGTGCCGACCGTGTCTCGCCAGCTGCTGGGCTGGGAGGCCCACGAGTTCGCGAGGAGGGAGAGGAGGGTGAGTCGGTGGGTGGCCGTGACGCGGAGGGGATCGGACAGGGCGGAGGAGAAAGCGACCACCTCGTTCTCCCGCAGCAGCAACCGTCGAGCGAGGTCAATGCGCTCGTCCGATTCCGTCCTGGCCTTGAACGTGACGTCGGTCGTGGTGGCGGCGCGGGCCGCCGTGAGGGTGGTTGGCGCGTGCCAGGACAGGGCTGCCAGGGCGTCCAGCGTCTCGCTCAGCCGCGCCGCTGTCGGCGGCCAGCCGCGAGCGAAGGTCGCGAGCAGGGTGCGGGTCGTGCCCGGTTTCTCGGCCGACACAACGGCGAGCTGGGAGCCGACCTCGTCCATGGCCTCACGCCAGGCTTCGTCCGTTGTCGACATGGCGGCCGCGCGCAGGGCCGCACTGAGGGCGTCGTCGGCGACGAGGCCGGTGCCTGCGCCGTCTCCCAGGGCGACGGCGGTGTTCGGTGTGAGGTCACGGTCGGCCTGGGTCGTGTTGCTGCCGGCCAGGATCGTGGTGGTGAGACCGGATGCGCCGAAGACGGGGAGATCCGACGCGGCCACTGAGCCCTCGTTCGGCCAGGCGATATCGGTGGCGGTGTAGTTCCAGGCGAGCAGTTGCTCCGTGGTCGGCGGGGTGCCGTCGACCGGCCCGGTCGGCTGGGTCGCGGAGGGCGTCGGGGTGCCGGTTGGAGCCGGGGTGCCGGACGCGGTTGGAGCTGTGACGGGTGGTGTGGTGGTGGTCGGGGTGGGTAACGGCGTTGGCGCGGTCGCGGGGGTTGACGTGAACAGTGCGGGGTCGATCGACTGGTCGAACGATGTCGGGGCGAGGAGGGCCGCGGCGCCCGCTTGGGTCTGCACGGAGAGGTCGGCATCCGCATAGCTGAGCGGGAATATTTCGTTGGTGGCCGCGGCCAGCCGGTTGAGCCAGGCAATCGCGCTCGGCGGAGCGGAACTCCCCAGGATCCGGATGGACACGATGATCTGCGGGTCTATCGCGATGGCGACCGGCCGGTTGATCACGCCGTCGAGCTGGCGAGTGAGCACCCCGGTCGGCCCGGTGAAGGTTTCGAGGGCCTTCTGGGTGATCAGTCCGGTCGTCTGCTCCGGAGCCGTGATGGGCATGACCACGGCGACGTTCACCGGGGTGAGCTCCTCGTTCGAGTACCAGACGAACGTTCCGCGGCCCTGTGCCCTGATGTCGCCATCGTTGCTGAGGGTCACGGCGATTCCCCGGGCACCCCAGGCGTTCCCGGTAGTGAGGCCGACGGAGTCGGCCGGCACGGTGAGCGTGACAATCTCGGTGCTGTCGGGGCGCACCGGAGTTTTCATCGCCTGGCTCAGCATCAGGTCGCCTGGCTTGCCGGCCTTTGCGGGGCGGAGCCAGTTGTCCAGGGCGGTGCGGCTGGTCAGGGCGCGCTCGGCGAGGTAGACGTCCAATGTTCCGGCGGCGACGGGCTCGGCGGTTCCATTGGTGATCGTGACTGTGACAGCGAGGTCCTCGCCCGCGTGCAACGGTTTCAGCGAGACCGGAGCGACGGCGATGGTGACCGCATTCGCGGAGACGGCACTGGTCGCGGCCGGCACTGCCACGGACGACACGCCGGGCGCAGCAGCGGCGGAGAGGGGCGCGGCCACGGCCAGGCCAGCGGCGAGGACCATCCCGAGCAGCTTCCTGAGCGGCCGTCGGCGATCGTGCCGCCGTTCGCGGAGCGCGGGCCGACGCGCAGTAATTGAGTCGGCCACCATGTAGGGGATTCTACGGCGTGCGGGCTGGGATATCCGGCCCGAGGCGGGCGGCGACGCGCCCAGCAACTAACATGGGGGGCATGCAGAGCGTCGCAACAGCCCTCACGCGGCTGGGCGACCTGGCTGCCACTCCCCCGGTGTCGACACTGGCGAACGCCTTCGCGGCTGCCGGGCACGAACTGGCCCTGGTTGGCGGACCGGTGCGGGACGCGTTCCTGGACCGCCCGATAAACGACCTTGATTTCACGACGGATGCCACCCCGGAACAGATCCTCGGCATCGTGAAGCCGATTTCCGACGCCCACTGGGACATCGGTCGGGCGTTCGGCACCATCGGGGCCATGGTGGCCGGGGAAACCGTCGAGATCACCACCTATCGGGCCGACAGCTACGACGGCCAGACCCGCAAACCGGAGGTTGTCTTCGGGCTGAGTCTGGAAGACGACCTGCTTCGTCGTGACTTCACGGTGAACGCCCTCGCTCTCCGGCTGCCGGGCCTCACTCTCGTCGATCCCGCCAACGGGATCGACGACCTGCTCGCCGGGGTGCTGCGCACTCCGATCGCGGCCGAGCTGTCATTTGGCGACGACCCGCTGCGGATGATGCGTGCCGCCCGGTTCACGGCCCAGCTGGGATTCCGCCTCGACCTGGACACCGCCGCGGCGATGGAATCGATGAACGAGAGCATCCGCAACATCTCGGCCGAACGGATCCGCGATGAACTGTCCAAGCTGCTGCTCGCCGACAGCCCGCACGTCGGTCTGGAGCTGCTCGTGGACTCCGGCCTGTTCGATCTCGTCCTGCCGGAGTTCCCGGCCCTGCGGCTGGAGGTCGACGAACATCACCATCACAAGGACGTGTACCAGCACACCCTCACGGTGATCGACCAGGCGATCGGCTACGAGAAGGCGCGGGGCAGTTTCGACGGTGCGGACCTCATCGTGCGGCTGGCGGCGCTCCTGCACGACATCGGCAAGCCGGCGACCCGCAAGCTCGAGCCCGGCGGAGTGGTCAGTTTCTACCACCACGACCTGGTCGGCGCGAAGCTGGCCAAGAAGCGCCTGCGGGCCCTGCGCTTCGACAATGACACCATCGCTGCGGTGTCCAAGCTGATCGAATTGCACCTCCGGTTCTTCGGCTATACCGAGGGCGCTTGGACTGACGCGGCAGTACGCCGCTATGTGCGGGACGCCGGCGACCAGCTTGAACGCCTCCATATCCTCACCCGGGCGGATGTCACGACCCGCAACCGGCGCAAGGCAGACCGGCTCGGTTTTGCCTACGACGACCTCGAGCAGCGGATTCACGAACTCGCCGAGCAGGAGGAGATGGCCGCAGTGCGTCCCGACCTCGACGGCGAACAGATCATGGCGATCCTCGCGGTGCGCCCTGGTCGAGAGGTCGGCGAGGCGTACCGCTACCTGCTCGAGCAGCGTCTCGATGACGGCCCGTTGGGTGAGGATGAAGCCACCCGGCGTTTGCAGGCCTGGTGGGCGGCGCGCGGCGAGTAGCCGTTCCTCCACAGGGGTAGTGCCCGGCGTTTCCGCACCACGGGGGCGCGGACTCGACTGCGAGCGTGATCGGGACGTCAGGATCGCCGTGTGGACGCGGCGTGGAGGGCGTCGGGCCGGGTCGGTGGCAAATGGCCGCGGTATCCGGTAGTCTTGGCAGGTTGTCTGCGCGCCGGAATCCCGGCCTCCGCGTTCGACACATGCACAACCCTCCTGTTGCAGAGATTCTGCAGCCGTTTAGTCCGAAGGAGGTGGGTTAGTCATGCATCAGTACGAGTTGATGGTTATCCTCGATCCCGAGATCGATGAGCGCACCGTAGCTCCCAGCCTTGACAAGTTCCTCAACGTTGTTCGCAACGATGGTGGAACCATTGACAAGGTTGACGTTTGGGGTCGCCGCCGTCTCGCATACGAGATCAACAAGAAGACCGAGGGCATCTATGCCGTCGTCGACTTCACCGCGAACGCTTCTGCGACGGCCGAGCTCGACCGCCAGTTGAAGCTGTCCGAGGCAGTCATGCGCACCAAGGTTCTCCGCGCAGAAGAAGGCATCGCCCAGGTTGCCGTCGCGAGCAAGCTTGCCGCCGAGAAGGCCGCCCGCAAGGCAGCCAACCCGAAGGTCATCGCAGCCAAGGCTGAAGCCGCCGCTGCCGCTCCCGCCGCTAAGGTCGCCGCATCCGTGAAGCCCGCATCGGCAGTCGCCGCAGCGGCCGTCAAGGCTGTTCCGGCCAAGGTCGAGGCTCCTGTTGCGACGGAAGCTGACGCTCCCGCCGCTGCCGTGCCCGCCGACAAGGCAAGCGACAAGTAACCCGTGGCCGGCGAGACCGTAATCACCGTAGTGGGCAACCTCACCAGCGACCCGGAACTGCGTTACACGCAGAACGGACTGGCGGTTGCCAACTTCACCATTGCATCCACTCCGCGCAATTTCGATCGCGCAACCAGTGAGTGGAAAGATGGTGAGTCGCTGTTCCTGCGTGCGAGCGTCTGGCGTGAATTCGCCGAGCACGTTGCGGGTTCACTGACCAAGGGTTCCCGTGTCATCGCTACCGGGCGTCTCAAGCAGCGTTCGTATGAGACGAAGGAAGGCGAGAAGCGCACGAGCATGGAGCTCGAGATCGACGAAATTGGTCCTTCTTTGCGCTACGCCACCGCTTCGCTCACCCGCGCGCAGTCCTCGTCCGGTCCTCGTGGCGGCGGCGCACCTGCCGTCTCCGGGAACGACGAGCCCTGGGCAGCCAGCACCCCCGCCGCGAACACTGGCGGAGATGTCTGGAACACCCCGGGCAACTTCAGCGACGAGACACCCTTCTAAGCCAGTCCCCTCGGGGCCTTTGGCTGAAAAACACTTCTTAAGAAAGTAAGGAAATCATGGCTGGAAAGTCGAGCGGCGACCGCCGCAAGCCGCTCCGCGGAGCTAAGGGTGGCAAGAACGCCGCCCCCGCGAAGTCGATCCGGGTTGGTGTCATCGATTACAAGGATGTCCCCACCCTTCGCAAGTTCATCTCGGAGCGTGGGAAGATCCGCGCCCGTCGTATCACCGGTGTCTCCGTCCAGGAGCAGCGTCTGATCGCCCGTGCCGTCAAGAACGCCCGTGAAATGGCGTTGTTGCCTTACGCCGGCTCAGGCAGGTAGGGAACCCACATGTCAAAAATCATTCTGACGCACGAGGTCTCCGGCCTCGGTGCACCCGGCGACATCGTCGAGGTCAAGAACGGGTATGCCCGTAATTACCTCTACCCGCAGGGTTTCGCCGTGTCCTGGACCCGCGGTGGCGAGAAGCAGATCGAACAGATCAAAGCAGCTCGCGTCGCCCGTGAGCACGCCACCCTCGAAGAGGCACAGGCACTCAAGGCCAGCCTCGAGAACGCCAAGGTCAAGCTGGTCGTCAAGGCCGGCGAAGGCGGACGCCTCTTCGGCTCCGTCAAGCAGACCGACGTCGCCGAGGCAGTCGCGGCTGCCGGACTCGGTGCCATCGACAAGCGCAAGATCGAGCTCAGCCCGATCAAGATGACCGGTGAGCACAAGGCAACGGTTCGTCTTCGTGACGAGCTCAGCGCCACCATCACACTGCTGGTGGTAGCCGCCAAGTAAGCAGTACCGCATCAGTAGCGGTGGGTTCCGAAAGGAGCCCACCGCTACTCCTGTTTAAGCCGCAGTGTCCCCCCAGTTTCGGGGGCATTTCAGATGCTGAAAGCGAGCTTTTGTACACAGGTACTCCCCCCAAATGACAACGTTCAAGGCGTAGTTGAGGGATGTTTTTACACACAGCTGTGAATAGAATTAATGCCTGGTCAGATGGTATTTATCGAGCAAAGCTCTTAAGTTGTCCACAGGAGAGTGCACAGGTTGTGCACACGACACACGGCGTTTCGCCCAGTTTTCCCACAGGCTTATCCACAGGGTGGTTTGGCCGGGGTTGAGCGGCGTCCGTATCGTGGGCACGCGGCCGATTTCAAGGTGTGCACGGGGTGCCGACGGGTGTTGTCGGTGGGCCCTGATAGACCAGCACCAGGAATAGAAGGAGGCACGGGTGTCGATCGCTCACTTGGGTCTGGCAGACAAGCGCGGCGCAGACGCGCGCGGTGGAGTAGAGACCCGCACCCTTCCCCACGACCTCCTCGCGGAGCAGAGCGCACTCGGCGGCATGATGCTGAGCAAGGACGCCGTCGCTGACGTCGTCGAGACCGTTCGAGCCGCAGACTTCTACATCCCCAAGCACGAGATCATCTTCGACGCGATCCTCTCGCTCTACGCGCAGGGCGAGCCGACCGATGTGATCGCGGTCACCGACGAACTGACCAAACTCGGCGAACTGTCCAGGGCCGGCGGCGCCGACTACCTGCACACACTGACCAGTCTGGTTCCTACCGCGGCCAACGCGGGCTTCTACTCCTCGATCGTCGCCGAACGCGCACTGCTGCGCCGCCTGGTCGAGGCCGGAACGCGTATCGCCCAGATGGGATACTCGGGCGAGGGCGAGGTGCTCGACCTGGTGAACACCGCCCAGGCCGAAATCTACGCCGTCACGGGCGGAACCGAGACCGAAGACTACGTTCCACTGACCGAGGCCGTCACAGCCGCGATCGATGAGATCGAGGCGGCCAAGCTCAAAGACGGCCAGATGACCGGTGTGCCAACCGGCTTCGCCGACATGGATGAGCTCACCAACGGCTTCCACCCCGGCCAACTGATCATCGTGGCCGCCCGCCCGGCCCTGGGTAAGTCCACCCTGGCGCTTGACTTCGCCCGCGCCGCGTCGATCAAGCACGACATGCCGAGCATCTTCTTCTCGCTCGAAATGGGCCGGAGTGAGATCGCAATGCGCCTGCTCGCGGCCGAGGCATCCGTGCCGCTGCAGAGCATGCGCAAGGGCTCCGTCGACGCGCGGGACTGGACCACCATCGCGGCCACCCGCGGCCGCATCAACGATGCCCCGCTATACATCGACGACAGCCCGAATATGACCCTGGTCGAGATCCGCGCGAAGTGTCGCCGGCTGAAGCAGCGCGTCGGCCTCAAGATGGTCATCATCGACTACCTGCAGCTGATGACGTCGGGCAAGAAGGTCGAGTCCCGCCAGCAGGAAGTCAGTGAGTTCTCGCGAGCGCTCAAGCTCATGGCCAAGGAACTCCAGGTGCCCGTGATCGCGCTGTCCCAGCTGAATCGTGGACCCGAGCAGCGCGCCGACAAGATGCCGGCCATCTCCGACCTGCGAGAGTCCGGTTCGCTCGAGCAGGACGCCGACATGGTCATCCTGCTGCACCGCGAGAGCGCATACGAGAAAGACAACCCCCGCGCCGGCGAGGCCGACCTCATCGTCGCCAAGCACCGAAACGGTCCGACCCGCACGGTCACGGTCGCCTTCCACGGCCACTACTCGCGCTTCGCCGACATGGTTCCGGGAGCCTAGGCGGTCATATTCGCCGTGCGGCAAACGATCACCGCTACGCTACGAACGGGGCGTAAGTGCCGCGCAAGCGTTCGGAACGGTCCGTGCTCGCTCGCGGCCGGGCGTCACGAAGGAGAACGCGCGTGAAGGTTGGCATCGGTCGAGAGCGACATGAGGGCGAGCGTCGCGTTGCGGCGACACCGGAGACGGTAGCCCAAATGACGGCACTGGGAGTCGGAGTCCTGATCGAGTCGGGTGCCGGCACGGCGGCGGGTCACCCCGACGCCGCCTACACGGAGGCGGGCGCATCCGTCGTCGCCGAGCTGCCGATCGCGGACCTCGACGTGTACTGCCATGTGCGCCCGCTCACGCCCGAGCGTGCCGCAGAACTCCACCCCGACCTGATCACCATCGGCCTCGCCGCGCCCGCGGCCGAGCTGCCCACCGTGGCCGCCCTCGCGAAGGCCGGGGTCACCGCATTCGCCCTCGAGCTGGTGCCGCGGATCTCCCGGGCCCAGTCGATGGACGCCCTCACCTCCCAGGCCCTCGTCTCCGGCTACCGGGTGGTGCTCGAGGCCGCCATCCGCTTCCCCCGGTTCTTCCCGCTCTACATGACCGCGGCAGGCACGATCCCGCCCGCCCGTGTGCTCGTGCTCGGCGCCGGCGTCGCCGGGCTGCAGGCCATCGCGACCGCCAAGCGGCTCGGCGCCCGGGTCTCCGCATACGACGTGCGTCCGGCCTCGGCCGACGAGGTCACCTCCATGGGCGGAACCTTCATCACCCTGGACCTGGATGCCGTCGAGGGCGTGGGCGGGTACGCCCGCGAGCTGAGCGAGGACCGGTCGATTCGCCAGCGTGAACTGCTCGCCCCGCACGTGGCCGCCGCCGACGTGCTGATCACCACGGCAGCGATCCCCGGCCGTCCCGCGCCCCTGCTGGTGACCGCCGAGATGGTGGCCGGCATGCGGATGGGTTCGGTCGTCATCGACCTGGCCGCCGAATCGGGCGGCAACGTGGAGGGCGTCGTCGCCGGCCAGGACGTCTCTGTGCGCACCCTGGCCGATGACGGCTTCGTCACCCTGGTCGGAATGAAGGACCCCGCGTCCACGATGCCCGCCGACGCATCCCGGCTCTACGCCAAGAACGTGGCGAACCTCCTCGCCCTGATGACCCACGACGGCGAGGTCGCCCCCGACTTCACCGATGAGGTCATCGCCGGTGCCTGCCTCACCCACGCCGGCGAGGTCAGGCATGCTCCGACCGCGGCGGCCCTGAACGGAGAAAACTGATGGATCCCGTCACCCTGCTGACCGTTGTCGTCCTGGCGGTGTTCGTCGGCTTCGAGGTCGTCTCCAAAGTCTCCAGCACCCTGCACACGCCCCTGATGAGTGGGGCCAACGCCATCCACGGCATCATCCTGATCGGCGCCATCACGGTCGCCGGGCAGAGCCTGAATCCGTGGCTGCTCACCGTGGCCCTGATCGCCGTCGTGCTCGCCACGGCCAACCTGGTCGGCGGCTTCGTCGTCACCGACCGGATGCTCAAGATGTTCGCCCCCCGCAAACCGGCCGGCGCTGACGCGAAGGACGCAACGAAATGAGCCTGCTCTCCCCCGAGTGGACCGGCCTGCTGTACCTGGTCGCCGCGGTCTGCTTCATTCTCGCGCTGAGGGGTCTCTCGTCTCCGAAGACCGCCCGTCGCGGCAACCTGATCGGTGCCGCGGGTGCGCTGCTCGCCGTGATCACCGTCTTCCTCTCCGCCCGGATCGAGAACATCCCGGCCATCCTGATCGCCATCGCGGTCGGCTCGGCGATCGCCGCCCCGATCTCGCGCAAGGTCGAGATGACCCAGATGCCCCAGCTCGTCGCCCTGTTCAACGGCGTCGGTGGTGGTGCGGCGGCTCTCGTCGCCATGCTCGAGCTGGGTAGCAGCGAGGATGCCTGGACCAAGGTCGCCGTGGTCTTCACGATGCTCGTCGGAGCCGTCTCGTTCTCCGGCTCGGCGGTCACCGTCGGCAAGTTGCAGGGCCTGATCAGCTCCCGCCCGCTCGTCTTCCCCGGGCTCGCCGTGGTGATGGGCGGAATCGTGCTCGCGGCCCTCGTCGCCGGCGGCTTCGTCGTGGCCACGGGAGCCCCGGTCTGGGCGGTCGTCCTGCTGGTGATCGGTCTCGTCGTCGGTGCGCTGCTCGTGCTGCCCGTCGGTGGCGCCGACGTGCCGATCGTCATCTCCCTGCTCAACGCGTTCACCGGCCTCGCGGTCGCCGCCTCGGGAATCGTGATCGGCAACCTGCTCCTCGTCGTGGCCGGCACCCTCGTCGGCGCCAGCGGTACCATCCTCACCCGGGCGATGGCCTCGGCCATGGGCCGCGGGGTCAGCGGCATCCTCTTCGGCGCGTTCAAGGGCGGTTCGACCGCCGGGTCGACCACCCAGAGCGACCGCCCCGTGCGCACCTCGAACCCGGAGGACGTGGCCGTGCTGCTCAACTACGCCCAGCGGGTCGTCATCGTGCCTGGCTACGGCCTCGCCGTCGCGCAGGGCCAGCACACGATCGCCGAGCTGGCCACCACGCTCGAGGCCCGTGGCGTCGAGGTCGTCTTCGCCATCCACCCGGTCGCCGGGCGGATGCCGGGCCACATGAACGTGCTGCTCGCCGAGGCGAACGTGCCCTACGAGTCACTCCGGGAAATGGCCGAGGTCAACCCGGAGTTCAAGAACACCGACGTCGCCCTCGTCGTCGGTGCCAACGACGTCGTCAACCCCGCGGCCAAGACGTCACCCGGCTCCCCGATCTACGGCATGCCGATCCTGGACGTGGGTGACGCCCGCCAGGTCGTCTTCCTCAAGCGGTCGATGCGCCCCGGTTTCGCCGGCATCGAGAATGAACTCCTCTACGACCCGAAGACCAGCCTGCTCTTCGGCGATGCGAAGGATTCCCTCACCAAGATGCTCGGAGCCGTCAACGCGCTCTGAGCGGCGCGCGTAGGGTGTTCCTCGGTGCAGACCGGGGAGCACCCGACGGTGACTGCCGCCCCGGCGGCTCGGGCACGGACTCGCCGCGTAGACTGATCCAGTCCGATCCCGTTACGAAAGAGGTTGCCGCGTGGCCAACGTCCAGGCACTCCACGCCGTCGGCGCACGGTACTGGATCGTACCGATCGTGCGCGCGGCTATCGCCCTGGTCCCGGCCGCCGCGATCACCTTCAACGCCAATCACTCCGCCGAGTTCGGTCTCTTCGCCTTCGGCGGATTCGCCCTGCTCAGTGGTCTGGCCATCGCCGTGCTCAGCCAGCGCACCCTGGCCGATCCGAGAGACCGCTCGCTCTTCCTCGTGCAGGGTTCCGTCGGCGTCACCGCGGGCACCATCGCTCTCGTCTTCCACGGCGGCGGGCTGGGCTTCTTCCTCTACCTCGTCACCGTCTGGGCCGCCGTGACCGGCTTCGCCGAGCTGTACAGCGGCATCCGTGCGCGTCGGCGCAACCCGGACGACCGCGACTGGATGCTGGTCGGCGCGTTGACCGCCGTTCTCGCCCTGATCTTCCTGCTCCTGCCGCCGAACGCCGTCGTGTCGGTCGGCCTTCTCGGCGCCTACCTCGTCCTCCTCGGCATCTACCTCGTGATCGCGGGGCTCTCGCTCAAGTGGGCGACGCCCGCGACGCGCCTCGACACGGCTACACCCAACGATTCGGACACCCTGTGACCCAGAACACCCCACGCAAGCCCAGCCGCTCCGAGATCCTGAAGCCCGCAGAACTCGTCGGCCTGTCCGGCGTGATGGCGCTCTTCCTCGGCCTCGTGATCCTGATGAGCACGCGTGAGCCGGTGCTGGCCCTGATCGGCTTCGGCGTCACCTTCATCGTCGTTCTCGTCGTGATCGCCATGCTCGTGCTGGGAATGAAGCCCAACGACGCGGAGAAGACCGACCTGGACGAGCAGAACAAGGGCCTCTGACCCGGCGCGTGGGTGGTGCCGCGGCACACCCCCCACGCGACTCCCGTTACGGGAGGTAGTCGACCAGCGAGTCGGCCAAACCGACGTATGCCGCCGGGGTGAGCGCCAGCAGACGCGCCTTGGCGGCGTCACCGATCTCGAGGGCTCCGACAAAGGCGATCAGGTCGGCCTGGTTGATCCGCTTGCCGCGGGTGAGCTCCTTGAGCAGCGCGTACGGGTCCTCGATGCTGGAGCGCCCGGCCGACACCTCGGCACGGATCACGGTCTGGATGGCCTCGCCGAGGATCTCCCAGTTGGTGTCCAGGTCGCCGGCGAGCAGAGCGCGGTCGATGTCGATTTCGCCGAGGCCGCGCACGATGTTGTCGAGGGCCAGCAGCGAGTGGCCGAACCCGACACCGATGTTGCGCTGGGTGGTGGAGTCGGTGAGGTCTCGCTGCAACCGTGAGGTGACCAGCGTTGCGGCGAGTGAGTCGAGGATCGCGCTGGACAACTCCAGGTTGGCCTCCGCGTTCTCGAACCGGATCGGGTTGATCTTGTGCGGCATCGTCGACGATCCGGTGGCCCCGGCCTGCGGAATCTGGCGGAAGTATCCGAGGGAGATGTAGGTCCAGACATCCGTGGCCAGGTTGTGCAGCACCCGGTTGGCGTGGGAGACCCGGGAATAGAGCTCCGCCTGCCAGTCGTGGGACTCGATCTGGGTGGTGAGCGGGTTCCAGGTCAGGCCGAGGCCCTCGACGAACTCACGGGAGACGGTCGGCCAGTCCACGGCGGGGTCCGCGGCGACGTGCGCTGCGAACGTGCCGGTGGCACCACTGAACTTGCCGAGGTACTCGCCGGCCGCGATCTGCTTCTCCAGGCGCTCGAGCCGGTAGACGAACACGGCGAGCTCCTTGCCGACCGTGGTGGGCGTGGCCGGCTGGCCGTGCGTGCGGGCGAGCATGGCATCCGCCCGGTACTCGAGGGCACGCAGGCGGAGCGCGTCGATGGTGGCCCGGAACTTCGGCAGCCAGACCTCGTGCACGGCCGAGCGCACAGTGAGGGCGTAGGACAGGTTGTTGATGTCCTCGCTGGTGGCGGCGAAGTGCGTGAGCTCACTGATGTGGTCGAGGCCGAGCGTGCTCAGGCGTCGGCGCACCAGGTACTCGACGGCCTTCACATCGTGGCGGGTGGTCGCCTCCAGCACGGCGAGCTCGTCAATCTCGGCCTGGCCGAAATCGGTCACGAGGGCGCGCAGCGCGGCCTTCTGCTCCGGCGTCAGCGGCACCGACCCGAACAGGCTCCGGTCGGTGAGGGTGATCAACCACTCCACCTCGACCTGCACACGGGCGCGGTTGAGGCCGGCCTCTGACAGGTACTCCCCCAGTTCGGTAACGGCGGCGCGGTAGCGGCCATCGAGTGGGCTGAGGACCTGGGGTGGTAGCGGACTCATCGGACTCCCTGTCTGATTGCGGGCGCAAGTTGCGCGAAGAGGGCGTGGTTTGCCCCCTCAATCATGCCTAAAACCGAGTCAAACAGCGCATCGTCGGAATAGTAGGGGTCCGGTACGTCGAGCAGGGGCGCCTGCACCGGGTCGAAACTGAGCAGCAGGCGCACCTTGTTGCGGTCTCGTTCGGTGGTCGCCCAGTTGTGCAGGATGCGTTCCTGGGCCCGGTCGAGCACGACCACGAGGTCGAGGTCGGCGTACCATTCCGGATCGAACTGGCGGGCACGGTGATGGCTGCCGTCGTAGCCCATCCGGGCGAGCGCGGCGATCGTGCGGTCGTCGGCCTGCTCGCCGACGTGCCAGTCACCGGTGCCGGCCGAACTCGTGGTGATCAGCCGGCCGAGCCCGGACCGGGTGACCAGGTCTCGCAGCGTCACCTCGGCCATCGGCGAGCGACAGATGTTGCCGGTGCAGACGAAGATGATCCGGAAGGGCGTCGACTCATCGGGGGTGAGTGCCGCGAAAGTCATTCCCCCATTGTGGCCCGATTGCTACTCCTCCACACCCGCCGGTCAGGAGGACATTCGGTGAATTCTTCGCGCGGCGGTGCGAAGACCGCGCGTCGGGTGGAATCGTGGCAGCCGGGTCCCGCAGCGGGGCCCGGCCGGGGAGGTGCAGCGGTGAACGACGGCGCCCGATCAGGCACGCGCCGAACGAACCGGGCGCGAACGGCTCGGTCGCGAACGGCCATGCCATGATCGGCGCGTTCATGACCGGCGCGTTCACGCCCGGCGACTTGCTGGCCGCTGACCCGAGCGCCGGACCGAGCGTGCTCGTCGATCCCGGTCGTCGTGAGCGGCGCCTGAACGAATTGCGCCGCCGGCGCACGCTTCTCCGGTCGCTGCGCGACGACATCGACCTGGCCTGGCGCGGTCTGCTGCCCGCCGAGGTCGACGTGTCCTGGCGTTCGGCGGCCCAGCGGGAATACCTCCAACGGCGCGGAGAGCTCGCCGACGAACTGCGCCGGGCCTGCCGGGAACTCGAGAATGCCCTCGCCGCCGTGGAGGCGACGATCGCCGTCGTCGCCGCGTCACCATGACCGATCCCGGAACGCCGGGCCGCGGAGAGCCCGCCGCCCTCCTCGTCTCCGGTGGCGGAAGCACCCTGGTGGCCACGGACGCACTGCTGGCCGAGGCGGCGACCCTGCGTGGACTGCAGGCCGCCGCGGAGGCCTGGCAGGACCGGTTGGAGCGCATCCGGCTGCTCGACTCCGAGCCGCTGCCGGCTCCCCAATGGTCGGACGGCGACGAGGCACGCAGTGCGTTCGGCGCGCAGATGGCCATCCGCGACGTCGGAGTGCGGAGTCGGAGCCTGGCCGATGCGCTCGTCGCCGCAGCGGAGGGTTACGGCAGGGCCGAGCGTTCCGCGGAATATCTCGCCGGGGTGTCCGGGGCGTGGCTCGGCTACGCGCTCGGCCGACTCGCCCCGTTCCTGGCGTTGGCCGCCATCCCGGCCCTCACCGGGGGAACCCTCGGCCGGCTTCTCGCCGGCCTGGTCACCGGTCGGAGCCCCGCCCGCACGGCGGACCCGGTGGCGGGGTGGCTCGCGGACAACCCGAGGGTGCTCACCAATCCCCTGCTTCCCGCGGCGGTGCGGGTCTTCGCCTCGTCGGTCGACGACCTCGCGGCCGGCGTGTCCGCGGTGCCGTTTCCGGTTTCCTTCGCGCTCGGCGACCAGGGTGCCGGGCTGCTCGGGGTGAGCACCTCCGCCACCGGGATGCTCGCGGCGGCCAGGCCGCTCGGCCTCCTCCGGGAGACGGGCGTCACCGTTGCCCGTGCCGGAGAGCCCGAGCCTGCTAGTCCCCCGGCCGGGTTCGGTGACCTGGCCGCCCGCATCCCGGAGGCGGTCAGCGCAGGGCCGCAGGTGCGCGTGGAGCGGTACGGGCCTCCGGGTGCGGGGGCGTGGGTGGTCTACATCGGCGGCACCGCCGAATGGAGTCCGGCCGCCACCGAGGAGCCCTGGGACCTCACCTCCAACGTCGTCGCCGTCGCCGAGCAGGGAGCGGGTTCGTACCGGGCCGTGGTGGCGGCGATGCGGGAGGCCGGCGTGCAACCCGTCGACCCCGTGCTGCAGGTCGGACACTCCCAGGGCGGCCTCCTCGCCAGTCAGGTGGCGGCTTCCGGGGAGTTCAACACCGTCCTGGTCGCGACCTTCGGCGCCCCGAACGGCCAGGTCGCGGTGCCCGGCGGCGTTTCCGTCGTGGCAACCGAGCATCTGGACGACCTTGTTCCGGCGCTCGGCGGGGTCGCCGACCCCGCGACCGACCGGGTGGTCGTGCGCCGGGAGGTGTTCGCCGCCGAACCGGTGCCCCGAGACCAGGCATTGCCGGCCCACGCGCTGAGCGCCTACCGGGAGACCGGGCGGATGATGGATGCGTCGGTGGAGCCTCGGCTGCTCGAGTTCAGGGCCGAGATGTCCGCGATGCTCGGCGGCGCACCGGGAACGATGTCACGGTGGCGGGGCCGGCGGGCCGGCTAGCGGCGGGGAGTGGCCGGGCGGGCCAGGATGCCGAGCAGCCAGCTGACGATGCCGAGCACGAGAGCACCGAGCACCCCCCAGCCGAAGCTGGCGACGACGAGGCCGAAGCCCAGGGACTCCGAGATCCAGGCGACGAGCATCAGCAGCAGGCCGTTCACGACCAGCGCCATCAGGCCCAGGGTCAGCACGTAGAGCGGGAACGCGACGACCCGCACGATGCCACCCACCACTCCGTTCACGACCCCGAAAATGAGGGCGATCAGTAGATAACTGGCCAGGACGGCGGCGGTGTCGGGCGCGTACGGCACCACGCTCACGCCGGCCACGAGCAGCGTCGTGACCCAGAGGGCGACGGCGTTGAGAATCAGTTTGATCAAGAATCTGGCCATGCCCCCACTATGACACCGGACGCCGGGCCCTGCACCGCATTGCACTGTCTGCATATGCCCCGGCGTAGAATCGGCGAGTGAGCCCATCAGACCAGCCCTCGGTCCGCCTGCGCCCCGAGATTGTCGCCCTCCCCGCCTACCGGCAAGGACAGGCCGCCGCGGCCACGGCGTTCAAACTCTCGAGCAACGAGAACCCCTTCGACCCGCTGCCCGGAGTCATCGAGGCGGTGGGCGCCGAGACGGCGTACAACCGCTACCCGGATGCGTCCGCCCTCGCCCTGCGCGAGCGCCTCGCCGCGAAGTACAAGGTGAGCGTCGACGAGGTGCACGTCGGCGCAGGGTCGGTTGCCCTGCTCGCCCAGTTTATTCTCGCCGCGGCCGGTCCCGGCGACGAAGTGCTCTACTCCTGGCGGTCCTTCGAGGCCTACCCCAGTCTCGTCACGGTTTCGGGCGCGACCAGCGTGCGCGTGCCCAACCGGGAGGACTACGGCCACGACCTGCCGGAGATGGCCGCCCGGATCACCGAACGCACCCGCGTCGTCATCGTCTGTAGTCCGAACAACCCGACCGGGACCATCGTCACCCGCGACGAGTTCGAGGCGTTCATGGCCGTCGTGCCGAACAACCTCCTCGTGCTCCTCGACGAGGCGTACGTTGAATTCGTCACCGATCCAGAGGCGGTGAGTGGCCTGCCCCTGCTGGCGCGCTATCCCAACCTGGTTGTGCTGCGCACCTTCTCCAAGGCCTATGGCCTGGCCGGCCTGCGCGTCGGCTACGCGCTCGGCGCGGTGCCGATCCTCGACGCCGCCCGCGCAACCGCGATCCCCCTCTCGGTCACCGGAGTCGCCAGCGTGGCCGCGATCGCATCGCTCGCGGCATCCGACCAGCTACTGCGGCGCGTGCGCACGATCGCGGAGCGACGCGACGCGGCCTGGCGGGTGCTCACCGACCAGGGCTGGAACATCCCGAAGCCCCAGGGCAACTTCCTCTGGCTGCCGGCCGGCGAGGAAACCACCGACATCGCGGACGTCCTGTCCGCCGTGGGACTGGTTGTGCGACCGTTCCCCCCGGAGGGCATCCGGATCTCGATCGGCGAGGAAGAATCTGTGGAGAAGCTCGTGTGCATGTGCGCGGACATTGTCGATGACCTACCAGTCGACCACCCGGCCCGGCGGATAGGTTAGTACGGTGTCAGCGACCCCGAACGCCTCGCCCACGGTGCAACTGCTCTCGCCCGCCGGTGTTTTCGCGCCCAGCGACGCCGCCGCGGAGTTCCTGCCGTACCTCGACCGGCTCACCGAGGCCGACTATCGGCGGTTCTACCGCGACATGGTCGTCATCCGCCGGTTCGACAAGGAAGCCGCGAACCTGCAGCGCCAGGGCCAGCTCGCCCTCTGGGTTCCCAGCCACGGCCAGGAGGCCGCGCAAGTGGGCTCCGCCTACGCCACCCGCCCGCAGGACCACATCTTCCCCTCATACCGGGAGCACGTCGTCGGCATGATCCGCGGCCTCGACATGGTCGACATCCTCCGGATGCTGCGCGGGGTCACCCTCGGCGGCTGGACCCCCGAAGACCACGGCAACTTCCACCTCTACACGCTCGTCCTCGCCTCGCAGACGCTGCACGCCACGGGCTACGCGATGGGGATGCAGCTCGACGGCTCGACCGCGACGGGCAACCCCGAGACCGACCAGGCCGTCATCGTCTACTACGGCGACGGCGCCTCCTCCCAGGGCGACGCCAACGAGGCTTTGGTCTTCGCGGCCAGCTACCAGACCCCTCAGGTCTTCTTCCTGCAGAACAACCACTGGGCGATCTCCGTGCCCGTCACCCGGCAGTCGCGCACCCCGCTCTACCTGCGGGCGGGCGGCTTCGGCATCCCGGGCACCCAGGTCGACGGCAACGACGTGCTCGCCAGCTTCGCCGTGACGGCCAAGCACCTCGACGATGCCCGCGCGGGCAAGGGCCCGGCCCTGATCGAGGCGCTGACCTACCGCGTCGGCGCCCACACCACCGCCGACGACCCCACCAAGTACCGCGACCCCGAGGAACTCGCCTACTGGGTGGCCCGCGACCCGATCGTGCGCTTCCGCGCCTACCTGCAGGGGTTGGGCGTCGAGCAGGAGTTCCTCGACGCCGTCGACGAGGAGGCCGACGACCACGCCGCCGACGTGCGACGACGCGCCCTGGAGATCCATTCCCCGGACAAGCACGTGATCTTCGACCATGTCTACGCCGAAGCACACCCGCTGATCCAGGAGCAAGAGGCCTGGCTCGAACGGTACGAAGCATCCTTTGAAGGAGGCGACGAATGAGCGACACGATAGTTTCGGCTGCCACGGACACGGCGGTCATGCCGGCCACCGGCCGGGCCTCAGCCGGCCCGGACAGCGCCAGCATGCCGATGACCAAGGCCCTCAACGCAGGTCTCCGCAAGGCGATGCAGGATGACCCGAAGGTTCTCCTGATGGGCGAGGACATCGGCCCGCTCGGCGGCGTCTTCCGGGTCACGGAGGGCCTGCACGCCGAATTCGGCGACAAGCGCGTGCTTGACACGCCGCTCGCCGAATCCGGCATCATCGGAACCGCGATCGGCCTGGCCCTGCGCGGGTTCCGCCCGGTCTGCGAGATCCAGTTCGACGGATTCGTGTTCCCCGGCTTCGACCAGATCACCAGCCAGCTCTCCCGGATGCGCAACCGCCACGAGGGTGAGGTGACCATGCCCGTCGTGATCCGCATTCCCTACGGCGGCCACATCGGCTCGATCGAGCACCACCAGGAAAGCCCGGAGGCGTACTTCGCGCACACGCCGGGCCTGCGCGTGGTGAGCCCGTCGAACTCCCACGACGCGTACTGGATGATGCAGGAGGCCATCGCCTCCGACGACCCGATCATCTTCTTCGAACCCAAGAGCCGCTACTGGCCCAAGGGTGAGGTCATGCTCGGAGCCAGCGGCATCCCCCTGCACGCCAGCCGGGTCGTGCGCACCGGAACCGACATCACCGTGCTCGGCCACGGCGCCATGGTCAGCGTGCTGCTCCAGGCCGCCGACCTCGCGGCCGCGGAGGGCATCAGCATCGAGGTCATCGACCTCCGCTCGATCTCACCCGTCGACTACGGCCCCATCCTCGCGTCGGTCGAGAAGACGGGGCACCTCGTCGTCGCCCAGGAGGCCTACGGTTTCGTCAGCGTCGGTTCCGAGATCGCCGCGACCGTGATGGAGAAGGCGTTCTACCTGCTCGAGGCCCCCGTGCTGCGCGTCTCCGCCTTCGACACCCCGTTCCCGCCAGCCGCGGTTGAGACGCACTTCCTGCCGAGCCCCGACCGGGTGCTCGAGGCCGTCGACCGCGCACTCGCCTACTGACTCCTGACCCTCGCCCGGTCCCCTTCCCTCACCAAACGCAAGGAACGCACCCCATGAGCGTCTCGAAATTCACACTGCCGGATGTCGGCGAGGGCCTCACCGAGGCCGAGATCGTCGAGTGGAAGGTCGCGCCGGGGGACACGATCGCGATCAACCAGGTGCTCGTGGAGATCGAGACCGCCAAGTCGCTCGTTGAACTGCCCTCGCCCTACGTGGGCGTGGTCGGCGAGATCCTCGTGCAACCGGGCACCACCGTCGACGTCGGCACCGTGATCATCACGATCCTCTCCGAATCGGCAGACCCCTCCGTGGAGACCGTTCCCCCGGTGGCGCCGGACGCCACGGCGAACGAGCTGGCCACCGCGGCAGCGGATGCCGGTTCCACCATCACCGATGAGCCGGCCGAGAAGCCCGGCGCCGTACTCGTCGGCCGGGGTGCCGCCGCGACCATGCCCACCAGGCGCAAGCGCCACGAAGGCACCCCCGTCGCCCACGCGTCGCTCTCGCCGCAGCCCACGCCCGCCGAGCGCTCTGCTGCGGCGCCGCTGCCCCAGCTGCCGCGCGCGGCATCCGCCGGCCCCGTCATCGCCAAGCCACCGATCCGCAAGCTCGCCAAAGACCTCGGCGTCGACCTGTCCGGCGTCGAGGCGACAGGCCCGGTCGGCGATGTGACCCGCGAGGACGTGCTGCGTGCCGCCACCCAGGCCAGCGTGTTCCGCAACATCGAGACGCCGGAGTGGCCGAGCGACCGCGAGGAGCACATCCCCGTCAAGGGTGTGCGCAAGGCCATCGCCCAGGCCATGGTGTCCAGTGCGTTCACCGCGCCGCACGTGAGCCTGTTCGTCGACGTCGACGCCACCCGCACAATGGAGTTCGTCAAGCGGCTCAAGGCCTCCACCGACTTCGCCGGCGTGCGGGTCTCCCCCATGCTGATCATGGCCAAGGCCATGATCTGGGCGGTGCGCCGCAATCCCACGGTCAACTCGATCTTCACCGACGAGGAAATCATCATCAAGCACTACGTGAACCTGGGTATCGCCGCCGCGACCCCCCGTGGCCTGATCGTGCCCAACGTGAAGGAGGCGCAGGACATGAGCCTGCTCGAGCTCGCCGGGGCGCTCGAACGGCTCACGATGACCGCGCGCGACGGCAGGACCACCCGCGCCGACATGACCGGTGGCACGATCACGATCACCAACATCGGCGTGTTCGGCATGGACACGGGCACCCCGATCCTCAACTCGGGCGAAGCCGGCATCGTCGCCCTCGGCACGATCAAGCAGAAGCCCTGGGTTGTCGACGGCGAGGTGCGCGCGCGATTCGTGACCACGATCGGCGCCAGCTTCGACCACCGGGTGGTCGACGGTGACGTGGCCAGCCGGTTCCTCGCCGACGTCGCGAGCATCATCGAGGAACCCGCCCTGCTGCTCGAGTGACCCGGGCACGGGTGCCGCCGGCTCGGTCGGCATCGTCTTCCGCCAATTGGTTTTGACAATCATTATCAATAAGCGTAATTTGGTATCATGATCACCCGAAAACTCCTGCTGCCTGCCCTCCTCGCCACGGCCGCGATCGCCCTCACCGGCTGCTCCGCCGCGGAGCCCGGGAGCGCCGGTGCCTCGGGTGGGCTGTCGATCGTGGCGACGACCACCCAGGTCGCCGATCTCACCCGCAACGTGGTGGGGGACACCTCCGGCGCCACGGTGACCCAGCTGGTCAAGCCCAACCAGAGCGCCCACGCCTACGATCCCTCGGCCGCCGACCTCACCGCGCTGGGCCATGCCGACGTGCTCGTGATCAACGGGGTCGGACTCGAGGAGTGGCTGGGCGACGCCATCGACGCGTCCGGCTTCGACGGGGTCACCATCGATTCCTCCACCGGAATCTCCCTCGCGGTGGATGCCGCCGCCAACGACAAGACGGAGCACGCCGGCGACGCCGTCGGCAGCAACCCGCACATCTGGACCGACGTGGCCAATGCCGAAGCCATGGTCAGCACCATCGAGACGGGCCTCAGTGCCGCGTCACCCGCCGACGCGGCAGCCTTTGCGGCCAATGCCTCGGACTATGAGAGCCGGCTGGCCGCGCTGGACGCCTGGATCCGGGCCAACATCGAGCAGGTCCCGGCCGACGAACGACTGCTCGTGAGCAACCATGACGCCTTCGGCTACTTCACCACCGCCTACGGCATCACCTACGTCGGCAGCGTGATCCCCAGCTTCGACGACAATGCCGAGCCGAGCGCCGCCGCCATCGACCGTCTCGTCGCCGCGATCAAGGCGACCGGCGTCAAGGCCGTGTTCTCGGAGGCGTCGATCAACCCGAAGGCGGCCGACACCATCGCCCAGCAGGCCGGAGTGGAGGTCTACTCCGGGGAGGATGCCCTGTACGGCGACTCGCTTGGCCCGGCCGGGAGTGACGGCGCCACCTATATTGCTTCCCAGGTACACAACGTGTCTCTGATCCTGCGGTCCTGGGGCGTCACCCCCTCCACCCTTCCCCCCGAACTGCGATAGTGGACTCGTGACCGAGATCGCTACCCCGCGCAACGTGACGCCCGTTCCGGCCCTCAAGGTGGTCGGAGCATCCTTCTCCTACGGGCAGAAGCCGGCGCTGGAGAACATCAGCTTCGAGTTGGCCGCCGGCGAGGCCGTCGCCCTGATCGGCCCGAATGGCTCCGGCAAATCGACCCTGCTCAAGGGCATCCTGGGGCTGATCGGTCGGGTCGCCGGAACCGTCGAGGTGCTCGGGGAACCGACCGCGCCGAACGGCACCATCGGCTACGTGCCGCAGACCGACGAGCTCGACCCGGAGTTCCCGATCACGCTCGAACAGGTTGTCTTGATGGGTCGCTACCGCTCTCTGGGCTGGCTCCGTCTGCCCGGCAGGCACGACCGGGTCATGGCGGCACTTGCCCTCGACGCCGTCGGGCTCGCGCACCTCGCGAAGTCCCGGTTCGGCGAGCTGTCCGGCGGTCAGCAGCAGCGCGGTCTGCTCGCCCGCGCCATCGCCTCCGGACCGCGCCTGCTCTTGCTCGACGAACCCTTCAACGGGCTGGACCAGGAGAACCGGGATGCCCTCGTCGGCACGGTCAAACGCCTGAAGACCGACGGTGTCGCCGTTCTCGTCTCCACCCACGACCTCGAGCTCGCCCGCGAGGTCTGCGAGGACGTGCTCCTGCTCAACGGCAGCCAGGTGGCCTTTGGGCCGAGAGATGAGGTGCTGAGCCTGGAGAACGTGCAGCGGACGTTCACCTCGGTCGGGGTCGAACTGGACGAGCACACCGTGGTCGTGCCCGGCCACTCGGGCCACTGAGTGGACCTCGTCGGCGCGCTCTTCGACGCGTTCACCCTGCCGTTCATGGCCCGCGCCCTCGTGCTGCTCCTCGTGCTCAGCCTGGTCGCGGGGGTCGTCGGGGTGCTCGTGAACCTGCGCGGACTCGAGTTCATCAGTGACGGGCTGGCCCATGCCGTTTTCCCCGGCATCGCGATCGGCTTCGTCTGGGGCGGACGCGAGGGGCTCTTCGCTGGGGCAATGGTCGCCGCGGTCCTCACGGCAATCGTGCTCGCCCTGATCGCACGGCGCGCGGTCGCCATCGACGCCGCGATCGCCATCGTCTTCACCGCCATGTTCAGCATCGGCGTCATCGTGGTGTCCAGGGAGACGAATTACGTCGGTCAGCTCGAACAGCTCTTGTTCGGTCGGCTCCTCACGGTGAGCCCACTCGAGGTGCTCCAGACCGTCGTCATCTGCGCCGTGGCCCTGCTCATCGTGGCCCTCACCCTGAAGGAGCAGGTCTTCCGGGCCTTCGACCAGGTCGGCTTCGCCGCGGTGGGCTACCGCCCCCTCGTTCTCGATGTGCTCCTCAACGTGGCCATCGCCCTCGTGGTCGTGGCTGCGTCGAGCGCCGTGGGCACCCTGCTCGTTCTCGCTGTGTTGATCGTCCCCGGCGCCGTGGCCAGACTGGCGACGAATCGACTCTGGCTGCTCTTTCCGATCGCGGCCGTGGTCGCCGCCGTCGGGGCCTGGCTCGGACTCATCCTCGGCTACCAGGCCTCCGTGAGTGGTGGCATCGACCTGCCGAGCGGCGCGACGGTGGTGCTCGTGCTGGTGGCCGGGTATTTCCTCGCCCTCATTGCCCGCCTTGTCATCGACAGGGTGAAGCGTACGCGGGTGACGCTCTGATGGGCTACTTCGAGAAGGCCCTGCTCGCCGCCGTGGTGATCGGCGCACTGAGCGGCCTCGTCGGCACCCTCGTCATTCTCCGCCGACGCACCTTCTTCGCTCAGGCTCTGACCCACGCAACCTTCCCCGGAGCGGTCGCCGCGGCCATCCTCGGGGTGAGTATTCCGCTTGGGGCATTTCTTGCCAGCATCGCCATCGTGGGCGTCATGACGTTGATCGGGCGGGTGCGCCGGCAGGGGAGCCAGGTCGCATCCGGGATCGTGCTCACCGCGGGCTTCGCGCTCGGCGTGCTACTGCAGTCCCTCAACCCCGCGCTCCCGGTGCACGTCGATTCCTTCCTGGTCGGTTCGATCCTCACCGTGACGACGATGGACGTCGCGCTGGCCGGCGGGGTGCTGGTGGTGGCGCTGCTCGCGATCATCTTCCTGGGCAAGGAGATCCTGTTCTCGACCTTTGACCGCACCGGGTACCGGGCGGCCGGCTACCGGGAATGGCCGATCGAACTGCTCAGCCTGGCGCTGATCACCGCGACGGTCGTCACCGCCATGCCGGCGGTCGGGGCCATTCTCGCCATCGCCCTGATCGCGGCGCCGGCCGCCGCGGCGCGGCTGCTCGCCCGCACGACGACCCAGATCCTCGTGGCCGCACCGGTGTTGGGCGCCGTCGCCGGAATCGGCGGGGTATTCCTCTCCCGTGCCCTCGACATCGCGGCCGGGCCGGCCATCGCACTCACTGCGACAGCCTTCTTCCTGGCAGCCCTCGGCGTGCGCTCCCTCGCCCGGGCGCGGTTACGGTTGAGAGCATGAAGCGAAACACCTGGCAGCGGGAGGCCGTGCGCACGGCCCTCGGCGACACCGAGGGCTTCGTGAGCGCGCAGGGCCTGCATTCTCGCCTGCACTCCACCGGATCGCCGATCGGTCTGGCCACGGTCTACCGGGCCCTGGCCGACCTGGCGGTGGAAGGCGAAGCGGACACCCTGCAGTCGCCAGAGGGGGAGAGCCTCTACCGGGCGTGCAGCACGACCGACCACCACCACCACCTGATCTGCCGGCGCTGCGGACTCACGGTCGAGATCGAGGTGGATGCCGTGGAGAACTGGGCGACGAACGTGGCGGCCGAGCACGGATTCAGCCAGGCGGCGCACGTGATCGACATCTTCGGTCTCTGTGCGGCCTGCACCGCGGCATCCGTCGCCGAGTAGTCCGCCCCTCCCGGCCGGACCCTGGGTTTGCGCCCGGGCGGCGCAGCCCGTATTGTTGAACGCTGCTGCGCATATCTGTGCGTGCACTGCCGTCATTGCAGGCTCCCCGTTCACCGGGAATCGTTTGCGTGCCGGCCGACAAGAGATCTTGGGAAGGGCATTCGCCCTTCGGTATTGGAGGAGAACCATGGCAGCTACCTGCCAGGTGACCGGAGCCGTTCCCGGCTTTGGACACAACATTTCGCACTCGCACCGACGCACCAAGCGTCGTTTCGACCCGAACGTCCAGACGAAAAAGTACTACGTGCCGTCGCTGCGCCGTAATGTCACCCTGACCCTTTCGGTCAAGGGCATCAAGGTAATCGACGCTCGTGGCATCGAGTCGGTCGTCAAGGACCTTCTCGCCCGTGGGGAGAAAATCTAATGGCCAAGCAGCATGACGTCCGCCCCATCATCAAGCTCCGTTCGACGGCTGGAACCGGTTACACCTACGTGACCAAGAAGAACCGTCGCAACGACCCCGACCGTCTCGTGCTCAAGAAGTACGACCCCGTAGTGCGCAAGCACGTTGACTTCCGTGAGGAGCGCTAAAAATGGCGAAGAAGAGCATGATTGCCAAGAACAACCAGCGCAAGGTTATCGTCGAGCGTTACGCGGCGAAGCGTCTTGAACTGAAGAAAGCCCTCGTTGACCCGGCCGGCACCGACGAGACGCGTGAAGCGGCTCGCCTGGGCCTGCAGAAGCTGCCCCGCAACGCGTCGCCGGTTCGCCTGCGCAACCGCGACGCGGTTGACGGTCGTCCCCGTGGACACCTGAGCAAGTTCGGCATCTCGCGCGTGCGTTTCCGCGACATGGCGCACCGCGGCGAACTGCCCGGTATCACCAAGTCCAGCTGGTAATACCGCACTTTCTGCCACCCGGAACCAGCGGTTCCGAACGGTGAGGGGATGTCGACTTCGGTCGACATCCCCTTTTGTTTGTGCCCAGAGCGCAAAATGAGCCGTTTCCGGGGGTGAAAGCGTCTCAAAACGCCGTAAATCCGGGGTTTTTGGCGGATCTCTGTTAGATTCAACGCGGTCGAACCGACCGACGGAGTCGCTCCTACGGAGTGTCGCCCGCATTTACGTGAAAACCTGTTTTTACAGACAAAGGTCCGAGGAGGACACTCAATGGCTGACAAGTCGCTGAACAAGACCGAGCTCGTTGCCAAGGTTGCCGCAGATTCTGGCCAGAGCCAGGCTGCTGTTGACGGCGTTCTGAACGCTTTCTTCGCAACCCTCGCCGACACCGTTGCAAACGACGGCAAGGTCACGATCCCGGGCTGGCTCGGAGTCGAGCGCACCGCTACCGCAGCGCGCACGGGCCGCAACCCGCAGACCGGCGAAGAGATCGCCATCGCCGCGGGCCACCGCGTCAAGCTGACCGCCGGCAGCAAGCTCAAGGCCGCCGCAAAGTAGTCTCGTTTTCTGATGGGGCGTCGACTTCGGTCGGCGCCCCATCGTTTTAAACGCTCGTCGTGCAGCGCCCGGGAGCCAGGCTCGGCGTCGACGGGGGTGGGGCGCGGATAGGCTGAGTCAGTGACTCGTCTCCTGCGCATATCCGGTCCGGCGGTCCTCCTGCTGGTTGCCGCGCTGGCGACGCTTCTCGCGCTGGCCTATGGCGGCGGCGCCGCCGGTCAGCTTCTCGCCGACCCGGGACCGGTCGTTCGCTGGGGACTCCCGCTGGCGAAGCTGCTCGTCAATCTCGGTGCGGCCGGCACCATCGGCGCCCTCGTGTTGACCTCCTTCGCCCTGAGCCCGCGCGAAAGCGAGTTCACCCGCGCGATCGACTTCGCCGCGGCATCCGCTGCCCTGCTCACCGTGGCCTCGGCCCTGACCGGCTTCTTCACCTTCCTGCAGGTCACGAATGTTCCGCTCGGCTTCGATGACAGGTTCAGCGCGACTGCCGGACAGTTCTTCAGCGAGATCGAGCTCGGTCAGGCCTGGCTCGGCACCACACTTATCGCGGCGGCCGTCACCGTGCTCTGCTTCGCGGTGAGAAACCAGACCGCGCTGGTCTTCGTGACGGCCTTGGCGGTCGGAGCCCTGGTTCCCATGGCCCTGCAGGGCCACGCGGCCGGCGCGGAAGGGCACGACGTCGCCATCACGGCCCTCGGGCTGCACCTCGTCTTCGCAGCCGTCTGGCTCGGCGGTCTGCTCACCATCATCGTGCTTCGCAACCAGCTGGACCGCGGCCGAATCGGAGTCGTGATCGCCCGGTACTCCTCGGTGGCCATGGTCTGCTTCATCGTCGTTGCGGCCACCGGCTACGTCAGCGCGGAACTCCGGATCGGCACCTGGGAACGCCTGCTCTCGCCGTACGGCATCCTCGTTCTGGTCAAGGTGGTCGCCCTGGTCGCCCTGGGCGGGTTCGGCGTGCTGCAGCGCCGATTCCTGGTGGCTCGGATGCAACGCGGCGCCAGACAGGGCGACCCGAGGTCTCGCACGTGGTTCTGGTGGCTGGTGGTGGCGGAGCTGGGCTTCATGGGCCTGGCCTCCGGCGTCGCGACCGCGCTGGCACGCACGGCCACCCCCGTGGCGCAGATCGTGGCGACCGAGATCCCGACATCGACCCCCGCCCAGATCCTGACCGGGGAACTCCTGCCTCCCGAACTCACCTTCGGCCGGTACTTCACCGAATGGAGATTCGACCTGGCCTGGGTGCTGTTCTGCGCCTTCGGGATCTTCTTCTACCTCGCCGGGGTGGCACGGCTGCGGCGTCGCGGCGATAAGTGGCCCGTGTACCGCACGGTGCTCTGGGTGATCGGCATGCTGATCCTCTTCTACATCACCAACGGCGGGGCGAACCTGTACGCCAGCTACCTGTTCTCCTCCCACATGCTCATGCACATGGCCCTGACCATGCTCGTGCCCGTGTTCCTGGTGCCCGGCGCGCCCGTGACCCTCGCGGCCCGGGCCATCCGCAAGCGCCAGGACGGGAGCCGGGGCCCACGCGAGTGGATCCTCCTGGCCGTGCACTCGCGGTATGCCGGCATCCTCTCCAATCCCATCGTCGCCGCCGGTCTCTGGGCCGGGTCGCTCTGGGTGTTCTACTACTCCTCCCTGTTCAGCTGGGCGACCACCGACCACATCGGCCACGAGTGGATGGTGGTGCACTTCCTGATCACCGGCTACCTGTTCGTGCAGTCGCTGATCGGGATCGACCCCGTTCCATACCGCCTGCCGTATGCCGGGCGCCTGCTGCTCCTGCTGGGCACGATGGCCTTCCACGCGTTCTTCGGCGTGACGATGATGACCGGAACCGGTCTGCTGCTCGCCGACTGGTACGGGGCGATGGGCCGCGACTGGGGTCTCAGCGCGATCGCTGACCAGCAGCTGGGCGGGGGCATCGCCTGGAGTGTCGGCGAGATTCCGACCATCGCCCTGGCGATCGCGGTGGCCATCCAGTGGAGTCGAAGCGACGAGAAAGAGTCCCGGCGCACCGACCGCAACGCGGACCGCACGGACGACGCCGACCTCAAGCGTTACAACGACCAGCTGGCGGCCCTGGCCTCACGCGACCGGCTGCGCTGACCCGCCCGCTGAGCCGGCTGCGCTGACCCGGTCGGGTCAGTGGAGCTGGATCGCCAGCGAGCCGCCCGGCTTGACCGTCACACTGAGGGCCACCGCGAACGGGACGTCCTCGTCCCGCGTCTCGACGCCCCCGTCGAACAGAGACTGAACCTCGACAACGATGTGGGCCTGGCCGGTGGTGTCGGCCATCTCGAAGGTCGTCGCGCCGGCGGTGAGGGCGACCACCGGGTAGACCGCGATCGACCAGACCGGATCGTTCTTGATCCGGTCGTTGATCTCGATCCCGAACGGACAATTCGACGGCTGGAGCACCTGCTGGGTCGTGCAGTCGTCGAGGAAACCGTTGAGTTCGGTCTGCACCTGGCTGATGAAGGCCTCGTTGGGTTCGGCGTCCACCGACACCGCCACGGCCGCGCTCTCGGTCACCGCGATCTGCTGGGCGGGTGCGCTGAGCAGGGTGGACGTGTGGGCGATGGAGTACGACGCAGGGGCGAAGGCGAGGTAGGAGGCCTGGTTCGAGAACGTGGCCGGGGTGTCCGCGGCGGCATGTGCCCGGGTGTCCAGGGTGAGCCCGTTGATGGTGAAGGACGCCTCGTGCAGCACCGTGACCTGCAGCACCGCAAGGGGACTGGACGAGAAGCGCCAACTGTCGAAGACCCCGGCGAAGGTGCCGGTGTGGGACACGGTGAACGTCATCGACTCCGGCTTACCGTCGAGCCGGAAGCCATAGACGACGGTGTGGGCGCCGGCACCGTCCTCGGTGTCCCGGATCAGGTGGATGTCGGTCAGCGTGCCGAGCACGTCCGGGCGGAGCAGGGTGGTCGGCAGATCCCGGGGAAGCTTCGCTGCCTCGAGGGCCCGGTTCGTCAGTTCGACTCCGGGGAGCTGCAGGGCACTCGCCGTGTCGCGACGGGCGAGGGCATCGAGATACTGCCGCACGAAGCCGCTGGCGCTGTACAGGTCGCGGTTGAGCGAACCGATCGCGGCCAGCAGCGCGGCACAGAGAAGAGCGGCGATCACGACCACGCCAAGGATGGCGCGCCGCCGACTGCCGCGGCGCCTGCCGCCCCCATTGCTCACCCACACATCTTGCCATGTCGCGGGTCCGCGGGCGGGCACCGGCGGACAGGGAACGCACAGACCGGCGTCGGGGGGCGGCCGAGCCGGGTCGGGCGGATAAAGTGGAATGTCCCGCTGCATCGATCGAAAGCGTCCCCGTGTCCGAAATTCCGCTGTCGCGTGAGCAAGCCGAGGTGTTCGAGGCGATCGAGGGCACCCGGCAGAACGTTTTCGTCACCGGGCGGGCCGGAACGGGCAAGTCGACGCTGCTGAACCACCTGTCCTGGAACACGAGCAAACAGATAGTGATCGCCGCGCCCACCGGCGTCGCAGCCCTGAACGTGGGCGGACAGACCATCCACTCGTTGTTCCGGCTGCCGATCGGCGTCATCGCCGACCACCCGATCGACCAGAACGACCCGCTGCGCAAGCTCCTCAACACAATCGACACCGTGGTCATCGACGAGGTGTCCATGGTCAACGCCGACCTGATGGACGCGATCGATCGCAGCCTGCGGCAGGCCCGCCAACGGCCGAACGACAGCTTCGGCGGGGCGCAGATCGTGCTCTTCGGCGACCCGTACCAACTCGCCCCGGTTCCCGGCGATTCCGACGAGCGCGCCTACTTCGCCGACACCTACCGGTCGATGTGGTTCTTCGACGCGAAGGTCTGGCAGGCCGCGGACCTGCGCATCTTCGAGCTCACCGAGGTGCATCGTCAGCGCGACGCCGACTTCAAGCTCATGCTCAACGCGGTTCGTCACGGGGAGGTCACCCCGGAGATCGGCGGAGCGCTCAACGCCGCGGGACAGCGGACGCCGCCGACCGAGGGCGTGATCACCCTCGCCACCCGGAACGATTCCGTGAACCGCATCAACGCGGCCGCGCTGAAGCGTCTCTCCGGCAAGGCACTGACCGCCAAGGCCGACGTCACCGGCGACTTCGGCGGGCGCACGTTCCCGGCCGACGAGGTGCTCGAGCTCAAGGTGGGGGCGCAGGTCATGTTCCTGCGCAACGATTCGCCGCAGGACGGCGGTCCCCGCTGGGTGAACGGCAGCATCGGCACCGTCACCCGGGTCGACTCCACCGTCTACGTGGACATCGACGGGGAGGTGCACGAGGTGGAGCCGGCTGTCTGGGAGAAGTTCAAGTACACCTACAACCCGACCACCAAGAAGCTGAGCAAGGATGTCGTGGCCGAGTTCACGCAGTTCCCGCTGCGGTTGGCCTGGGCGGTCACCATCCACAAGTCGCAGGGCGCCACCTACGAGCGCGCGATCGTCGACCTCGGGGCGAGGGTGTTCAGCCCCGGCCAGACCTATGTGGCGCTGAGTCGGCTGACCAGCATCGACGGGCTGTATCTCACCCGGCCGCTGCGGCCGAGCGACATCATCGTGGACGAGAACGTACGCCGTTTCATGAGCGGCCCGCGCGGGGACTTCCCGGCCCTGCCCGTCTGACCCGCCCGCGTCGCCCGCGTCGCCCGCCCGCGTCGCCCGCCCGCCCGCGTCGCCCGGCCGCCAGCCAGCGTCGACCCCGCCCAAAACGTCGCGGCCCGCGTTTCGGAAGTCGGCGCGCGGAGAACCACGTGCCACCTTCCGAAACGCGAGCCGCGAGACGGGCGGATGCCCGGCTAGTGGTGGTGACCCGATGGCACCAGATCGGGAGTCGCCACGGGCCCCACGCCGTGGGAACCGTGCGGCACGGCGTGGGCGCCCGCCTCCGTTGCGGCGAGGGCCGGCGTGGTCAGCCCGGAGAAGACCAGGGCGCCGATCGTGAGCGCGACCAGGAAGCGCCCCCCTTGTGCCGCGGGTGGGGCATCCGTTTGGCCGGCGCCCCGGGCCGGGACGGCACCGGCCTCTTCAGCGGTCGCGAGGATGCCCCGGCGCGCGGCGCGCCGCCCGACCGCGAGGGTGCCTGCAATGAACAGGCCGAACAGCGAAGCGACCATCATCGGGAACAGGGGGAGTCCGGTCGATCCGGCGGGCAACCCGAAACCGCTGCCGAGCGTTGCCGTCAGTCCCCACACGAGCACGGGGATCAGGGCGCCGTAGAGCGCCGGGTCGGGGGCCATCAGCCTGCCGCGCACGAGCGTCGCGACGCCCCAGCCGAGTTCGGCGATGCCGAACCCGACCATGGCGATCGCGAGCAGCACGGGCGCGCTCGCGCCGACCGCCAGATGAATCGTTCCGGCGCCCACTGCGGCGAAGGCGAGCCAGAGGCGGCTGATCGGGGTCATGGCTTTCCTGTTCGAGAGATGGCGGGCGTGGGCGGTGTGGGTCAGGCCGTGGCGGTGCGGTTGCGGGTGACCGCCTTGTCTGTGGCGAGGCCGGCTCCGAGCAGCACGAGGGCGCTGGCCAGGTGCAGGAAGTGGTCGGGGGTGTTCAGGGCGAGGATGTTCAGTGCGGTGCTCGCGATGAAGAATCCGACGATTCCGAGGAGCAGATAGACGGCGCCGATGGTGGTGTTGACCGCCTTGGCCGCGGACACGCTCGAGAGCCCCGCGATCAGCAGGGCGGCGCCGATCAGAAGGTGGGCCACGTTGTGCAGCGGGTTGACCGCGAACAGGCCGAGCAGCAGCCCGCCCTCGGTGGCGATGAAGCTGATGCCGCCGGTGACCGCGAAACCGAGCAATCCGACGAGCAGGTAGACGGCGCCGAAGACTGTGGCAACGAGACGGTTGGGTGAAGTGCGCATGTGAAGACCTCCTGAGTGGTGTCACGGCCAATCCGTGCACGGTAACTATTCGGACTTCTCGAGGATTCGGTTTGGTCAAATTTCGCAAGCCAACCGGCATCTGGGTACACTCCCTCAGATAGGGGTCAGTTTCAAACGGGGGTAACGGAATGAACGTCGAGATGCCATGACGAACACTGGGAAGGCTTCCCGACGGTGGGCCGTGTCCGCATTCGCGGTGACCGCCGCCATGCTGCTGTCCGGATGCACCGCCCCGGCGGGCGCCGTGGGTGAGAGCCGCCCACAGGTGCAGGCGCCGTTCTCGCCGGAGATCACCGACCGACTGGACGCCGCCCTCGCCGAGGCGATCACCCAATCCGGCTCCACCGGGGCCCTGGCCGGCGTCTGGGCGCCGTGGGCCGGGCAATGGATCGCGGCGCCGGGCACCGTCGCGCCGGAGAACTCCGCTCCGCTCAACACGACGATGAGCTACCGCATCGGCACGAACACGACCGCGCTCACCTGCACCGTCCTGGCGAAACTCGTCGACGAGGGAACCGTGAAACTCGACGACCAGGTCTCGACCTACCTCAACCGCGTGGTCGGCCTGGAACGGATCACCCTCGGCCAGCTCTGCCGCAACACGTCCGGCCTGGCCGACTTCACCCGCAACCTGTATCCGCAGTTCGTCGACAATCCCACCCGGATCTGGCCCGATCGCGAGGTCGTGTCCAGCGGCACGGCATCCGCCCGCATCGCGTTGCCCGGTGGCGCCTGGGCGCAGTCCGACACGGGGATCGTGCTGCTCGGCATGGCCCTCGAGGCGGCAACCCACGAGGACCTGTCCTCGCTCTACGAGAGCCGAATCTTCGGCCCGCTGGGCCTGAGCGCCACGAGCCTGCCCGACCCCAACAGCCTGGGCATCCCTGGCGACCATCCCCAGGGCCTCACGGCGCCGTTGGATGCCGCCGGGCACCCCGCCTGCGGCACCGTGCTCGATGTGACCGAACTCTCCTCGTCGATGGGCGGGGCAGCCGCGGGCATGGTCTCGACGCTTGCCGACCAGCGCAAGTGGGTCAGCGCCCTCGCCGAGGGCAGCCTGCTGACCGAGGCGACGACGAAAGCGCAATGGACGACCCTATCCGAGGGTGCAGACGTGCCGGTGTGGCGGCGATACGGGCTCGGCGCCGAACAGATCGGCCCGCTCCGTGGGCGGGCGGGGGCGATCCCCGGCTTCCTCTCGGCGGGTTACTCCGATCCGATCAGCGGCCTGACGATTGTGGTTGCGTTCAACAACTCGACCGACGGGGCCGACTTCGCCGAGGCCGTGGCCAGGCGGCTCGCCTCGATCGTGTGGGCCGCGCCCGCCGTCGACGGCGAGGCCGCGGCCGGGGACGCCGCGAAGGCAGCCGCGCCGTCGACGCCGCTGCCGTGGACCGAGGAGGAGGCGGCCGAATCCGTTCGGGCGACCGTGGCCTGCGCCCCGCCCGAGCCAGCCTCCGCGGAGCCTGTTCCCGCCGGATAAGATCTGCGCATGGCCATCGACGCAGACACCAAAGACTGGACCTGGGTGCTTGACGCCCGGTGCCCCGAGTGCGGGTTCGCCGCGGGCGAGGTTGATTTCGACGACATCCCCGAGCTGGTTCGAGCCAACGCGGTCGCCTGGGCCCCCGTGTTGCAGCGCACGGATGTTGCGGTGCGCCCCGACGACCAGACCTGGTCGGCGCTGGAATACGCGGCCCACGTGCGCGACGTTTTCCGCATCTTCGAGGCACGACTGCGCCTGATGCTCACGGAGGACGACCCGGCCTTTGCCAACTGGGACCAGGACGCCACGGCCATCGCCGCCCGATACAACCTGCAGGACCCGGCGGAGGTGGCCCGTGACCTCGCCGAGGCAGCCGCATCCGTCGCCCAGGCGTTCGCCTCCGTCGCGGTCACCGACCGGGGCCGCACGGGACGCCGGGGCGACGGCGCCGTCTTCACCGTGACCACACTCGGACGCTACTTCGTGCACGACCCGGTGCACCACCTGCACGACGTGGCCGGCGATTCGGCCGAGCGGGCATGAAAAAACGGGCGCACCTCGTCGGTGCGCCCGTTCCGGGCTGGAAGCCCGCTCGCCGGTCAGCCCGGCGGTCTCGTAGAGGCCCTGCGGCCTCGTTAGGCCCGGCGGCGTCCCGCGAGTGCGCCGTAAACCAGCAACACGATGATCGAGCCGGCGATGGCGAGGAGCCAGGTCGAGATGGAGAAGAAATCGCCGAGGCTGACCCCGAAGATGACCGATCCGAGCCAGCCACCCAGGAACGCGCCAATGACGCCGAGGATCAGCGTGAGGAACCAGCCGCCGCCCTGGCGCCCGGGGAGGATCGCCTTCGCGATGGCGCCGGCGATGAGTCCGAGAATGAGAAAGCCGATGAAGCTCATAGGTGTGTCCTTCTTTTTGTGGGGTGGTCGGGTCGGTGGACCCTGGGTCAGGTAGGTTTTGGGGCGCCGAAGCGCGGTTCGTGCTGGTAGCGGGGAGGAGACGGTTCGCATGCGGGTTCGACCCGCACGCCCGGGCCGGGCCTAGTCGGCGGCGGCGTCCGAGTGGTCGCTGGCGTCTGAGTCGCTGGCGTCCGAGTCGTTCGCGGCGTCCGACGATTCGTGGTGAACGTCCTTGACCGTCACGTCGACAGCGGTCACCTGCATGCCCACGATCGTGAGGATCGCGTCGGTGACGGCAATCCGCACGTCGTCGGCCACGGTCTGCAATTCGTGCGGATACTCGACCACGAGGGCCACCTGCACGGTGACGCGGTCATCGTCGACATCGACGCGCACGCCCTGCGACAGATCGGTGCCGCTGATCACGTCGCGGATCGCGCCCAGGGCCCGCACGCCCGTGCCGCCGAGGGCGAAGACCCCCGGCACCTCGCGGGCTGCGATCCCGACGATCTTCGCTATGACGCCGTCCGCGATGACGGTCTTGCCGTCGCCGGTGGTTGCCGCGGCCTCGAATGCGGTGGTGTCAACGATGGTGAACTCCAGTCTCTCGTGGGGTCTGGTGGCCCGAGCAGTGGTATCGCCGCCCGGAAGGGGCGGTGACCGTGCACGGTCACCTACTAAGACGTAGGTGGGCATGGATTTGTCACGCGGAAGATGCAAAAAAGATAAAAGAGGTGCAGGAGAAGGCAACCCTGAACCGGAATATAGCGTGAGTTACGCTCAAATGCGCTCGGGAATTCTCTCTTCGCGGGCCCCAGGCAACACCCACGGAGGTCCTTGTGCTCGAAAAGTCACTGCCGGTCGTCATCCAGGGCGGAATGGGAATGGCGGTGTCCTCGTGGATGCTCGCCCGCACGGTGTCGCAGGCCGGCCAGCTCGGCGTCGTGTCCGGGATCGCCCTCGACACGGTGCTCACCCGCCGGCTGCAGGACGGCGACCCGGCCGGGGACATCCGTCGCGCCCTCGCCGCGTTCCCCGTCTCGTCGATCGCCGAGCGGGTGTTGGACCGCTTCTTCCTGGCCGAGGGTCGACCGGCGGGCGGCTCCTACCTGCCCGTACCGAAACTCTCGCTCCACCCGACCCAGGAGCAGCAGGAACTGAGCGTGCTGGGCAACTTCGTCGAGGTCTGGCTCGCCAAGGAAGGCCACACCGGCGTCGTCGGGATCAATTACATGGAGAAGGTGCAACTGGCCACTCCGGCCGCCGCGCTGGGCGCGATGCTTGCCCACGTTGACTATGTGCTGATGGGGGCGGGAATCCCCAGGGAAATCCCGCACCTGCTGAACGAGTTCGCGGCGGGCCGCACGGGCTCGGTCACCATCGACGTGTCCGGGTCGGAAGCCGTGCACACCGTCGGGGTCGACCCCGTCTCTCTCCTCGGCGAGGCGCTGCCGACCCTGCACCGACCGCAGTTCCTCGCGATCGTCGCCGCACACGTGCTCGCGTTCTACCTCGCCAGGGACGAGGAGATCCGCCCCGACGGCTTCATCATCGAGGGCCCGACGGCGGGTGGGCACAACGCCCCGCCGCGCGGACGGCTGACCCTGGACGACGACCGGCAGCCGGTCTACGGCCCGCGCGACGACGCCAACCTCGAGAAGATCGCCGACCTCGGCTTGCCGTTCTGGCTCGCCGGCGGCTACGGCCAGCCCGAACGGCTGACCGAGGCCCTCGCGGCCGGCGCGGCGGGTGTGCAGGTGGGCACCCTGTTCGCGCTCAGCCGCGAGTCCGGCCTCGCCGACACCCTGCGCGACGCGGTGCTGGATCGCCTCGACGACGGCGAGCTGTCGATCAGAACGGATGCCGCGGCCTCACCGACCGGATTCCCGTTCAAGGTCGCCCAGCTTCCCGGAACGCTCTCGGTCGCAGGCGTCTACGACGAGCGGGTGCGGCTCTGCGACCTGAGCTACCTGCGCGAACCCTACGAGCGCAAGGACGGGGTCGTCGGCTTCCGCTGCCCTAGCGAGCCCGTGCACATGTACGTGCGGAAGGGCGGTGCCGTCGAGGACACGGTCGGCCGTGCCTGCCTGTGCAACGCGCTCACCGCGACCGTCGGCCTGGGGCAGACCCGCAAGACCGGCTACGTCGAGTCGCCCCTGCTCACTCTGGGCAACGACATCGAGGGTGCCGGGGCCCTCCGTGCCGCGCATCCGGAGGGCTGGGGTGCGGCCGACGTCGTCGACTGGCTGCTCGGCCGCGCCCGAGTCACCCTCTAAGCCTCGCCACGCGCGATTGTGCTGCGGTGAGTTACGGAGAAAGCGCCTTCGTCGCGCCCGCGAGGGTGGTTTCTCCGCAACTCATCCGCCTCAGCCCTGGGCGGTGACGTCGAAGACCACCGTGAGGGTGTGGCTCTCACCCGGCTCGAGCCGCACCCGGTTCTCCCGCACATTCGCCGACTCGACGCACACCATCCCGGTCCACTCGTCGTCGCCGAAGTCACCCATCGAGGCGGCCTTGGCGATCCAGGGGTTCCAGACGATCCGGCTCCGTGACTCGCCGGTGCTGAGTGCCACAGTGCGCCCCGAGCCGTCCGTCACCGCGGTCGCGGCGGTGGTGTCCAGGTAGATCCGATCCGTTTCGGCGGCAAACCGAATCGGCCCGGTCTCGGTCTCGATCGCCATACCGGCGAGCTGGTCGAGGAAGGGCGCACCCTCGAGCCCGGTCACCGCGGTGGAGCGGATGTCGTCCACGGCCAGGTAGGTGTGCAGTGCCTCCTCGTAGGTCACGGCATCCGTGTCCCGGTTCGTGACCGTGAGGGCGAGGGACAGCCGCGCCCCGACGGTCACCGTGTACAGCGCCTCGAAGCGGTGCGGCCAGGCCGAGGCGCGGGTGGCCGGGGTGTCGGTCAGGCGCAGGGTGACGATCACGTCGTCGCCCTGCTCGCGGGCGCCCGCGAGGACCCACTCGGCCAGCCTGGCGAAGCCGTGCGCCGGAGCGGCCGGGGCGGCCGGGTTCGCCCCGAACCAGGGGAAGCAGATCGGCACGCCCCCGCGGATGGCCTTCGCCTCAGTGAACAGGCTCTCCCCGCTCAGCCAGATCACCGGCCGACCCCCGGCCGGCGTCCACGAGGTGAGGTGGGCGCCATGCAGATACAGCTCGGCCGACCCGGCCGGGCCGGCGACGCGCACGACGGGCAGGCCACCCTCGCCGATCTCCAGGTGAACGGATGCCGGCAGTGCGGCCGGGTCGATGGGTGCGGGTGTCATGGGGCCTCCAAAATGTTGGCAGCGCCAACGCCGAACTCCAGTTTCGCAGAATCCCCGGCTCGAGGGGAAAACGACCATGGCGGCGATCCGTCCGCCGGGCTAGCGTGTGAACTGAACCATCGGTGCACGGCCAACCAGGAGGTTGCGGACATGTCAGGACCCACCGCCCCGGGCGAACCGGGCTTCGTGCCCGACGGCCAACCCGGTTTCGTTCCCGACCCGGGCGGCATCACCCACTCGGCCGCGGACCGGGACTGGGCTCGCAGCCGCCTCGAGCGCCGCCGCAAGCTCGGCGATTCCATCGTGGCTTACCTGGTGATCAACTCGTTCCTGATCGGCATCTGGGCGGTCATCGGCCAGGGCTATTTCTGGCCCGGCTGGGCCCTTGCCGGCTGGGGCGTGGCCCTGATCCTCGAGATCTGGAGCCTGTTCTCGCACCGGCCCATCACAAACGACGACATCGACCGGGAAATGCGCAAGGGCAACTAGGCGCCCGGCAGTCCGGCGCGCGACACAGGAATGGAGTATGACGTGGCGAAAAAACAGTGGAGTGACCTCAGCGGTGGGCAGCGGGTGGCGACGGTGCTGGGGGCGGTGGTGCAGTTCGCCCTCGCGGCCGCGGCCTGGTCCGACCTGGCGGAGCGTCCGGCCAAGCTCGTCAACGGCAAGAAGGGGGTCTGGGCCGTGCTCATCGCGGTGAATTTCATTGGTCCGATCTCATATTTCTGGTTGGGACGCCGGGCTCACCGCTGAGGGCCGAACGCCAGCGGGCCGGGGGAATAGTCTGGGGATGATTCGTTGTGCCGCCGGGCGGCACGGTTGCGGTCGAGGCTCTCGACCGCGCGGCGGGTCGGAAGGACGGGCAACGTGACTCACCTTGATACCGCTCATCGGCAGGGCCGGCAGAGCGTTCCTGGCGGCGGCTCCGACCATGCGATCGAAGCCGTGGGTCTGAGCAAGAGCTTCGGCCGCACCCACGCACTGCGGGAGGTCAACTTCACGGTCCCGCGCGGCAGCGTCTTCGGGGTCATCGGGCCCAACGGTGCAGGGAAGACCACGACCATGCGCGCGCTGCTGGACATCATCCGCCCGACCTCGGGGCACGCCACCGTGCTGGGCACGGATTCGCGCAACGCCGGGCCGTCGATCCGGCGACGGATCGGCTTCCTCCCCGGCGACCTCATCCTCGAGGGGCGGATCACCGGTCGTCGCCTCCTGCAGCACTACGCCGACATCTCGGGGCCCGTGCCGCGGGGTTACATCGACGAACTCGCGGAGCGCTTCCGGCTCGACCTCGACAGCCACGTGCGCAAGCTGTCCCGAGGCAACCGGCAGAAGCTGGGCCTCGTGCAGGCATTCATGCACAAGCCGGAGCTGCTCGTGCTCGACGAACCCACCAGCGGGCTCGACCCGCTGATGCAACAGGAGTTCCTCGGCCTCGTCAAGGAGGTTCGCGCGGCCGGCCAGACCGTATTCCTCTCCTCGCATGTGATCAGCGAGATCCAGCAGGCGGCCGACGAGGTCGCCATCCTGCGTGACGGCCGAATCGTCACGATCGCCAGCGTCGAGCAGCTCCGCACGACCGCGGTGCGCCACCTTCGGATGCGGTGCACCGGCATCCCCCCGGCGGAGCTCACCGCACGCCTCGAACGCCTCGACGGGGTGGCCGGCCTCGTCTGCACCGTGCTCGGCTCGGGCGCCACCGAGGCCGTCGCCACCCTCGAAGGGGCGATCCGGCCCTTCATCCAGGCCGTCTCCTCCCTCGCGCTGACCGACCTCGTGCTCGAAGAACCCGACCTCGAAGAAGCGGTGCTCGCGCTGTACACGGCACCGGCCGCATCCGTCACCCCGGTTCAGGCCGAGCGAGGGGAGCGCTCATGACCACCGCAACGCCCCATCGTCACGCGGGGAGACCGGACGCCGCCGCAGGCCAGACATTCATCCGCCGAGCGCCGCTGCCGGTTTTCGGCAAGGCCGTCACGGATGGCTGGCGCGCCTTGATCGGCTGGGCCGTCGGTTTCGCGGCGGCGGTCTTCCTCTACCTGCCGCTGTTTCCGACCATGTCGGCGGGCGCGGGCGACATGCAGAAACTGATCGACACGATGCCCGCCGCCCTGATCAAGAGCCTCAACTACAACCAGATCGGCACCGGGGCTGGCTACACCCAGGCCACCATCTTCGGCCTGATCGGTTTCGCCCTGATCAGCATTGCCGCGATCGGCTGGGGCGCGGCCGCCCTGGGCGGCGACGAGGAGTCCGGCCAGTTGGAACTCACCCTCGCGCACGGCGTCACCCGCACGGAGGTCGCCGTGCAACGGTTCGCGGCGATGGCCCTGAAGATCATCCTTGTTTCCGCGGTGGTCTTCCTCCTCGTGCTCGCAGTGAACGGCCCCTCCGAACTCGACCTGAACGTGCTCTACCTCTTCCAGACCTCCGTCATCTTCGCCGGGCTGGCCCTGCTCACCGGAAGCGCGGCAATGTTCTTCGGCGCGTTGTCCGGCCGCAAGGTGTGGGGAATCGGGGGAGGGGCGTTCGTGGCCGTGGTCGGCTACGTGCTCAACGCGATCGGCAATCAGAGCGCCGACGCGGAGTGGCTGCACGCTCTCTCGCCGTACTACTGGGCCTACGGGAACAACCCCTTGGCGAACGGCGCCGACTGGCCCACGATGGTTGCCTTCTTCGGTGGTTCCCTGCTCGTCGGCGCGGCTACGGCCCTGGTGCTCCGCCGCCGCGACATCGGGGTGTAGGTCGACCAGCGGGGTGTAGGTCGACCAGAGCGAAAGCGAAACCGGAGTTCTTCGTGACCCGCCGGTTGCGACGAAGACGGATGCGGCGGGTCGCGAAAATCTCCTGTCTGGCGAGCGAGGGGCTCGTTCGATCGTGCGTCCGGGACTAGCCTGTCCGCATGTGTGGACGCTATGTCATGGCCAAGGACACCGACGACCTGGCTCGTGTGTTCGCCGCGTCCGGCGGCGACTTCCGGGACTGGCGGCCCTCTTTCAACATCGCGCCCACCGATCTGGTGCCGGTCGTGCGCGAGTGGGCGCACGACGGTGCCGTGACCAGGGAGGTCGACGGGGCGACCTGGGGTCTCGCGCCCGCCTGGGCCGGCGACTCGACGTCGGGCGCATCCTCCGGCGCCAAGTCGGCTGCCCGGCGGGCGCCGATCAACGCACGTCTGGAATCCGTGGCCACCAACGGCCTGTTCCGAGCCTCCTTCGCCTCACGGCGCTGCATCGTGCCGATGACCGGGTACTACGAGTGGGAAGACCGGCCCGACGGCAAGCAACCCCACTTCATCCACGGTGATGGGCTGCTCGCGGCGGCCGGAGTCTACGCCGGGCGACAGGAGCAGGACGGAACCTGGTCACACAGCATGGCCGTGATCACCCGGGAGGCGCGCGACGCCTCCGGTGAGATCCACGACCGGATGCCCACGTTCCTCACCAGGGAGGCCTGGGACGAGTGGCTCCGACCGGGCAAGGTCGCCGACCCCGAGTCCCTGCTCGGCCTACTCGACGAGTCGTCCCTGTCGGTGGCGCGGGCCATTACGAGTCACCCGGTCTCTCGCCGCGTCAACAACGCGCGGGTGCCCGACGCCGAGAAGCAGGATCCGGCGCTGATCGCACCGGTGGAGGTCGAATAGGGCGGAAATCAGGGTCCTGGGCCGAACCGACCCTGTGCTACTGGAACGTGGGCGAAGTCACCCGAATACCTTCATCGCGCTGACCATTGCCGACGGGCTCCCGTTGGTGCGGGTGACAACCAGCCGAATGCCCGTTGTCGTCGTGGCGTCGAAGCTATGAATGCGGTGCCGGTGATGGTTTGCAGTGACGGCAACGATGCTCGCCCAGCTGCGGGTGGAGCCGGTGCCGGATGCCACCTGGAGGTCGTAATCGGCGACGAGTTCGGGAATGGCGTCAAACTCCGTTCGATGGTGGTGCAGGTTGATGAGGTCTTCGTCAACGTCGTCATTGAAAACGATGCGCACCGATCTGACGGTGATCGCCGTCTCCCAGTCAAGTTGCAGGTACTCGAACGGGGAGCCATCAGGATCCGGCCTCGTCAGTGTGTGAGCCGATGACCACATGTTCGGGCCGGAGTACGGGCGTTGGTACCCGTTCGAAACGTGGGCGGGAGCGAAGGCCTCGGTGTCTGGACTCGCTGAAAAGACAAAACCTCGGCGACGCAGGGGAATTGCGCTCCATTCGACGATCGGCTGATTGTCCTGGTCGGGGATGTGGTCGTCGAACGCACCATCTCCCTCCCCGCGGGCCACGAGCGAGAGCACGCCGTACGGTCGCTCGTTGGCCAGGAGGAGCGACACAACCGCGTTTGTGCGCACCACGATGACCGCGTTTTGCGCATGGTCGGGGGTCCAGTTGAGGATTCCGCGCACGACGACCGCCTCGCCGGCCGGCACAAGCGCGTGAGTAGTGAGGACGTGATCGACCGGGACGTAGTTTTGCGGCTTGCCCGTCGTCCACAGTTCGATCTGCAGCTCAGTCGGCGCAGTCGAATTCAGTGTCAGGTCAACATGCTCAAGCATGGGGTCGACCGGAAGGACGATGGCCACGTCACGGTCCAGATGAAATGTTCCCGTCGTGGCAGCTGCGGGAATCTCCAACCGCCGGCACGTGCTGGAGGCCGTTGCGACGGCCGAAGTCGCGAGGTCGAGAGGGTCTTTGACGTACGAACCGACCACGGATGCGTCGGTCCGGGCGAGAGTATCTTGCAGGTCCTTCAGATGGCTGGCGGCGACCTCCCTCGGTGAGATGCCCAGGGACACGGCCAGTGCGGCGCCGGTTCCCGCGGCTTGTCCGAGGGACGAACAGGTGGCCATCACCCTCGTCGAGCCGAAAGCGACATGTGATGCGGAAATGTTGCGGCCGGCAAACAGGAGGTTGGTGATATTGCGTGAGTACAGGCAGCGAAAGGGGATGTCATATACCCCGTCCGAGTATCGCTGCCGTGCGCCGGCCGTCTCGGCGTAGGCGCCTTCCACCGGGTGGAGGTCGATGGACCAGCCTCCGAATGCGACCGCGTCCTCGAAGCGAGTCTGTTGGAGGATGTCGTTTTGGGTGAGGGTGTAGTCGCCTACGAAGCGGCGATATTCGCGTTTGCCGGGGATGGACCCGACCCACTCCAGTGTGAGATTCTCAGCGTCGAACTTTCCTGAATTCTTGATGTAGTCCCATATGCCATAGGCAAGTCCCCAGAGTTCGTCCCGGATGGATTCGTTGTCAGCGACCGTGTCAAGTTCGCCGCCCCATTCGATCCACCAGTAGTCACACCCGTTGTCTCCTGTGCGAATGATCCGGTTGGCCAGGATCGGCGTCTGGGAAATATCTTTGGCTATAGACGGGGGAATGAACTTCTCCGCTCGCCCGGCATCCTTCGTGTAGAAGAAAAGGCTGCTTCCCAGGAGTTCGTCGTCGGCTTGTTCGGGTGCCCACGCTTCGTCGTAGGTGGACCTCGCCTCGCGACCGACGCGATGTTCAGCGCCAGCGAGAGATCCCACCAGACCATCGCCCGTGCAATCGATGAAGACAGGTGCGTCAAAACGGGTCAGGATCTCGGAACCCATTGTCCACCCCGTGACAGAAGCAATTCGATTCGGGTCGATCGGTGTCATCTCGACATCCCTGACGTCCGTGTTTAGATGCAGCGTTATGTTGGCTTCGGCCCTGACGATGTCCAGTACGGTCTGATCCCAGTAGTACGGGTTCCCCTCAGGATTACGGAACTGGTTCTCGAGAAACAACTCGCCCATGATGCCCGTCTCCCGTGCGAACCGCTGTCGACCGTGAGCCGTCGCACCCACGACCCAGACACGGATCTCGCTCGACGAATTGCCCCCGAGCATGGGCCGGTTCGTGATGAGCGAGACTCGCGACCCCAGCCTGGCGGCGGCGACGGCGGCTGAGACTCCGGCCAGACCGCCTCCGATAACGACGATGTCACTGGTTTCACTTCGCGTGCGCATGTTCACTCCTTCCGGCGGGCGATGGATTCCCGCGCCCCTCACCGCTGAGAAGTGACACCAAAGTACCACGGACTGACGTTGTTCTTTCACTCTGTAGGTAACTTGTACCGGTGAGTGGTAGCTTTAAGACGCCGAAGCGGCGCCCATGACAAAGATGCGTGAGGACAACACAATTGAATGATCCATTGATGACCACAGCCCCTGCAGTAGCAGCCCCAAGCAGTCCAGAGACGGTCCCCTTGACCAGTGCGGAACGATCACGCCAGCTTCGAAAGGCGATTGGAGCCGCGGGCATCGGCCACTTCGTGGAATGGTTCGACTTCGGGCTCTACGGAACGCTCGCGACCGTCATCAGTCTCAATTTCTTCCAGCAGGGGAATCCCCAGGCGGCGCTGCTGGCCGCTTTCGCCGTGTTCGGTGCTGGTTTCGTGATGCGCCCGCTCGGTGGCATGTTCTTCGGATCTCTCGGGGATCGACTCGGGCGAAAGACGATCCTTGCAGTTGTGATCCTCGTCACGTCAGGTGCGACGTTCCTGATGGGACTCCTGCCGACCTTCGGGTCGATTGGCCTCTGGGCGCCGATCCTCCTCGTCCTGGTTCGACTCGTTCAGGGCTTCGCAGCAGGCGGTGAAAGTTCGGGCGCCACCACGCTGCTCATTGAATTTGCGCCCGCGAATCGACGAGGCTTCGTTACGAGCTTCATTGACGTGTTCGGTTTCTCTGCCTTTGTTGCAGGCGGAGGGCTCGTTCTCTACCTGACCTCGGTGATGTCAGCCGATGATCTCAACAGCTGGGGGTGGCGCCTGCCGTTCCTTCTCGCCGCACCACTTGGCCTGGTCGGTCTGTACATGCGCAGCCATTTGGAAGACACGCCGGAATTCCTCGCGGTCAAGGCCAAGGGCGGCTTGCAGAAATCGCCACTCATCGCGTCACTCAAGACTTCGTGGCGGGCGCTTCTCTTCTGTGTTGGCTTCGTCGTGCTCAAAGCGGTCGGACACTGGATCCTGCAGACATTCATGCCGTCGTACTTGCAGACGAATCTCGGCTACGACCGGACGGTCAGCTACGCGGTAACCGTGATCGGGCTCGCCGTGATCGTTGTCCTCGTCCCCTTCATGGGCCTGCTCTCAGACAAGGTCGGCCGCAAGCCTGTGATGATTGCCGGCTGTGTCGGATTCGTCGTATTCACCTACCCGACACTGATGCTGATGAGCGCGGGCAACTTCTTGGCCGCGACGTGCGCGATGGTCATCCTCGGAATTTTCATGGCCGCTTTCGACGGGGCATCCAGTGCTGCTATGGCAGAGTTGTTTCCGACGAGCATTCGGTACGGAAGTATTTCTATCGCTTACAACCTTGCCGTGGCGTTCTTCGGCGGGATCACACCGCTGTTCGCGGCATTCCTCATCACAAGCACTGGGAACACCTTCGCCCCCGCGTTCTACGTTATGGCGGCCGCCCTCGTATCCCTGGTGGTCGTCCTTCGAGCTCGCGAAACAGCACACAACCCACTACCTGCCTAGACGGAGAGACACGTGCCACCCGAGATCAACCAGAGCATTGGGCGGGCGGCCGCAGTCTTGACCGCACTTGGCGAGTCGAAGACGGGGGCGATGCGGGCATCCGACATCGCCCGCGCCATCGGCTTGGGTGCTTCGACCACCTCGAGGCTGCTGGGTACGCTCGAGGAGCTCGGCTACGTGCGCAAGGAAGCGGATGGACAGAATTACCAGATCGGTATGGCGATAGTCGCACTGTCCAGCCTGGCGCTGAACCAGAACCCCGTTCATCGGGAGTCCCGGGTGGCGGCTCAGGAGCTGGCACAGCGGACGGGCCTGAGCGTCAACGTCGCGGTTCGTGACCGGGCGGGTCTCGTTTACCTATGCCATTTCGAGGGGGCCCTGGCGCCAAAGGCGCACACCATGATCGGCATGAGTCAGCCCATGCATGGTTCCGCGCTGGGGAAGTGCCTCATGTTGGACATGTCCGAGCAAGAACGAGTGGAGCTCCTGGGGGAGTCCCTTCCTCGCTACACAGCGAACACGATCGCCTCGCATCACCAGCTGACGGCTGAACTCGCGAACGCGGTCAAGGTCGGCCGGTGCCTGGAGGTTGAGGAGCTTGCCTTGGGCCGACTGTGCGTGGCGGCCCCCATCCGCGACGCAGCCGGCGCGATCGTGGCCGCAATTTCCGTCTCGGGACGTCTGACCGTCATGCGGAGCCACGATGTGGATGCGCTGGCCGAGGAAGTCATCGAGGTCGCCGACCGCATAAGTATCGGGCTGGGTCTGATCACGGCCAGGCCTGCAGTGCACCAGTAATTCCCGAGCGAACGGGTCCCGGCCCGCGTCGGGCAGAGTTCGCGAAGCGGCGACCGGTGATTTGGAGCGGATGACGGGAATCGAACCCGCGCTATCAGCTTGGGAAGCTGAAGTTCTACCATTGAACTACATCCGCGTGTCTGTGACGGGGTAAGCCCCGCACCGAACCGTGCCAGCATATCAACTCCGCGCCGTTAGGCTGGACCCGTGCTGCTCTCGGATCGCGATATCAAGGCTGAAATCAACGCGGAACGAATCCGGTTGGAGCCGTACGCGCCCGACATGATTCAACCGTCGAGCGTCGACGTACGCCTGGACGGCTTCTTCCGCCTGTTCGACAACCACAAGTATCCCTATATCAACCCGGCCGAGGACCAGCCCGAGCTCACCCGGCTGATCGAGACGCCGCGCGATGAGCCGTTCATCCTGCACCCGGGCGAATTCGTGCTCGGCGCCACCTACGAACAGGTCAGCCTCCCCGACGACATCGCCGCCCGGCTCGAGGGCAAGAGCTCGCTGGGCCGGCTCGGTTTACTGACGCACTCCACGGCCGGCTTCATCGACCCCGGCTTCACCGGTCACGTCACGCTCGAACTGAGCAACGTTGCCACCCTGCCGATCAAGCTGTGGCCCGGGATGAAAATTGGCCAGCTCTGCTTCTTCCGGCTGAGCTCACCGGCGGAGCGGCCGTACGGTTCGAGCGAGTACAGCTCCCGCTACCAGGGCCAGCGCGGACCGACGGCGTCCAGGTCGTTCATGAACTTCCACCGCACGGACGTCAGGAGTTCGACGGGTGGGGTCTCGACAAGCTCGACCACCGCGGGCTCGACCACCGCGGGTTCGACCACCGCGGGTTCGACCGCCGCGGGTTCGACCGCCTCCGAGTAGCCCGTTCATACGCATGCAACATGCGCCCGGTAAAATCGGATCATGACCACCTCCCTGCCCCGCTTCACCGACGCGCTGATCGCGCCCGGCCCGACACCCGAGTACCCGGGGCGGATGCGCCGTTTCGGCCAGCTCGTGGGTACCTGGGCGGCAAAGGGGACGCGGCTCGACGAAGCGAGTGGCGAATGGCGTGAACGCGACTTCACCTGGATCGTCGACTTCGTGCTCGACGGTCGCGCGGTGCAGGACATCGAGGTTGTTCCCAGCGACACCGATCCGTCCGGGTATGAGACGGTGGCGACGGCGATTCGGGTCTACGACCCGCATGCCGGCCTCTGGCGGGTCAGCTACTTCGCGCCGAAGACCGGGGAATACTGCCACCTCGTCGCCACCCCGCATCGCACCGGGCTGCGCCAGGACGGCACCGGCACCGATGGGCGCCCGATCCGCTGGAACTTCGTTCTGGTCACCGAGGACAGCTACACCTGGGAGGGCTGGGTGTCCGACGACGAGGGCGCGACCTGGCTCCTCGTAGAGCACAACGAGGCCACCCGCATCCGCTGAGGTCGCGAGGTCTCAGGCCTCGGCGTCCCTGACGGATGCCCGGCGCACCAGGCGGGGAGCGATACCGAGCAACCCGAACACGAGAATGAGTTCGACGCTGCCCAGGGCGAAGTAGATCGTCTGCAGTGCCGAATACTCCGTGATCACGGCGAGCTCGACGAAGATCCAGATCAGCATGCCGAAGCCGGCGACCACCGACGCGGTGAGGGCCCAGCCGCTACGTCGCCAGAGGCCGACCGCGGCGGCCAGCTGCGTGCCACCGACGACGACGCCGAGGATCAGTCCGGGCACCAGGTAAGAGGAGAACGGCGAGCCCTGGAGGTAACGGAGGGGAACGCCGCCGCCGTTGGCGACGATGCCGAGCCAGGCGCCACCGAACGACGACACGGCGCAGAAGAGCAGCGTGCCCAGCAGCAGGCGCCGAAGGAGAACGGGGGAGATCACGGTGGCTCGCCTTCCGGCGGGTGCGTGTGGCCCGTCGCCCCGAGCCTAGACCCGCGTCTTCGCGCCGGGTACGGCCCGGCTACAGGCTGAAGGGGAAGCCGAGGTCGTCCGGGTAGTCGCCGAGTGCGGTGAGCTGTGCTGCGGAGCGCTGCAGGGCCGCGAGGGTGAGCCCGAGCGAGCCGGGCCCGAAGCTGACCCGGGACACGCCCAGCTCGGCCAGACGGGCCAGGGGAACGGCGCCCGGATGCCCGATCACCGAGATGCGTCCGTCGACCTCATCCAGGGCGCGCTTGACCAGGTTCTCGTCCTTGAGACCGAGGAAGAAGATGACGTCGGCGCCGGCGTGCAGGTAGGTGTTGGCTCGTTCGACGGCCTCGGCCCAGTCGCCACCGCCGGCCAGAGTGTCGACGCGGGCATTGATCACCAGCGGGATTCCCGTTGCCTCCGCGGCCGTGCGGGCGGCGGACACCCTGGCGGCGGCCGTCGCAATTTCGAACTGGGGAGCCTTCGAGGCGCCGATCGAGTCCTCGAGGTTGATTCCGACGGCGCCGGATTCCTCGATCAGGCGGCGCACGTTGCGGGCCACACCCGCGGCATCCGGAGCGTAGCCCTTCTCGAAGTCCACCGAGACGGGCAGGTCGACCGCGTCGACGATCAGGCGAGCCGCGGTGATGGCCTCGTCCACGGTCAGGCCCTCACCGTCGGGCAGCCCGCGCACATTCGACACCGAATGCGACGCCGTTGCGAGGGCCTTCACGCCGGCTGCCTCTGCCACGATTCGTGCCGTGATGGCGTCCCAGACGTTCGTGACGATCAGCGGGGAGCCCGGAACGTGCAGGGCATTGAGGAGTTCGGCCTTCTGGATCTGCAGCGTAGTCATCCCCCCAGCCTGACAACCAGGACCGGCCCGGACGAGAGTTCAGCGAATGTCCAGGTAACAAGCAGGTTGCGTTCAGCCGATCTGGTCTTGCTTCGCCTTCACCGGAATCAGCACGATCAGGCCGACGAACAGCACGAGCACGAGGCCGAGGATGCCCCAGTAGGTCTCGCCGAAGATCGTCACCATCAGCGCGAACATGGTCGGCGCGAGGAAGCTCACCGCACGGCCGGTGGTGGCGTAGAGGCCGAAGACCTCGCCCTCCCGCCCCGGCGGGATCAACCGGGCGAGGAAGGTGCGACTGGCCGACTGGGCCGGGCCGACGAAGAGGGTGAGGGCGAGCCCGGCGGTCCAGAACACGATCTGCCCGCCGTCGTGCAGGAAGAAGACCAGCCCGCCGCAGACGATCAGACCGACCAGGGCGGTGACGATGACCGGTTTCGCGCCGAGTCGGTCGTCGAGCGCGCCCACGCTGATGGTGGCGATGCCCGCGACGACATTGGCCGCGATCGCGAAGATGATCACCTCGCCGGCCGAGAACCCGAAGACGGATGCCGCGAGCACCCCGCCGAAGGTGAAGACCCCGGCCAGGCCGTCCCGGAACACCGCGCTCGCGATCAGGAAGTACACCGTGTGCCGGCTTGTCTTCCAGAGCCGGGCGATGTCCTGACCGAGCACCAGATAGGAGCGGAGGAAGCCGACGCGCTCTCGTCGCACGGTGGCGGGGGAACGGTATTCGGGCACCGTGAACAACACCGGCAGGGCGAACAGCCCGAACCAGGCCGCCGCGATGAGCATCGCGACCCGCACCGAGAGGCCGTTCTCCCCGGTCACGCCGAAGAGGCCGACCTCGGGCTTGATGAAGCCGAAGTAGACGATCAGCAGCAGCACGATCCCGCCGATGTAGCCCATTCCCCAGCCGAAGCCGCTGACCTTGCCGATCGTGCGCGGGGTGGAGACCTGGGCGAGCATGGCGTTGTAGTTCACGCTGGCGAACTCGAAGAACACATTGCCCGCGGCCACCAGGAACAGCCCCATCAGCAGGAAGTCCGGCGAGGCCTGCACGAAGAACATCGCCGCGGTGATCCCGACGACGATGAACGTGTTCACGCCGAGCCAGAGCTTGCGCCTCCCGGAGGTGTCGGAGCGCTGCCCGGTGATCGGCGCGAGCACGGCCACCAGGAACCCCGCGATCGCCAGAGCCCAGCCGAGCTGCGCCGAGATCACATCCTTGTCACCGAAAGCCGACCCGGTGATGTAGACGGTGAAGACGAATGTGGTGACGACGGCATTGAAGGCCGCGGAGCCCCAGTCCCAGAAACTCCACGCCACCACACGGCGGCGACTCGTCTCGTGTGGCAACACCTCGGCATCCGTGCCGCCCTGCGCAATCCCGGTCATGCGCCCAGAGTAGTGGGCGCCGGAGAACAATCGGGGGAAACCTCAAAGTTGAGTCACTCACACTCAACTTTCAGCTGCGCAGCTTGACTCGAATTTGTACTGGTGCCACACTTGAGTCAATACCGCTCAAGTCTGAAGAATCATACGATCGATCAGACGGAGAAACACTTTTGAAGGAGAACGCACACATGGCCCGTGCAGTAGGCATCGACCTCGGAACCACCAACTCTGTGGTGGCCGTCCTCGAGGGTGGAGAACCCACCGTCATCGCAAACGCCGAAGGCTTCCGGACCACCCCATCGGTGGTCGCCTTCACCAAGGACGGCGAGGTGCTCGTCGGCGAAACCGCCAAGCGCCAGGCCGTCACCAACGTCGACCGCACCATCGCATCCGTCAAGCGCCACATGGGCACCGACTGGAACGTCGGCATCGACGACAAGAAGTACACCCCGCAGGAGATCTCGGCCCGCATCCTGGCCAAGCTCAAGCGCGACGCCGAGGCGTACCTGGGCGACAAGGTGACGGATGCCGTCATCACCGTTCCCGCGTACTTCAACGACGCCGAGCGCCAGGCCACCAAGGAGGCCGGAGAGATCTCGGGCCTCAACGTGCTCCGCATCATCAACGAGCCGACCGCGGCCGCACTGGCCTACGGCCTGGACAAGGGCAAGGAAGACGAGCTCATCCTGGTCTTCGACCTCGGTGGCGGAACCTTCGACGTCTCCCTCCTCGAGGTGGGCAAGGACGACGACTTCTCGACCATTCAGGTTCGGTCCACCTCGGGCGACAACCGCCTCGGCGGCGACGACTGGGACCAGCGCATCGTCGACCACCTGGTCAAGAAGTTCAAGGAAACCACCGGCGTCGACGTCTCCAAGGACAAGATCGCCAAGCAGCGCCTCAAGGAAGCCGCCGAGCAGGCCAAGAAGGAACTGTCCTCGAGCATGTCGGCCAGCATCCAGCTGCCCTACCTCTCCCTGACCGAGAACGGCCCCGCCAACCTCGACGAGACGCTCACCCGCGCCCAGTTCGAGAAGATGACCGAGGACCTGCTCGACCGCACCAAGAAGCCCTTCCAGGACGTCATCCGTGAGGCCGGCATCAAGGTGGGCGACATCGCCCACGTCGTGCTCGTCGGTGGATCGACCCGCATGCCCGCCGTCTACGAGCTCGTCAAGGCCGAGACCGGTGGCAAGGACCCGAACAAGGGTGTCAACCCGGACGAGGTCGTCGCCGTCGGCGCCGCACTGCAGGCCGGCGTGCTGAAGGGCGAGCGCAAGGACGTTCTGCTCATCGACGTCACCCCCCTCAGCCTCGGCATCGAGACCAAGGGCGGCATCATGACGCGCCTCATCGAGCGCAACACGGCCATCCCGACCAAGCGCAGCGAGACGTTCACCACGGCAGACGACAACCAGCCGTCCGTGGCGATCCAGGTCTTCCAGGGCGAGCGCGAGTTCACCCGTGACAACAAGAACCTGGGCACGTTCGAGCTGACCGGCATCGCGCCGGCGCCGCGCGGCATCCCGCAGGTCGAGGTCACCTTCGACCTCGACGCCAACGGCATCGTGCACGTGTCCGCAAAGGACAAGGGAACCGGCAAGGAGCAGTCGATGACCATCACCGGCGGTTCGTCGCTGGCGAAGGAAGACATCGACCGGATGGTGCGCGAGGGCGAGGAGCACGCCGCGGAGGACAAGCGCCGCCGCGAGGCCGCCGAGACCCGCAACACCGCCGAGCAGCTCGCCTACTCGATCGAGAAGCTGATCAAGGAGAACGACGAGAAGCTGCCCGAAGACGTCAAGACCGAGGTCCAGGCCGACGTCGACGAGCTCAAGACCGCACTCGCCGGAGACGACGACGCGGCCGTGAAGACCGCGTTCGACAAGCTCAACGAGAGCCAGGGCAAGCTCGGCGAGGCCATCTACAAGACCAGCCAGGAGGAAGCCGCAGCGGCTCCCGCCGACGGCGCGGAGCCGACGGCCGAGTCCGGCAACGCCGATGAGGACGTCGTTGACGCCGAGGTTGTCGACGACGAGGACGACGCGTCCACCGGCTCGGAAACCAAGTAGCAATGGCAGACGACAAGCGTCCAGAAGACGAGCCGTTCGAGGAGGGGGTACCCGCTGAGGGTGCCCCCGGGGCGGACGCCGCCGCGGAGACCGGTTCGCCGGCCGACGGGATCGACGAGGACGAACTCACCGTTCAGGACATCCTCGATGCCGCCGAGCGGGAGGCCGCCGAGCCGTCCGACGAGCACCTCGCGGACCTCAAGCGGGTCACCGCGGAATACGCGAACTACCGTAAGCGCACCGAGGCCAACCGCGAGATCGAGCGCGAGCGCGTCACGGTGGATGTCGTCAAGGGCCTGATTCCGGTGCTCGACGACCTCGACCGGGCCGAGAAGCACGGCGACCTCGTCGCCGACACGGCGTTCAGCACGATCGCCGCCAAACTGCGGGCGAGCGTGGAGCGCCTCGGCGTGAAGCCGTTCGGCTCGGTGGGGGAGCCGTTCGACCCGAACGTGCACGAGGCGATCTTCCAGATGCCCAATTCGGACATTGAGGTGGACACCGTCGGCGATGTGGTCGAGACCGGCTACTTCCTCGGCTCGACGCTCCTGCGCGTGGCCAAGGTCGTAGTTCAGGTACCGAGCGATGGCTAGCCAGGACTGGTTTGACAAGGACTTCTACAAGGTCCTGGGCGTATCGAAAGATGTCTCCCCGGCCGAACTGAAGAAGGCGTATCGGAAGCTGGCGCGCAAGTACCACCCGGACTCCAATCCGGGCAACCCGGCTTCCGAGGCCAAGTTCAAGGAAATCAGCGAGGCCCACTCGGTGATCGGCGACCCTGCCCAGCGCAAGGAGTACGACGCCGTGCGCGCGATGGGCGGTGGAGCGCGCTTCACCGCCCCCGGCGGCGGCGCCGGCTCAGGCGGCGGGCAGGCCGGCGGGTTCGACGACGTGTTCGGCGGCATGTTCGGCGGAGGAGCCCGGCAGCAGGGCTACTCCTATGAACAGGGCGGCTACGACGACCTACTCGGTGGACTGTTCAACCGAGGCGGGAGCGGCGGCGGGTTCGGCAGCTCGAGCGGCGGCTATCGCGGCTACGGCGGCCCGACCCGGGGTCGCGACGTCATCGCGTCGACGACAATCGACTTCATCACGGCCACCCACGGCGACCAGATCACTCTGCAGACCCAGGACGGCCGCTCGATCAAGGTCAAGATTCCGGCCGGTGTCGCTGATGGCCAAAAGATCAAGCTCCGCGGCCAGGGGCAGCACAGCCCCGATGGCGGCGAAGCCGGTGACATCGTGCTCACGGTCTCGGTGCGCAAGCACCCGGTCTTCGAGCGCGATGGCCTCAATCTCAGGGTGTCCGTTCCGGTCACCTTCGTCGAGGCCACACTGGGGGCCACGATCGAAGTGCCGACCCTCGGCGGCCCGCCGGTCAAGCTGCGGATCGCCCCGGGCACCCCGAGCGGGCGCATCCTGCGCGTCAAAGGGCGCGGAGTGGTGACCCCGAAGGGCACCGGCGATCTTCTCGCCGAGGTGCAGGTGGCTGTGCCGTCGCACCTGTCCAAGGACGCCGAGGCGAAACTCGAGGCGTTCGCGGCCGCCCTGCCCAGGGAGAACCCCCGCGACGACCTCCTGGCGAAGGCGAGAGACTAGCGGTGGATGAGAACACCCGGGTCTTCGTGATCTCGATGGCGGCAGAACTTGCCGGCATGCACCCGCAGACCCTGCGCCAATACGACCGCCTGGGGCTGGTGAGTCCCGACCGCACCCCTGGTCGGTCGCGCCGGTACTCCATGCGGGACGTGGCAAAGCTGCGCGAGATCGCGGACCTGGGTGCTCAGGGGGTGAGCCTGGAGGGTATCCGGCGCATCCTCGAATTGGAAGACCACGTTCGCGGGCTCGAATCCCGCCTGCGTGAGCTCGAAGTGGCTCTCGCCGACGAACTGCTCAACCGCCCCGGCCGCCGCGTCTTCGCGGCCGGCTCGGCCGGTGAGGTCACGTCGATGCGTGCCGGCACTCGCACCAGACGCTCCAACCAGATCGTGATCTGGCGCCCGCACGGTCACAAGGAGTAGCACCCCATGTCGCACCCGACCGAGGCGGCCGAGCAGCCGGCCCCCTTTGCCTTCGACCGTCTGCGACGCTACCCGGACGTCGAGGCCGACAATCTGTTCGCCGTGGACGCGAGTGATCGACTGATCCTCGACGAGGCGGCCGGCGCCCTCGCCTCGGCGGCCCCCGGCGAGGTGGTCGTGATCGAGGACCGGTATGGCGCCCTCACGCTCGGCGCGGCCCACGGTGGCGCCCGCGGCATCCGGGTGCACCAGGACGTGCTGTCCGGAGAGCACGCGCTCGCGCACAATGCCTCGGCCGCCGGCCTGACCGACTCATTCCGCTCGCTCGGACTCACAGAAGAACTCATGGCGGGCGCCCGGGTCGTGCTGCTGCAACTCCCACGCAGCCTGTCTGCTCTCGATGAGATCGCGGCCGTCATCGCGCGGCATGCCGCCCCCGACGTCATCGTGTTCGCGGGCGGCCGGATCAAGCACATGGCGCCGGCGATGAACGGAGTGCTCGCCAGCCACTTCGCTCGGGTCGACGTGTCCCCGGCCCGCCAGAAGTCCCGGGTTCTGATTGCAAGCGGACCGACCCGGCAGGCCGAACCCGGCACCGACCAGGCCTGGCCGCGTTCCCAGCACCACGACGACCTCGGCATCACGGTCTGCGCTCACGGAGCCGCGTTCGCCGGGACCACCGTCGACATCGGCACCCGATACCTGCTCGAGTTCCTCGGGCGCATGAAACCGGGAGCGCGAACGGCGATCGACCTCGGCTGCGGCACCGGCGTGCTCGCGGCCGGCCTGGCCTTGCGCCGCCCGGACCTCAGGGTCATCGCCTCGGACCAGTCGGCCGCGGCCGTCGCGTCGGCGCACGCCACCATGCTCGCCAATGGCGCCTCAGATCGAGTGGTCGTGGTGCGGGACGACGTCCTCGCGAGCCGACCGGATGCCTCGGCCGAGCTGATCCTGCTGAACCCGCCGTTCCACATCGGGGCGTCGGTCCACGCGGGCATCGCCCTCAAGCTCTTCGAGGATGCCGCCAGGGTGCTCGCACCCGGGGGAGAACTCTGGACGGTCTGGAACACCCACCTCGGCTACCGGCCCGCTCTGACCCGCATCGTCGGACCCACGCACCAGGTCGGCCGGAACACGAAGTTCACGGTCACCGTTTCCACCCGTCCCTGAACCGTCCGGGCCCGTGTTCCAGGCCCGTGACGGGCCATCATGCGGGTTGACGTGTGGCCGACACGCCCGGGATGTAGACGTGAGTTGCGGCCCCCCGGGATTCACCGTAATGTCATTCAAGTCACCCCACAGGTTCGGAAAGCGGAAGTGCTTACCGGCCTCAAGCGGGACCAATCCCAAGTCAAAATCTGCCAGTCAGATTCTGCCTTGATGATGTTGGCCTGAAGTTGGGTGCGTCCGATCCTTGAGAACTCAACAGCGTGCACAATGTCAAATGCCAAAAACCTCGGTCGTAGGGCTCCTTTCTAGGGGGTACCGCGGAAGAGATTCCTTTGGAAAACATTTTAACAACAAAGCAAGTCAGTAATGATTTGTTCTGTCAGTTTCAAACTTGCAGATTGTTCGCCCATTCCGGCGGCTGTCTGCACTAGATGTGACGCCGGCTTGCCGGTTAGTCAATCAAACATTTACGGAGAGTTTGATCCTGGCTCAGGACGAACGCTGGCGGCGTGCTTAACACATGCAAGTCGAACGGTGATGAGGAGCTTGCTTCTCTGATCAGTGGCGAACGGGTGAGTAACACGTGAGCAATCTGCCCTTGACTCTGGGATAAGCGTTGGAAACGACGTCTAATACCGGATACGACCTTTGGAGGCATCTCTGGGGGTGGAAAGAATTTTGGTCAAGGATGAGCTCGCGGCCTATCAGCTAGTTGGTGAGGTAATGGCTCACCAAGGCGACGACGGGTAGCCGGCCTGAGAG
>CAJDUC010000008.1_pt1 | contig 67982 bp, 69 predicted proteins | sample 7390041 | NCBI WGS metagenome assembly CAJDUC01 (sample SAMEA7055666, study PRJEB34461) | soil metagenome | biome: terrestrial ecosystem; feature: Peninsula; material: soil | place: Antarctica | collected 2016 | reverse complement strand
TGGCGATTACCGGGCCGCGAGTTCCTCGGCGACGAGGAAAGCGAGCTCGAGCGACTGCATGTGGTTGAGGCGCGGGTCGCAGAGCGACTCGTACCGGGTGGCCAGGGCCGCCTCGTCGATGTGCTCCGAGCCGCCGAGGCACTCGGTCACGTCGTCGCCGGTGAGCTCGACGTGCACGCCGCCGGGGTGGGTGCCGACGTTGCGGTGGGCCTCGAAGAAGCCGCGCACCTCGTCGACCACGTCGTCGAACCGTCGGGTCTTGTAGCCGGTCGGGGTGGTGACGCCGTTGCCGTGCATCGGGTCGGTGACCCAGAGCGGCCTGGCCTCGCTGGCCTTGATGGCCTCGAGCAGGGGCGGCAGGGCATCCCGCACCTTGCCCGCACCCATCCGGGTGATGAAGGTCAGGCGACCCGGCTCGCGGTTCGGGTCGAGCTTGTCGACCAGGCGCAGCATGTCGTCCGCCGAGGTGCTCGGGCCGAGTTTGACCCCGATGGGGTTGCGCACCCGGGAGAGGAAGTCCACGTGCGCGCCGTCGAGCTCGCGGGTGCGTTCGCCGATCCAGATGAAGTGCGCCGAGGTGTTGTACGGCGTGCCGGTGCGGGAGTCGATCCTCGTCATGGGACGTTCGTAGTCCATCAGCAGACCTTCGTGGCTGGTGTAGAACTCGGTGCGACGCATCGCCTCGAAGTCTGCCCCGCAGGCGATCATGAACTTGATGGCGCGGTCGATCTCCTTCGCCACCTTCTCGTAGCGCTGATTCGCGGGGTTCGCGGCGAAGCCCTGGTTCCAGCTGTGCACCTGACGCAGGTCGGCGAAGCCGCCCTGCGTGAACGCACGAATGAGATTGAGGGTGGAGGCCGCGGTGTGGTAGCCCTTGACCAGGCGTGCCGGGTCGGCCTCGCGCGATTCGGGCGTGAACTCGTAGCCGTTGACGATGTCGCCACGGTAGGCGGGCAGGGTGACGTCGCCGCGGGTCTCGAAGTCGCTCGAGCGCGGCTTGGCGAACTGGCCGGCCATCCGGCCCATCTTGATCACGGGCATCGACGCACCGTAGGTGAGTACGACGGCCATCTGCAGCACGGTCTTGACCCGGTTGCGGATCTGCTCGGCGGTCGCACCGCTGAAGGTCTCGGCGCAGTCGCCGCCCTGGAGCAGGAAGGCCTCGCCGTTCGCGGCCTCGGCCAGCCGATCGCGCAGGATGTCAACCTCGCCGGCGAAGACGAGCGGCGGCTGGGAGGAGAGCTCGGCGGATGCCGCGGCAACGGCCTCGGTATCAGGCCAGGTCGGCTGCTGCTTGATCGGAAGTGTGCGCCAATAGTCCAGGCCAGCGATCACAGATCGATCTGCGACAACGACTGGTTCGGTAGGGTCTACCACTGGGCTCGTCCTGTTTTCTCTTACGCGGCACGCGGGAAGCCCGCGCGTCGGGGTGGTGGGTGGCCGGATCCGGCCACGGAATCGGAGTGGGACCGATCAGGCGATCTTATCGCGAAAGGTTCGCCCGCTTTTCTTTCACGCTGGTGGCGTAGACGTCCACGTACTCCTGCGTGCTCAGCTGCTGCAGCTCGTACATCAGCTCATCGGTGATCGAGCGCAGCACGAACCGGTCTCCCTCCATGCCGTCGAACCGGCTGAAGTCGAGCGGCTTGCCGATGATGACGCCGATTCGGCGGATCTTCGGAATGCGGGTTCCGGTCGGCATGGCCTTCTCGGTGTCGATCATGGCCACGGGGATCACGGGCACTCCGGCCTCGAGCACCATCCGGGCCACGCCGGTACGGCCCCGGTACATCCTTGCGTCGGGGCTGCGGGTGCCCTCCGGGTAGATGCCGAGCACGCCACCGCCCGACAGCACGCGCAGTCCGGTGTTGAGCGAGTCCTCGGAGGCCTTGCCGCCCGAGCGGTCGATCGGGAGCTGGCCGGTGGCTTTGAAGAACTGCCGGGTGGCCCAGCCCTTCAGGCCCTTCCCGGTGAAGTATTCGCTCTTGGCCAGGAAGACGACGCGACGCGGCACGACGAGGGGAAGGAAGACGGAGTCGATGAAGGAGAGGTGGTTGCTGGCGAGGATCACTCCGCCGTCTTTGGGGATGTTCTCCAGCCCGGTCACCCAGGGTCGGAAGATTCCGAGCACCAGCGGACCGATGACAATGTTTTTCATGAACCAATAAAACATTGGGCTCCCTCCGTTGGTCTCCTGAGCCTACTTCGTGAAAACGTGCTTCCGCGCGAGGTCGGCCGCGCCGACCACACCGGCGTCGTTCACGAGCTGGGCGATGGCGAACTCGGCCTCGGGATGGAAGCCCCGCGCCGGGAGGTTCTCCAGGTAGGCGGTGCGGATCGGCTCTAGCAGGAGCTCGCCGGCGTCGGCGACTCCCCCGCCGAAGACGAAGATCTGGGGGTCGAGCACGGCCGCGAGGCTGGCGCAGGCCTGGCCGAGCGAGGCGCCCAGCTCGCGGAGCGCAGCCAGAGCCCCGTTGTCGCCCTCCTGGATCAGACGACCGACGTCCTTGCCGGTGAGCTTGCCCTTGCCCTTGCGCGCCGCGGCGAGTCCCTGGCCGATTCCGCCGGCGTCGGCGAGCTCGTTGGCGATACGGAGCAGGGCCCGGCCGGAACCGTACTGCTCGATGCAGCCCTTCGCGCCACAGCCGCAGGCCCGCCCGTCCGGGACGACCCGCAGGTGGCCCAGTTCGGCGGCGCAGCCGAAGCCGCCGCGGAAGAGCCGATTCTCGGAGATGATCGCGCCGCCGACACCGGTGCCGATGGTGAGCATCACCATGTCGCTGTAGAGCTGACCCGCGCCGAAGGAGAACTCGGCCCATCCGGCCGCGTTCGCGTCGTTCTCGATCAGGATCGGCATGTCGAGCCTGGCCTCGAGCGTGTCCCGAAGGGGCTCGTGCCGCCAGTTGACGTTCGGCCCGTAGTAGACGACCGACTGCGCCGCGTCGATGAACCCCGCGGCCGCGATTCCCGCGGCGACGACCTCTTCACCCTCGGCGAGCCCGGTGATCATTTCCACGACCGCGTCCTCGATGCCGCGCGGGTCGCTTGCGGTGGTCGGGCGGCGATCGGAACGGATGATTGTTCCGAACTCGTCGACCAGCGCAGCGGCGATCTTCGTGCCACCGATATCGATCCCAATCGCGTGCACAGCGGACTTCTTTCGTCGGTTTGGCCGGGGGGAAACGGCGCCGCCGGCCAAAACGAAGCTGGTCGGGCGCGCCCTCTAGAGTGTAGTGAATCAGCACGCCGTCAGGCGAAACGTCCACGACCATCGGTTCACGCGGATAGAGTGGGCGCACAGCCCGTCGGTGCCAAAGGAGATGCCGTGAAACAGTTCGACCAGCCCGCGATCGTCCCCGCAGACCCTGGAGCCAATGTCACAGACCTCTTGGCGGCTCGCGTTGCGGCAACCCCGGAGTCCGTGCTTTTCTCCCTTCCCGTCAACGGCCAATGGGCCCCGGTCACGACCCGTGAGTTCCATCGACAGGTGGTGGCGCTGGCGAAGGGATTCGTCGCCGCCGGCATCGAACCGGGCGACAAGGTCGGCCTGATGTGCAAGACCCGGTACGAGTGGACCCTCATCGACTTCGCCGTCTGGTACGCCGGCGCCGTCCTCGTTCCGGTCTATGAGACCAGTTCTCCCACCCAGATCCAGTGGATCCTCGGTGACTCCGGCGCGAACGCCGTGATCCTCGAGACCGCCGATCACTTCTCGCGTTTCGACGAGGTACACCCTGACCTCCCGAGCATCGGCACCGTCTGGCAGATCGGTCTCGGCGACCTCGACAAGCTCGCCGCCTCCGGCTCCGGCGTGCCGGATGCCGAGATCGAGCGCCGCCGCAACCTCGCCGTGGGCGACGACATGGCGACCCTCATCTACACCTCCGGGTCGACCGGACGTCCGAAAGGCTGCGTGCTCACGCACTCCAACTTCGTCGAGACGATCCGCAACTCCGCGGTGGCGCTCAGGGAGGTGCTCGAGGACGAGCACGGAGCCTCGACGCTGTTGTTCATCACGACCGCGCACATCTTCGCCCGCTTCATCTCCGTGCTCTGCGTGCACGCCGGGGTGCGCGTGGGACATCAGCCGGACACCCGCCAGTTGCTGCCCGCGCTCGGCACTTTCAAGCCGACGTTCCTGCTCGCCGTCCCGCGCGTCTTCGAGAAGGTCTACAACTCCTCCGAGCAGAAGGCCGAGGCCGCCGGCCGCGGAAAGATCTTCGAGGCGGCGGCGCAGATCGCCGTGGACCACTCGATCGCCGTAGACCAGGGCCACCCGGTGCCGCTGATGATGAAGATCAAGTTCGCCATCTTCGACCGCCTCGTCTACAGCAAGCTGCGGGCGGCGATGGGCGGCAACGTCAAGTACGCCGTCTCCGGGTCCGCTCCGCTCGGCGCCCACCTCGGCCACTTCTACCACAGCCTCGGAATCAAGATCCTCGAGGGCTACGGCCTCACGGAGACCACGGCTCCGACCAGCGTCGGCCTCGCTACCAAGTTCAAGATCGGCACCGTCGGACCGCCCCTGCCCGGCGTCTCCGTGCGCATCATGGACGACGGCGAGATCGAGGTGAAGGGTGTCAACGTATTCAAGGAGTACTGGAAGAACCCGGAGGCCACGAAGGCGTGCTTCGATGACGGCTGGCTCCGCACCGGTGACATCGGCGACTTCGATTCCGAGGGTTTCGTCACCATCACCGGGCGCAAGAAGGAGATCATCGTCACGGCCGGCGGCAAGAACGTCGCCCCGGCCGCGCTGGAAGATCCCATCCGCTCCAACCCGCTGATCGGGCAGGTCGTCGTCGTCGGCGACCGTAAGCCGTTCATCGCGGCCTTGATCACCCTCGACCCTGACATGCTCGCGGTCTGGTTGAACAACAACGGTGAGGATGCCGGCATGTCACTGGCCCAGGCGGCGGTGAATCCAAAGGTTCTGGCCGAGGTGCAGCGCGCCGTCGACCACGCCAACGATCACGTCTCCCGGGCCGAGTCCATTCGCAAGTTCATCGTGCTGACCACCGAGCTCACCGAGGAGAACGGGTACCTCACCCCGAAGCTGAGCATCAAGCGGGAGCTCATTCTCAAGGACTTCACCCACGCGATCGAGGGCATGTACGCCGGCGCCCCCATCACCGAGAGCAACCCGCTTCCTGGGTGAGTCGGAACGGGCTGGGCCGGAACAGGCGGAGCCGAACCGACTGATTCAGAACCAGGTGGACTCGCGGACCTCCTTCATGGCGGCCCGCCTGTTCTCCTTGTCCAGGCGGTCGAGGTAGAGCAGACCGTCGAGGTGGTCGGTCTCGTGCTGCAGCGCCTGCGCCATGATGCCGGTCCCGGAGAGTTCGACGGGGTTTCCGTCGAGGTCGATTCCGTTGACCCTGGCGAATGGGAACCGCTTGGTGGGGTACCACAGGCCGGGGACCGAGAGGCAGCCCTCCTCGACCGGTTCCGGCTCACCGGAAACCTCGGTGAGCACCGGGTTGAGGATGTAGCCGATCAAGCCGTCGACGTTGTAGCTGAACGCGCGCAGGTTGACGCCGATCTGTGACGCGGCGACGCCCGCCCGCCCCGGAAGCCGAACGCTATCGAGCAGGTCGTCGACGAGGCCCCTGACCCGGGAATCGATGACTCCGATCGGGTCGGAGACGGTCTTGAGTACGGGATCTCCGAATAGACGGATCTGGCGCTCGGGCACAGGGATGACTCCAAGTCGGTTGGTGCGGTTGGTTCGGTGGGTGCTGCGGATGGGGGTGGCGCTCGCGTTCAGCTGGCGCGGTTGGCCGGGAGGCCCTCGACCACGAGCGCGGCGAGCGTGCGGGCCGCAAGCTGGGTGATCGGTTTGAGGTCCTGATAGGAGATGACGCTTCCGGCGGCCAGCTGCGGGTCGTACGGGATCCGCACGATCTCGCGCACCCTCGACCGGAAGTGAGATTCGATCTCCTCGAGCTTGACCAGGTTGGTGCCCTGGGTCGCCGTGTTCAGGGCGACGATCGCGTTGCGCACGAGCTCCCCGTAGCCGTTCGCCTCGAGCCAGGTGAGGGTCTCGGAGGCGAGTCTGGCCTCGTCGACACTGCCACCGGAGACGATGACGATCGAGTCGGCGCGCTGCAGCGTGGCCCGCATCACCGAGTGGACGATCCCGGTGCCGCAGTCGGTGAGCATGATCGAGTAGTACCGGGCGGCGAGGTCGGCGACGACGTTGTAGTCGTTCTCGTCGAAGGCCTCGGACAGCAGCGGGTCGGTGTCCGACGCGAGGATGTCCAGCCGGGTGGCGTCGCGAGAGACCAGCGCGGAGAAGTCGGTGAAGCCGCCGATGGCCGCGGCCTTGGAGACCACATCGCGCACGGTCGACCTGGTCTGCTTGCTCACCCGTTCGGAGAGGGTGCCACGGTCGGGGTTGGCGTCGACGGCGATGATCCGGTCCTCGCGGGCGTCGGCCAGCGCCATCCCGAGCAGGGCCGTGACCGTGGTCTTGCCGACGCCGCCCTTGCGGGTGAGGATCGGCACGAACCGGGTCCCGCCCTCGAATTCGCGACGGATTCGGTCGTCCATCGCCTGGTGCGCCCGCACCTTCGCCGAGTCACCGAGGTTGACCAGGTGCAGGGTGACCGCGTACACGAAGCTGTTCCAGGTGCCGTGGGGCGGCGGCTTGGTCTTGCGGTTGACGGCGAGCAGGCGATCCGAGGTGAGCATTGACGCCGATTCCGGCGCCGGCCCGCTCTCCGTTCGCAGGCGTTCTCGACGGGAGTGCACCGCCGCGGCGTCATGCGCGGTCGCCGACTGCGCGACAACGTCGCCGGTGGCTGGCGCCGATCGGGCGCCGCGGGGAGCCCCGGGCGTGCTGATCTCCACCGTGTGAGTGGTCGGCTGCGCGTCGAGGCTCCTGGCCACGCCGGAGGAGGACAGGCGCCCCCCGGCCGCCGAGGGACGGGCGGAGACCGGGGAATCCGTGCGCCCGTTCGAGAGCCCTGCGGTCGGGTTGCCCCCGTTGAGGTTCCCCGGAAGTGCCGCCGCCAGATTCACAATCGTGTGCGGCGGCAATTCGCTGTGGTACTCGTCCCCCGGCACTGTGCCGGAGGCCGGGGTGGGCTCCTGGCCGGAGACCTCGTCGCCTGAGCGCTTATCTGACAAAAGACCAGTCCCTTCGTCGATAGATCGGCCCCAATCCTAGCGCGGTCGCACCACCACGAGCAGATCGCCCGCATCGACCTGCTGGGTGCGGGGAATGGCGACCCGGTCGACGACGCCGCCGATCGGCGAGGTGATGGCCGCTTCCATCTTCATCGCTTCGATCGAGGCCACGCTCTGCCCGGCCTCGATGGTGTCGCCCTCCTGGACCTGCAGGGTGACCACACCGGAGAACGGGGCCGCAATCTGGCCCGGCAGATTCGCATCCGCCTTCTCCGCCGCCTTGGTGCTGACCGTGATGCTGCGGTCACGCACGAAGACCGGCCTCAACTGGCCGTTGAGGGTAGTCATGACCGTGCGCATGCCCTTGTCGTCGGCCTCACTGATGGCTTCGAGTCCCACGTACAGGCGCACTCCCTTGTCGATCTCCACGGCATGCTCCGTGCCCTGCTGGAGGCCGTTGAGGTAGTCGACCGTGTCGAGCACCGACAGGTCCCCGAACAACTCGCGGATCTGCTCGTACTGGCGGGTCGGGGCGGGGAAGAGCAGCTGGTTGAGCATCGCCCGACGGGTGAGGCTGTCCTTGCCGAGTGCCTCGCGTTCCTCCGCGGTGAGCTCGGTCACACCGACGCGGACGTTGCGCCCGGCCAGGACCTTGCTGCGGAAGGGTTCAGGCCAGCCGCCGGGCAGGTCGCCCAGTTCGCCGGCCATGAACCCGATCACGGAGTCCGGCACATCGTAGTTGCCCGGGTTCTCGGCGAAGTCGGCCGGGTCGGCGCGCACGGCGGCGAGGTAGAGCGCGAGGTCGCCGACGACCTTGGACGACGGGGTGACCTTCGGCACGCGGCCGAGGATGTCGTTCGCGGCGGCGTACATGTCCTCGATCAGCTCGAAGTCATCGGCCAGGCCGAGCGCGACGGCCTGCGTGCGCAGGTTGGAGAGCTGGCCGCCGGGGATCTCGTGGGTGTACACCCGTCCGGTCGGGGCGCGGAGACCGGATTCGAAGGGGTGGTAGACCCGGCGAACGTCTTCCCAGTAGGGCTCCAGGTCGCAGACGGCCTTGAGCGAGATGCCGGTGTCGCGTTCGGTGTGCGCGAGCGCGGCGACGAGGGACGAGGCGGACGGCTGGCTGGTGGTGCCGGCCATCGGGGCGCTCGCGACGTCGACCGCGTCGGCGCCGGCGCGGGCCGCGGCGAGCAGCGTCGCCAGTTGGCCGCCGGGGGTGTCGTGGGTGTGCACGTGAACCGGCAGGTCGAACCGGTCCCTGAGCGCGCCGACGAGCTTCTCGGCCGCGGCCGGCCGGAGCAGTCCGGCCATGTCCTTGATCGCCAGGATGTGCGCGCCGGACTCCACGATCTGCTCGGCGAGACGCAGGTAGTAGTCGAGCGTGTAGAGGCTTTCGGCCGGGTCGAGCAGGTCGCCCGTGTAGCAGAGCGCCACTTCGGCGACACTGGTGCCGGTCGCGAGCACCGCGTCGATCGCGGGCCGCATCTGGGACACGTCGTTGAGCGCGTCGAAGATCCGGAAGATGTCCACGCCGGTGTCGGCGGCCTCTCGCACGAAGGCGTGGGTCACCTCGACCGGGTACGGCGTGTAGCCGACGGTGTTGCGGCCGCGGAGGAGCATCTGCACGTTGATGTTCGGCAGGGCCTCGCGCAGCGCCGCCAGGCGCTCCCAGGGGTCTTCGCCGAGGAAACGCAGCGCCACGTCGTAGGTGGCACCGCCCCAGGCCTCGATCGAGAGCAGTTCCGGGGTCATCCGCGCCACATACGGGGCGACGGCGACCAGGTCCCGGGTGCGTACCCGGGTGGCCAGCAGCGACTGGTGCGCGTCACGGAAGGTGGTGTCCGTGACGGCGAGGGCCGTCTGCGCCCTGAGGTCGGCGGCGAAACCGGCCGGGCCGAGCAGCTGCAGGCGCTGACGCGAGCCGGCGGGGGCCGGCACCGACAGGTCGAGCTTGGGCAGCTTCTCCGTGGGGTTCAGCAGGGTGATCGGCACGCCGTTCGGCTTGTTCACCGTGACGTCCGCAAGCCAGTTCAAGATCTTGGTGCCACGGTCCTTGGACGGCCGGCCGCGGAGCAGTTCCGGGCGTTCGTCGATGAAGGAGGTGCTCAGGTTGCCCGCGGCGAAGTCTGGGTCGTCGAGCACGGCCTGGAGGAACGAGACGTTCGTGGACACGCCGCGGATGCGGAACTCGGCCAGGGCGCGCTTGGAACGGGTCACGGCGGAGGTGAAGTCGCGGCCGCGGCAGGTGAGCTTGGCGAGCATCGAGTCGAAGTGCGGGCTGATCTGGGCGCCGGGGTTGATGGTTCCGCCGTCGAGGCGCACACCGGCGCCGCCGGGCGAACGGTAGGTGGTGATCTTGCCGGTGTCCGGCCGGAAGCCCATGGTGGGGTCCTCGGTGGTGATCCGGCACTGCAGGGCGGCACCGCGCAGCTGGATCTTGTCCTGGGTCAAGCCGAGTTGGGAGAGGGTCTCCCCCGCGGCGATGCGGATCTGCGCGACGACGAGGTCGACATCCGTCACTTCCTCGGTGACGGTGTGCTCAACCTGGATCCGCGGGTTCATCTCGATGAACACGTGCTCGCCGGCCCGTTCGCCGACCGTGTCGAGGAGGAACTCGACGGTGCCGGCGTTGACGTAGCCGATCGACTTGGCGAAGGCGATGGCGTCGGCGTACAGCCGTGCGCGGATCTCGTCGGAGAGGTTCGGCGCGGGGGCGATCTCGATGACCTTCTGGTGCCGCCGCTGCACGGAGCAGTCGCGCTCGAAGAGGTGCACGGTGGCGCCCGTGGTGTCGGCGAGGATCTGCACCTCGATGTGGCGGGGCCGCAGCACGGCCTGCTCGAGGAACATGGTCGCATCGCCGAAGGCGCTGCTGGCCTCCCGCATCGCCTCTTCGAGGGAGCCGCGGAGCTCGCTCATCTTGGCGACGCGGCGCATTCCGCGCCCGCCACCGCCGGCGACCGCCTTCGCGAAGATCGGGAAGCCGATCTCCTCGGCTGCGGCGATCAGCTCGTCGACGTCGAGCGACGGCGCGCTGGACTTGAGCACCGGCACGCCGGCGGCGATGGCGTGTTCCTTGGCGGTGACCTTGTTTCCGGCCATTTCGAGCACGTGCTCGCCGGGGCCGATGAATGTGATGCCTGCCTCGCGGGCGGCGAGGGCCAGTTCCGGGTTCTCGGAGAGAAAACCGTAGCCGGGGTAAATGGCGTCGGCGCCGCTCTCCTTGGCCACCCGGATGATCTCACTCACGGTGAGGTAAGCGCGCACCGGATGACCCGGCTCGCCGATCTGGTACGCCTCGTCGGCCTTCAACCGGTGCAGGGAATTGCGATCCTCGAACGGGAACACCGCGACCGTCTTTGCACCAAGTTCATAGGCCGCACGAAACGCCCGAATTGCGATTTCGCCGCGGTTGGCGACAAGAATTTTCGTGAACATAGAGACCTTTCGAGCGTGGAGCCGCACACAGCTGACGGTTAGGTTCTCCCAGACTAGTGAAGGTAACGTATCTACTTGTGCACGTACTTAGCGTTAGTTCCCTCAAGGGAGGAGTAGGCAAGACCACGGTGACCCTTGGTCTGGCGTCTGCTGCCTTCGCCCGCGGCGTACGAACACTGGTTGTGGACATTGATCCCCAGTCGGATGTCTCGACCGGTCTGGACATCGAGGTGACCGGCCATCTCAACATCGCCGATGTGCTCGCCTCCCCCAAGGAGAAGGTCGTCCGGGCCGCCATCGTGCCCAGCGGGTGGACCCGCGGCAGGCAGGGCACCATCGACGTGATGATCGGCAGCCCCTCCGCGATCAACTTCGACGGGCCGCACCCCAGCATCCGGGACATCTGGAAGCTGGAAGAGGCGCTCTCAACGGTCGAGAAGGACTACGACCTGGTGCTCATCGACTGCGCCCCCTCGCTCAACGCCCTCACCCGCACAGCGTGGGCCGCCAGCGACCGCGTCGCCGTGGTCACCGAGCCCGGGCTGTTCTCCGTCGCCGCCGCCGACCGTGCCCTGCGCGCGATCGAGGAGATCCGCCGGGGCCTCAGCCCGCGCCTCCAGCCGCTCGGCATCATCGTGAACCGGGCCAGGATCGCCTCGCTCGAGCACCAGTTCCGGATCAAGGAACTTCGCGACATGTTCGGCCCCCTCGTACTCAGCCCCCAGCTGCCTGAGCGCACCTCGCTTCAGCAGGCCCAGGGCGCCGCGAAGCCGCTGCACACCTGGCCGGGCGACAGCGCTCAGGAGATGGCCCGCTACTTCGACCAGTTGCTCGAGCGAGTGCTGCGCACCGCTCGCATCGGCGAGTACGCCGAACAGCGCTAGAGCCCTCAACACCGTTCCACGGGCGTTCGTGGGACGTTTGTCGGCCGTGCGTCGGCCCGGCCCGATTCCCTTCCGGGGCACAAAAAACCGCCCGACGGTAGTTCGGGCGGCGGGACGTGCGGGTGGCGGCTAGGAGACCTTGCGGGTCGTGCGGCGAGCGGCGAGTTCGTCGGAGGGATCGACGGTCTGGGTGTCGAGTTCGACCAGGCTGGTCTCAACCTCGCGCAGCACCTTGCCGACGGCGATGCCGAAGACACCCTGCCCGCGGCTGACCAGATCGATGACCTCGTCATTGGACGTGCACAGGTAGACACTCGCGCCGTCGCTCATCAGGGTGGTCTGGGCGAGATCGCTGACGCCGGATTCACGCAGCTGGTTGACGGCCGTGCGGATCTGCTGGAGCGAGATCCCGGTGTCGAGAAGGCGCTTGACCAGCTTGAGGACCAGGATGTCCCGGAACCCGTACAGGCGCTGCGATCCGGAGCCTGCGGCGCCGCGCACCGTGGGCTGGACGAGTTCGGTGCGGGCCCAGTAGTCGAGCTGGCGATAGCTGATGCCGGCGGCCCGTGCGGCGACGGCACCGCGGTAACCGGAGTGCTCGTCGAGCTCCGGCATGCCGTCGGTGAAGAGAAGACCGAGTCCGTAGCGGGAGGCGTCGTCACGCTGATTGAGCTCACTCATACGATCGCCTCTCGGGGGTGTGTGCGATGCCGTTGATCGCTGTCTCAACGCTACCGAGGCGAACGGCCCTGATCAATGACATCCGGTCGAAGAAATCGGCGTGTCGGATGGAAGGTGGATGAGGGCCAGCCTCGCACGGCTCTGGGAGCCTGCGTCGCTCCCCAGTGTATGGCTTATTTGGTGAGGCGCCCGAGCGCGGACCGGATCAGGCTGCCGCGAATGACCTCGAGCTGGCCGGCGATCTCGACCGCCATTTCGGCGGCCTTCGCCCGGCTGGAGGCGTCCTTGCGGCGTGCGAGCGGCACCAGGGCGCTTTCGATCAGGCCGAGTTCACGTTCGGCGGCGCCGCGGAAACCGCGCAGGTGGCGCGGTTCGATGCCGCTGCGCTGCAGTTCCACGAGGGCGCGCAGCACGCCGAGCGCGTCGTCACCATAGACCTCCGCCGGGAGGATGATCGACGCCGAGACGGCGTCGTGCAGCAGCGTCGCCGCCGCACCCGCCTCACGCAGCAGCTCGTCCCGACTCAGCCGGCGAACGGTGGAGAGCATCGACGGGCCGGGGGTGACGCCGCCGGGGAGAGTCGGCGTCAGCCCGTTGTCAAGGTCGTCCAGGTAGCCGCGAATGACCTTCAACGGCAGATAGTGGTCGCGCTGCATCGACAGGATCAAGCGCAGGCGATCCAGGTCGCCAGCACAGAACTTGCGGTATCCGGATTCGGTCCGGGCCGGGGAGACGAGCTTCTGCTCTTCGAGGAAGCGCAGCTTGGATGGCGTGAGTTCAGGGAACTCGGGGGTCAGCCGGGCGAGTACCTGTCCGATGCTGAGGAGTGACGTCGCGCCCGGCTGCCGTGCCTGGGCGGAGGACGCCGGCACTAGTCGCTCGCCAGCGGCGACAGGTCAAGACGCGAAGCGTAGAAGGTCAGACGGAACTTTCCGACCTGGACCTCGGCCCCGTCGTGAAGCAAAGCCGAGTCGATTCGCACGCCGTCGAAGTAGGTGCCGTTGAGGGAAACGAGGTCTTTGACCTCGAACTTGCGTCCGTTGCGGAGGAACTCGGCGTGGCGCCTCGAGACGGTCACATCGTCGAGGAAGATGTCGGCGTTGGGGTGGCGACCCACCGTGGTGAGGTCAGCGTCGAGCAGGAACCGTGCGCCGGAATTGGGGCCGCGACGCACGACCAACAGGGCCGAACCGGACGGGAGCGCCGCGATGGCCTCCTGCTCCTCCGTCGTGACATCGCCGTCGAGTGCGGCCAACTGGGCCGCGAACTCCTGGCCGAACGTCATAGTCGTGTCGGTGTTGGAATAAGTTTCAGGCACGCCGTTGTACTGGGGCTCATTCGCCTTTTGGGAATCAATCACCGTACACCTCCTACTACTCCAGCGTATCGGATCGGGCGGGCGAATTTGCCCCGGAAAGCCGAATCACCCGCACGGCTTCTATTGCGTAGATTATCCCTGCCCACCAGTACAGAAAGGCCCCCCAGAGCGCGAATGCCCACCCGACGGGATCCGACCACCAGGCCAGCATCGGGAAGGCCTGGCCGAGCATGATCATCGGCAGCGCGTAGAACAGGCAGAAGGTGGCGAGCTTGCCCAGCTGGTGCACGGGGAGCGGCCCGAAACCGAAGTTCGCGAGGACGACCCCGACGCCGAGTAGCACGACGTCGCGGCCCACGACGACGAGCACGATCCACCATGGCACGAGATCCCGTGAGGCCAGTCCGAGCAGGGCCGCGAAGATGTACAGGCGGTCCGCGGCCGGGTCGAGAAGCTGGCCGAGCCGGGTGACCTGGTCGTACCGTCTGGCCAGGAAACCATCGAGGAAGTCGGAGACCGACGCGACGACGAGCACCAGCAGGGCCCAGGAATCCTCGCCGCGGATCAGCAGGACCAGGAAGACCGGAACGAGGACCAGCCTCAGCATGCTGAGGAGATTGGGCACCGTGAACACCCGCGCGCTCACCTGTCGATCCTCTGCCCCGGTCACAATTCCCGAGTCTAGCGAGGCTCGTCGGCGTTCGGGCGCGACGGCCCGTCAGCCCTCGGACGTGCCGGTGCGGGCCTCCGGTTCCCCCCGCCCCGGCTCGGCGCGGCCGCCGGCTTCCGACCGGGCCCGGCCGCGCTCGACGCTGCGTCGGAGGGCCTCCATCAGGTCAAGCACTTCCCCGCCCTCTGCCTCGGCGCCCTCCCCCGGCTCGTTGCCGAAGGTGACGCCGGTGTCGACCGTCTCACCGGCCGCAAGCTTCGCCTCGATCAGTTCCCGCAGCTGGTCCTGGTAGTCGTCCCGGAAATCCCCCGGCGAGAAGTCGGCGGCAAACGATTCGACCAGGGCTGCGGACAGGTCAAGCTCCTGGGCGGAGATCCGCACGTCCTCGTCGAGTGACGCGAACTCCGCCGCCCGGATCTCGTCGGCCCAGAGCAGTGACTGCAGCAGAAGCACGTCGCCGCGCACCCGGAGCGCCCCGAGCCGGGTCTTCTGCCGCAGCGCGAAACGCACGATCGCGGTGCGGTCGGTCGCCTGAAGCGCGTGCCGCAACAGCACATAGGCCTTCGGCGAGTTGCCGTCCGGTTCGAGGTAGTAGCTGCGCTCGAAGATCATCGGGTCGATCTGCTCGCTCGGCACGAATTCGACCACATCGATCTCCCGGCTCCGCTCGGCCGGCAGCGAGGCGAGGTCGACGTCGGTGAGGATCACCGTGCTCTCGCCGTCGTCCCAGGCCTTGTCGATGTGGGCGTAGTCGACCACCTGGCCGCAGATCTCGCACCGCCGCTGGTAACGGATGCGACCGCCGTCTTTGTCGTGCACCTGGTGCAACGCGACATCGTGGTCTTCCGTCGCGCTGTAGACCTTGACGGGCACGTTGACGAGTCCGAAGGTGATCGCGCCCTTCCAGATCGATCTCATGCCCCCAGTGAACACCGATTGACGGCGGCAGGCTAGCCGGAAAACGGGCCGGAGGCCATGCTGGAGCCATGAACCAGAGGCCGGACCGTTCGGCCGCCGGCCAGGTCGTCACGGTCGGCGGCCACCGGATCACGCTCACCAGCCTCGACAAAGTGCTCTATCCCGAGACCGGAACGACCAAGGCGGACGTGCTCGGCTACTACGCGGCGGTCGCGGACGTGCTGATCGCCCACGCCGCCAACCGCCCGGTGACGAGAAAGCGCTGGGTGCACGGTGTCGGCACCGCGGCGGAGCCCGGCCATTCGTTCTTCCAGAAGAACCTCGATTCGTCGACCCCGAGCTGGGTGGCCCGGCGGTCGATCGAGCACTCCGACCACGAGAATGACTACCCCCTGGTCAACGACCTGGCCACGCTGACCTGGCTCGGCCAGATCGCGGCGCTCGAACTCCATGTGCCCCAGTGGCAGTTCGGCAGGGACGGGCATCCCCGCAACCCCGACCGGCTCGTGCTCGACCTCGATCCCGGCGAGGGCGTCGGTCTCGCCGAATGTGCGGAGGTGGCCAGGCTGGCCAGGGCGATCCTCCGGGACATGGGGCTGGAATCGTTTCCGGTGACCAGCGGGAGCAAGGGCATCCACCTCTATGCGGCGCTCGACCTCAGCCACAGATCAGATCAGGTCTCCGCGGTCGCGCATGAGTTGGCTCGCGCGCTCGAGGCCGACCATCCCGGCCTGGTGATCAGCGAGATGAAGCGGTCCAGGCGCGCGGGCCGGGTCTTCGTGGACTGGAGCCAGAACAACGCCGCGAAGACCACGATCGCCCCGTACTCGCTTCGCGGCACCCTGCTCCCGACTGTCGCCATGCCCCGCACCTGGAGCGAACTGACCGACCCCGGCCTGGCCCAGGTCGACTACCGCCAGGCGATGCACCGGGTGGAGCTCAACGGCGACGCGTTGGCGGGTCTGCTCGCGGCCCATTCGGGTTTTCCCGCGGAGGTCGGCGGAGCGGCGGACCGGGGGCGGAGCGGACCGGACCGCCTGGCGGACTACCGAAGCAAACGGGACGCAGCCCGAACCCCTGAACCGGTGCCGACCGGAGTCAGCGGAGACGGGGACGGCCACAGCTTCGTGATCCACGAGCACCATGCCCGCAACCTGCACTACGACCTCCGGCTCGAGCACGAGGGCGTGCTGGTCTCCTGGGCACTGCCGCGGGGCGTTCCGACCGAGCCGACCACGAATCGACTCGCCGTGCGCACCGAGGATCATCCCCTCGAATACGGCACATTCGAGGGCAACATACCGGCCGGAGAATATGGCGCCGGCACGGTCAGGATCTGGGACAGCGGCCGCTACGACCTCGAGAAATGGCGAGACGACGAGGTGATCGCGACCCTGCACGGCGAGCCCGGCGGGGGCCTCGGCGAACCGCGCCGGTTCGCCCTGATCCACACCAAGGGTTCGGACCGCGCCGAGTCGAACTGGCTCATCCACCTGATGAAGACGACGAAGACGCCCGGCCGAGCCAGAACGGCACCGGCCGGACCGGCGACGCCCGGACCGGCACCGGCCAGACCGGCGACGCCCGGCCGGTACTCCCCCATGCTCGCCACCCTCGGCTCCGAGGCGGAACTCGAAAACCGGGATGGCGCGGAGTGGGCCTTCGAGATGAAGTGGGACGGCATCCGGGCCCTCGCCTATGTCACCGCCGGCGGCCACACTCCGACGGTGCGCCTGCTCACCCGAAACGGCAATGACGTGACGGAGTCCTTCCCCGGCCTCGCGCGCGACCTCCCCGCCGCGATCACGGCCGACACGGCGGTGCTCGATGGGGAGATCGTCGCCCTCGATGAGGCCGGTCGGCCCAGCTTCGGCCTGCTGCAACAGCGCTCGAAGGCGACGCCGGTGAACTACCTCGTCTTCGACGTGCTGGAGCGCAACGGGGTGGACCTCACCGGGCAGCCATACTCCGCGCGTCGCGGCACCCTCGACGAGACCGTGCGCGGCGGCGACCTGATCCAGGTTCCACCGTCGTTCGACGGTGCTGCGGCGGACTCGATCCGCGCCAGCCGGGAACTCGGCCTGGAGGGGATCGTGGCGAAACGCCGGGGCAGCCGGTACGAAACCGGACGCCGGTCGGGGTCGTGGGTCAAGATCAAGCACCTGTCAACCCAGGACGTGGTGGTCGGCGGCTGGCGTCCGGGCAAGGGCAACCGTGCCGGGACAATCGGTTCTCTCCTCGTCGGCCTCCCGGCCGCCGGGTCGCTCGTCTACATCGGACGGGTCGGCACGGGGTTTCGGGACCGGGATCTGGGCCGGATCCTCGCTCGGCTCCAACCGATCGGTGCGGCGGAGAATCCGTTCGCGGACGTTCCGTCCGCCGACTCCGCCGACGCCCACTGGGTGCGGCCGCTCCTGGTCGGCGAGGTCGAGTTCGCGGAGTGGACGGGCACGGGGCGCCTGAGGCACCCGGTCTGGCGCGGCTGGCGGCCCGACGCCTCTCCCGCCGACGTTGTCAGGGAGGTTCGGGTCGTCAGGGAGGATCCGCGGTAGCGGTCGCCGGTCAGGACGCGGTCGCGGACCTGGCGGTCTTCGGTGGTCTCGGGAAGGCGTCCCGCATGTGGTCGGAGGAGAGGTAGTCGCCGACGCCGATCATGATCAGGCTGAACAGGATCTGTTCGGTGACCATCCAGAACGGGTAGAGGCCCGGGATCGCGGCCAGCACGAGCGTGATCACCGGGAAGATCTTGCTGAACAGTCGCAGGCGGGAGTAAGCCCAGTAGAAGCCCATCCGGGCACGCCAGGCGAAGTAGAACAGGGTGACCGTCATGGCGAGCACGACGAAGCTGCGCATCCAGACCGAGAACGGCATGCTCGCTCCATCGAGGGCGAGCACGACCGCCACGATCGCGGCCGCCGCACCGAGCACCAGTTCGGCGCCGAGCAGCCAGGCGATCGCCACGAAGGCCCGCCGGGTGCGCGGGTGATCGCGCATCTCCGGCTGGATCGTGTATTCGACGCTCCGGCCTCCCGCGACGCGGTCGACGGCGAGAAACATCGGTTCCAGGTTCATGGTGCCTCCGGAACAACGCTAGCGGCTGCCCGGCCCGAACCGAGCCGCAGCCGCAACTCCGGCCAGCTCCCGGCGAATCCGGGGTGCAGGGGAAGGGCCTCGACCTCGGCGGTCGGCACCCAGCGGAGTTCGATGCTCTCCTGGTCGCTGATCACCGGCTCGAAGGCCTCGATGGCGAGCACGACCACGGTCGTGTACGACCAGAAGCCGAGGTCGAGGACCGAGCTGAACTGAACGCTCAGAAGGTCGGCCGGCACACCGGCCTCCTCCCCCGCCTCACGGAGGGCTGCCTCCAGCGCCGTCTCGTTCTCGTGCCGCGCCCCGCCCGGCAGCCCCCAGGTGCCACCTTGATGGCTCCAGACCGCACGGTGCTGCAGCAGCACGCCCAGTTCCCGGTGGTGCACGAGCAGCCCCGCCGCACCGAAACGGCCCCAGAACTTACGGCCGTCGGGGCCGTACACCCAGGTGTCACCGCTACTTCTCATCCCCCCAGCATGCGCCACGGAGCCGAGAATCCGCACGGAGCGGCCGCGAGCGCCCGACGAGGATCAACCGGTGGGTATCCGGTGACGGTAGTGCAGGTGCACGACTCCATTGCCGAAGCGGCGTTCCTGGCAGAGTTCCAGCTCCAGCCGCACGCCCGCGGGGAGAAACCTGGTTCCGCCGCCCACGACGACGGGACACACGAACAGGTGATATTCGTCGACCAGGCCGGCCTCGATCGCCTGCGCCGCGAGCGCGGGACCGCCGATGGACAGGTCCCGTTGCGCGGTGTCCTTGAGTCGTCGGACCGAGTCAGGGTCGAACTCCCGCTCCAGCCTGGTCCGGGGGCCGCTGACGGCGCGCAGGGTGCGGGAGTAGACGATCTTGTCCGTCGCCCGCCAGAGTTCCGCGAACTCGCGGATGGTAGCCGGCTCGCCCTCGTCGCCCATGGTGTCCCAGGCCACCATCACCTCGTACATCCGTCGACCGAACAGGTGGGTGCCGATGTCACGCTCGAGCTCGTTGGCCGCGGCGTGCACCTCCGCGTCGGGCGTGCTCCAATCGAAGGCGCCGTCCTCGTCCGCAATGTAGCCGTCGAGGGACGCGATCCCGGTGTAGATCAGCCTTGCCATGGTCTTCTCCGTCAGATTCGGTGTGCCAGATCTGCCAACCGGTCGCGCAACCGGTCGCGGTGGCCGCCCGGCTCGGTGAGCGTGATCGCGGTTTCGAAGGCGACCCCGGCCTCCGCGGCTCGGCCCGCCTCGGTGAGCAGGTGCGCTCGCGTCGCCCAGGCCGGCTGGAACCGTTCGGCGCCGACCAGGCTGTCCAGCGAGCATAGGCCGGCCTCCGCTCCGTCGGCCTGGCCGATCGCCGCTGCGAGAGCCACCCGGGCGCCGAGGGTCGGCGCGATCCGTACTAGCTCGGAGTACAGCCTGCAGAGCGCGGTCCAGTCCGTCGTTCCCGCTGTGGCCCGATCACAATGCGCCGACTGGATGGCAGCCTCGAGCTGGAACCGACCCGGGCGACCCAGGTCGTGCGCACGGCGGAGGAGGTTCTCCCCCTGTCGGATCAGGGCGGCGTCCCAGAGCGCGGGCTCCTGCTCATCCAGGGGAACCGGCAGGCCGGAACCGGAATCGCGGGACGAGGCACGCGCCAGCGACAGGGACAGGAGCGCGGCGAGGCCGAGCACCTCCGGCTCGCCCGACAGGAGGGTGGCGAGTGTCACGGCCAGGTAGAGGGACTCACCGGCCAGGGTCGCGCCCGGCGACGCGTGTTGCCAGTCGATGGCGTAGGCCCCGTAGATGGCTTCGAGCACGGCCGGCAGACGGTCGGCCATGTCCTGCCTCAGGGGGATCTGGAACGGGATTTGAGCGTCCCGGATGCGGCGTTTCGCTCGCACGAGCCGCTGGGCCATCGCCGGTTGCGGAACGAAGAACGCGGCGGCGATCCGGGCCGAGTCCACGCCGAGCACGGTCTGCAGCATGAGCGGCGCACGGATGTCCTCGGTGATCGCCGGGTGCGCGCAGGCGAAAAGCAGCTCGAGCCGCTTGTCGGGAATCTGATCGACATCGGGGTCAGGGTCGGCGATCCCGGCGAACACGTCGTACGGTTCGGCGAGCGGGCCCTCCCGGCGAAACGCCGCCGACTTCCAGAGGTCGCGGAGGCGATTCCTGGCCACCGTGAACAGCCACCCCTCGGGGTTCTGCGGCACGCCGGCCGTCGGCCAGGTGGTCAGCGCCGTCAGGAAGGCGTCGGCCAGGGCATCCTCCGCGGCGGGGATGTTGCCGCCGGGTGCGGCGAGCACCGCAAGGAGCCGCCCGTATGACTCACGGGCGACTCGCTCGACTTGAGCCGCGCCGGTCAGGGCAGGCTGTGCCATTCCCCGTCCTTGAAGACGATCGCCGACGGGCGGATCTCGACGGCACCGTAGAGCGCGCCGGGGCACTGCCTGGCCCAGCCGATGGCGGCATCCAGGTCGGGAACCTCGATGACGAAGGTGCCGTTGAGTCGTTCCCTGGTGTCCGCAAACGGTCCGTCCTGAACCGTGAGCGCGCCGTTCCGGACCGAGATCGTGGTGGACGCGGCGACCGGCTGCAGGATGTCCGCCGAGACGAGGACGCCCTCGGCAGCCAGGTCTTTCGCATAGGCGTCGAAGGCCGCTCGGCCCCAACTCATGGTCTCTTCGCTGACCTCGGCGTCACCGGCCTCCTGGGAGATGACGAGAAGTGAATACTGCATGTGGTTCCTTCCGCTCGAACGATACTGGCACCACTCTGACGAGTGGGCCAGCGCCCGATCGACACGGGAACGGGCCCGGCCGAGGTCGCGGAGCCGGTCCATCAGCACATCCACGGGCAGTGTCCGCCTCGGCGAGCTCGGCATAGCTGAGCGAATGCGTAGCTGAGCGAATGCGTAGAGCCGTCCGCGGGGATGAAGTCCCGGTGCGCGTGACCGAGGCCGGACTCCGTCGCCGAGTCAGTCCTCGGTCGCCCCCGCGACGAGCCACCGGCTCGCGTAGGGCGGGAGCCACACGTTGCCGTCGGCCTCGATCCGCACCGGCCAGCCCGCCAGCAGGTCTCGGGCACCGCCCAGACCGAGTTCGGCCAGGCGTGCGGAGGGGAACGGGCGCCACTGCCCGGTCACGTTGTACAGGCCGAGGAAGGCACCCAACGGATGGCTGCGCAGCACGGGCAGCACGCCCGGGTCGGAGGTGTCGAGCGCCTGCGCGGGCGTGGCCGCGTCCAGCAGCGCGGTGGAACGTCGAATCGACACGAGGTGCTGAATCCCGGCGAACACGCGCTGTTCGACGCTGCCGGGCAGATGCCTGCGCCAGGCGACCGACCAGTCCATCCGTGGGCGGTGCACCCACCGGCTGTCGCTCTCGTGACCGGCCTCTGCCGCCCAGTCGGCGTCGTTGCCCAGTCCGAGCTCGTCGCCCATCCAGATCACCGGGACACCACCGAATCCGAGCACGATCGCGTGGGCGAGCAGCAGACGGTCGATGGCCGTCTGGATCGCGGCCTCGTCCCCGGCCAGGGCTGCTGCGTCCAGTCCGACGAGGGCTGCCGCCGTTCCGGCGACTCGGCGGTCCCCCGTCGCGGGGTTCGCCTGAAAGACGACGCCCCTCGCCGTCGAGCCAGGAAACTCGCCGAGGTAGTAGTCAGAGAGGAACCGGCGGTGCTGGTTGCCGTCGATCCCGATCGCGGCGGCGTCTGCGTCGTCGATGGCCCAGCCGATGTCGTCGTGGCATCGCAGATAGGTGATCCACGCCGTGCCGGTAGGCTTCGACGGCAGTTGCTGGAGCGCATGCACCCCCAGGCGAGCATCGGCCGAGGCGAGCATGGACCACACCTGCACCATGAGGCTGTTGTGGTACGCGATATCGCTGACCTTGCCCGTGTGCTCACCCTGGCCGAGGTACTGCACGAGGTCGGCCGGGCCGACGATCGCCTCGGCCTTGAAGATCACGGCGGGGGCGGCGACCCGCACGAGCGCCCGCAGCGCCTGGGTGATGAAGTGCACCTCCGGCTCGTTCTGGCAGCTCGTGCCGAGCCGCTTCCACATGAACGCAATCGCGTCGAAGCGGAGCACCTCCACACCGGCCGCCGCGAGGAAGAGAATGATCTCCGCGTACTCGCCGAAGACGTCGGGATTGGTCCAGTTGACGTCCCACTGCCAGGAGTTGAAGGTGGTCCAGACCCAGCCGCCGATCTCGTCGTCCCAGGTGAAGTTGCCCGGTGCGAAGTCGGGGAAGACCTCCGGGAGGGTGCGCTCGAAGGCATCGGGGGCCGTGCGGTCGGGGTAGACGTGGAAGTAGGCCCCGTACTTCTCGTCCCCGGCCTGCGCAGCCCGCGCCCAGGCGTGCTCCTTCGCGACGTGGTTGACCACGAGGTCGGCCACGAGGCTGATGCCCTCTTTCCGCAGGGCCGTGGCGAGAGCGCTCAGGTCGTCCATCGTGCCGAGGTCCGCCCGCACGGAGCGGTAGTCCGCGACCGCGTAGCCGCCATCGTTGTCCCCGTCACGTGGTGTCAGAAGCGGCATGAGGTGCAGGTAGGTGACTCCCAGCTCGCGCAGGTAGTCGATGTGCTCGCGCACGCCATCGAGGTTGCCCGCAAAGCGGTCGGCGTAGCAGGCGTAGCCCACCATGCGGGGCGACTGGAACCAGGTCGGGTCCAGCACCCTGGCCTCATCGAGGCGGGAGAGTTCGGGATCCCGGTCACGGACCGCCCTGGCGGCGAGCAGCAACATCCGCTCGTCGAGCACGCTCACCTGCTCCGGGGTGTACAGGGCCTCGAGGCCGGCGACGAGGTCCGGCCACCAGCGGTCGACGCGCAGCTGGAAGGTGCGGCGGAGTTCCGGGGTGAGGGTCGCGAGGACGCTCGCGAGGTCGGGTTCGCTCGGGACCGTCATGGTGTTCTTCATCCTCCGCGATTCCGCTCGTCGAGGGCCCCTCGTCGAGCCGTGCGTCGGATTCGCAAACGCCTACATCGTAGCGAAGCGGGCGCATGCGGGCGAAACGCACGCACGAAACGCACGGGCCGTGCGCGGTCGGCCCGGCGCTCTCTGCGGCTCGACCCAGCCTGGCTCAGGTCCCGGTCGGGGTCACGCGGTGCCGATCCCAATTGTGGCGTCGAGCGCAGCGGAGGTGACGATCCGAGTGGCCAGGCCTGCCCGGTCGAGGATGCCCGCGGTCTGGTCAGCCTGCGCCCGGCTGGTCTCGATGAGCAGCATGCCCCGGGCCACCAGCCAGTCCCGCGCGCCCTCGGCCACCCGGCGGTGCATGTCGAGCCCGTCCTGGCCACCGTCCAGTGCCGTGCGTGACTCATGCAGGCGCGCCTCCCGCGGCATCGTGTCGATGGCCGCGGTGGGAACGTACGGCGCGTTCACGACCAGGAGGTTCACTCTCCCCCGCAGCCCGAGAGGCAGCGCGTCGAAGAGGTCGCCCTCGAAGACGCGGTCCGGCCCGAGGTTGCGTCGGGCGCAGCGAACGGCCGCCGGGTCGATGTCGGCCGCGTACAGCCGGGCCTCCGTGCGGGCCGCGCAGACCGCCATCCCGACCGCGCCTGAACCGCAGCACAGGTCGACGACGATCGAACCGGGCCCACACCGGGTGACGGCCTCCCGCACCAGGAGCCCGGTGCGGCGACGCGGCACGAACACCCCGGGATCGACAGCGACGCGGAGGCCGCAGAACTCGGCCCAGCCGAGGATGTACTCGAGTGGTTCACCGGCCACCCGCCGCTCGACCAGCGCCGCAAGCTCACCCGGAGTGTCGGCAGCGGCCTCGATCAGGCGGGCCTCGTCTTCGGCGAACACGCAGCCCGCACCGCGCAGCCGGTCGACGACGGCTCGGAAGGAGGACCCAGGGTTCACCACGGGACCAGACTGCCAGATCAGTGTGCCGGAGCGCGATCACCACGGGTACGTTTGGGCTTCACGACCGCGACTCGGCACACGGCCGCCCCGCTCCGCCGTACTCGGCAGGAACGGGACGGCCGCAGCCGAACGGCAGACCGGCTACCGCACTCGCTGGGTGATGGCCCGGCTCGCGCTGGCAGTGAACTCGGCGCTGCCCGCATAGGCGGCCGTCACGGTGTGCCTCCCCACGGTGAGGGCTGTGGTTGACAGGGCAGCCTGACCGGATGAATTCAGCGCCCGCGGGTTGCCGACGTCGACACCGTCGATCTGGAATTGGACCATCCCGCCGGGGATGCCCGTTCCCTGTGCCGCAGCGGACACCGTTGCGGTGAAGACAACGCTCGCCCCCAGGGTGGAGGGAGACCCGTTCGACGTGACCCGCGTGCGGGTTGATGCCGCATTCACCAGTTGCGTGAGCACCGTGCTGCTACTGGCCAGATAATTGACGGTGCCGCCGTAGACCGTCTGCAGCTGGTGCGACCCGACCGCCAGGGTGCTCGACGTGTAGGTTGCCCGACCCGTGGCATCCAGGACCACCGGGCCACCGATATCGGCACCGTCGAGCCTGAACTGAACCGTACCTCCAGCCGCCGCCGGTGCCACCCTGGCCGTGAATGTGACGTTCTGGCCGGTCACGGATGGGTTGCGATTGCTGAGGATGACGGTCGTGGTGGCCGCCATGTCGACAATCTGAACGAACGCCGCACTCTGCCCACCGGCGAACGCCGCCGACCCGGAATACGTGGCGACGATGCTATGGCTGCCGGCCCCGAGGCTCAGGGTCGAGTAGGTCGCCCGTCCCTGTGCGTTCAGAGTGACCAACGCGCCGACGTTGTTGCCATCAACGCTGAACTGGACTCCGCCCGTCGGTATTCCGGTGCCGGTGTCCGGTCTGACCGTGGCCGTGAAGGTCACGGTGCGGCCGAACAGCACTGATGGGGTGCGGTTGCTCGTGACGACCGTTGACGTGGGTCGCAGTGCCGCGAGAACGGTCTGCGTGATCGTCGCGCTGGTACTCGGAAGCACGGCCTGGTCGCCGCTGTAGGCGGCCGACACCGAGTGGGCGCCGATGGCGAGCGTGGCCGTGGTGTAGTCGGCCTGGCCGGCGACGATGGCCACCGGTGCACCCGTGGGTGCACCGTCAATCGCGAACTGGACTGTGCCGGTCGCGGTGGACGGGCCGACGGTGGCGGTGAAGGTCACGGTGTCGCCGACGGTTGACGGGTTGTTACTGCTCCGGAGGACCGTCGTGCTGCCGGTCTGGTTCACCGTCTGGGTCGTCGACCCGGAACTCGCGAGGAACACGCCGTCACCGCCATAGTCGGCAGTCACGGTGAAGGTGCCCGAAGGCAGACCGCTCGTGGTGAAGGTAGCCAACCCCAGCGCATCCAGGGCAACCGTCGTCGTCGTTCCGTTGACCGTGAAGCCAACGGAACCCGTTGGCATGCCCGTGGCCAGCACCGGGCTGACCGCCGCGGTGAATGTGACGCTCTGGCCCACGAGCGACGGGTTGGGAGAATTCAGAACGATGGACGTTGAACCCGGCTTCGGGACGTCGACCGTCACGGGGCCGTCGTAGGCGGAGGTGCCGAGGGCGTTCACCGCAGCGACCCGATAGCTGTATGCCCCGGGGAGCACCGTGGTGTCGGTGTAGGTCGTGTCGGACGGAGCCAGCGTGGCGATCACGCTGAAGGCACCGGTCCCACTGGCCCGCTCGACGACCACACCCGTGGCGTTGGCCGCAGAGTTCACCCAGCTCACGGCGACCTGTGCGCCGGCAGTCAGCTGTGGAGCCGGCTCGACGACCGCGGTCAACCCTGTCGGGGCCTTGGGCAGCCCGTCGACCCGGATCACGTTTGAGGGGGAATCGCCTGCGGCGTTCCAGGCCGTGACCTGGTAGTCGTAGGTCACGGTCGGGTCCGGTGGGTTGTCTGTGAACGAGGTCAGATTCGCCAGGACCTTCGAAATCGTGGTGAACGCACCCGTGCTTCCGTTCGTCACCTCGGCTCTGTCGACGCGGTATCCGACCTCCGCCGTGCCAGGGTTGACCCAGCTTGCCGGATTCAGATAATCCACGGGTGTTCCGTCCGTCCAGGCGAGCTTGACGCTCCCCCGGGTGAAGGAGAGTACGGGGGCATCCGGCAGCGCTCGGTCCACGTGCACGGACACCGGCCGCATCATGTCCATCTCTTCATGGCTGAGGATGTGGCAGTGCCACACGTACTCCCAGCCGAAGTTGGCGATGACGTTTTCGATCGGGGCGATCGGGTTTCCGGCCGTGTCGGTGTTGTTGAATCCGGCCTGGGATCCGGTCACCCCGTTCACGGCCCCCTTCGCACCGATCGGCATCATCGGGTTGAGCGGTCTCTTGCTGTCCGGCACGCCGAACGGCAACGTCGGCACGATCGGCCTGACCGCCACGAGGGTGTCCTCCAACGGACTGACCCGCACGGTGTCCTTCCAACCGAGTTCGGTCGGTTCGGGAGGAATGATGATGTTGTCCCAGGTCACCCTGTTGATGACCTGCACATCGTAGAGATGGAAATGAATCGGATGGGTATCGACCCCGTTGTGGGTGATTTTCCAAATCTGGGTACCGTCATCGGATTTCGAGATCGGCGTCACGTCGAGGCTGCTCGGGAGCCCGGAGGAATCCAGGATCTCGGTCGCCGGATTCACGAAGGGATACAGAATGATGTTTTGCAGGAGCGGGGTCGCGCCGGGCGCTTCCAACCCCATGTTGGCGGTCATCCTTCCCCATTCATCGAAGCTGGCCGAGTTCATTTCGTCGTGCAGGCCCTTTCCTTGCAGTGGAACGGAAAGTTGATTGCCCGAGAGCGTGTCGAATTTGAACTGGTCTCCGCCCTGTTCCTGGATGCGCGCAAAGCCGTCGCACTTGGCCGAGGGGGTCGTGGGCGCATTGCACCAGCCGCTGCCGGCGAAGTTGGTGCCGTAGGCCGAGTTGTAGGCCGACTGGCCGACGATCACGGGGTTCTGACCGGACTCGAACACACCGGCCGGGTTTCCGGCGGCATCGAGGTGGTGGCTGAAGGCCGCGTTGAGCGCGCCCATGCGGTCGGCCGTGGTGTTCGGCCGGTCGAAGGCGACCTCAGGGGCTTTGGTCGATACCGTGACCTGCATGATGGTGCGGGTATTCGGCCCGTAACCGGGCAGGGTACTCGGTGCGCCAGCCGGCGAGAGGTCAGGGTTGCCGGTGTAGTAGTCGTAACCGGGAACACGTGCCGGGAAGGCTGCAGGCGCGTCGTTGTAGAGAATCAGTGTCTTGCCGCGGTACTGCGAGAAGTCCACCACGACGTCGGCACGTTCGGCCGGTGCGAGTAGAAGGGAATGTTGGTCGACGTTGCCGACGTCGAATCGTGTCGGGTCGGTGATCCAGGTCGTGTCGTGTGCCGGCACCACGACCGGAGCAGGCAGGAATCCGCCCTCGGAGCCGATCTGGATCCAGTCCGGACCCTTGGGGCTCTTCATCGTGTCGACGGTCGGGGTGACCACTGGATCGGTCTGGGCGGCCAGCACCTCGGCCGGTTTCAGGGCCACCTCACTCAGCGTGCCCGTCGTCGGGTCGGCGACGTACCAGGACAGGTTCCAGAAGCGGTCGTTGGCGTCATTGATGATGCGGTAGCGGTAGGACTTCGGATCAACAGTGGTCTTCGGGTAGGCCGTGCCGTTGACGATCGGTGTGTCGTTGAAGGCTTCCATGCCGACCGACACGTTGGGGGTCGCCGGAATCAAGGCTGGCTCACAGAACGGCTGAACGTCAGGGTCGCAGGTCGCGTCGTAGTACGGGTTGGCGATCGGCGGATACTTGGCGTCCTTCGCCGGCGGCCAGAACCACGGGCCGTACATCCAACGGCCGAACGAACTCATGCCCGAAGGATCCCCAGGGTTTTGCGCCGGCATATACACATGGGGGGTCCACAGGCTTCCGGTGCCGCCCCACTTGGCGGAGTTCCACGTCGGGTCGACCTTGGCCAGGGTGGCGGCATCCGGAACGAAGGTCTTGTCCTGAATGTTCAAGGCCAGACCGAGGCCCATGCCGGCGAGGGGGCCGTCGGGAGCGGTCAGCTTCTTCTCGGTCGCGTCGGTGATCAGATAGTCGGCTGCTTCACCCGCATACACGTTGAGCCGGGTGATCCCCCAGGCGTGGTCGTGGTAGAACATCAGGCGTGCGCTCTGCTGGTTCGTGTAGAAGAAGGTTTCAGCGCCGGGGCCGGGGTCGGGCATGTCCGGCACATTGCTCACACTTACGCCCGCGGGGTAGGCGGTCTGCTCGCCGGTCGGCGTCACCCACTGGTGCGGGGTACCGTCGCTGATCCACGGGGTGATTCCGCCGTGCAGGTGAAGGGTGGCGCGGTTCTCTGAATAGCAGGTGGTGGGCTTCGGGGTTTCACCGCACATCGGGTTACGGACCCCGTCGAGAACGCTGCCCTCGTCGGCAGCCATGTCCATCGGCACGCCGTTGGCGTCAAGCTGCATCATGTCCGGTCCGGCACCGGAGCCCATCATCGAGGTATCGACGGGGAGAAAGAGGTCTCCGTCTACGCCGGTTGGCAGCAGGTTGCGGAAGAGAATCCGAACCGGCTTGTCCTTGGTCGCCACAATTGTCGGGCCGAGATAGTGCGGGCCGTCCACGCCCGTGAATGCGTCAATCGGTGAATCGGGCATGGTCGGGTCAAGGTTGGCATTGCCCAGGGCCACCCGGTTGCCAGGGACAACCGAGGTTGACAGCTGCACATAGCCACGCAGCAGGGTGGCCGGCAGGTCACGGTGAAACTTCATCCGGTACTGCACAACGGCGATCTCGTAGTAGTCGGTTCCCGGGTACGTCGTGGTGTCCGGTACTGCCGTGGGAATGTACTGACCCAGGTCGTTCTTCTGATCGGGGCCCATGCCGGGAAGGGTATCCACGAACTTCTTCAGGCCGGGGGTCAGATAGCCGGCACCCGGGGTGGTCACGGTGATGTCGGTGACGGCACCCTTTGCGGCGACGATGGCCGTTGCGCTCGCACCCTTGTCAGCGATGCCGACGGTGTCGGTGATGGCGACTACCGGGGCGGAGTCATAACCCTCTCCACCGGACGTGACGTCAATGCGGGTGATACCGATCGTGGCGGTGACCTCCGCGGCCGTCGGGTTGACCTGGGCGGCGTCCAGCACCCTCACCGTCGGAGCCTCGGTGTATCCGGAGCCGGGGCTCTCAACAGTTACGCCGGTGACGACACCGTTTTCCATCGTCGCTGACGCGGTGGGCAACGTCCCGTCGGGAAGGTTCGGCAGGGAGAAGTCCACGACGGGCATGGTCGTATAGCCGCTGCCCCCGCCCACGAGCGTGAGATCGTCGACGCCACCACTGACCTGTGCGATCGCCTCTTGTCCGGCGGTCGGGTTTCCCCCAGTGAGGGTGGCGGTCGGCGAGATGAACCCGAAGCCCGGCTCATCGACCGTGATGCTGGTGATGACGCCGAGCGAGATCCTCGCCGTGGCGCTGGCCGGCGTCACAGTCACTCCGGCCGCCGTGATCTCCACCGTCGGAGCCGAGGTGTACCCGGTTCCAGGCTGGGTGACGGTAACCGCAGCGATGGCGCCGGTCTTCGGGTTGACCGTTGCCTGAGCTTCCGCGGCAGTGCCACCACCGCCGGTGATTGACACGATCGCGTCGGAGAGCACCTGTGGGCTGTTAGCCCAGTTCGGGTAGGGCCCGAAGTAGTGCGGAACCTTGGATTCGTCGGTCGCGCTGGTCGGCCCATTCGAGGCCATTCCGACCATTGCGGCAGCGCCTCCGCCGGCCATCGGGGCGGCCAGCACCGGTGCCCCGATCGTCAGAACACCGAGCATTCCCACGAGAACCCCTGCCACCAACTTTCTGGACAGGCCGGCCGAGGAAATACGCAAACCGGTGCGCGCGGAGTTGGCTGATCGTCGCATTTCGTCCCCAATGGCTTGAATTCGGGGGTCAGGAACTGACCTCAATATCGCATGTATAGCTCGTTGCGCATGGCTCGGATAGGGGCAGATCGAAGATCGGTCAAATTCTTTTCAGGCGAGCGCACGCCCAGGAAAATCAAGGGATCCAGGCCAACCTGCAAGCACATGAACCTTGGGAAAATCTTGGAATGCCCCCAAACGAGGGCCACCCCGTCGACCTCACATCCATGCATCGGCCGCGAATATGCCCTGGCAGCAATGGAACCCGTGCGCGCCGGCCTTTCCCCACGTGCGCGTGCGGCCAACGCCGACTATCCGCTGCTCCGCGCGACCGAGGATGCCGCGACGAAGGCGGGCATCGGCACCTGGGGCGCCTGCTGACGCAGTACGGCCGGCCGGCTCAGGTAGGGCTCAGAGGGAACCGATGTCGTACACCGACGCGTCGCCAGGCCGGCTGCCGACCTCGTCTTCGGCGAACACGCAGCCGGCAGCGCGCAACCGCGCGACGATGAAGGTGGAGGAGGACCCGGCGTTCACCACGGGACCAGACTCCCAGATCAGTGTGACCGGAGCGCGATCACCACGGGTATGGTTTGAGGATCTCATCCGCGTCGACGTAGTGGATGCCTGCCTCCGGGTCGAGCCGCAGGCCGGGGGCGCAGTCGCGGCAGGATGCCTCCCAGACCTCCTGCCCGGACAGGGCCTGGATTTCGCCATTCGTCACGAGCCACCCGCGAACGGCCTGGCAGGGAACGCCGCCCTCCGGGGAGAGATACCGGGTGCCGAGCTCGACAGTGTGCAGCAGGAGGCTGAACGTGTCTGCGGCGCTGATCCGGGAGGTGACGTAGTCGAGCAGTTCCGAATGGTCCGGGCTCGGGGTGGTGCGGCCCGTCGGGTCGGTGTGGAAGCTGGTGTGGCCGATCGCCCCCGCCGAGACCGTGAGCTGATGGCATCCGTTGCCGTGCCTATCGCCGACGAGCGCCGCGGTCAGGTGCTCCTGGCTTAGGTAGCGAACGGCGGCTCCGGGACACCCGGTGCAGCCCGTGAGATGGCAATACGGGCACGTGACCTTCAAGGCTGGATCCCCCCGGCTGCGGCAGGGTCGTCGTCCCGTTCTGCAGGACGCCTGCCCGGCGACCGAGGTCGTCTGTCGTCAAGCTAGCAGGTGCCGCGGCCCCGCCTCAGTCGGCCGGAAGGGGGACCGGCAGTGCCCGGCCTGGCCTAGTCTCGAGAGATGGGCAGGACGATGCTTCGCGGACTCGCACTCGTGGTGGCGGTCGTCGTCGCCCTGGCCCTCGGCTTGCTGGCCTTTCAGCGCGGCGGACCCCTCGGGTCGCTGATGGACGCCATCGGACCGGCGACGACCGCCGACGACGGCGCGGCCCGGCCCGACGCGGCGGATGCCGCGCCGGCGGGCCCCTCGGGCGGCGTGCCGGCGCGCCCGGCCGACGCCGCGCCCATGATCGTCGAACACGTGCACGACGGCGACACCCTCTTTCTCCGTGCGGCCGCGGCCAACGCCCTCGTCGGGTCCACGGATTTCGTCAAGGTGCGCCTGATCGGGATCGACACCCCGGAGATCGGGGACGCCGCGGAGTGCTTCGGCGACGAGGCCACGTTGGCGCTGCGCGCCCTGGCACCGGACGGGAGCACGGTGTGGATCACCGCCGACCGGGAGCCGGCCGACCGGTTCGGGCGCAGCCTGTTCTACCTGTGGACCGACGACGGACGGTTCATCAACTACGAGCTGATCGCGTCAGGGGCCGCCGAGTCGTTGATGATCGCCCCGAACGACGCCTACTACCCTCTGCTTCGCGCCACCGAGGATGCCGCGACGAAGGCGGGATCCGGCATGTGGGGCGCCTGCTGACGCGGAACGACCGTGCGGCTCAGGTCGGGCTCAGAGGGCAACGATGGTGTGCACCGAGGCGTCGCCGAGCCGGCTGCGGCCGGCTAGTTCGGTGAGCTCGAGCACCACGCCAACCCCGGCCAGGGCATAGCCGGCGCGCTCGATCAGGCGAGACGTAGCCGCGATCGTCCCTCCCGTGGCCAGGACGTCGTCCAGCACAAGGACCCGCGAGCCGGGAGCGAGCTGCCCGATCTCGAGCTCGAGGCTGGCCGACCCGTATTCCAGGTCGTAGTCCTCGGTCAGGACGGCACCGGGGAGCTTGCCGCCCTTGCGCACGGCGAGCACGGCGACGTCGGCCGCGTAGCCGACCGCCGCGGCGAGCAGGAATCCGCGAGCCTCGATGCCGGCCACGGCGTCGAACTCCCCCGCGAAGCGCGCGACGAGTTCGTCGATCAGCGACCGGAAGGCCGCGGCGTCGGCGAAGACCGGGTTGAGGTCCCGGAACAGGATGCCATCTTGCGGAAAATCCGGGTAGGAGGCGAGGAGGGTGTTCACATGGACTGCTGCGGGAGTTGGCACTGATTCAGCGTAGGCGATGCCGGTCGAATGTCCTCACGATCCCTCGTTCGTCGGCGGCAGGGAGATGGTCATGGCGGCGCCCATCGCTTCAAGGAAGAGGATCACCGCGCGCCGGTCGGCGGCGCTGAGACCGTCGGCGATGGCGTGCATCCGCCCGTGCACGGCACCCAGCGTCCGCTTGAGCTCCAGATGAGCCCGCGGTGTCGCGTGCACCACCTGGGCTCGCCGATCGACGGCGTGCGGCTCGCGCCGGATGTGACCGCTCCGGGTGAGTCTGGAGAGAACCTTGGCCGTCGCGGCCGTGCTGATGCCGAGGCGGGCGCTGAGCTCGGTGGGTCCGAGAGACTCCCCCGCCCGGTCGGCCCGGATCAGGTGGCGAATGGCGAGGAGATCGGTTTCGTTGATGTCGAGGGCGGACTGCGTGCGTCGGCGCATCTCGACGTCGAGCCGACGAAAATCGCGGACGGCCTTGAGTACGGCGGTGGCGGATTCTCCGCCCTCGTCGTCGAAGCCGTCCCAGTATGACCGCGGAGCGGGTGATTCGTTGATTGGTCCGGGCATTGCTCCATGCTAGCCTGACAACTCGCTAACTTGGTTAGCAATATTTCCGGCTATGGTTAATCAAGACACAAGAAGGGGCGGTCATGGAACAGATCGCATTGCTCGAGGAACACGTGATCCTCGTCGACGATTCCGGCCTGGCGATCGGAACCGCGCCCAAGGCCAGCGTTCACGACGCCGACACTCTTCTCCATCTCGCGTTCTCCTGTTACCTGCTCAACCCGCTCGGCCAGGTCCTGGTCAGCCGGAGGTCCCTGGCCAAGAAAACCTGGCCCGGTGTCTGGACGAACTCGTTCTGCGGCCACCCGCTGCCCGGCGAGTCCTTCGAGGACGCCGTTGTGCGTCGGGCCCGGTTCGAACTGGGGCTCGACCTCTCCCCCGACGATATCCGGGTCGCCCTGCCCGACTTCCGCTACCGTGCGGTCGACAGCAGTGGAATCGTCGAGAACGAGATCTGCCCGGTCTACATCGCGACCGTGAACGGCGAGCCGCAGCCCAACCCGGACGAGGTCGCCGAATTCGCGTGGGCCGATCCGGCGACGCTCCGTCGCACCGTTCTTGACAGCCCGTGGGCGTTCAGCCCCTGGCTGGGGATGCAGATCAAGGAGCTGAGCGACTTTGATGCCTGAAACCGTGACCATCGCTGTCGACACCGAACTGGACCGCTTCTTCGCCGCTGCGAGGCTGAGGGCGAGCGACCACGGAGACCACTACGTGGCCCTCTGGGATTGCCTCGAACAGGCCGGAAGCGGCGGAAAACGATTGCGCCCCGCCCTGGTTCTCGCCGCGTTCACCGGCCTCGGCGGAACCGACCTCAGCCTCGCCACGCCCGTCGCCGTCAGCTTCGAGCTGCTGCACACCGCCTTCGTCATCCATGACGACGTGATAGACCGCGACCTCGCCCGCCGCGGCGTCGCCAATGTCGCCGGGCGATTCACCGAGCGGGCACTGGCCCACGGCGCGATCGGCGCACAGGCGGATGCCTGGGCCGCCGCCGCCGCGATCCTCGCCGGCGACCTCGCCCTCAGCGAGGCCCACCGAGCCCTGGCCATGCTGCCGGTCGAACCTGAACTCCGGGGCCGGCTGCTCGATCTGCTCGACCGGGCCGTATTTGTGAGCGCGGCGGGAGAACTGGCAGACGTGACGAACACGGCCTCGAAACATCCGCTCTCGATCGACCAGGTGGTCGCCACCCTCGAACACAAGACGGCCGTCTACTCCTTCGAGGCGCCCTTGCAGGCCGGTGCCATGCTCGCCGGAGCGTCACCGGAGGCCATCCGCGTGCTCGGCCTCTTCGGCCGGCTGATCGGGGTGGCCTTCCAAGTGACCGACGACATCCTCGGGGTGTTCGGCGACCCGGCGATCACCGGCAAGAGCGTGGTCTCCGATCTGCGCGAGGGGAAGCAGACGGCCCTGATCGCGCACGCGGGCACCACGACTACCTGGCCGGCGATCGCGCCCTTCATCGGAAAGGCGGACCTTACCGAGGAGGAGGGAGCCCGCGTGAAGGAACTCCTGCGGTCGAGCGGTGCGCTCGAGGCCGCGGACGGCCTGGCCCGCAGCCACTCCCGGCGGGCCGTCGAGGCCCTCGACACACCGGTCATCCCCGACGTGCTGCGCGACCTGCTCACGACGCTCGCCGGCACGGCCGTGAATCGAAGCCGATGAGCCGGCGCAACGCCGCGACGGCGACGGAGATCGGCACCTACAACCGGGCGGCACGAGCGAGCTCGGCGACCGTGATCGGCCATTATTCGACCTCGTTCGGGCTGGCCACGCGCCTGCTCGAACGGAGGGTGCGCGGGCAGGTCCGAACGATCTATGCCCTCGTGCGGATAGCCGACGAGATCGTCGACGGGGCGGCCAGCCAGGCCGGCCTGAGCATCGACGAGCAGCGGGCCATGCTCGATGGCCTGGAGCGGGAGACGACGGAGGCCATTTCTCATGGCTTCAGCACCAATCTGGTCGTGCACGCGTTCGCCGCCACCGCCAGGGAGACCGGGATCGGTGCCGACCTCACGGCACCGTTCTTCGCCTCGATGCGCCGCGACCTCGATCCCGCTCCGTTCGATGCGGCCGGCGTCGCCGAGTACATCTACGGCTCGGCCGAGGTGATCGGTCTGATGTGCCTGCGCAGCTTCATCCAGGACACCCCGCGCACGCCCGCCGACCTGACCGCCCTGGAGTCCGGCGCGCGCAGGCTCGGAGCCGCGTTCCAGAAGGTGAACTTCCTGCGCGACCTGGCCGCCGACCGCGACGGCCTCGGTCGCAACTACTTTCCCGGGGTGAGCCTGCTCACGCTGACCGACGAGGAGAAGGATGCCATCCTCGACGACATGGACGCCGACCTCGCCGCCGCCGAACGGGTGCTCCCGTTGCTCCCCCACGGCAGCCGGCGCGCGGTCACGGCGGCCCACAACCTCTTCGCCCGCCTCTCGGCGAAGCTGCGGGACACCCCCGCACGAGAACTGATGAGCGCCCGGGTGCGGGTGCCGGATGCGGAGAAGATCATGATCGCCCTCGGAGCGTCGCTCGGCCCCCGGGCGTGGAAGCGATGACGACCGCGTCCCCGCACACCGTCGTGATCGGCGGTGGCATTGCGGGGCTGGCCAGCGCCGCCCTGCTCGCCCGCGACGGCCATGTCGTCACCCTGCTCGAGGCGCGCGATGACCTCGGTGGCCGGGCCGGCACCTGGAACGTCGACGGCTTCCGCTTCGAGACAGGCCCGTCGTGGTACCTGATGCCCGAGGTGTTCGACCATTTCTTCCGGCTTTTCGGCACGAGCACGGCCGAACAATTCGCCCTCACCCGGCTCGATCCCGGCTATCGTGTCTACTTCGAAGACCAGACGGAGCCGGTGGACATCGCCGCGGACCGAGCCGATAACATCCGACTTTTCGAGCGTCTGGAACCCGGCGCCGGCGCCGCGCTCGATCGGTACCTCGTCTCCGCCAAGCACACCTACGAGATGGCGGTCTCCCGCTTCCTCTACACGAGCTTCGCGTCGTTCCGGCCGCTGCTGGTGCCGGATGTCCTGACCCGGCTGGGCAGGCTGGCCCGCCTGCTTCTGCAGCCGCTCGACAAATTCGCGGCGGGCTACGTGAGAGACCCCCGGCTGCGCCAGATCCTCGGCTACCCGGCGGTGTTCCTGGGCTCCTCCCCCGACCAGACCCCGTCGATGTACCACCTGATGAGCCACCTCGACCTCGCCGACGGCGTGCTCTACCCGCAGGGCGGGTTCAGCCGGCTGATCGACAGCATCGCCGGCATTGCCGTCGCTGAGGGGGTAACGGTGATCACGGGCGCTCGGGTGACCCGGATCCGCACCGAGGAGGGTGCCCGGAGCACCGTGGCCGGGGTCAGCTACCGAGCCGAGGACGGCACCACCGTCGAGCTCGATGCCGACCGCGTGGTCTCCGCCGCCGACCTGCACCACACGGAGACCGAGCTGGTCCCGGCCGACAAGCAGACCTACCCGGAGAAGTGGTGGCAGAAGCGGGTGTCGGGCCCCGGCGCCGTACTGGTTATGCTCGGCGTGCGCGGCGACCTGCCCCAGCTGGAGCACCACACCCTCTTCTTCACCCGCGACTGGGGTGAGAACTTCGGCCGCATCTTCGGCAAAAAACCCAGCGTGGCCTCGCCGGCCTCCTTCTACGTCTGCCAGCCCAGCGTGACCGACCCGATGGTCGCCCCCGACGGGTTCTCGAACCTGTTCCTCCTGGTGCCGATCCCCGCCGACACCGGTCTGGGGCGCGGCGGCATCGACGGCGCAGGGTCTGCGGCGATCGAGAAGATCGCCGACGATGCGATCGGCCAGCTCGCGGACTGGGCCGGGATCCCCGACCTTGCCGAACGGGTCGTGGTGCGGCGCACCGTCGGCCCGGCCGACTTCGCCGGGGACCTCAACTCCTGGCGCGGCGGAGCCCTCGGACCGGCGCACACGCTGCGGCAGAGCGCGTTCCTGCGCGGCACGAACGCGTCGAAAAAGATCGACGGCCTGTTCTACGCCGGCGGCACGACTATTCCCGGGATCGGCCTGCCGATGTGCCTGATCAGCGCTGAGATCCTGCTCAAGCGGGTTCGGTCCGACACCAGCACGGGGCCACTGCCCGAACCGCTGCCCCGCCCGGTGCCGAAGCCCCAGCCTCCGCGGCCGTCTCCGTCGTCCCGCCCATCACAGCCATCACTGCCGGACGCACGCCCGCACGCACAACCACGATCGCTGTGACGTTCGCCTATCTGCTCGTCCTCCTGCTCTCCCTCGGCGCGATGGTGCTGCTGGACCGGCGATTCCGACTCTTTTTCTGGCGGGGGCCGACCCGGGCCGCGATAGTGCTCGGCGCCGGCCTGGTGTTGTTCCTGGCCTGGGACCTGGCGGGCATCGGCCTGGGCATCTTCTCGCGCGGGGAGACGACCCTGATGACGGGTCTGCTGCTGGCGCCCGAGCTGCCGGTCGAGGAGTTCTTCTTCCTCGCCTTCCTCTGCTACCTCACCATGAACGCCGTTCAGGGAGCTCGCCTCGTGCAGGGTGCACGGCGCCGGACGGTCGGGCCGGGCCGGTGACCTATCTGCTCCTGAACACCGTCTTCCTGGTCGTCGCCGCGGGGATCGCCGCCGTCGCCCTCCGGCTCCGCCCGGGGTTCCGCCGCACCGTGCCCTCCGTCGCGGTCGCGCTCGTCGCCGTTCTCGTGCTCACGGCCGTCTTCGACAACGTGATGATCGGAGCGGGCCTGGTCGACTACGATCCGAACAGGATCAACGGCCTGCGCATCGGCCTCGCCCCGATCGAGGATTTCGCCTATCCGGTCGCCGCGGCGCTGCTGCTGCCGGCGTTGTGGGCGCTGCTGGGGAGAACGGATGACTGAGATGGCCACATCCACGCTGTGGAAGTCCCGGCAGGTGCTGCTCTCCTCCCGACCGCTGAGCTGGATCAATACCGCATTCCCGTTCGCGGCCGCGTACGTGGTGACGACGGGCCGGGTGGACGCCCTCCTCGTGGCCGGGACCCTCTTCTTCCTCATCCCCTACAACCTGCTGATGTACGGGATCAACGACGTCTTCGACTATGAATCCGACCTGCGGAACCCCCGCAAGGGCGGGGTCGAGGGAGCCATGCTCGACCCCGGGCTGCATCGCACCGTGCTCACCGCCGGGGTGCTGTCGGCGGCGCCCGTGCTCGCCGCGATGCTCGTGTTCGGTGGGGCCGGGCATCCGTGGTCCTGGCTCGTGCTGGCGATCAGCCTCTTCGCGGTGATGGCCTACTCGGTGCCCGGCCTACGGTTCAAGGAGCGCCCGTTCGTCGATTCGATGACCTCGAGCACGCACTTCGTGAGCCCGGCCGTCTACGGACTCGTCGTCGCCGGTGCCACGCTCACCCCCGGCCTGGTTGCTCTTCTCGTGGCGTTCTTCTTCTGGGGCATGGCCAGCCATGCCTTCGGGGCCGTGCAGGATGTCGTTCCCGACCGGGAGGGCGGGATCGCGTCGATCGCCACCGTGCTGGGGGCGGCGCGCACCGTGCGCCTCGCGCTCGTACTCTGGGCGGTCTCCGGACTACTCATGTTCGCCACCGGCTGGCCGGGATCGTTGGCGGCGGTGCTCGCGCTCCCCTACATTGCCGCAGCCTGGCCGTTCAGGTCGGTCCCCGACGACCGCGCGGAGGCCGCAAACGCCGGTTGGAAGCGGTTTCTCTGGCTCAACTTCGTCTCCGGCTTCCTCGTCACGATGCTGCTGATCGCCTGGGTGCTGCTTCGTTCCTGAGCCCGCGCGGGGTGGCCGCTCCGGAGTGACGCGCGTGGTCGTAGAGTCAAGGGATGGACCCACTGACGACCGCGCGCGTGGACAGCTGGACCTGGGCGGTGCGCATGTACAAGACCCGATCCTCCGCCACCGCTGCCTGCCGGGCCGGACACGTTCGGGTGAACGGCGACCGGGCGAAGTCGGCCCAGCCGGTGCGGATCGGCGATGAGGTGCGGGTGCGGAGCAACGGCTTCGACCGCATCCTGATCGTCTCGAAGATCGTGGTGAAGCGCGTCGGGGCCACCGTGGCGGCCGAGTGCTTCGTCGACAAGACTCCCCCGCCCCCTCCGCGTGAAGAGGTGGCCCTGGTGCCGATGCGGGACCGCGGTGCCGGGCGACCGACCAAACGCGAACGTCGAGACATCGACAAGCTGCGCGCCACCGTGCGCGGCGATCCCGGCGACGGCTCCTGGCTCCCCGACGACGACGGCTGACCCGGCGACGACGCCTCGGCCGGCCGGTCAGGGCGCCAGCGACGGCGGCTCCCGGCCGAACGTGAACTCGCCGCCGTGGGCGGTGATGTCCGCGACCATGGCGTCGGCCCCGAACTGTGCGCCCCCGACCGGATAGGCCCAGCCGACCCCGTGGGCGTAGGCGCCCAGCAGCCTCCAGCACCACCCCGCCGAACCAGACGGGCGTCGCAGACGACTTCGCGGCGGCCGGCAGCGCGGGCAGCACCGCCCGGAAGGCGGCGTCGTCAGTGGCCGAAAAAGCGAGCACGATGGTGATCCAGTTCAGTCAGGTGGAGTGCCGGTGATCACGAGCCAGAGTGGGGTCAGCACGATGATTCCCGCGGCCACGGAGGCCACCGGCTGCGAAGCGAAGAGGAAGAACGGCACCACGAGCTGCGCGACATGGTTGCCGACGACCTCGCCGCGGTGGAACCAGCCCGGCAGGTGGTACACGAACCAGCTGACCGGGAACTGTTTGACCGCCGAGACGAAGCCCAGCACTAAGCAAGCCGCGACACCACGCTGCAGCACCTGCCGCACGATCTCGTAGTCCCCGGCGTTGAACCAGTCCATGGTGGATTCACCCTAGGCCCCTGCCCACCGGCCAGCAGGGTCGGCGCCCTCGTCACGAACAGGCGCCTCACGAGCAGGCGCCTCACGAGCAGGCGCCTCACGAGCAGCCACGGTGGCGCGATTCGAGAAACGTGCGCCGATGGATTGACGGGAGCTGCTAAACCGGTATAGTGGACTAAACCGGTTCAGTTCGCGAGCGAAACCCACGAAAGCGTCAGGCCTTCGTGCGAGGATCTCACGGCTGGCGATCAACGAGGAGACCCAGTGAGTGCTGAGAAGGTGACCATCGCCGACGTGGCCAGAACGGCCGGCGTCAGCAAGGGCCTCGTGTCATTCGCCCTGAACAACCGTCCCGGCGTCGGCGCGGAGACCCGCGTGCGTATCCTGCAGATCGCCCAGGACCTCGGCTGGAAGCCGTCGCTTCGCGCGCGATCCCTCTCCACCCAGCGTTCCTTCGCCCTCGGCCTGGTGATCGCCCGCAACCCGGACGTGCTCGCCTCCGATCCCTTCTTCCCGTCGTTCATCGCCGGCGTCGAGTCGATCCTCGCCGCCGAGCGACGTGCGCTCGTGCTCAGCGTCGTCTCCGACGAGGAGACCGAACTGCAGACCTACCGGTCGCTGGTGGCCGACGGCCGCGTGGACGGCGTCTTCCTCAGCGACCTGCGTCACAACGACCCTCGCCTCCCCCTCCTCTCCGAACTCGGCCTGCCCGCCGTCACCCTCGGCCGTCCAGACAGCGAGAGCCCGTTCCCCTCGGTCACGGTCGATGACACTCCCGGAATCATGGCATCCGTTCGCTACCTCGCGGAGCTGGGACACCGCCGGATCGCGCATGTCGCCGGAAGCCCGGACATGCTGCACGGCATCCGACGCCGCGAGGCTTTCGCCGCCGCGATGACTGCCGCCGGTCTGCCGGAAGGACAGACAGTGGAAACGGACTTCTCCGTCGGTGCCGGCTCCGATGCCACCCGGCGCCTGCTCGACCAGGAGAGCCGGCCGACCGCCATCGTCTACGCCAACGACCCGATGGCCATCGCCGGTCTCGGCGTGGCACACGAGCTCGGCATCCGCGTGCCCGATGACCTCTCGATCACCGGCTTCGACGACATCGACTTCAGCCGCTACGTGTTCCCGCCGCTGACCACCGTCAGCGCGGCCCCCGCGGTCTGGGGCCGTGCCGCGGCCAAGACCCTGCTCCAGCTGATGGAGCACGGCAACGCCGAGGACGTCGATCTTCCGGCCGCCAGGCTGGTCGTGCGCGGCTCGGCCGCCCCGCCGCGTCAACTCTGACCGGCCCCGAATCCTTCCCAAATCAACCCGCAGCAGGGCTGCTGCGATCCAAGGAAATGGAGAACGAAATGCACAGCAAGGGATTGACCAGGCGAATCCTCGCCGTCACGGCCGCTTCGGCCACCGTGGTTCTTGCACTCGGAGCGTGCGCTTCCGGCGGTACGAGCAGCGGCGACGCCGCCACAGCACGCGGCCCGATCACGATCTGGTACTCCAACAACTCCAGCGAAATCGCCTGGGGCAAGCAGATGGTGACGGCCTGGAATGCCGATCACCCGGACGAATTGGTCAAGGCGCAGGAGATTCCCGCAGGCAAGAGCAGCGAGGAAGTCATCGGCGCCGCCATCACCGCCGGGAACGCCCCCTGCCTGATCTACAACACCGCCCCCGTGGCCGTGCCGCAGTTCCAGAAGCAGGGTGGACTCGTCGACCTGAGCAGCTTCAAGGACGGCGCCTCCTACATCGAGGACCGCACGGGCGAGAACGCCGCGCAGTACCAGAGCGCGGACGGCAAGTACTACCAGATGCCGTGGAAGTCCAACCCCGTCATGATCTTCTACAACAAGGACATCTTCGCCAAGGCCGGGCTCGACGCCGAGAACCCGTCCCTGGCCACCTACGACGAATTCCTCGCCACTGCGCGCACCCTGGTCTCCAGCGGTGCCGTCAAGAATGCGATCTTCCCGTCGCCGACGAGTGAGTTCTACCAGAGCTGGTTCGATTTCTACCCGCTGTACGCTGCGGAAACCGGCGGCACACAGCTGGTTGAAGACGGCAAGGCCACCTTCGACGACGCCGCCGGCGAGAAGGTCGCCGAGTTCTGGAAGACCCTGTACACCGAGGGCCTTGCGAGCAAGGAGAAGTACTCCAGCGATGCGTTCGCGGATGGTGTTTCCGCCATGTCGATCGTCGGCCCGTGGGCCGTGCCGGTCTACAAGGACAAGGTCAACTGGGCCGCGGTTCCCGTTCCCACCAGCGCAGGCACCACGGCTGACAAGACCTTCACCTTCAGCGACGCCAAGAACGTCGGCATGTACACAGCCTGCAAGAACCAGGCCACCGCCTGGGACGTGCTGAAGTTCTCGACCAGCAAGGCACAGGACGGCCAGCTCCTCGAGCTGAGCGGCCAGATGCCCATGCGTGCCGACCTCCCCACCGAGTACCCGGACTACTTCGAGGCCAACCCCGCCTACCTGCAGTTCGGTGACCAGGCCAGCCGCACGGTCGAGGTTCCCAGCGTGTCCAACTCGGTCGAGGTCTGGCAGGACTTCCGCAACGCCTACTCCAAGTCGGTCATCTTCGGCGAGGGTGACGTGAAGAGCTCGCTTGCCGGCGCTGCCGAGAAGATCAACCAGTTGGTTTCGACCAAGTAGCGTCTGCCATGACCACTACCGCAACAGCGAACCCGACCGCCGGGAGATCCACTCGATCTCCCGGCGGGCGGGGCCCCCGCCGCCGCCAGCTCCTGGGCAAGAACCCCATCGGACTTCTGCTGAGCGCGCCCTACCTCATCTTCGTCATCGCCGTCTTCGCGTATCCGCTGGTCTTCGCGGTGTACATGGCGTTCCACGACTACTTCTTCGCCGCTCCCGGCGCCCAGGTCGACCGTCCGTTCGTCGGTATCGCCAACTTCCAGGATGTGTTCTCCGACCCGGCCGTGATCCGTTCATTCGGCAACGTCGGCATCTTCCTGCTCATCAACGTGCCCCTGACGGTCGTGCTCTCCCTCGTGCTCGCGACGGCCCTGAACAAGGCCGTTCGCGCCCGCACCTTCCTGCGCGTCGCCTACTACGTGCCGTATGTGACCGCGAGTGTCGCGGTCGTCGGGGTCTGGCTCTTCCTGTTCAGCGGCAGCGGACTGGTCAACCAACTGCTCGGACCGCTCGCGCCCAGCCCGTCCTGGCTGATCAGCCCGACCTGGGCGATGCCCACGATCGCATTGTTCGTCACCTGGAAACAGCTCGGCTTCTACATCCTGCTCTACCTGGCCGCGCTGCAGAGCGTGTCCAAGGAGCTGTACGAGGCCGCGTCGACCGACGGAGCCGGCGCCGTGCGCAGCTTCTTCTCGGTCACGATCCCCGGAGTGCGTCCCGCGACCGTGCTCGTGCTCCTCCTCTCCACGGTCACCGGTGCGAACCTCTTCACCGAGCCCTACCTGCTCACCGGCGGTGGCGGCCCGAACGGGGCCTCCACTTCACCCGTGCTGCTCATGTACCAGAAGGGGATCGAGCAGGGCCATCCCGGCACCGCCTCGGCCATCGGAATCGTGCTCGTGATCGGAGTTCTCATCATCGCGTTCATCCAGCGCAAGCTCGCGGGAGGTGACGAATCATGACCCGTCGTCAGACCTGGCTCCGCGGCATCGTGCTCGCGGTCGGCGCCATCGCGTTCCTCTTCCCGTTCTACTACATGATCATCGGTTCGTTGCAGACCTCACCCGACTCGACACCGGGCGGGGCGTTCCCGAACCCAGCCAACCTGACGCTCGAGAACTACACGGACATCAACAGCCGGATCGATCTCATGCGGGGCCTGCTCAACTCGGGGATCTTCACCGGGGGCGTCATCGTCGGAACCCTCGTCTTCGGCGTGCTCGTCGGCTATGCGCTGGCGCAACTGCAGTGGCGCGGACGCGGGGTCACCTTCGCCCTCGCCCTGCTCGTGCAAGTCGTGCCGTTCCAACTGCTGATGATCCCGCTCTACGTCATGATCGCCAGGGACTACGGTCTCGCCGACAACTACCTCGGCATGATCCTCCCGTTCGCGATCAATTCGACCGCCGTGATCATCTTCCGCCAGTACTTCCTCCAGGTGCCGCGGGACCTGTTCGACGCAGCCCGAATCGATGGCGCGGGTGAGCTCACCGTGCTGCGGAAGATCGCCATCCCGCTCGTTCGGCCGGCGATCCTCACCGTGGTGCTGTTGACCTTCATCGGACCGTGGAACGAGTTCCTCTGGCCGTTCCTCGTCACCAAGGAAGCCTCGATGCAGCCCCTGGCCGTGGCATTGGCAAACTACATCAGCAACGTGGCCGCAACCGCGGCCAATCCCTTCGGGGCCGTGCTCGCCGGAGCTTGCGTGCTCGCGGCCCCGGCAGTCCTGCTCTTCATTGTTTTCCAGCGACACTTTGTCTCCACCGATATCGGCTCAGGCGTGAAAGGTTAGAAATGTCTACCCCAATCGAATTCCCCTACACCCTCACCAGAATGGGCGTCATCATGACGCCCGAAGAGGGCAACGACCTTGAGGCGGAAGGCGTGCTCAACCCGGGTAGCGGCCACACTCCCGACGGAACGCTGTACCTGCTCCCCCGCCTCGTGGCCACCGGCAACGTCTCCCGGGTCGGCCTGGCCAGGGTCATCATCACCGATGGTGTGCCCACCGGCGTCGCACGTGAAGGCGTCGTGCTCGAGCCCGACCAGGGCTGGGAACGCGGTGCGAACAACTCCGGCGTCGAAGACCCCCGGGTGACGTTCATCCCGAGCCTCGGCCTGCACGTCATGACCTACGTCGCGTACGGCCCCCTCGGACCGCGCACGGCCGTGGCCGTTTCCAACGACCTGCGTGAATGGCGCCGCCTCGGACCGGTGCTCTTCGCCTACGACGAGGCCCTGGACATGGACCTGAACCTGTTCCACAACAAGGACACGGTCTTCTTCCCCGAGCCCGTCACCGGACCGAACGGCGTCGAGAGCTTCGCCGTGCTGCACCGCCCGATGTGGGACCTCGGCGAGGTCAAGCCGGGCGAGGGCATCCGGGTTCCGGCCGGCGTCACCGACACCAGACAGAGCATCTGGATCAGCTACGTGCCGGTCACGGATGTCCTCGCCGACATCACGAAGCTGACCTTCTGGAGCGGTCACCGCTTCCTCGTCGGGCCGCAGTTCCCGTTCGAGGAGCTGAAAATTGGTGGCGGACCCGCTCCGTTGCGGGTGCCGGAGGGCTGGCTCCTCATGCACCACGGCGTGACCGGCACGATCAACAGTGCCTTCGACCAGCAGCAGAAGGTGAATTACTCGGCCGGCGCGATGATCCTCGACGCCGACGACCCCACCATCGTGCTGTCGCGCACCAGCGAACCGCTACTCAAGGCGGAGACGCCGGATGAGATCAGCGGCATCGTGCCGAACGTGGTCTTCCCGACCGCGATCGAAGAGATCGACGGCCAGCATTTCGTATTCTACGGAATGGCCGACTCGAAGATCGGCGTGGCGCGCCTGGACCACACCCCGGCCTGATCTCCGGCGCCGGACCCGGCCCCGGCGGTCGAGCCCGAACCGGTGGTCGAGCCTGTCGAGACCTGGGTCACCGGATCTCGACAAGCCTGATCACCGCGGGGCCCGATCACCGCGGGGCCCGATCAGCGCGGGGCCCGATCAGGGAGGCGGCGGATCGGCGGGCGGTTGCCTTGCTTCGGCGCTCCGGCTGAGGCTCGGGAGATCGGCGAGGCGCCCCTCGATCAGCGCGATCCGTTTTGACCGACCCCAGCCCTGGACCTGTTTCTCCCGGGCGAACGCATCCGAGATCCGTTCGTACTCTTCGAGGTGCACCAGTCGCACCGGGCGGCGACGCCGGGTGTACGCGGCGCCCTCCCCCGCACCGTGTTCAGCGAGGCGGCGCTCGATGTCCCAGGTGCTGCCGACGTAGTACGACCCGTCGGCGCATTCGAGCAGGTACATGTATGGCATCGACACATGATCATCGCTGGGCGAGTTCGCCGTGCGGGTTATGCACAGGGCGGATGCGCGGGGATCCGACCGGGGCACCGGATCTCGACAAGCTCGATCACCGGGGGGCTCGATCACCGGGGCGCTCGATCACCGGGGCGCTCGATCACCGGGGCGCTCGATCACCGGGGCGCTCGACCACCGGTGCGCTCGACCACCGGGGCGCTCGGTCTCCGGGGGCTCGGGCGGGGCGGCGGACGCTAGGGCGCGGGGGGCAGGAGGCCCAGGGTGGCCTTGATGCGTTCCTCGGCGTCGCTGTCGGCGTGACTGGCGGCGATGTTCGCCTCGGTCACGGCGCGTACCACTTCGTCGCGTTGGATTCCCACGCCGCGAGGGGCGTCGATCCCGATCCGGATGCTGTCACCGCGCACGTCGAGAATGGTGATGACGATGTCGTCACCAATGAGGATTTTCTCCCCCTGTTTGCGTGTAAGTACCAGCACCCGGCAAGCCTATCGCGACCGGCTGGCGAGGCCGGGAAGGCTCGGCAGTGCGGACAGGGTCGTTGCCGTCGCCGGGGCTCCGTCGATCCAGCCGATCGGCAGGCCGAGCTCGTCCACGGTGCCCGGCGTGGCCGTCGTCGAGGCCCCGACGATGGCGATCGCGTCGATGGGGGTGATCGCTCCGACGGCCGCCGCCCAGCGTGCCGTGTCAGACGGCTTACGGCCGGCCTCGACCACCAGCCAGACCTGATCGGCCTCGATCGGGGCGAGTGTTTCGGCCAGCGCCGCGACCAGAGTGATCGGGTCGGCCAGGTTTCCGCCGAGGCCGAACGCGACGTAGCCGGTGCGGCCGGCCTCGACCCCGCGTGCCCGGGCGGACAGGGCCGTGCGGCGGTCGTCCGCGCGTTCCGCGCCCATCGAACGCACGGTGCCGGCGATGAAGACTTCGCCCGAGCCGGAGATCGCCATCGAGTGCGCGATCTGGAGCGCCGCATCCGGAAGCCCGATCAGGAGCACCAGGTCGCCGTGCCCGGAGAGCGGCCGCGGCACGACGGTCGACGGTGTCGTCGGCTCCGCTACCGAGGACGCCGACGGGGACACGACCGGCGCCGCGGAGGCGCGAATCCGGGTCGCAGTGAGAACGATCGGGACCGGATCGGGCTCAGCCTGGAAGGTGAGCTCGTCCATCAGATGGGCGAAGTCCTCCGACACGGTCGACAGGGTCGGTTCCGGATCGGACTGGAAACGAGCCTCGGCCGCATCCGCGTCGTCCAGAAGCGCGGCGATGCCGAGCCTGGCCTGGAGGTCTGGTTGGTCCTGCCGACCGCCCGGGGCGGCGAGGTCGGTCTCGTCGGAGCGCTCGGGACTATTCTGCGCGTCGCGCCGGGAATGCGCGGCGCGGCGCCGGCGCTCGGGCACCTCCACGGTGACCTCGAAGTGCCGCTTCGCGAAGAAACCCTTGATGCCGCCGACCGTGACGCGTTCGGCGGCGACGATGCGCGCATCCGAACCGTGCTCGGCGAGGATGCGCGCCTTCAGCTCCTCGAGAGTGGAACCCTCAAGCAGAAATCGTTTCGGTTCCACGAACCACTCCCACCGTCTCGATGGCAACGTTCGCCGACGTCACCTCCAGGTAGGAGAGTACCGGCAGACCGCCGGTGTGGGCCGAGACCAGACGCCGGATGGCCGGCCGCAGGGCAGGAGCGCAGACCAGCACGGCGGTCAGGCCGCTGGCCTCCAGAGTCGACAGAGCGTCCTTGAGCGAGCCCAGGATGGTGTCGATCCTTGCCGGCTCCAGCATGATCTGGGTGCCCTGTTCGGAGGGCCGCATGCCCTCGAGCATCGACTGTTCCAGCCCGGGCTCGATCATGATCACCCGGAGCAAACCCTCGTCGAGGTACTGCGCGGTGAGCGCCGGGCCGAGCGCCTGCCGGGCCGCCTCGATCAGGCCTTCCGGGTCGGCGGAAACCTTGGCCCGCAGGGACAGGGACTCGTAGATTCGGGGCAGGTCGTTGATCGGGATCAGTTCGCCCAGCAGCCCCTGCAGCACCCGCTGCACCTCGGCGAGAGAGAGCAGTCCGGGGATGAGGTCGTCGACGGCGGACGGGTTGACCTGTTTGACCCCGTCGGTCAGCACACGCACGTCTTCCCTGGTCAGCAGGCGGGCCGCGTTGCCGGTGATGATGGAGGAGAGGTGGGTGACGAGCACGGAGACCCGGTCGATCACGGTCGCACCGGTCATCTCGGCGCTGTGACGCATCTCGCTCGGCACCCACTTGCCGGCCAGGCCGAAGACCGGCTCGATCGTGGCGGTGCCGGGCAGCAGCTCGAGGGCGTCACCGAGGGCGAGGACCTTGCCGGCCGGGGCCGTGCCTCGGCCTGCCTCGACACCGGCGATGCGGATGACGTAGGTCGACGAGGGCAGGTCGACGCTGTCCCTGGTGCGCACCGGCGGAACCACGACGCCGAGGTCCAGCGCGATCTTGCGGCGCAGGGCACGGACGCGGGCGAGCAGGTCGTCCTGCGCGCCGGAGACGAGGTCAACGAGATCCGGCGCAAGGAGGATCTCGAGCGCGTGCACCCGCATGGTCTCGATCAGGTCTTCGGCGGTGTCCGACCGGGGCGCCATCCCCTCGGCGGCGACCGCGGCATCCTTGCCGGCCTGGTCGCGCTCCTCGCCCGCCTTGATCCTGCGCGAAAAGAGGATCAGGGCGACCCCGATCACCACGAAGGGGATGATCGGCATGCCGGGGATCAGCGCCATCAGCAGGGCCGCGGCCCCGGCGATCATCAGGGCGTTGCGGGACTGGGTCAGCTGCGCCGACGCAGTCGTGCCGATGTCGGACTCCGCGTTGGAGCGGGTGACGATCATGCCGGTGGAGACCGCCATCAGCAGGGCGGGGATCTGGGTGACGAGGCCGTCGCCGATGGTGAGGAGCGAGTAGGTGCTCATCGCCTCGGTGATCTCCATGCCGCGCTGGATCATGCCGATCCCGATCCCGCCGATCAGGTTGATGATGATGATGATGATTCCGGCGATCGCGTCACCCTTGACGAACTTCGAGGCACCGTCCATGGCGCCGTAGAAGTCGGCCTCGGCGGAGACCTCGGCCCGGCGCTCCCTGGCCTGGTTGTCGGTGATCAGGCCGGCGTTCAGGTCGGCGTCGATCGCCATCTGCTTGCCGGGCATGGCGTCGAGGGTGAAGCGGGCACCGACCTCGGCGACCCGCTCCGCACCCTTGGTGACGACCACGAACTGGATGACGACGAGGATGAGGAAGATCACCGCGCCGATGATGATCGAGCCGCCGACGGCGACCTGGCCGAACGAGGCGATGACCTGGCCGGCGTAGCCGTCGCCGAGCACGAGACGGGTGGAGGCCACGTTCAGTCCGAGCCGGAACAGGGTCGCCACCAGGAGCAGGGATGGGAAGACCGAGAAGTCGAGCGGCTTCTTCACGAACATGGTCGTCAGCAACGTCACCAGGCCGAGCAGGATGTTGATGATGATGAGGAAGTCGAGCACCACCGCCGGCACCGGCACGACGAGCAGGAGGATGATGCCGACGACGCCGATCGGAACGGCGAGTTTGGCGAAGTTGCTTTTCATCGGTGGCCTCCGGGAGTCAGGGCAGGTTCAGAAACGGTGTGCACGCCCGACCCGGCGCTGGAACCACGGGTCTTGAGGGCCATCACGAAGGCGAGCACCCTGGCGACGGCGTTGTAGAGCTCGACCGGGATTTCCTGGCCGATCTCGCACTCGGCGTGCAGGGCTCGGGCGAGAGGGATGTCGCGAACGATGGGAACCTTGTCGGTTTCGGCCTGTTCACGGATGCGCGCGGCGATCACTCCGGCGCCCTTCGCGACGACCCGCGGTGCGGACTTGCCCGGCTCGTACTTCAGGGCGACCGCGAAGTGGGTGGGGTTGATCAGCACGACGTCGGCGGTCGCGACGGCGGCCATCATCCGGTTGCGACTCATCGCGAGCTGACGAGAACGGCGCTGGGCCTTGACCTGGGGGTCACCCTCGGAACTCTTGTTCTCGTCCTTGACTTCCTTCTTGGACATCCTGGTGCGCTTGCGGTTGCGTTTCATCACCACGAACACATCGGCGGCGGCCAGCACGAGGCCCGCGAGCACGGCGGACTGCACCATGGCGGCGGCGCCACCGCCGGCCGCGCCGATCAGAACCATCACCGGCAGGCCGCCGGCCGTCATCAGGATCGGCATCAGGCTCTGGATCACCAGGTAGAGCACCACGCCGACGGCGGCGGTCTTGAGCAGGGCCTTCAGCCCCTGCCAGAGGGCCTGGGTACCGAAGGTGCGCCCGAAGCCGGCGACCAGGTTGAACTGTTCGTACTTTCCGGCGACCTTCTTGAAGTGCACCCCACCCTGGGCCACCGCGCCGACGAGCACGGTGATGAAGACGGCCGCGAGCATGGGGGTGAGCACTCCGGCCATCGAGCCGAGTGATTCCCCGAGCATCTGCACGGCCAGTTCCGGGTCCGGGCGTGCGACCAGCGAGCGAATCATGATCATCTGTTCTGTGCCGGCCTGCGAGCCGAGGGAAATGGTGACCGGGGTCATCACGGCGGCCGCGCCGATTCCGAGCCAGGCGGTGAGGTCCTGGGACTTGGAGAGCTGGCCCTTCGACCGCACCTCGCGCATCCGTTTGTCGGTTGCCTGCTCGGTCTTTTCACCGGAGTCCGACATCTACTTCACCCCCATCATCGTGCCGACGGCGGTGTCGGCCAGGGCCGCCACGATGCGCGGGAGGGCGACGAACCCGGCCGCGCTGAGCGACAGGGTGATCAGGATTTTGAGGGGGAAGCCGAGGGCGAAGGCGTTGAGGGCCGGGGCGACGCGGGTGATCAGGCCGAGGCCGGCGTCGGCGAGGAACAGGACGACGATGAGGGGGCCGGCGATCTGCACGGCGGCGAGCAGCATCTGGCCGACGGCCGTGGTCACGGCCTGCATCGGTATGGCCAGGTCCATTCCGCCACCGATCGGCAGCGCGGAGAAGGTGCGGGCGAGGCCGCCGATGATCAGCTGGTAGCCGCCGGAGGCGAACAGGAGCGCGATCGCGGTCATCTGGTAGAGCCTGGTGAACATGGCGCCGTTGACCATCGACTGCGGGTCGAAGCCCTGCGCGAGCTGGAACCCGCCGAACATATCGATCAGGTTTCCGGCGGACTGGATGGCGGAGAAGACCACGAGCACCAGGAATCCGAGTACGCCGCCGACCATGATCTCGAGGAGCAGGGCGCCGATGAAACCGGCCGTGTCGGGCGAGACGTACCCGGGGGTCACCTGGGGCGACACGGCCAGGGCGAGGCCGATGGCCAGCATGCCCTTGATCCGCAGCGGGATCGCGTTGAACGAGAACGGCGGCGCGATCACGAGGAACGCGATCATGCGCACGCCGGCGAGCATGACCGCCTCGAGCCACGCGAAGTCCAGGGTGATGTTCATCAGCCTCCGCCGATGAGCGACGGGATCTTGTCGAAGAGCATGTGGGTGAACGAGACGATCTCGGAGATCATCCAGTGACCAGAGACGATCAGGGCGATGGCGACGGCGATCGCCTTGGGCACGAAGGAGAGCGTCACCTCCTGGATCTGGGTGATCGACTGCAGCAGGGAGATCGCGAAGCCCACGACGAGTGCGGTGATGAGGATGGGTGCGGCAAGCATTCCGGCGACCAGGATGCCCTGGAGCCCGATGTCGAGTACGGCGTTGGTGTCCATCAGCCACCCCGGTAACTGCTGATCAGGGTGGTGATGATCAGTCCCCAGCCGTCGACGAGGACGAAAAGCAGGATCTTGAACGGCAGGGAGATCATCACGGGCGGCAGCATCATCATGCCCATCGACATCAGCGCCGCGGAGACGACGAGGTCGATGACCAGGAACGGCACGAAGATGACGAATCCGATGATGAACGCGGCCCGGAGTTCGGAGATCATGAAGGCCGGGATCAGGGTGAGCAGGTTGACCGCTTCGGCGTTCTGCGGGTTGGCCTGGTCGGCCGCCCTGGTCATCAGGGCGAGGTCTTCCTCCCGGGTGTGGGCGAGCATGAAGGTGCGCAGCGGCCCCGACCCGAGCGTCACCGCGTCGTCGAAGGAGAGCGTGCCGTTGAGGTAGGGCTGCAGGGCGTGCTCGTTGATGTCGGTGAGGATCGGCGCCATGATGAACAGCGACAGGAACAGTGCCAGTCCGGCCAGCACCTGGTTCGGTGGGATTGACGGCAGGGCGAGCGCGTTGCGCGTCATCGCCAACACCACGAAGATCTTCGTGAACGAGGTCATCATCAGCAGGAGTGCCGGTGCCACCGACAGCAGGGTGATGCCGATCAGGGTGACGATGGCGGAGCTCGGTGAGCCGTCCGGCCCGTTGATCGAGACGTTCAGTCCACCGCCGGTCGGGTCCGTCGGAGCGGCCGGATCGGTCGGCGGGGTGGGGTCGACGGGGGCGGCATGTCCGGCCGGGGCGATGACGAGCACGATGGCCGCCACGATCACCAGAACGAGGGCAGCCATCACGAATGCCCGGGCGATGCGCCAGCGTCGGTCTGCCCGCAGGGCTACGGGGTTCACCGTCCCTGCCGGAGGGCGGCTGCGGTCTGCTGCCACGTCGCCGGCGAGAGGATGGAGCCGCCGAGGCGGCTTTGGTTGGCCCGGGCGGCGGCGCTCCGGGCCGACGCGCCGTGGCGCGGCCGGAGGACGAGCGGCGGGGCCAGCTCGGAGTCGGTGTGGCCGGAGTTCTCGGCGGGGGCTCCGGCGGAGACCTCGGTCGCTGCCGTGAGCGAGCGCGCGAAGATGGAGTCGCCGACCGGTGCAGGGGCCTGGGTTCCGGCGGTCACGGAGTCGCTCGTCTCGGCAGCGTCGCCGGCCGACTGCGGGTCGCCGCCGTGCAGCACGTTGACGGATTGTTCGGTCACGCCGAGCACGAACCGACGGCCGTCGATGTCGACGACCACCACGGATGCCTTCTGGCCGAGACCCTGTCGGCCGACCACGGTGACGAGATTCTGGCTGCGCGTGCCCCGGGAGCCGCGGGTCAGGCGTCGTTGGAGCACCCAGAGCAGCCCCAGCACAGCGGCCAGGGAGAGGGCGACCCGCAGCGCGACGAAGAGTGTGTCCACCTAGGTCAGGCTTTCGGCGACGTCGAGGATCTGGGTGATGCGCACCGCGTAGTCCTGGTCGAGCACGACGATCTCGCCGTGGGCGATCAGCCGGCCGTTCAGCAGGATGTCGGCGGGGGCCCCGGCGGAGCGGTCGAGCTCGATTACCGCACCGGGTTCCAGCGCGAGCACGTCGCGCACGGACATCCGGGTGCGCCCGATTTCGACAGTCAGAGCCATTTCGACGCTGTTGATGCGACCGAGCTTGCCGACGACCGACCCACCCGCTCGGCCGGTGGAGCCGATCGTTCCGTTGTCTCGAAGTCGGATCGCGAACCAACCGGTGACGGCGCCGCCGCCGGCCAGCTCGTAGACGACGGTTTCGGCATCCGCGAAGAGAGCGGTCGCGTCTTCGACCCGGGTCTCCCCCAGCACTCCCACCCCGAAGACTCCCGCGGCGCCCTCGAGCGCGGGGCGAAGCACGTCCTGGCTGGAGACCAGGCCCGATTCGGCTCCGGCCGCCTCGTCGAGCGAGGCCGGGTCGGCGAGCACAATGGCGACGTCCGCCGAGGTGACCCCGACGAAGGAGGCGACGACCGCGGATCCCAGTCGGCCCGTCAGCGCCGCGCCGGAGCAGATCACGGCCTGCAGGGCGGTCGGAGTCGGCAGGAGCCCGATCAGGGCGTCGACGGCGGCGGCGGGCAGGACGGTGGATGTCGGGGTCATGCGAAGGTCTCCTCGGTGTCAATGACGATGCAGGCCAGGCGGGAGCCGTTGGAACCAACGGCCGCGCGTGCGAGCGACTGGCCGTCGACGACGACGTCGAGCGGGCGATGCTTGGAATGGGGAATGGAGAGGACGTCGCCGACAGCCAGGCCGAGGATGACGCTCGGCAGCACCCGGATGGGTGTGAGCTGCAGGGACACGTCCACCGGCACCGACGCCAGCTGGGCCTGCAGGAGTTCCGCGTGGTTTGCGGGACTCGTCGTCGGGTTGGTCTCGCCGAGCTGCGGCAGAATCGTGTCGGCAGGCAGGGCGAGCGTCGCGGTCGCGGTCGACTCGCCGACCCGGATCGAGAAGGTGGCGACGATCATCAGATCGGCCGTGGCCGCGGCCTGGGCGAACTGGGAATTGTACTGGATGCCGCCGACCGCGATCGGCGCGATCAGCACCGTGGCGAGGCAGTAGCGCAGGTCCTCGAGGGCGTCATCCATCAGGCGCCGAACGAGCGCCTGTTCGATCTGGGTGAAGGTACGCTCCGGGGCCGAGGTGGTGCCGGAGCCGCCGAGCATGTGGCTCACCCACGAGAGTGCAGCGGCCGCGGGGAACTGGATGACGGCCTTGGCGCTGAAACCGACCACGGGGCAGAGCACCATCGCCGTGGTCGCGGGCAGTGACGACGCGTACTCGTCGTAGGTGCGCATGATCACGTGTTCGCAGGTGACCTGCGACAGCACCCGCACCTTGGCGGTGAGTTGGGTGCCCCACTGGCGCGCGAAAGTCTCGAAGGCGAGCTCGAGCACGCGCGAGTGCTCGCGGGCGAGCGTTGTCGGGCGACGAAAGTCGTACACCTCAACCGTGCGCGTCGCCGAAGCGGGCACACCAATCACTGCTTGTTCCTGGACCGTCACGACAAGGACTATCGGTCGCCGAACCCGGCGCGTTAGAAGGATGTGACGCGAAAGACTACTTCTGATTCATCCCGGCCGTTCGACCCGATTAGTGGCCCGTCTTGGTGGTGGTCGCCTTCTCCGTTGTGGTGGTCTTCTTGGTGGTCGCGACCTTGGTGGCCGGCTCCTTCGTCGCCACCGGATCAGGGATGACCGCCGTGCCGTCGAGCACCGACGGGATGAGCGCCCGCACCGCCTCCGGCTGACTCGAAAGCATCACCACGTCGACCCGGCGGTTCTGCGCCATTGCGGCGAGGTCGGAACCGGTGTCGACCGGCCTGGCCGAACCGTAGCCCACTGCCGAGATGCGCTCCTGGGCGATCCCGCCGTGCTCGACGAGTCGGCGCAGCACCGCGGTCGCCCGACCTGATGAGAGCTCCCAGTCGGTCGGGTAGTTGGTCGTGACTCCGTGACGGTCGGCATGGCCCTCGATCTTCACCTCGTTGGGCTCGGCAGCGAGGATCGGCGCGATGGTGTCGAGCACCGCGATGGCCTGGCCGCTGAGGTCGGCGAGATTCGGGGCAAAGAATGCTTCTGAGCCGATCAAACCGATCGTCAGGCCCCGCGAATCGATGACAAACTGCACCTGGCTGCCGACTCCTTTGGCGTCCACGGCATCCTGCAATGATTTCTGGGCCGCCTTGAGATTGTCGACCTCGGCGGTCGCCAGCTGCAGATCGGTGAAGCCGGTCGCCTCGCCCTGCTTCGCCTTGTCCGCGGTGACGACAACGCCCTTGGCCGTGTCGACCTTACCGACGTCCGTCGACCCGAACCCGGTCGCGAGGGAGTTCTTCAACTGCACGAACTTCTCCTGGTCGACCGACGACATCGCGAACAGCACAATGAACATGCACATCAGCACGGTGACCATGTCCATGTAGGACGCCATCCAACGCTCATCGACGTGCTCGACGTGCTCCTCTTCGAGGCCCTTGCCGCGGCCTCGGCCGTGCCCGCTCATGCCGCCTTGGGCAGGGACTTGGCCGCCTTATCTGACTTGCCCGCCTTCGATGATTTCGCCGATTCCGCAGGCACCATGGCCCGCAGCCGTTCGCCGAGGAGACGTGGCTGGCTCCCGGCCTGAACGGCGAGGGCACCTTCCAGGAGCAGGGTCATCCGATCCACCTCGATGTCGGAGAGGCGCTTGAGCCGGTTTCCGATCGGCAGCCGGTCGACGGGGTGTCGAGGTTCTCGAGCACGTGGGTGAGCGAAATCACCGTTCCGATGATGCCCACGGTCGGCGCGTAGCCGCCGAGTGAGGTGAAGAACTTTGAGGCGTTGCGGCTGGCCTTGGTGCGGGTCGCCAGCTCGTCTTCGAGCAGGATGCGCAGTTCATCACCGTCGGTGCCGTCGGCGATGTTCTGCAGAGCGCCGCGCAGGAACGGGTCGTCGACGTTGTCGGCTTCCTGCTCGAGGGCGAGCAGACCGGCGCTGCGTGCCTTCTCGGCCAGGCCGACGATCTGGTCGATGACCTGCTGCGGTGGGGTGGTCTTGCCGACGAAGGCGCCCGGCACGGCCTTGAACGCGGAGATCGCGTCGCGGATGGTGCCGCCGGCGATGCCGACTGCGATGGTGGCGCCGAACACGAGAACCATCGGGGCCGGCAGCATAATCGAGGCGACGTGGCCGCCCTCGATCGTGATCATCGCGAAGAGCGAGCCGAAGGCGAGCGCGATTCCGATCAGGGTTGCGGGATCCATCAGAGCCTCCGCGGTCGCGGGGGCAGCGAACCACCCGACTGGTTGGGATCATCGATCGCGTGCGGACCGGTGACGATCTCGAGCGGCCTGGCCCCACTGGTGTAGTCGGCGTCCGAGGTCAGGTAGGCGAGGGAGATCACGTGGGCTCGGAAGCGGGCGATCTTCTCGATGACCTCGTCGAGGCCCTCCGTGACAATGAACTTGGCGCCGTCGACCATCACCAGGGTGGTGTCGGGGCTCGCGTGGATGCGCTCGATTAAATCGGGATTGATCGCAAACTGGCTGTCGTTCAGCCGCGTCACAACGATCATCGGGCCCGTCCCTGGTCTCCGGACGGTTCAAGTAACCGTCGTGGAACACTGTCGGTCGCCCCGCCCCGGCCGTTAGTTGACGGCCGGGGCAAACACGTCTATCTACCGCTTCAGGTTGGTGAGCTCCTGCAGGACCTCGTCCGAGGTGGTGATGATGCGGGCGTTGGCCTGGAAGCCGCGCTGGGCGACGATCAGGTTGGTGAACTCCTGGGAGAGGTCGACGTTCGACATTTCGAGCGCTCCCCCGGTGAGCGAGCCCAGGCCGCTGCTGCCGGGCGCGCCGAGCGCAGCGTTGCCGGAGTTGAAGGTGGCGCGGTACTCGGAGGAGCCGGCCTTCTCCAGGCCGCCCGGGTTGGAGAACGTGGCGAGGGCGATCCGGCCGATGGCCGCCTGGCCGCCGTTGCTGAACAGACCCACGAGGGTGCCGTCCTTGCCCAGGGTGAAGGACTGAAGCGTACCGGCCGCAGCACCGTCCTGGGAGTTGACCGAGGCGGTGGTGAGCCCGGCGAAGCCCTCGAGAGCGGACATGTCGACGGTGATCCCGCCCACGGCGAGGCTCCCGCCGCTGGTGAGCGCTCCATCGGTGAAGGTGAGCGACCCGGTCGTGGTCGTTGCGCCGTCCACTGCTTCCACATCCCAGGCCCCGGCTCCGGTGTTCGTGAAGGTCAGCGAGAGCGTGCGGGCCGTTCCGGATGCGTCGTAGACCTTCACGTCGCGGAGGAGGGACGTTCCCACGGCCGCGTCGGACGGAAGGTTGCCGCCCATCGTGGCGCCGGTGGTGACCTTCGCCGGGATGATCGACTGCAGCGGGAGGGTGATGTTGCCGGTGGCGCCACCCTGGTTGATCACGCCGTCCACGGCGTTCCAGCCCTGAACGATCGCCCCGTTCGGCGATACCAGGCGGCCCTGGGCATCGAAGTCGAACGCACCGGCGCGGCTGTAGAGCGTTTCGCCGCCGAGCTGGGTGACGAAGAAGCCGTCGCCGGAGATCATGATGTCGGTGGCCTTGCCGGTGGCCTGCGAGGAACCCTGCGCGAAGTTGGTGGAGATGCCGGCAACCCGAACGCCGAGGCCGACCTGGGCCGGGTTCGTGCCACCGACCTCGGCCTGCGGGCCGCCCGCACCCTGGCTCAACTGCGAGAGGGTGTCCTGGAACTGGGTGGCAGAGGCCTTGAACGCGGTGGTGTTGACGTTGGCGATGTTGTTGCCGGTGACGTCGAGCATCGTCTGGTGCGAGCGAAGGCCGGAGATTCCTGAGTACAGGGAACGAAGCATGGGATGCTGCCTTTCTGAAAGGGGCTGAGTCGAAAAGTTGGAAAAGTTGGTGAGTGTGCGGGGCCCGGCTATGCGGGCCTGGATCAGGCGGGCGTCGCCGCCGGATGGGCGGTCACCCCGGAGATCGCATCGAGGGCGATGCTCGTTCCGTTGATGGTGACCTGCGGAACCGTTCCGGCGTAGGAGACGGCTGATGCCGTGCCCGTCGCGGTCGAGCCATCGGCCTTGGTATAGGTGACGTCCTGACCGACCAACGCCGCCGCGGCAACACGCATCTGCAGCGAGAAGTTCTCGTCGGCGGTGGTGGAGAGCGCGGAAAGCTTCTCCATCATGGCCAGCTGCGTGGTTTGGGCGATCATCTGGTTGGTGTCCATGGGCGAGCTCGGGTCCTGGTTGCGAAGCTGGGTGACCAGGAGGGACATGAACGCCTCGGAGTCGAGGGTCTGCTTCGGCGCCCGGGCGGGCGTGGTGGTGTACATGCCGGTTGTTGCCGGTGCGGCAACTGCGTCGATGGTCACGGTGGTCTCTCTTCTCTCAGGCCAGGATGTCGATGGTGTGCGTGCTCCCGAAGACGGGGGCACGTAAGCCGGGATCGGCGACCGGTTCGCCGGCAGCCTGGCCACGCTCGCTGCGCGCGCCCGGCTGCTGTCGGTCTTGGCGATTCGCGGACGGATCGGAGGGCGAGTCGTTGCCGGACAGGTTGAGGTGGGCGTTCATCCCGCCACCCGAGAGGTCACGGCGCAGGTCGGGGAGGATGGCGCGCAGGGCGTCCCTGGCCACATCCGTGGGGGCGAAGAGCTCGACCCGGATGTTGTCGCCGTTCACGTGGGCGCGCACGGTGACGGGTCCGAGGTTGTCGGGGTTGACGCTGATCGTGAGCACGTGGTCGCCGTTGGGCGCCCCGGCCAGGCTGAACAGCGGACGGGCAACCTGGGCGGTGAGCGGCACGGTGGGGGCAGGGGCGACCGGCGCGGCCGCCGCCGCCGCAACGGGAGCCGCGGTGGGGGCCGCCGTGATCACGGCGCCGGCCGGTGCGTTCAGCGTCGCGGGGGCGACCGCCACGTCGTCGGCCCGAGCGGTCTCGGCGCCTGCCGTGGCGGGGCGAGCGCTCACGGCCGCGGTCGCCAGGGCCGCGCCGAAGGCGACGGATGCGGGGGCAGGAGCGAGCGTTGCCTCAACGGCAGGGGCAGCTGGAGCATCACCGTCCGTCAGCGCGGGCGTGCCGGATGCGGCGGTCGTTCGACGCCACCGTGGCGGTCGGCGTTGCTGCGCCGGCGGTGCGCACGGCCGGAGTCGCCGCGGCGGCGGTGGCAACCGTTGCTGCCGCGGAAGTGGTCGCAGAGGTGCCGGCGGCCACGGCGGACGTGACCCCGGAGGTCGGGCCGGGCGTCACGGCCCGCGTCGGTGTCGTCGAGCCCGCGACCTCGGTGCCGGTCGTGCTGGATGCGGTGGCGAGCGACGGACGCGTCTCATCGGCGGCGACGGCCGTCGGCATCGCTGTGGTTCCCGGGACTGCAACCGCCCCGGTGGAGGCCGCCGCATCAACCACGACGCCGGCATCCGTGGTTGTCGTGGCGTCGGCCGCTACCGCTGCGCCGGCATCCGGGGCGGCAGCCAGAGCGGGATCGGTGGCCGCGATCGTCGGAGCCGCCAGCGCAGCCGCAGTCACCGGAGCCACCCGAATCGCCTGACCGAACGGAGCGGGAATTCCCGTTCCGTTCGCAACGTCAGTGACGGCAACAGGCACGGCCGGGGCCGGGTTCGGGTTCGAGGCATCGGCGGAGGACGACGTGGAGTGGGCCGTCGCTCCCCCGACATGCTTCGCGGGCCGGTCGGGCGCGGCATCCGTCGCCGGCTCGTTTCGCGCGCTGCGGCCGGTGGCCGGACCGCGCGCGTCGAGGGTGCCCTGCATGATCGACGCGAAGGCGTCGGCGCCACCGGAGCCGGCGGCGGGAGCGCCCGCCTGCCCACGAGTCGGGGCCGCGGCCGGCGCGGCCGATCGGAGCATCGCGGTATTCACTGGGAAGTGCCCTTCAGGAGCGAGGCGAATGCGGCATTGACGAGGTCGGTCGTGCCCGCCGTGGTTGTGGGGACATCCGGGATGACCCGGCGGATCGTCGTGATCTCGGAGTCGTCCATGTAGGCCTCGACCTTGCTGACCGTGCGGCCCTCGTAGGGTGCGTGGATGACCTTGTGGTCGCCGGCGTAGATGAGAATGTGGTCGCCGCCCGCGGTGACGATGAGATCGCCGGGCTTGGCCTCGGCCAGGGAGGCAACCTCGGTGCCGATCTTCATCTGACCGGAGACCAGGCGGGGAACCGTGATGCCCATGTCCGCGTAGACCTTCTGCACGAGTCCGGAGCAGTCCATGCCGCTCGAGTCCTCGCCACCGAAGACGTAGGGAACGCCGAGGTATTTTTCCGCGGACGTCACGATGTCGGCGCCGGTCGCGCTGCCCGGGTTCGCACTGGTGACGCCGGTGGCACCGGTGACCGAGGCCAGGGCGTTCGCGAAGGTGCTCGCGGAGGCGGTCCCGGCGGCGGTCGTGGCCGTCGAACTCGCGGTGGCCCGCACGGTCGACATCTGGTCGAGGGTGGCCCGGATGTCGCTGACCCGGCTCAGCATCGCGACCATCGTCATCGGGTCGAGCCGATCCGGTTGCGGTGCCAGGCGGTGGACGCGATCTCGTCGAGAATGGTCTGTTCGGCGTGCAGGTCGTCGGCCGCGACGGCGGCGCCGTGTCGGCCCTCGAGCTTCTCGAGGCTCACCGATTCGGCGCGGGTGGCGTCGTAGGCGGTCTGGGCCTCGCCGACGGCGGCCCGGTAGTTGGTGCCGAGGGCATCCATCTCGGCGAGCATGCTGCGGGCGGATGCCCGTGCCGCGGCGACCGCGTAGAGGGTTTCCGCCCCGGTGACGGTGCTGGGCAGCACCTCGAGGGTGGCGCGGGTGTTCGCTCGGCGCTGGATGTTCGCCTGGGCCACGGCGTTCGCCGCGGCGAGGTCGCCGGCGGCCTGGTCCTGCTGGAGGTGCCGCAGCCGAAGCAGTCCGGCGAGTGCGAATATGCGCGCCATCAGAGGCCTCCGAGCTGGCGGGTCAATGCGCTGAGCTGGTCCCAGGCGAGGGCCGCCGGGGTCTGGTCGTCCATGCGCTGCTGGAGGAAGGCATTGATGGCGCCTTCGTGGGCGACCGCCGCGTCGACGAGGGGATTCGTGCCCGTGCGGTACGCACCGACGTCGAGCAGGTCCTGGGCGTTACGGCGGGCGGCGAGAACCCTGCGCAGGGTGCCGGCGATCTCGTTCTGGTGCGGGTTGTTGACCCGCGAGGCCACCCGGGAGATGGAAGCGAGCGCGTCGACGGACGGGAAATGGCCGAGCACTGCGAGCTTGCGGTCGAGCACGACGTGGCCGTCAAGGATCGACCTGGCGGCATCCGCGATCGGTTCGTTGTGGTCGTCGCCGTCGACGAGCACCGTGTAGACGCCGGTGATGGAGCCCGCCTCGTCGGTTCCGGCGCGTTCGAGCAGCCGGGCGAGCAGGGAGAACGTGGAGGGCGGGTAGCCCCGGGTGGCCGGCGGCTCGCCGACCGAGAGGCCGATTTCGCGCTGTGCCATGGCCACGCGGGTGAGCGAGTCCATCATCAGCATGACGTCGGCGCCCTGGTCGCGGAACGACTCGGCGATGCGGGTGGCGACGAAGGCCGCGCGCAGCCGCATCATGGCCGGTTCGTCCGAGGTGGACACGACGACGATCGAGCGGGCCAGGCCCTCTGGGCCGAGGTCGTCCTCGAGGAACTCGCGCACCTCGCGGCCGCGCTCCCCCACCAGGGCGATGACCGAGACCTCGGCGTCGGTGCCGCGGGCGATCATCGAGAGCAGCGACGACTTGCCGACGCCCGAGCCGGCGAACAGGCCCATCCGCTGGCCCTTGCCGACCGTGGTGAGGGTGTCGAGCACCCGCACGCCGAGCTGGAGAGGCGTGACGATGCGCGAGCGGCCCATGGCCGAGGGGCTGTCGTGGTCGAGCGAGACCCGGCTGGTCACCGCGAGCGGGCCCTTGCCGTCGATGGGGCGTCCGAGGCCGTCGATGACCCGACCGAAGAGGCCGTTGCCGGTCGGCACGAAGTTGGGGGCGCCATCCGAACGCACGGGGGCGCCGACACGGATGCCGGTCATCCGGCCCAGCGGCATGCACCGGATGCCCTCGCGGGTGGTTGCCACGACCTCCGCGTCGACCTCGCCGTGCTCGCCGATGGTGACCAGGTCACCGATGGCGCAGTTCAGGCCACGCACCTCGAGGCCGAGGCCGACAATGGAGGAGACCACGCCGACGCGCTGCGGCCGGGCCGCGGCCAGGGCCGTGCTGAGCTTCGCGGCGTGCGGCTGCCAGGTGAGGGTCATTCGGCACCGCCGAGGAGCACGGCCTTCGCGCGGGCGAGCGCGGTGCCGATGCGGGCGTCGAGGTAGCCGTCGGGGAATTCGGTGATCGCGTCGCCGCGGGCCAGGGACGGGTCGGCGGCGAATTCGACTCCGGACTTGGCCAGGACGGCCGCGTCGAGGATGGCAAGGTCGTCGGGGTTCAGGCGCACCGAGTGCGGCGACACGTCGGTCGAGTGATGGAGGGCACGGCCGAGGGCGGACCTGGCGGACCTCTCGGCGTCGTCGAGTTCGTGGCCGAGGATCGCTTCGGCCAGGTCGAGCGCGGTGGTGACGAGGGTGTTCTCCGCGTCGCGCAGCACCGGGATGGTTCGTTCGTCGAGTGCGGCTGCGGCGGCACCGAGCACGGCGACGACACGGTCGATCCGGGCCTGACCCTGGCGGACTGACGCGGCGTGCTCGGCACCGAGGCGGGCCGCGGTGGCGTCCATCTCGGCGGCGGCGGCGCGGAGTCCGGCGGCGTAGCCGGCGGAGTGGCCCCGGGCGCGAGATCGCTCGTCGCCCTGGTCGGGGTTGGCGTCGCGGTTGACGTCCCGGAGGGCCGGGAACGACAGTGGCGCGGGCCTCCTCGACCTGCGACACCCGCACCGGCGCCATGGCCTTGACCTCGTCGTCGAGGATCTCGCGGTTGCGCTCGGAGAGGTTGGTGCGGATGATCTCGATGACGCCGTCGGTGGAGCCCTTCATGGCCACCGCCAACACGGCCGCGTCGATGCCGCGGAGAACCTGCTGGACATCCCGGTTCTCGAGCTTGACGATGTCGGCGAAGGTCAGCATCCGGGAGCGGACCTCTTCGGCCAGGACCGGGTCGCTCGCGTCGAGGGCTTCGAGCAGCGCGCGTTCGGTGGCCACGTCGGAGCGGTTGATGATCTCGACGAGGGGCTGGATGCCGCCGACGACCTCGCTGGTGTCCCGGGAGGAGGAGATGGCGCCGACGCGGCCCTTGAGCGTGTCGGTGACCACCTTGATCGCCTCGGGGGTGGCGGTGCCCATGGTCGCGATGCACTGCGCGACCTCGACCGGCAGGGTGCCGTCGAGGCCGGCGAGCACGGCAGAGGCCTGTTCGGGGCGCAGATGGGCAAGAACCAGCGCGATGGTCTGGGGCAATTCGCCGTCGAGCAGGGCGAGCATCTGGAGGGTCTCGGCGGTGTCGAGGAACTCGAATGCCTTGCCGGCCATCGACGAGGCGACCTTGGTCATCACGCCGGCGGCCTTCTCGGCGCCAAAGGATGCCTCGAGCAGGCCGACCGCGTAGGCGTGGCCGCCTCGGGGGTTGCGAGAGCTCTTCGTGGTGAGGCCGTGGAACTCGAGCACCGTCGTCTCGGTGACGTCAGGGTCGACGCGGCGCAGCTGCACGATCTCGGCGGCGATGTCGGCGGCCTCGGTCTCGGTGAACTGCTTCATCACCTCGGACGCGCGCTGGCGGTCCATGTTCATCAGCACGACGGCGACCTTTTGCGTTCCCGTCAGGGGAACCTTCACGTCGATCATGCGGGCTGCCGGTCATCCATCAGGCCGCGCAGGAAGTCGGCGGTGCCCGCCGGGTCGCGCTGGGCGAGGGAGTCGATTTCCATCCGCATCCGGTCGGCTTCGCCGGTGGCGCCGGTGACGCCGTACGCGACCGTGGGGGTCGGGTCGATCATGATCGGGCTGTTCTGGGCGGTGACCCCGAACGGAACGTTTCCTGCGCCGAGCGCCGGGCGGGCCTCGATCAGTTCGTCGAGCTCGATCGCTTCCCGGCTCTGGCGACGCGAGCGACGGGCGTAAAGGATGAGGCCGAGCACGAAGGTGATCACGATGCCGGCCGTGATGATGCCGATGCGCACGATCTCCGCGAAACGGTCGGCGGCGGCCGAAGCGGAGGACTCGGCGAGGGCGGTCGCGGCATCCGCGGCACCGGAGGCGTTGAAGCTGACGACCTCGACCGTGACGGCGTCGCCGCGCTTGGCGTCGATTCCGGCGGCGGAGGAGACCAGGGAGGTGACGTCGGCGACGTTGAGCTTGCCGACGGCGTCGGCGTTCACGGCCACGGAGACGGTCTGGCGGTTGATCTGCCCGGCCGGGATGGTGCGGGTTTCGGTGACCTTGTTGACCGCGTTGTTCTTGGTGGTGTCTGCGGAGGTGAACGACCCGTCGGTGCCGGTGCCGGCCGGAACTGCGATGTTGTCAGGCCCGAGCACGCCGGCCGCGGCGCCGCTGGCCCCGGAGCCCGAGTAGGTCTCGGTCTTGACGGCCTCGTTGAGGGCCGGCGCATCCGTGGGCGTGGTGAAGGTCTCCTCGACCCGCTGGGCCGACTGGGTGCTCATGTCGGCGGCGACGACGACGGTGGCGTTGCCGGGGCCGACGACCTTGTCGAGCATGGCCTGCACGGCGCCGCGAACGCGCTGCTCGTAGTCGCCGGCCTGCTGGTCGGCCGAGCCGACGGCGCCGACGCCGACGGCGGAGAGCACGACGCCCTTGGAGTCGATGACGGCCACGTCGGTGGCCTTCATGCCGTCGATCGAGGCGCTGGTCAGGTGCACAATGGCCTGGACCTGGCTGGAGTTGAGGGTGACGCCGGTCTTGGTCTGGACGAACACTGATGCCGTGGGGTCGGTCTTCTCCGACGCGAACACGGTGTCCTTGGGGATGGCGAGCCGCACGGAGGCGGACTGCACGCCCTGCATGGCCTGCACGGTGTTGGCCAGTTCGCCCTCGAGCGCCCGCTTGTAGGTGACCGACTGCTGGAATTCGGAGGCGGTGACGCCCATCTTGTCGAGGAGCGAGTAGCCGCCGGTGCTCGAGGAGGGCAGGCCGGCCGCGGCGCTCTTGAGACGTTCGTCGTAGACGTTCTCCTGCGGGACCATGATGGTTGCGCCGCCGTCGCTGAGCTCGTAGGGCACACCGTCGGTGCGCAGCTGGTCGACGATGGTGTTCGCGTCCGAGCCGCTGAGGCCGGAGAAGAGCGGGGTGTAGGCCGGCTTGGAGACCCACATGGTGAGGGCTGCGATGCCCAGCGCGAGCACGGCGACACCGATGATGGCGACAGTGCGCTGGGCGATGGTGAATTCGCGGATGTTGCGGCTGAGGTTCTGCAGAGCCGAAGCGATGGGACGGGGCATCAGGCCTGCATCCTCATGATCTCGTTGAACGCGTCGACGCCCTTGTTACGCACGGCGGCGACCAGTTCGAGGGTGACCTGCGCCCTGGTCGAGGCGATCGTGGCGGCGTGGATGTCGTCGAGGTTGCCCGTGACCGCCTGCACCGCGAGGGTGTTCGAGGTCGACTGGAGCGACTGGAGGTTGTCGACAGCACCGGCGAGGGCGGAGCCGAAGCCCGCACCGTCGGTGGCCTGGGTGTTCTGCACGCTGGGCAGGTAGCCGGTGCCGGCCGCCGCCTGAACGGAGGGGATTGCTCCGATGGTCATCAGCCGCGTCCGATCTGTAGTGCTGCTTCGTAGCTGGTCTTGGCACGGTCGACAACGGCGGCGTTGGCCTGGTAGCCGCGCTGGGCCATGATCAGTGCGCCCATCTGCTCACCGAGGTCGATATCGGGGCGGCGAACGTTTCCGTCGGCATCCGCGAGCGGGTTGCTGGGGTCATAAGTGAGGATGCCGGTCTCGGAGCCCAGCGCCGTGCCGGCGACGTAGGCGCCGCTGACGCCCTGGCCCTCCTGGGCCACGATGTAGCGAGCCTGGAACGCCTTGCCGCTGGTGGGCGTGACCGTGTTGACGTTGGCGATGTTGTCGGCGACCGCGTCGAGCCACTTGCGGTGCAGGGTGAGGCCGGTGCCGGCGATGCCGATTGCGTCGACCATCAGTTGGTCCGCATCGCAGAGCGGATCGCGGTGAACGGGTTGTTGATGGCCTGGGCCGCGAACTGGTAACGCAACACCGTCTCGGTGTTGGAGAGGGTCTCGGTGTCGAGGTTGACGTTGTTGCCGTCGAGGCGGGTGGGTTCGAGTGAACTGGCGGTCGTCGCCGAGGTGTGACCGTCACCGTCCGCAACCGACTTGGCCAGGGCTACCTCGAAGGCGACTCGCTTGGCGTGGTAATTCGGGGTGTTGACGTTCGCGATGTTGCTCGCGATGGTGCGCTGGCGCAGGGCCAGTCCGTCGAGGGCACTGGATAGCGCGGTGGCTGTCACGGATTCGAGCACAGTTTCCCGATTTCGTCGTCAAGTGTAAAGACGGCCGATCCGTGGCCTGGGGTTGAGCTATCCCTGCTCGTACCTAGCTATCGACCCGCGGGTTAGCAAAGTAAGGGAGTTTCTAAGGAGAAATTGTGCGAATTGGCGCGATCCCGCTGATTCACTGGGCGGTGTGCCTCATTCTGGGGGATACCTGAGAGGTGACTCGAGCGGCCGTCGGGCCCGCCGGCAGGCGGTCTGGCCCGCCTCTCGGCGGGCCGGCTTGCCGAGCCCGCCCCGGCCGACCCCAGCCCGCGACCGTTTCCGCAGCCCGCGCCCGCGGTCGCGGTAGCGCCCTGCCGTTCCCGTAGCGGCGAGCCTCCTGGTCGGTGCGGCCGAGCATCCGTCGTCGCGCGGGGTCGGGGCCTACCTCTTGGGGCCTGGGCCAGCCGCTCGGAAGTCGGGCCCTGCCTCTCGTTGGCCGGGGGTCTGCCGCCCGGTTATCGGGGCCAGCCTCACGTGGTCGAGCCAACCACACGGTGGTCGAGCCAACCACACAGTGATCGGGGCCAGCCTCACGTGGTCGAGCCAACCACACGGAGACCAGGTTTGCAGGTGGGGTTTCGCCGGACTCGAGCGCCGGGTTCGTTGGGCCTGGTGCAAGGGCTCCGCGGTGGCCGGTCGTTCAGAAGGGTGCGGGTTCGGGCGCGGGCGGCTCGTTCGGTGGCGGTTCCGGGGTCGGTGGTGCGGCCGGGTCGGTCGGGTGCGGTTCCGGGGTCGGTAGCGGCGCATCCGTGGGTGGCGCGGTGGCGCGGATGAGGGTGGCGGGTTCGGTCGTGAAGGTGCGGCCGGTGGGCGAGGTCCAGTGCAGGTGCCCGTTGTCGAGGTGTTTCACGGTCCACCCGGTTTCGCTTTTGAGTGCGTGGCAGCCGGGGCAGAGGTGGGCGAGGTTGTCGTGGGCGGTGAGGCCGTCGAACTGCCAGTCGAGGGAGTGGTCGAGGTCGGAGTGGGCCGCGGGCTGGGTGCAGCCGTGGGTGAGCAGCCGGGTGAAGCCGGTGGCTCCGCCGGCGAGTCGCCGGGCCGTGTCGGGGTCGATCGGCCCGTACCCCTCGAGGTGGCCGGGCTCCTCTGACCGGCCCATCAGAGTGAGGACCGGGACGGTCACGTTGACGGTGGCCCGGATTCCGGCACCCACACCGGTCGGGGTGACTCCGTCGAGGAGCAGGTCGGTGAGCACGTCCGCCCGCAGCTGGCTGAGGGTGCGGGTTTCGGCGGCGCCTTGCAGGCTGAGCGCCGCGGCCGTGGCCCGGAGGTAAACGGCCTGCACTCGTTCGGCGGAGTCATAGAGCCAGAGCGAGGCCATCCCGTCGGCTTCGGCCTCGATCATCACCTTGCGGTCAAGGACGGACACCGTGTGCCGGGCCTGGATCGTCTCCGGGTGCACCCGTTCCCGAAGCACCCGCGCCGTGTACTTGAGTTTGGACGCGGTCAGATGCCCGGCCCTGCGGAGCAGCGCGGTCTCGAACGCGGCCTTAGCGGCCGGCGGGACCGTCCACGCCTGCCCGATCAGCACCTGCGCGTGCCGGTAACTGATCAGCCCCGACGCCAGCGCGGCCCGGGTCGCCGGCAACTCCT